>Ga0115004_10000103_pt1 | contig 51825 bp, 42 predicted proteins | sample ArcticOcean_MG_C_10_FD_88737 | JGI IMG/M metagenome (GOLD analysis project Ga0115004, IMG submission 88737) | Marine microbial communities from western Arctic Ocean - ArcticOcean_MG_CB11_90 | ecosystem: Environmental > Aquatic > Marine > Oceanic | place: Arctic Ocean: Canada Basin | collected... | reverse complement strand
GTCGTGTGCGCGTCGTTGTGCGTCGTGTGCGCGTCGTTGTGGTCGAGGCTCCTCAATGCAACTTGCCAGATTTTATTTATCCCTCTCGCTGCTGTCGTAACCCTGAATGTAACATTCAATCCGGCGGGCGCGCAAGTAGTGCACACGCCCCCGGTGGACACTGCCTCGCGACATGAAGTCGAACGCCGCTCGCGATGCGCACAAGACGGATTGGAGTGACCCGGGTGTTTGCTTGACCATCGCTGTTCTGGGGTGCACCGGGGATTTGGCGAAGAAGAAGACCTACCCCGCGCTTTTCGCGTTGTTTCTGCACGACCATCTGCCGCAAAGCACTTTGGTGGTGGGGTACGCGCGGTCGGATTTGAACGACGTTTCGTTACGCGAAACCCTGCGCGACCGCTTGAAAGGCCCTGGGGACAAGGTGCAGGAGTTCCTGCAGCGGTGTTTCTACGAACGAGGCGCGTACGAAGACGAAACCCGGGTGGACGTGTTTGGCGGGCTAGGCACGCGCATGACGGGTTTCGAGACGGCGAGAAACGCGACGGAAGCGCACCGGATATTCTACCTGGCCCTCCCCCCTTCCGTGTACCCGCCCGTGTGCCGCAACATCCACGAAGCGTGCATGGCCACCACCGGGTGGACCCGAGTTATCGTGGAGAAACCGTTCGGGCGGGATTTGGAATCCTCGGAACGACTTTCGGGCGGCATCGCGAGGTTGTTCACGGAGAAACAGCTGTACCGCATCGACCATTACCTGGGAAAAGAGCTGACCCAAAACTTAGTCGTGATGCGATTCGCGAACCGTTTCCTGGCGCCGCTTTGGAACCGGGATAACATTTCGAACGTGCAGATTATTTTCCGAGAGCCGTTCGGAACGCAAGGACGGGGCGGGTACTTCGACCAGTACGGCATCATCCGCGATATCATTCAAAATCACCTGCTGCAACTTTTGTGTTTGGTGGCGATGGAAAAACCGTGCTCGCTATCGCCGGACGACATTCGGGACGAAAAACTGAAAGTCCTGCGGTGCATCTCGCCGGTGAGCACGGAAAACGTCGCGCTAGGGCAGTACACCAACTCAGCCGAGGGGGTGGCGTACTTGGATGACCCCACCGTCCCGGCCGGCTCCCGAGCCCCGACCTTTGCGCTGACCGTGCTGGAAATACAAAACGAACGCTGGGAAGGCGTGCCGTTCATCGTGGAGGTGAGGGCCTTTCCCAAGCACCACGTTCCGCCTCCCTAATTGCCCATACTCGTACCAGAAGGGACTATTCCCTCTGCCCTGACTGTTTGTCCATACATCTCGATATACGAGACTGACACTTTCTTTTTCATCGTATCAGGCTGGCAAGGCGCTGAACGAACACAAGTGCGAGATCCGGCTACAGTTGAAGGACGTGCCAGGGGACTTGTTTAAAGACCAGCGAATCAACGGCAGGCAAGCAAGGAACGAGTTCGTGGTGCGGTTGCAACCGGATCCCGCGATTTACATGAAGATGACGGTGAAGGAACCCGGGTTAGGGATGGAGTTAGCGCAAAGCGAACTGGAGCTTCTGTACACGGAAAAGTACGAACACACGCCGATTCCCGAAGCGTACGAGCGGTTGATTCTGGACTGCATCAACGGCGACCAGCAGCACTTTGTTCGGAGGGACGAGTTAGCCGCGGCGTGGAAAATATTCACGCCTCTTTTGAAGTACATAGACGCGGGGGGGCTGAATCCCGAGCTGTACGCGTACGGAAGCCGGGGCCCGTCCAACGCGGACAAACTCCGGCAAGTCGCGGGGTTCATCGAAAACGTCACCGCCAAGGATATCACCAGCGGGCACTTGGAGAGGGGGGGGTAGGTGTTTGGTAACTAGTCTATATTTGAAGCGCTTTTGGTTTCTCACAAAGGTTCATAACACGCATGTCTTTCTGTCCTCTTGTTTTCGTAAGCTTACAACACCCGAGACACTACTTCAGTCGCCTCAGTCCTCGTCGCCGTTGCCGAAGTAGCCGCGGATGGTGAACGGCTCTTGCTTGATCTCGGGCTCGAGTTTGACCTCGGGCTCGAGTTTGATCTCGGGCTCGAGTTTGATCTCCGGCGAAACCGACCGCTCAACGCGGGCTGACTTACACGCCGTGCAGGAGCGTTTGTGCTTGCCGTGGGGGCATGGGTTGCAGTCCTTGCACCAGCCTTTCACCTTGCCATGGGGACAGGGGGTGCACGCCTTGCAGAAGCGTTTCACCTTGCCGTGGGGACAGGGGGTGCACGCTGCGCAGTCGTATTTCGGCTTGCCGTGGGGGCAGGGGCTGCACTTCACGCAGCTGCTTTTCCGCTTGCCGTGGGGGCAGGGGCTGCACTTCACGCAGCTGCCTTTCACCTTGCCGTGGGGACAGGGGTTGCAGTCGGCGCAGCTGCTTTTCACCTTGCCGTGGGGGCAGGGGTTGCAGTCCGCGCACCAGCCTTTCACCTTGCCGTGAGGGCAGGGGATGCACACTTTGCAGCTGGTTTTCAGCTTGCCGTGGGGGCAAGGGTTGCACTCCGCGCAGTTGCCCTTCAGCTTGCCGTGGGGGCAGGCGTTGCAGTTCGCGCACCTGCTTTTCACCTTGCCGTGGGGGCAGGGGCTGCACACCGCGCACCGGTACTTCTCCTTCCCGTGCGGGCATCGTTTTACTCCCATGACTCGCGGTCGGATCTTTCAGCTCGCCCTCGCAACCGCGCACGACGATGTGCTGTCGCAAAAAGAAGAGGGGAGTCGTAGCTTTGTGGTGACTGCGTTTTCGTTCGTACCGAGAAAGGCCCGTCCGAGGGTAATATTTTTTTAGCAAAGCACTGGTGACGCAGCGACGTCATCACAGCGTCAACGCGCGCGGCGTCGCCCGGCACGCGGGGGCGTGGGCCACGCCACGCGGAGATTGTTTGAGAGGTACGGTATAGATGTAGGTACGAATTATGTCAACAGTCTGACCGTAAATGTCAAATCCAAAGCATCGGATTGAAAACGTCTAAGAATCCACTCGCTCCGGTCGCCCCGCGCCGCCTAATTTTTTGTATCGCATCCATCGCATCGCACATCCATCCAAATGCGATTACTATCATTATTACCTTCGTAGCAACCCACACCCTCTTCACCCTCTTCTATCCTCCCAGAACTTAAAGGCCGTACCCCGAGTTGTCCATGGCGTTGCCTCCCGGCGTGGGGATTCCGCTTTCCGGGATCTCGCACACCACGACGTCCGATGTGAGGAAAATCTTCGCCACGGACACCGAGTTTTCAAGCGCGCACCTGATCACCTTCGTCGGGTCGATGATCCCGCTGACCATCAGGTCCTCGAACTTCCCAGTCGCGGCGTTGTACCCGAAATCAGGGTTCTTGTCTGAGGTCACGCGCTCCACCACCACCGACCCGTTCACGCCCGCGTTCTGCGCGATGAGCTTCATGGGGTACGAAAGCGCGCGCTTGATGATGTCGGCGCCCAGTTTCTGTTCCTCGTTGGGCAGGGTTTCCTTGATCGCGTCCACGGCGGCGGCGAGTTTCAACAAAGTGCACCCGCCGCCAATAACAATACCCTCCTCCACCGCCGCCTTCGTGGCGTTCAGGGCATCCTCCACGCGAAGTTTCTTCTCCTTGAGTTCGGTTTCCGTTTGCGCGCCGACTTGAATGATAGCCACGCCGCCGCTCAGCCTCGCCGCGCGCTCCAGCAGCTTTTCCTTTTCGTACTCAGCCTCGGTGCCTTCGATGAGGCGGTTGATTTGCTTTACCCGCGCCTCGACTTCCAGCTGCGTGGTGCCGTCGCCAACAATGGTGCAGCTCTCCTTCCCGAGCTCCACCCGCGCCGCGTTCCCCAGCACCTCCACGCCCACCTTGTCAAGGCTCAAGCCGAGCTCGTCCTTCACCACCGTGGCCCCAGTGAGAATCGCGATGTCCTCCAGGTACTGCGACTTGCGCTCACCGAACCCGGGCGCTTTCAGGGCGCAGATCTTCAGCGCACCCCTTAGTTTGTTCACCACCAAGGTCGCCAGGGCTTCTTGTTCGATATCCTCGGCGATGATCAACAACGGGAACCCTTGTTTAATAGCCTCCTCCAAAATAACAATCATGTCCCGCGCGGATTTGATCTTCTTATCAACAAGCAAAAGCTTGCACTGGTCGTACGTGCAGGTCATCCTCTCCGAATCAGTCACGAAGTACGGGGAGATGTACCCGCGCTCGAACTGCATGCCTTCCACGACAATCAGGTTGTTGTCCACGGACCTGGCTTCTTCCAGGGTGATCACGCCCTTGCGGCCAACCTTTTCCATGGCGTCGCTGATCATGGTGCCGACTTCCATGTTGCCCCCCGCGGAGACGCTCGCGACGTTGGCGAGCTCTTCGTCGGAAACTTCCTTTGACAGTTCCTTCAACACGACAATCAGCTTGGTGACCGTGGCGTCCATGCCGCGCGTCAGCTGCACGGGGTTGGTGCCGGCCATGACGATCTTCATGCCTTCCGTGATCATCGCCGCGGACAAAACCGTGGCGGTGGTGGTGCCGTCACCCGCCAAGTCGTTCGTCTTCTGCGCCGCCTGTCTCACCAGCTTAGCGCCAGCGTTTTCAACCGGGTCCTCCAGCTCAACCTCCTTCGCAACAGTCACGCCGTCGTTGACGATTTTAGGCGACCCGTACTTGGACTCAAGCACCACGTTCCTCCCCTTAGGGCCGAGCGTCACGCCCACCACGTGCGCCAGCTTGTCAACGCCCTTCTGCATCTTCTTCAACGCGGCGCCGTCGTTGGCGTTGAAAAACAACTGCTTCGCCGCGGCGGTGGTGGTGGTGCAGACGCGGCCGGCGCGGCGCGCGGGGAACGCGGCTGTGAGAGAAGAGCAGAGGGGGGAGAGTCAGCGAATTGATTCATTTGATTCAACAAAAAAACTCCAGGCACACCAAGGAAGGCGCTGGAAGAAACGCCGAAGCGTCATGACGCCTCCGGAAGGCGCGGCGTGTTGGCTTGTGCGATGTGCGGTTTGTCACGCGCTCTGTGGGTTTGGGTTCAGGCGAAACAGGGTTGACACGCCACGGTGTTTCGGGAAAAACACGCGTCACAAGCGGACGTACCGTTGAGCTTGGAGCGGGTCTTGGAGCTCAGGGCGGCGGGCGCGACCCTGTTATTTGGAAGGCGCAATGAGATGCAGAAGCGGTTAGTTACACAGGTACTGAGTGGTGCTTGGGGATGCTCTGCCGATCGTGCTGGGCGTGGTGAGCCGTGTTTTTGCTTATCACGAACACGTCGAACGCATTCCCAAGAGCAAACTCGGTCAACGTTCGTCGTGACACGCGGTACGCCGCTGTTCCGGAGCACTTTTGCAGGCTGTGGAAACGCCGATGGCGATTCTCGATTCGCGGGGTTCAGGTTTTTGGTCATCCCGGGACACGGATACGGCGCGCGACGCGACTTTCAAAACCAACGTGGTTTCGGACACGCACCTGGTGTGTGTAGCGGCAGACATCATGGCGGCCATCGTGGCGCGAAAACCGACCCGAAAGGAGAGCGGCGCGTGCGAATGTGCGGATGGCGGCGGTTCGAAAACTCCGAACTCCGAAACACTCGGATAAGAAAAAGGTGCAGCTCTGCACGTCTGCAGCAGAAACAAAATTCCCCAAAAAGCAAGCCACGACTTTTTAGACGCGAGGTCTCGTCTCTTCCCAGCACAACGCACGTCGCGGCGTGCGGTGCGAAGAAGGTATTTATCGTGCGCGAGCCATGGTTCGAAAACGATGCCACCACGGGAAGGAGAAACACCAGTGCGCGGTGTGCAGCCCCTGCCCCCACGGCAAGGTGAAAGGCAGCTGCGTGAACTGCGTCGGTTGCACTCACGGGAAGCTGAAAAGAAACTGCGTGGAGTGCAACCCCTACCCCCACGGGAAGGTGAAAAGTGCCTGCGCGGACTGCAACCCTTGCCCGCACGGCAGGCGGAAAAGCGACTGCGCGGACAGCAACCCCTGCCCCCACGGGAAGCTGAAAGGCAGCTGCGTGAAGTGTTACCCCTGCCCCCACGGCAAGCTGAAAGGCGACTGCGCGGCGTGCAGCCCCTGTCCCCACGGCAAGGTGAAACGCAGCTGCGTGAAGTGCAGCCCCTGTCCCCACGGGAGGCTGAAAAACAACTGCGCAGCGTGCACACACTGCCCCCACGGCAAGTTGAACAACTGGTGCGCGGCGTGCAACCCTTGCCCTCACGGCAAGGTGAAATACAGGTGCGCGGCGTGTAAGTCAGCCCGCGCGGAACGTTCGGTTTCGCCGGAGATCAAACAAGAGCCCGACATGAAGCAAGAGCCCGAGATCAAACAAGAGCCGTTCACCATTCGCGGCTACTTCGGCATCGGCGAGTAAACGAGACTAGATGCTATTTCAACAAAGTAAGGCTCCGAGCCATCGGAATGACGTTACGTGACCCACGTCTTCCCTTCCCCTGCCACGTCATTTCTTGACACCCGCGAGTCGGTCCAAAACCGCGTCGAGGGTCTTGTCCAGCGCCGGCGTCAGGGCTCCGCGCGCGCGCTGGCGCCGGCACTGCTCCACGAACTCGTCCGCCGATCTGGTCATCCCTTTGCCCGCGTTCGCCGCGTTGAGCAGCCGCAGCGCGGCTGCTGCGAACGCGCCTGAGTACGGCGGCCCCGCTACTTCCAACACCTCCCCCGCGAAGTACCGCAAATGCGACGGGTCGATGTGAAGTTGCCACGCCGACGTCGCCGCGTCCAGCGCGGGTAACACCAGCCCTAATTCCACGAGCTCCACCGCCGTGTCAAGCGTCGCGAGGTGCGTGTGCTCGTTCGCGCCCTTGCCCATCGCATGCAACGCGCACGTGATCACATCAAGCGCCTGGCCTCGCAGCCGCGGCCACTTCTTCGCAACCTCCGACATGACTTGCAAATACACAGCCGTGTTGGTCGCCGCGTACACTTGTTTGTAGTGCTCGGGGTTCCCCATGGCGCTCTTGACCCAGGCCAGCGCGCCCGCCGCGGCTACTGCGGAGGAGTGCAACGTGGTTAAAACGGAACTTTCCTCGTCCAGGGACAGAGGCGCACCTCGCGTCGTGGAGGCCAGCGAGTCGTGCGTCAGTCGCAAAGCGCTCGCCGCGTCAAGTCGCTCGCCGTCGCCGTCCGCTGTCGTGGCGGCGGCGATGAGGTCAAAACACGCGTCCCGCGTGCGCGTTTCGCGGTTTATATCAACCCCAGGGTCCCACCGGAACGCCTCCTGGAACAGGCTGGCGAGCAGCTCGGGGGTTCGCAAGGGTGTGGTGGATGGTTTTTCGTGTGGTAAAGAAGTTTCGGGTGGTGTTTCCATCGCGTCCGCGCCATCCGGAACCTCCTCAAAGTACATCGCTCGCAGTCTTTTTAGCATTTCTGGGGGAAACGCGCCGCAGCCGCCGCCGCGTCGCCGGCGCGAGTCATCCGCGGCTTGCAGCAGCTCCCCGACCGCGGTCATGGCGACCGCATCCGCGTCCGTGGCGGCGAGAAGCGGGGCGATGCGCCTCACCACGGAGGCGCCGTGCGCGCTCGTCGCGGCGGCGGCGAGCTCCTGGCTAACGCGCGTGGCGAGCGCCTTGGACTGCGTGTCGCGAATGTTGTTACTATCGGTATCGCCGCCGGCACCCGACATAACTCCTTCCTTGTTGTCCCCGCCATCACCCCCTGCCAGACCGGCTTCCCCCCCGTTCGCCAGGTCCGCGAGCATCATCTGCGCGAAGAGGTACGTGGCTAAGCTCTGGCAGCCGGCGGAAGTGATGGCTTTCACCGCCGCCGCGAGCTTTACTTCGTCCTGATACCAATAAAAGAAAGTGTCAGTCTTGTATGGTCAGGGAGGCGGGATTTGGGAAACGCGCAAGACGTACCTCGCCGGCACTGATTAAATCCCGGAAGTGGTCCGCAAGGAGCTGGTGGAAAATGGAAAAGTACGAAGCCGCGGCGGGGCCGAGGGCTTTGACCTCGTCTTGGTGCCCGTGCTGCCACGCGTGTTGGATCGCGACCTGTATCAGCAAGCAGTTGGGGTGCTTTTCCGCCAGCGTGAAAAGCACGTTCCTTCCTCGGTCCGAGTTCAAAAGCAGCGTGAGCCACGTAGGGCGGCCCTTGACGGCGTCGACTTTTCTCGGGTCAAACTTTTTGCGGATCAGCTTCTCCAAAAAAAAAGTCTCATCGCGACGCACCCTTGTTCGCCACCTGAGAAGCGCCTCCGCGACCGCACCGGGTGTGTTTCCACAAGACTCGTGTTTCGTGGGCGTGCTTTCGGTTCGACCTATGGTGGTACCTCCCTGAGGCGTGTCGTCCTTGTCGTCCTCGTCGCCGTAGTATCGAGGCGTCGCCGCCGCGCTCGCGTCGCCTCCGCGGTCCTTGTCCTTCCCGAAATGCGCGACCGGGGACAGCGGGGTGAACCCGCCCGCGGTGTTCCCCTCGTGTTTGTGCCCGCCCCCCGGCTCCATGTCCTCCGTGAGTTCAAGCCACCCGCACACCAAGCTTGCCATCTGCGCGTAGCCGCGGTAGTTTTCGGAAAGAAGCTCGATAGCAGCCGCGGGCCGGCCTCCGCTCGCGACGTACACCCTCAGCGAATCCATCACCCCCGGTTCCATCACCGCATCCTTCGCCGCGAGAAGGCGCTCCAGCTCCAGGAGCTTGGACGAGTCGTCGGGGGAGGCGAAGCGCACGGTAGGGACGACGCCGGGGGCGCCGCCGGCGTCCACCGCGGGTACACCACCCGCGTCCATCGCGACGTGCGGAGGAGACTGCCGATCCAACTTTCAGATCTCTCAACTCGAAAAGAGCCCGAATTATAAATTCGGCACGTCGGGGTGCCACTTGCGACGACGCGTGCTCACGCCCGTCAGTTTCACAGCACCGCGTGTCAAGCGGTCGAGATACTCGAGAGCGTCGTCGGTAGTGTGTCGCCGTCTCGAGGGTTCACCGCTCGCCGATAGTGCATGGGCGCCCGTCGCCGGCGCATAAATAAAGAACTTGTCGGCGGCCCATCCGCACCCGCGGACGAAGAGTCGGGCGGTTCGTCTCAAAACACGCGCCGCAGTCAAGCCTCAAGCAAGCGCCAAGTGCCAAGCCAAACCCCGCTTTTCGTTACCCTAGTGTGGGCGCTCGTCGCCGCCGTAGCCGTTTTTGCCCTGGGTCGCCTGGTGTTCGCGTGAGTCGAGGGCGAGGGTTGAGGGTGAGTCTCATCGCTCGAAAAATAAATCATGTCGTCACCGCAGCCCCTAACCCCTTCGCAAACCATGCGCAAGCTGTTGCGATACACCTTCGCCATGGTTTTCGCACCGTGGGTGACGTACAAGGCGTGCTACGGGTATGTGATTCCGGTGGTGGCGAGTCACATGAGCGGTGTGGTTTTTCAAGACGAAAGCAACGTAGCCGTCGCGAGCGGCGTAGCGGCGGTCGTCGCGGTGAACGTCGTTTTAGCCGCGTACGTGATAAGCGCGCTGCGGGAGGAAAACACGTTCGGGCGATTCGGGGAAAAGCGAGACTGATTTGACGTCGGACGAGACAAAGTAAGGGAGGTGTGAATGGGTTTAGAGACACTAACTGCGTAGGCCTTCTACTTGTAACCATGATAGAGAATAGAAGACGATGCGTCGCGTTCTGATTCGTAAAAAACTACTTTGGCGATGATTAAAGCCCCCACCCGATCTCCTGCGACGACGTTACGGGTCTCGACCACTTTTCACACGGCTCGAGTTTCGGTCGCACGCTCAGGTGTTTCATCTGCCGCAGCTCCGCACACGAATCCGTGGTTTTCGCGGTCGGGAGGGATAAGCTGAGGAGTTTGGGGTGGGGGTGTGCGGGTCAGGATGCGTGCGGCGAAAAGAAATATAGATTAGGATTTGATTCGGACTCGGGCACGTACTTGATGACTCCGCCGAGCTGTTTCAGACCCGTCGTCGCCACGCCGATGGGGTTCTCCTCCTCCACGGGCACGAAGAACTTGGGAGGCGCGTGTGTTGTCTTCCTGGTGTTCGAAAGAAGGTCCCACTCTGGTCGAGGAGGAGGAGGCGGAGGCATTTTGCGCCTCAAAAAGTAACAGTCGAAGGAAATCTGAGAAAATCTTTATTCCGTCTCGGAACTGCTTTTCTCGAGACGACAAAGCAAAGCAAAGCCACGACAGACCACCGCATTATCCGCCGCGCGCCCACCCCGCACGTCCGAACCCAACATGAGGTCTACACGACACTCTCTCGCAAACCTCTTCCTCGTGCTTGTCACGCTTACTTTGGCTTCTTCCGTAGACGCAAAAGTCCGGGTACGACCCGTGAACTCGGAAGTACTCTTGGACGGTGTTACCACTTCTGCTTTCAAGAGCCGAGACGTCCAAAGAGCCTTCTGCCGAGGCTTCACGGACTCAATAGGACTTAACGAGAAGGTACGTGCTCGTGAAGCCCCTGAGTAGCTCCTTACACGTATCGCACACCGTCGTGTCACGTCCCAGCACGTCTCCTCGCTGACCTTCCTTTGTGTTTCTCTCGTGGCGGCTCGTTCCTCGGACTGTCCAATACATAAATAAATAAACTTCGACGCGGCGCGTGTGACGCAGTTCTGCAAAATCACCAAGGTCACGCGCGCGTGTCGCTGGTGCTTATTCAGCTGCCGCGTGCGTTTCGTGATTTACATTCCCCAGTGGTTCCCCGGTGGGTGGAACGTAGGGTACGACAGGCTCACGGTGGTGGTGCGAAACGACGCGCGCAACGTGCTCGTGCAACAGAACACCGTCTTCAACTCGATCACGAACGTCAACGTAAACGTAATCAACGTCAATAAGAACGAGGTTGAAATTCCCGAGCCCCCGGATCCCGGGCAGGTGCAAACAGTGCCGGTCGATGACACCCCGGATGGAGGGGACACGAGCACTACTGACGAAACGGACACTACCGACACTACTGACACTACCGACACTACGGACACTACCGACACTACCGACACTACGGACACTACCGACGAGACGGGAACTGCCGACGAGACGAGCACCGATGAGGCCGGTGGCGATGGGGTCGGTGATGGGGATGCCGGTGATGGGGAGCCGCCTGGCGACACTGACGCTGGAGAACTGCAAGTGGATGATTCCGCCCTCAGCGACGAGGCTGACGCTGGCGAGGCTGCCACCGGAGATGAAGAAGATCCTGGTGATGCTGCCGCTGGGGAACTGCTAGTGGATGACTCCGCCCTCAGCGACGAGGCCGACGCCGGGGTCGGTGGCGACGCCGGGAGCGGCGATGCCGGGGATACCCCCGTTGCCGAGGACGGCGACTTCGACTCATTTACCGAGGGCGACGACGGCTCCACCTTTGCCGAGGGCAACGACGCCGGCTTCGGCGGGGACAGTGACAACGAATCCGGCTTCGGCGGGGACAGTGGCAACGAATCCGGCTTCGGCGGGGACAGTGGCAACGAATCCGGCTTCGGCGGGGACAGTGACTTCGGCGGGGACAGTGGCAACAAATCCGGCTTCGGCGGGGACAGTGACTTCGGCGGGGACAGTGGCAACGACGCCGGCTTCGGCGGGGACAGTGACTTCGGCGGGGACATTGGCAACGACGCCGGCTTCGGCGGGGACAGTGGCAACGATGCCGGCTTCGGCGGGGACAGTGGGGGCGGCCTCGGCGGTGGCGACGATTAGCCCCGGTGACTGGACCGCAGCGAGTCACGGAAAGACGACAACAAGATCGAAAACAGCAAGACGACAGACAAAAAGCGAGAGCGGGTCTTGAATCGTGTGAAGCACTTGCTACGCTTCGTTACATTCTATGACTATGTTCTATCTACATAGTAAATCGCTATTGAATAAAGAACACTTCAAAAAGTAACACTTCGCTGCTCGAAGCTCGCGAGCCGCGTGGAAATCTCAGTGATTTTGCTCAAGACTTTCGAGTAACGCATTTTCTGGGAAGCCTCGACGCACAACGACGCGCACACGACACCCGGTCCACATGTCCTCCCACGCAGCGCATACCGCCATGACTGGCTCGAGCGGGGATATCGCGACCGCCACTAATCCCGCGAGCCTTGCCGACGCGCCAGACGCGATCCCCGGCCTTCTCAACGACATCGTCGTCACGCACGTTCTCAGATCTGAGCTTTTCGACGACCCCGCAGATCTCGCACGGCTCCCAGCGGTGAGCCGTGGGATGCGTGCCGCGGTGGCGGCGACGGGGTTTCAGTTTGAGGAGCTTGGTGAGAATGAAGCCGTACAGGTCAGATGTTTAAGCGCGCTGCAGCGCCTGCAACGGGGAGGTCGTCTGTCACGTAAAGAACGCCTTTGTGAGGCAGCCGCGAGAACCGGACAACTCGAAGAGTTGAAGGTTTTGCGCGCGGACGGCTGGCCGTGGGACGCGATCACGTGCTCCGGGGCGGCATTTGGCGGGCACCTCCAGGTACTGCAGTGGGCCCACGCGAACGGCTATTACTGGGACGAAACCACGTGCTCGGGGGCGGCGGGGAGCGGGCATCTCGAGGTGCTGCAGTGGTTGCGCGCGAACGGCTGCCCGTGGGACGAGGATACGTGCGCGAACGCGGCGGAGGGCGGACAACTCGAGGTGCTGCAGTGGTTGCGCGCGAACGGCTGCCCGTGTGACGTGAATTTGTGGCGCGTACGCGGCGGAGGGCGGGAATCTCGAGGTGCTGCAGTGTGCGCGCGCGAACGGATGCCCGTGGGACGAGGATACGTGCTACTGGGCGGCGGCGTGTGGGCACCTCGAGGTGCTGCAGTGGTTGTGCGCGAACGGATGCCCGTGAGACGGGGATACGTGCTCGGTGGCGGCGGGGCACGGGAACCTCGAGATGATGCAGTGGGTGCGCGCGAACGGCTGCCCATGGGACGCAGAGACATGCGCGGAGGCGGCGTTCGGTGGGCATCTCGAGGTGCTGCAGTGGGCGCGCGCGAACGGCTGCCCGTGGGACGAGTGGACGTGCGCGAACGCGGCGGAGGGCGGTCACCTCGAGGTGCTGCAGTGGTGGCGCGCGAACGGCTGCTCATGGGACAAGGAGACGTGCGATTGGGCGGCGAGGCGTGGAGTCCTCGAGATGATGCAGTGGGCACGCGCGAACGGCTGCCCGTGGGGTTTAGGGTTTAGTGGAGGGTTTAGAAGCGGACGGGAAGCGGAGACGTGCGAGTGGGCGGCGAAGGGTGGGCACCTCGAGGTGCTGTAGTGGGCGCGCGAGAACGGCTGCCCGTGGGACGAGAAGACGTGCGCGAACGCGGCGGAGGGCGGGCACTTCGAGGTGCTGCAGTGGTGGCGCGCGAACGGCTGCCCGTGGGACCGGAACACGCGCGTTGTTGCGAGAGGGTACATACTGGAGTGGGCGGTGGCGAACGGCGTACCCGAATAGTCAGAAGAAGTCCCGCGGCGATTTGGAAAGGCAATATTGAACTTCTGATGACACGTGTTTCTATTATCGCGGAATGAGCGCGGCGCCTTCCTCGGAGGCTTTTTTAGACCACCGCTCCGACCGGCTCGTGTACACCCCGACCACCGCGGCGACCAAGGGAGCGTGAGGGACCCACACAGACTTACGGAGGTGCAATGTTGTGGATATCGACGAGTGCGTATTCGTCTTTTCGTGTGCAGGACGTGAGAAAGACGTGCGCATGTGCGGCAATGGGCGGAAAGCTCGAGGTGCTGCAGTGGGCAGACGGGAACGGCTGCCCGTGGGACGAACAGACGTGCTACTGGGCGGCAACGGGCGGGCACCTCGATGTGCTGCGGTGGGCGCACGAGAAAGGCTGCCCGTGGAGCGAGGAGACGCGAGCTATGGCGGCGCGGCTCGGTTACGTCGGAGCGTAACCGCGCTCGCGCCAGCGGCCTGTCGTGAAAAGGAAAAAGAAAGACGAAACGAAGAGCCACGGAAAGACGACAAGATCGAAAACAGCGACACGACAGACATTAAGAACAAGAGCGGGTCTTGAATCGTGTGAAGCACTTGCTACGATTCATTACATTCTAAGGCTATGTTCTAGTAAATCGCTACGAATAAAGTAAAAACGAGAGATACACACCTGGCGCGACGTTTTCGCCGCGCCGGTTCGTCCCCGCGCCTTCTTTTTTTTCTTCACTTATCTTTTTTTCTTTAATCGATGATTTCCTGTATGCACTCGTTGACCCGCACCCTCTGCTTGATGACGTCCGAGAACGTTTCGTTCCATATCAGCACGGTTTGCACTGACGCGATCGGTAGCAGCGAGAACACAAACAGAATCCCGAAAATCACCGCGCCGCAGGCTTTGTCGAGTTCGCAAAACCAAAAGTCCGCGAAGTCGCGCGCGCGTTTCAGGCACCGCCTGGTTTCCAACACGACCGGCGCGGCGTAGTTGTGCCTCCAGTTTCTCTGCGGGGGCGGCGCCTTCGGGTCCGACCCAGCCGGGAGGTCGGGAGACGGCATTGCGAAATCGAAAATGTGTTCTATTTCTCGATCGCCGATCATGGACCAGCCTTCTATGACGCACGCGGTGATTGAGACGCAGCCCATGACGGTCATGGCGAGCGTCCTGGACGACGAAACCCCGTCCACTTTGTCGTACGAAAACACGCCGTAAAACCCGAACCACGCCACCACTAGGGAGATGCGCACCAGACCCCGGTACACGGAGAGTTTCCACAAGTGTTCCGGGAACGAAAGCCAGGATTTCCTTGACAGAAACTTGGAGCGCAGCGCGACGTAGTACACCACGCACACGCCCATGGTGAAGCTAGACGCGAAGGCCATTCGCGCCGTGTTGACGCCAAACTGCGAAATCTGAGATGAAGAAAAGAAAGTGTCAGTCTTGAGTCGGCGAGTGTGGGTGTACTGTATGGGCAAACAGTGCACTTGTGATGTACGTATCAGTTGCCAGTACTGGTAAGTGTTACCAGTGGTGTACGCAAACAGTCAAAGAGGGGCTTGAAACAGTGTTTGGATTTGGGAAACGCAACGCGTACCTGCGCCACGCCGTCGATTTGCGTGTTCCCGTGAAGCGACGCGACGCAGACCAGGGTTAACACGATCCTCCCAAGCCCGGAAGTCAGCACTACTAGTATCTTGTACCATGGCGACAGAATCTCCCTCCACGGGGAGAACATGTGCGCGTGCCAGTTTTGCCAGCTCCCGTGCGATACGTTTTTGTTTGGAAAATTCCCGTCGATCCACCGGCGCCAGTCGCTCCAACTGTTTTGCATCCAGAACAGATTGGTGGCTTGGGGGGAGAACCACCACGGCGCGATCACCACAGACCCGGCGAACATCCACACGGACCACGTGTACAACAGCGATTTTGGCAGGCTGGTGTACACGTGGAACAGCAGGAGATAGATGAACAGCTCCAGGCCTTGGTACAAGTGCGACTTGGCGTACAGGCCGTACAGAACCACCATGCTCGCGTTTTGCAGCACGTACCCCCGCTCCGTGCCGATGTACTGCGCCTGGCCGAAAATCAACGCCCTCGCGTAGTTGTACCCTTTCGTGGCCATGGTGAACACGTTGAACGCCCAGGAGCCTTGAATCAGGGAGCTTATGGTGTACTCGAACCCGTCCCGCAAACCGCGGTCCACGGTCATCTTTAAAAACAGCGGCAACACGGTGAGCAGCCCGAGCTGAATGGCGTAGATGGAGTTGTAGTACCCGCCCTCTTCTTTGGACAGGGAAAGCGAGGTTTGCGTTTCCGTCATTTTGAAGTAACGGTACACGCGGTAGATTTCTAAATCAGCAACCGCCAGGGTGGCGTGCGCCAGGATGTAAAGATACACGCACCACGCGGTTTGCATCATGCTGATGAAGAAACCGGGCCCGGAGAAGAACAGGGAAAACACGCGAAACGCGTCCATCCCGCGGTGCAGGCGGAAAAGGTCGCGGGACATGGAAATCGTACCCGACGACCCACTAATCTTCTGCTCGAACCCGTTGACGCTCGTGAAGCCCATATCCCGGCCCTTGCCGCACTCGATGAACTCCTCGAAAATTACCTTGCCCCCCCGCGCGATGGCGTTGACGCCGCCGAAGAAATCCTCCGCCACGTGAATCGCCCTGTTTGTGGAAAAGAAAAGTGGTTAACGTCTTTCGTAATGTGTATGAGTAAACAGTCACCCGTAATCGGTCCGAACAGTCACCAGCTGAGAGGCAAAACGTAGGTGTGTCGGATTTGGGAAACGCGCAAGGCCGTACCTGCTCGCTTTCGAGACGCCGCCGTTGGTCATCGTAAACGCCTTGTCCCACACATCGGGGTGGCCGTAGTGGAACCTGACCATCAACGGCCAGGTCATGAACCGCTGGAAGGTTTGGAAAATAAACTCGGAAATCGCGGCGAACTGCGCCACCGCGCCGTGGGTTTCGCTGAAAATGGTTTCGGGGAAACCCACCAACACGACGTCGCCGTGAAACACGTCCAGTAAGTTGCGCATTTTGTAACTCTCGCCGAGGTAGTTGTCCTGGTTCATGTCCAGGGTCTGCAGGTACGCGCCTCTGGCGAAGATAACCGCCTGGTTCTGGTTCTCGGGCTTGCCTTCGCCGATAATCGGGTTCCCGGGGAGCTTGATTTTGAAATCCACGCGACACTCGCCGGATGTCGCGTCGCGCCCGATGAGACACGACGCGAAATCCTCGGTTAGCGGATCGAGGGGGACGTGCACGAAACACACCTTCAAATCCCGGTGGTCTTTAATAAGCTCCTCAATCGCGTCCGCTTTGAACTTGTCCAATGACCCGGGTGGTGCCAGCCTTTGCTTTCCGAAAATCTGCGCGGATACCAAAAACTCGAACTTGGAACGAACAAGCAACTCAGCCGTGGCGTCGTCGTACCCCTCCAAACGCGCCAGCAAACGCAGCGCGTCGCCGTATAAGGTAACGCCGCGCACGCACCGGCTCAGCGATTGCGTGCGGTCGCTCGCCCACGTCTGCACTTGTTTCCAGTGCGTGTGTAAAACGACGTCGTCGTCCGTGCCGAGCGCCCCGATGCGTTCCTTGAAGTTGTCGAAATCGTGTGCAAACGTCGCGACGATTAGGGAAAAAAGCGTTTTCTCATCCTCCAGGGGCGTGACCAGCTCGCTTTGGCGGTACTTGACGTCCTCGGCGTAGTACGGCGTGAGCGCGGTCCAGGACCGCACCTGTGCTAAGGGCGACGGCGTTTTCAGGGAAGTGAACCGAAGCGAGTTGCAGAAGAACATCAGCTGTCGCTGGGCTTCTTCTGACCGTGGTTGCCCACCCGGGTTCGAGCTCTGAAACGACCGCAACAGCGCGGCGCAGGTTGTTTTGGACAAATCCGTCGTCGCCGCCGCCGCGACTTTTGTCAAGTGATCCACGTCGCGCAGCGCGTCGGCGCTCACGATGTCAAGCAACGAGCTGTACAGCTGAGAAACGCGGTACTTCCGCTGGTTGTTTAAGGAGCTCCACCGGCCGTCCTGTTCCAACGCAAAGGAACAAAGCTCGCGCACCGCGAGTAACACGTCATGCAGCGCCCGTGCTAAACGCGCGCCGTGCGTTTCGAGCAAATCGTCGGGAACGACCAGGTTTTGCCATTTGCGTTCGCGCGCATTTTTCTTGCGGAACCGCCGCCGGCGACGGCGCGGTCGGCGGCCGTCGGCGTTGTTATCGTCGTCGTCGTCGTCGTCGTCGTCCGAGGGTAGCCCCCGGTCCCGGCGTTCCGCGCGCTCGATTTCCCTCAGTTCTTCTCTTCTTTGAACCGCCGCGCCTTCCAGATCCTCATCCACCACGAAACACCCCAACATGGGGCCGCCTTTCTTCTTGATGCTCTTCCGCGTTCCCTTTGAAAGAAACCCGGTGCACCCGTACTTCATCTCCAGGTTGATCGCTTCCACCAGCTTGGTCTCCCGCGCCGCCTCCGCGGCTTTGATTCGGCGTTTCTGACGCCGTCGGTCCCGACGAAGCACCCGGCGTCGCCGCGCCGCACGCTCCTCTTCCGTCAACCCAGCCGCGTCCGGATCGAGGTCCAAGTCGTCGTCCGAATCGGCGTACTCGTTTTTCCCGTCCGACGGTTCGTCGTCGGCCTCGTCGGGATCCACGGGCGTCGCGGTCGTCGCCGCGCCCAGCGCCTGCAGCGCCATTAGCAGCGCCGCGCAGGCTTCTCTTAGGTTAACGTACCCGTCGATGTCGTCCATGCGTCGCCGTCCCATCTGCTCCGCCTCCACGCGGGATAAATCAACCACGATGCGCATCAGCGTGTGCATGTCCTGCGGCCGCGCGACGCCTAGAATTTCGGTGAAGATGACGCACATCAAATCCTTGGTTTGAATCAGGGTCCGCGTGAAGCTCGCGTACTGCGCGCTTCGGCCGGTGTCCAGCGAGGTGGACGAGAACACCGGCGAGGTGATCATGGTGGGCAGAATGACGTACTCCGCAGCGTCAAACACCTGCTCCACGTCTTTTCCGGTGAGGAACGTGTACGAAAGCTCATCGCGTTCGGCGTCGGAAAGGTGGTCGCGCCTTCGCAAATCCAGAATGATCGCGTTCCACGCGCGCGCAAAGTGCTGTTGCTTCACGTCGCAGGCTTCGGGGAGGAAGTCCGTTGGGTCCGCGCCTGCCACGAGGGCGTTGCCTTCGACGTCCATTCCGATCTCGTTCGGGAGCTCGATGACGAAATCGACCGGGCCTTCCGGTGCGTACCCGCCGCCGGACCGGTTTTGGTTTTGGCCGCGCGAACCCGACCCTCCGCCGCTCAAATCGAGTAGCCGCGTCCCCCCGAGCGGGTCGTGCGTGCCGGTGCTGCCGTGCTTGCCCTCTGACCCGGACGACCCACCCGGTGACCCACCGCCTGCGTACTTGTAACCGTTACCCGTATCCCCGCTCCGGACGATTTCCGGCCTCGGCCACTCCCGGTTCAACAGCTTTTCGCAAAACAGGTTGGGAATCGTGGCGAACGTTTGCAGTAAAAACGCCCAGTTTTGCGCGTGCGTGATTTTCCCGCGCCACTGCAGAAACACGGTGAATATCGTGGCGAAAAACGTGTACCAAAGGAACGTGTCGCAGAAGTACGTGGTCACCGCGGGCAGCGCGCGAATCACGGTCATGATCCACATCAGCTCCACTGACGCGTGCACGTCGTAGTACGCCTCCGGGAGCTCGCCTTCCACTTCCTCGCCGATGTACCCTAGTTTCGCGAATTTCGCCCGTTTGTTGAGATCGAAATCGGGCAAGCACTCGGCGCCCGCCCACGCCCCGTCATCGCCGACGCCGCACGAAGCCATGGCTTCGTACGAAACGGACGCGTGTCCCCTGTACGCCGCGCCGGCTGCGACGGATTTGGGGACTTGCCACTGCTCAGCGGAAACGTTGGCATCATCAAGGTTAAGGCTTTCGTCCAAAACCGCAAGCGTCTCTTCGTCGAAATAGTACGACACGGTTTTCCCGCCGGTCGCGGGGGCTGTTTTCTTTTCCACGGCTTGGGCGTCGCTGGAAAGCAAATACCGACGACGTCGCGCTTTAAGCCGCGCCGGCCGGACCCGCCCCGAGTTTGCGGTTCCAGATTTCCCCCGACCCCCGGTAACGATCGTATCTACGTTCTTCACCTCGTCCATGGATTCGATGGACTTCAGGGGCAGAAACTCGATGTTGGAGCTCTCTTCCAACTCCTCGTAGTCCTCCTCGTCCGGGTCCACTTCGGTGAAGTACGTGGTTTTCGGGGTGAACCGCAGGGCGTTCATGAGCTGGTCCCCCTCCAGGTTGATGCAACTCGTGTACTCGTCGCTTTCCTTGTTCCAGCAAAGATCGGGGTGCTGCAGCGCCATGATGGCTTCGCGCAACGGCTTTACAAGAAGAAAGTGCCCGAACGTGAGCTTTACGGACAACACGCACAGCCAGAACATGGTGTACACGAAGCGTTCCTTGAACGGCGTGGCGAGTTGGCGCGCGCTGCCCATGTACGGCTCTCTTCGCACGGAGTTCGTCCCCACACCCGCGAACGCCACCGTGTACACCGCAGCGAGGGCTTGGAAATAAGGCGTGTTCCCGTCCTCCCTGCCGAACCTCTCCAGCAGGAAAAACACCGGGATCATCCCGAACGCGCCGATGCGAGTCATCGTCACCGCCCAGTCCCCGCCGCTTTCTTTTGACAGGTTCCTGAAATGCAGCGTCGCGATTTCCGCCGCGAGCTTCACCACCGAGTGCGTGATCGTCGCGGTGGCGATGTACGCCCAGTTCCAGCCGTGCGCGAACACGTACGCCATGCTGACGTGGAACGCCACGGCGTGGAACAGGAACACGGTGTTGAAGTTGACGAACATGGACATCCACCCCGCGACTTCGCGGTAGGTTTTGAAAAAGGTTTGCGACAGGTAAAGCGCGGGGCCTTGTTTCGATTGCCCGGCGGTTCGCGTAAACGAACGGAAGTGCGCGTACATGCGAGGCTCAGCGGCGAGGTGTCGCATTTTCTCCGGAACCCCGATCCAGCCTTCCTTCTGCTCGTCACCAACAACGGGCGCCCCTGCGTACCCGTCCTCGGGTGGTAGCACGGCTTTGAACCGTTCCCTGAGCCAGAAGAACTCGTTCACGTCGTCGTACATCACGCGGTCCACGATCGGCGACGACGCGCGGCCTTGAATTTCGCGTTGCAGAAACGCGTACAGCGGCCGGACGACGGAGTCGAGGTAGTCATCCGGTGGGTACGGCATTTCGCTGCCCTCCACGGGTTGCGCGATGACGAAATGGTCGCCAGCTGGCGGTTCCGTTGTGTTGAACGAAAACACCCCAGGGCTCCTGTCTTCCAAGGTCAGCGCGCACATCGCGGCGTGGAAGATGAAACACATCACTTCCGACGTATGCCGCAAATTCGCGCTTTCGCCGTAGAGTAAAAACCAAAGCACCAAGTGGTGGACGTGCGCGTTGGACATCACCGCGATTGACTGTTCGCGGTTGCTTTTATCCCACATGCCCTCGTTGTCCGCGGCCATGAACGCGGCGAGTGACAGAGTTCGCGTATTTTTTGTGGCGTCGTCGCGGTTCAAGTCTCTCCACCGGTCGCTCATGCGCGCCGAGCCCTTCACCCGGTCAAGCATCCCCGTGTACTCCCCCCAGTGCAGGTAGTTTTGAAACAAATGCCCGTGCAGGTCCTCCACCACGTCTCTGAACTGGCCTTCCGTCTCTCTGCCCCTCACGATGTCCGCTTTGCCGTCCATCGCGTTGCACAGCCAGTGCGTCAGGTGCTCCACCGCGTTGCCGAGGTTGCTCTCCACCTCGATTGGCGTGTCACTGAACGTGGCGTCCATGCACTTCTTCTGCAAACCGAAATTGGTCGCTAACGCTTCCGCGATCGGGAGTAGCCGCGCCCGGATCATCTCCTTGCGTTGATTAGTGGTCACCGGCCCGGTGTACGTCAAGTCCGGCGCGAGGCCCGGTTTCGTGGTGGGCAACGGCCTGGCGAACTGCACTTGCACCGCTCGCAGCCCTAGCACCTTGCGAACAAAACCCCTAACTTTCAAGTAATACTCCCTCGCCGATTTCGACGTGGAACTCGCGTTTACGTTTGAAATCACGTTGCGCCGGCGCATCTCCGTGCTCAGCACCGCGGCGTACGCGCGGTTGAACAGGATCTTGCCGTGCAGGTAGGATACTGGCAGTAGGGAAATCAAAAACAAAGCGGTGTGAAGCACCAGGCCTTGCACGACGTCCACTTCCCGGAGCATGCCGTCTGAGAAGTGTCGCAGCGCCAACAGTAACGGCCGCGCGGCGGGCGGCGGCGCGTCGCCGATGAGCGACGCCGCGCCGACCACCACGGACACCACGAAGAACCCGGCGCAGAAGAAAATAACCCGGTTACTGCCATCGGTGCTGTCGATCGCGTCCGCGAAGAGGTGCGCGCACAGCAGGTGGTGGAACAGCACCACTAAAAGTTTCACCACCACGCCGTACAGAAGCACCACGTAGTGCTTGTCCGTGACGGTCAGGTTGGGCGCCAGCCGGCTGGCGATGTTGAGCAGACGCCTGGGCCACAGGAAGCTCGGGGACGTGGCGAGGTAGTAAATCGTGGAAAGAAGCACGCCCGCGACACCGGCGGTGAGCACCACGACGCCTCGCAACGTTGGTTTGGTCATGATATCGTCCACCTGAAGCGCCGCGCAGGATCCGAACAGCAACATCGTCGGTACCGGCAGTAAGCGGTACACGATGTAATCGAACTTCCCTGATTTGGGCATCTGCCGCATGGCTTTCAAACGTTCCGCGTTCCAGGCGTGCCACGACCCCAAATTGCGGGTCCCGGGAACCCCGGTTTTGAACCCACTTCTTTCGTCGCTTTCGACGCGCCCGTTGCCGGACGTGGAGGACCGCTCCAATCCGAAGTCGATCCAACACGCCCACTCCACGAACCCGTGCCACACCATGCCTTCCTTGAACGACTGCGGGTGGAACAGCCACGGAGACAGGGTAAGGCACGCGATGGCGAACCAGACGTGCCACGTCGTCATGACGAACACGTACTGCGCGCCGTACCGCGAAATGAAGGTTAACATCAGCGTGTGCGTCGCCATGTGCATGGACGGGGTGATGTGCGACGACGCGTACCGCGTGTACAGGCTCACGAAGGACGATTTCATGTTCATCCCTCTTTTGGTGACTTGGTACAGCGCCTTGCCGGACAGCATGGTGTGGTCAATCGCGAAGCCCCGTGTTTTCGCGATGAACATGTTGAACAGGTGCGAGCCGGACGCGGCGTGTTCGTAGAAGCGCTGGAACATCTGAGATGAATAAAAGAAAGGGTCAGTCTTGAGTCTTGAGTATGGGTGTACTGTAGTATTGTATGTAGTGTAGTCGACCAGGGGCAGCAAACAGTGCACTTGTGATGAGTGTAGCAGTTGCTAGTACTGGTAAATGTTACTAGTAGTGCACAGTAATTAGTCAAAGAGGGGCGGTAAACGTTCGGCGGGATTTGGGAAACGCGCAATACGTACCTTCACCAAACCGCCGTCCAGCCACCCCTCCAGCATGGACGGCCACGCCATGACCAGCGAGGCTTGGATCATCCACTGGGACGGGTACAGCATTTCCAACCCGACCTCTTCGTGGAACCCCACCGAATCGAACGCGTCGCCTTCGCTGAAAAAGGTTTCGATGTGCAGCATCGCGATCATCAGCTTGCACACCACGAACGCGGAGAGGGACGCGAACAGGAGGAACTCGGCGAAGAAAATCCCGGCGCTGGATTGGAAAAACGAAAGCATCCGACACAAATCCAGGCGTTTCGCCATGCGGTGAAAGTCCCGCGAAATAAGCTGCATGCCGTTTCCGCTTGAGATTTTGAAGTTGAACTGGTTCGTGCCGTCGAAGGAAACCTCCCGCGCCTTGCCAACCATCATGAAACCCAAGTACTTCACCCTGCCGCCTCGTAGCACCAGGTTTATGCCGCCGAAAATGTCCTCGCTTAAATGAAGCTGCCTGGACGCTTTGGAAACGCCGCCGTTGCCTTTGATCCAAACAAGATCCCACACGTCAGGGTGGCCGTAGTGGAAACGCACGTTGAGTGGTTTGGCCATGAACCGCTGGACGATGGTACCGAACACCTGTTCCGAAAGAGCCGCGAAGGACGCGACGCTTCCGCTGCGGTCGGTGATGACCTGCTCGGGAAAACCAACAAGCCGCGTGTTCCCGGTAAACGCGCAAAGCACGCTTCGCATTTTCAGCGCCTCGGCGAGCTGGCAATCCTGTGAGTGGAAAAGAAAAGGGTCAGTCTTCCCGTAGCTTGTATGAGTAATTGCTCTGGACAATCGGCAAACAGTGTGTCAGGATTTGGGAAACGCGCAATACGTACCTGGTTCATGTCGATGGTCTGGACGTACAAACCCGTGGACATCCCCAGACCGAGGTTCTGGTTCTCGGGCTTGCCCTCGCCCACGATGGGAAACCCGGGCAACTGGATGCGGTGCGTTTGCTTTATGACCCCGTCAGTCGTCGCGATGCGCCGCGTGACGTACCACTTGGCGTTTGTTTCGCCGGAGCTCTTTTGGTCGTCATCGTCCCCGGCGTCTTCGCTGTGCGCGGTGACTACGCTCAAATGGCTGTGTTGCCGCAACAGCTGCTCAAGCGCCTCGTCGTTCGCTTCGTTGCCCTCCGTGCCAAACACCTGCGCGCAAACAATGTGGTTGTACTTCACGTGAACCAGGGCTTCGATATCCGATTCGGGGACGTTCTCCAGGCGCGCCAAAACGCGCGTCGCGTCGGCGTACGCCGCCATGCCCCGCACCGTGCGCAGCATGGTTTGCGACCGGCCGCTCGCCCAACGCATGATCTCTGACAGCAAACGCTTGCTTTCGGTGTCCGTCTGCTGTCCGCCGCTCGCGTCGCTGCTCAAAACGCTCGCGTCGTGCAGCTTGGATAACAAATGCTCGTAATCCTGCCCAGGTAACGTCAAGCCGCATCGCTGCAGCATCGCGCTCCACTCAGTGGGCATCATGGAAATCAAAAAACGCAACGTACTGACGTTTTCGCCGTCCACCCGCTGCGACATGTGCGCCGGGGAAAACGCAACCTCTTCCTTGTACAAGGGCGTAAGGGTCACGAAGGACGGGACGTTGCCCACCGCGCAAGGGCGCTCGAGCTGCGGGTCCGTGAATGACTCGAGGAAGAAACGCAGGACGTCCCGCGCCTCGGGCGACGCCGGCTCCGCCGCAGGGTTCGCCGTGGTCAGAGTGACGAAAACGTGCTCAATCGCGGTTTTCCCGGCCCTAGTACCGAGCGCCTTCGCGCAGTGGTTCAATACATGCGCCGCGTTGTCGCACTTTGTGAAATCAACAAGACCCCGAATCCAGCCCACGACGTTTCGCAGCGACTCCGCCACCCGCTTGCCCGCGTCGTCTTCCAACTCGCGGTCGTCCGCCAAAACGTCGACGATCACGGTGAGCATCCCCGTCAGCGCGGCGCCCGCTGCGGAGACGTGCTCGGGAACCAGGTCGTGCGTAGGGTCCGCGGCGGCGGCGCGCAGCGCGGTGAACGCCACGATGGCGCGGCCGCGCAGCGCCACCAAAGTGTCCGCGGCGACGGCTTGTCTTCTCACCACCGCACACGCGATCAAGCTGAACGCGACTGAAAGGGATTCCGTGACGCTTTCCTTCGCCGTGGGTGGCGCGAGACCCAGCACGGCGACAAACAGAAACGTAAACGAATCCGCGGTTTGCGCGAAAACCGCGGGCAACATCGAGTACGTCATGTTGACGTTCCTGGACGCGCCCGCTTTGGAGAACACGGGCGCAGAGAGCATGGCGGGGAACAGGAGGTAGCAATTGGCGCCTCCTTGTTCGGGGGCGTTTCCGAAAAATGAATCAACCGCGTCGCCTTTGAGTCGCGCGAACAGCAGTAGGGAAAGTTCCTCGTCGCTGAGCAAATCGCGATCGCGAAGCGACATCACGACTTCGTTCCACGCTTTCGCAAATACGTCCCAGGTTTCGGAAACCGCCTCTGGGCACAAAACGGTTTTGGGCGACGGTGCGATCGCGGGCCGCCCGTTCGTGGTCAATACGCGTTTTTCGAACGCCATCACCCGAGTAGGCAAATCCCTCACAACCTTTGACCACCCGTCCGCCACGCCCCGCCACCGGAACCGCGAAAACGCGGACGCGAACCCAAGCGCGGCGAGGTAGTAGAAAAACGTGTTGCAGTAGTAAAGCATCAGGTTCGGTAACCACCGCTCGAACAGCATCAGGAGCTTGTACGCGTACCGCCGGAACAAACGCATGGCTTGAATCACCACAACCGGAACCTCCTCCGCGTAGTCGTACTGGTCGCAGTCCTCGCCAGCGAAGTTGTAGTTCCAGCAGTACAAGTCGATCTGCATGATCGCCCGGGACGGGACCACCAGGGCGTGCACGATGAACACGTAGTCCATGGCGAACTTCACGAGAAGCACGACTTACGATAAATAAAAGAAAGTGTCAGTCTTGTATGGGAAAACAGTCGGCGGGATTTGGGAAAGCCCCAATACGTACCTGTCCAGAAAAGCCGGTACGACGCGGTATCCGCCGGGTCGTCCACGGCTAAATCCCTGGTGCTCCTTTTGCCCACCAAGTCGCCGTCAGGATCAGGTCCGCCCAGCGGGTAGTACCCCACGATCTCAACCAGGTTGAAAAGAAGGTAGGGGGCGCAAATTCCACTGAAAAACAGGTCGGTGGAAACGCCGCTCCCGGCGCAAATCCCGAAGCCGCACAAAACGCAAAACGCCGCGACCAAGCGAACCGCGGAGGACGTTTTGCTCCACATTAACTGCTGGCCATGAATGAAAAGCGAGTGCGCTTCCAGTACCATCGAGCAGAACGCGGATGTCAAACCCGCGGAGGCGAAAACGGGTAGCTTCCCGAAACCCACAAACGCGTGCACTACTAAAAAGTGGAACACGATTGACAGGAACGTGAACATGCGGTGGAAGTTCACGAAAACGGTGCCCCAGCCGAGGTGTTCCTGGAACGTTTTCGAAAACACAGAGGCTAACCGCTGGTTTTTGTCCGTCGCGGTCTGCGCGGTTCGGCAAAAGTGCCTGAATCGGGCGTACGCGCCTGTCACTTGTTCCTGCTGGTCTGGTGTGGAAGGCACCAAAACGTTTTCAAACAAAACTTTTACTGAAGTTTGTTTCCAGAAAAACTCGTTTACGTCGTCGTACCCGACGCGCGCGTGCAGTCGCTTGCCGAGGTTCATTGATTCCACGATGGCGCCGTGAAAGGGGGTGATGATTGAGGTCACGAAATCCCCAGACGGAAGATTCAAACCCGATCCCTTCAGCGCGCGGATTGCATTGTTACCTTTACTGGAAGGCGCCGCCACGGAACACGCCGCGGCGTGGTAGGTGAAGGAAACCATCTCCGGGGTGAGCCTGCAGTTCGCGGCTTCCGAGTAAATCAACTCGAACAGGGCGATTTGGAACAAGCGCGTGTCTACGAGCGCGCCGCCTCTGGGTTGCTTGTTTTGGGAGCCAGGGCCGTGCACCTGTCCTAGGCTCGTTTCGTTACCAGGGGTGGTCAGGTCGTCAAACCCCGTGTGCCCGAGCCACCGGTCGTACCCGGCAAAGGTTTTCTGGTGCAGCGTTTCCACCGCGAACTCGGCGGGTTCGCCAAACGAGGTTTCCACCCCCGACGAAACCACGGGGCACGCAGTGATTTGCGTAAGGTTCCACAGGTTCTTCGCCATGCGGTCGGTGACCAGCTCGGCGGTGCTTTCCGGGGAATCGGAATGGCCAACGTTGCTGTTGCTTTCTTTGGACTGGAACCCGAACAAAAATGAAAGGGTACCCGCCATCGGCGCGACCCTCGCGCGCCACGCCTCGACGCCTTTTTCAATCGCGGAACCCCCGGTGGGCGCCGGGCCTCGGCGGGATAAACGAGGCTCGTCGTCTTTTGCCGTGTCGTCGTCGTCAACGGGCTCGTCCCGCAGCTCCACCGAAAACGGCGCGTTCACGGCAGGCTTTCTTGACAGCAACGAATCAGCGGCGTTGTTCGCCACAACCTCGTCGGGCGCCGGCGCGACAATAAGAAAAGACGCACCCGGCGCGCCCGAGCGCGACAGCGAAATCAGCGCGTCCCTTACCATCCTCCGCAGCTGTTTCCGCTTCATGAGCAGCGCGATTGCTAGGTAAACCCCTCCAAAAACCATCAGCACGGTTGTGACCTGCACCTCCAGTTTCATCGCGTCCATCTGCTCCTGCTGCGGACAACTCGTATCACCGGGTTGCTTGAACTCCAGCGAGGCTTTCGTGATCCAACCCACCACGTCGTCCATCACCTTCGGCGCGGGCGGGCACGTCTGCGGGCTCCGCTTGTGGATCTGCGCCTGCGCGTGGCATGTTAAAAACGTGCTTTGCAAGTTCGAGGAAACCGGGTTTATCACGTTCTTCGGGTGGTTCAGCTGCACCGTGAAGTTCTCGAAGTGCGCGAAAATAGGCACGGGCTTGTCCGGCCTTAGTTTAATTTCGTGAAACGCCTCCGCCTCGGCGCGCATAAACGTCTCCATCGTGCGCAGCACGTACGATTTCATCGCCCGCCCGCAGTTGACGTACTTCTCGGGGTCGTAAGGCTGCGTCGCGAGGTCTTGCCCGATGAAAGGCGTACATGACCCGCCCTCGCCCCAAACAAGCTTCAGCATGAAGTACGCCGCTCGCGGTCGTAACAAATCCACCTTGTTAATACTGCACCGCTGTTTCACCGCCATCAACCCGAACCACTCCTCGTTGACGTACAAATCGGGCTGCGTCGGCGACGCGTACCCGCACGGCGAGTGCAGGTACTCCTTTAGTGATGGACAGACTCGTGTGATTACGGGTACGCGTTCGTCCGTAGTGGGCACTGGCGTGACTGCTTTGCCTTTCCAGTACTCGTCAACCCAGGACATGATAGCGCCGCCTGAGATGAACCGATTAGCGCAACCCGCGGCGCACGTCGTGGCGTGCCGCTCCAAATCCTCCACCATCGTGATGAGCCAATCCGCTTGGCTCACTTCGTCTTCGTTGCCCATGGTGTCGTACGCGTTCCACCCTTCTAACTGTGGGCTTAGTGAATACGCATCAACCCCGTACTCCGAAATGATCATGGGTTTCTTGGAAACCGTGTGGAAGCGCTGGAAAAGCCCCATGGGCGAGAAGTACCGCCGCGTGTAAAGGTTGACGCCCCAGAAATCCAGGTTAATCATGTACCGGTCCGCCATCTTGATCCACGCCGCGGCGCCCCACATCTGCATGCCCACCAGGTGTTGTTTCGATACGGGTAGGTTGACGTTCGCAAGCGCGGTGCCGCACATCATGCCTTCTTGTTTCACCGCGCCGCAAAGCAAATTAATGGATTTCATCAGCTTTTCAATCGAGTTGGAAAACTGACACCCGCTTATCCCGAAGTTCTCGGCTAAGTCCTTGTCGCACACGAACAGGTTCCACGGGCCGTTCAGCTCGTTCCCTATGATCCACCCCACCACCGCGGGGTGCTTCGCGGCGCGTATCAACGCCCGAATTTTAACCTGCGTCTTCCGCATGGACTCCTCGTCGTTGAAAAAAGTCTTCGTGCCGTCCTCGAAGTCGTACCCGACCACGATGTTGATGCCGTACCGCGAGCACAAATCGAAGAAATGAACGTGCCGGTGCGAGTACTTCAGGGTGTATATCCGTAGGGTGTTAATCCCAGCCGCGGCGATGAGGGGGATGTCGCGTTCGTAAATTCCAGCGTACTCGCTGGTAAAGAAATCCCCGTACGGTTCGAACCAATCCGGGTCCCACCCCACCGGAACGGGCGAGTAACAAAGCGCGCGCATCAACCAAGGCTTGGTATAGGTAAAACAAAGTGTCAGTCTTGTTTTTGGGGCAAACAACACAGTCGACGGTATTTGGGAAACGCGCGCCCGGCCGTACCTTCCCGTCCAGGTACAACGTCCGGCCCAGCCGTCGCAACCGGCCGGTGTCGCTCGTGTAGTTCAAGGATGGCGGGTTCAAAAACTTCTCAACCATCGTATCGCGGCCGCTCCGTGTGCGATACTCCAGCTCAGCGTCCACGAACGCGGGGTCGTACCAGCTCGCAGTGTCCGCCGGAGTTACCCCGTTTGTTTTCTCTGCTGAATCTTTGGACCGCGTACTCCCCGCCGCCCCGCGAACGCGGCGCTCTCCGGTCGCGACGTCCTGCCCCAGCTTCGGCAGGTTCTTTCCTGACCACGTGAAGGTTGTGGTGATGTCCCCGGCTAGTTTAGAGTGGGGCGCATCCAGGGATACGCGCGAGTGGAGCGTATCCAGCGATACGCGCTCGTCTCTTCCTTCTCCTTCTTCTCCGTCGTCGCCTTCCCACGCGGACGAGCTCACCGAGCCAAGATCCCACTCGTCCTCCCCCGGCCCCCCGGTGGTGTCCCCCTCCCCATCACCTTGACCAGTTCCCGATGCGCTCCAGTCCATGGAGGCGAGGTGCGCGGCACCGCCATGCTCCGCGAGCCACGCGTGTTTCCGCCCGCGCACGTCCCAGTCAGTTGCCGGGCGAGCGCGCGCGCCCCCCCCGTCCTCGCGGTGGGCGCGCCGAACGGAAGTTTCGTGGGCCATGTCCACCTGATGACTGCGACGCGCGTCTCCGTTCACGCCCGTGTTCCTCACCGTCCGTGTCTCGTACGTGTCAGAAGACGCTGCGGCCCCGAGAGAGGCGTAGGACGACGCGGAAGGCGCGCTGACGACGTTCTCCCCGAACCCTCCCCCTCCCCCGCTCGCCATCGTACCCACCGCGACCATCCACCCGAGGATGCCCACCAAAAGAACACCCGAGCTCAGCGCGGTCGCGAGCAGCCTGGCGCCGCCGCCGACCTCGTGCTCGCGCACGCGGCCCATCGCGCGCGATGGGGTCGAGCCGCCGCCGAGGGACCGGGACGGACTCTACAGACAGCACGAGCGCCCGCGGTTACACACCGAGCGGGAGCCGTAGTGCGTAAGTCTGAATGTCGTTGAGATTCGCCTCGCAACCGCGGCTCACATTCGTTCGCTTCCAATCGCGTCATTTCGAGTCGGTCGATGGCAGCTTTTTGATGACTGTTTGCTCATACAAGGCAATTCTCGCACTGTTACTTTTTGATTTCCTGTTTCGCTCGCATTTTCCTCGCCCGCCTCGGCCCGTCCCGCGCCACAACACCCGCGCGGTGGCGTGGACACCCGTCGACACGCCCGCCCGTGTCTCCGTGTTACCGAACACCGACGGTTTCAGGTCCAGGGTTCGCCAAGAGACTGAACAACCCGCGCTAACCGCGCTCGTGTCCCGTGTGACGATGACGATGTCGTCGCGCCGAGCCAACACACACACACGTCGAAAAGGTCGCGCCGTGGCCGCGGCCGCGCTGTTACTGTTCGCGAGCGGCGTGTCCTGTGCCGAGGGCGATGTGGTGGACGCCGCGGCGAACGACAGAAGCATCATGGACATCGCATCCATGAACCACGTGCAAGGCGGTTTAAACACGGCTTCGCAGACACTTTCCGGGTTGCACACCGCGGGGCCTTCGCGTGATGCGCGTGAAACCGCGCGCGGTTCCGTGCGATCGAACCGCGAAACGCACCCCGATTTCCAGGAGTTCCTTCACAAACACAAAGGTTTGGATCATACGTATTGCCCGAACCAGGGACCGGACGTGCCGTGCATCGAAGCGCTGCGCAGGTACGTAACGGCGCCCGCGGGAAGGGGCCTCTGCGAGCGACGAAACACCCTCCCGCGTTCGACACAAAGCGTGTGTCGACATTTCCGGTCGATTTCCAAATCAAATGTTTTCATGCCGATCAAATCGAACGACGCACCTTTGAAGCTGTTTTTAAAAATGCACCGCTGACTTTTCTTCTTTTTTTCCTCCTTTTCCCTCCTCCGCAGAGAGCTGAGTTTCCTGGAGAACCAGGCGATCATCGAGGCGCACAACTCCCGGAGCGACAGCACGTTCAAGATGAAGCAAACCCCTTACGCGGATTACACCGCGTCCGAGTTCACCGCGAACGTTTTGAAGTACACGGGGAAGCGCACGCTTTCGGAAAAGAAGGCGCAGAAGGAGACGCGGGCCTTTGCTAAAAAGTTCGGCGTCGCGGGCGTGACGCCCAGTGGTCGCCTCGGCACGCAGGACTACCCACTGAACTTCGACTGGGCAGCGCAAGCCGAGGTGATGGGCAAGATACACACCCAAAAGACGTCCTGCGCGTCGTGCTGGGCGTACACGTCCACGGACACGATTGAAGCGCAAACCGTTATTTCCGGCCGCCGCGCGAAGCACGTGGAGCTCAGCGCCGAGCAGCTTATTAACTGCGACGGGTACGACTCCGGGTGCAACACCGGGAACATGTTCACCGCGTACGAGTGGATCCACGAAAACGGCGGGCTAGCCACGGCCCGGGCGTTCCACGGAGCCGCGGAGGTGGCGAGCGCGGGAAGGGCGGCTGTTTTTGACTCGAGCGCGTCGGCGTCGGCGTCGGCGCTGGGCCGGTTCGAACTCGACGGCGACTCTCCGTTGGGGATTTACCGGGAAACCAAGCTCGGCTCTGAAGAGGAAAAACGGGAGCTGGATTCCATCGAAAGCGGGCTGGGCAGCAGCAACGGCAATTGCCCGGTCAACCTGCAGCTCATGGACCGGGTGTTTGGGTACTGCGAGCTAGATTTCGAAGCCGGGGAAGACGCGCTCCTCGCGGCGGTGGCGAAGCACCCCGTTGCCGTGGGAATCAACGCCAACAAGGTGTTCCAGCTGTACGCGTCCGGGATCATCAGCAGTAAGGACTGCGGGCCCGCGCCGCACACATCCGAGGCGGAAATAATGGCAATCAACCACGCCGTGGTGGTGACGGGGTGGGGCGAGGAGATTATCGGTGGGGTGAACATGAAGTTTTGGATTTTGAAAAACTCCTTTGGCGACCGGTGGGGCGACGCCGGGTACTTCAAACTGGAGCGCGGCAAGCACACCCTGGACAACGAAGGGTTCGGTACCTGCGGCCTGCACTTCGAGTCCGTGTACCCGGTGATGGAGGAAACCGCGGGCGCCAGCGCGTGCGTCCCGGGAAGCACGTTCCGCACAAAGTACTACAGCGCGGCGAGCGCCGCGGGGTTGGGCGCCAATTACAAGTACGTCTTTGAATCCATGCAAAACGCGTTGGTTGGCACGGGAGGGCACAGAGGCGCGGCGATTGGTCTGGTTGGCCTCGGGTTCGCGGGCGGGGTCGTCGCCGCGGTGGTCGCGGTGTACACGAGCCGGTCGGAGCGGTGGTCGAAAAAAGCCTCCGCGGAAGGCGCGGCGCTCATTCCGCGGTGAAAGAAAACGCGTGTCATACATACATAGAAGTACATATTGCCTCTCCAAATCGCCGCGGGACTTCTTCTGACTATTCGGGTACGCCGTTCGCCACCGCCCACTCCAGTATGTACCCTCTCGCAACAAAGCGCGTGCTCCGGTCCCACGGGCAGCCGTTCGCGCGCAACCACTGCAGCATCTCGAGGTGCCCGCCCTGCGCCGCACTCGAGCACGTCATCTCGTTCCACGGGCAGCCGTGCGCGCGCAACCACTGCAGCATCTCGAGGTGCCCGTGCCGCGCCGCTTCCGTGCATGCATTCTTGTCCCACGGGCATCCGTTTTCGTGCGCCCACTGCAGTATCTCGAGGTGCCCGCACCCCGTCGCCATTGCGCACGTGTTTTCGGCCCACGGGCAGCCGTTCGCGCGCGCCCACTGCAGCACCTCGAGGTGTCCGCCCAATGCCGCCAACCAGCACGTCCTCTCGTCCCACGGGCAGCCGTTCGCGCGCGCCCACTGCAGCACCTCGAGGTGTCCGCCCAATGCCGCCAACCAGCACGTCCTCTCGTCCCACGGGCAGCCGTGCGCGTGCGCCCACTGCAGCATATCGAGTCGCCCGCCATACGCCGCCCCCGAGCACGTCCTCTCGTCCCACGGGCATCCGTTTGCGCGCAATCACTGCAGCATCTCGAGGTGCCCGCCGCTTGCTGCCCTAAAGCACGTATCCTCGACCCACGGGCAGCCGTTCGCGCGCGCCCACTGCAGCATATCGAGTCGCCCGCCATACGCCGCCTCCGAGCACGTATCCTCGTCCCATGGGCATCCGTTTGCGCGCAACCACTGCAGCACCTCGAGGTACCCGCCCTGCGCTGCCATTGCGCACGTGTAACCGTCCCACGAGCAGCCGTTCGCATGCGCCCAATGCAGCACCTCGAGGTGACCGCCCTCCGCCGCCCCATGACACACATTCTCGTCACACGGGCAGCCGTTCGCGCGCAACCACTGAAGCACCTCGAGATGCCCGCCCCTCGCCGCCTCCCTGCACGTATTCATGTTCCACGGGCAGTCGTTCGCGCGAGCCCACTGTATCACCTCGAGTTGCCCGCCCTTCGCCGCAGACGCGCACGTGCGACAGTCCCACGGCCAGCCGTCCGCGCGCAACAACTTCAACTCTTCGCGCTGTCCGGTTCTCGCCGCTGTTTCGCACACGAGTTCTTTACGCGACAGACGACCTTGCCGGTTCAGGCGTTTCAGCGCGCTGAAACATCCGAGCTCTACGGCTTCTCGTTCTTGCAGCTCTTCAAACTGAAGTCCCGTCGCCGCCACCGCGTCGCGCATCGCGCGGCTCACCGCTGGGAGCCGTGCGAGATCTGCGGGATCGTCGAAATGCTCAGACCTGAGAACGTGAGTGACGACGATGTCGTCGAGAAGGCCCGGGATCGCGTCTTGCGCGTCGGCAAGGCTCGCAGGAGTATCGACGGTCGTGGTATCACCGCTCGAGCCAGTCATGGCGGTATGCGCTGCGTTGGAAGACATGGCGTGTGCGCGTCGTTGTGAATCGTGGCTTCCGAATCGTGGCTTCCGAGAAAAGCGTTTCGAACTTTTAGGGTTGAGAAAATACGCACTCGTCGATATCCACATCGCACCTGCGTAAGTCGCGGTGTACACGAGCCGGTCGTCCGCGGTGGTCTACAAAAATCCTCCGAGGAAGGAAGGCGCCGCGCTCGTTCCGCGGCGAATACTTGTAATACTTGTAAGGTGCTAATATGAAAATGCTAGATTAAGGCGTGTGCGCGCTCGTGGCTTTCACGAATTCGCACTCGCGGTAAGCCTGTTGTTCTGCTGTATCTGGGTAAGGAAACACTTAGGTACCTAAGCCGGTGGTATCTACTACCACGCGTCCTCGGTCGCTTCCTGTTTCTCTTCAATTGCGTTCATTTCCTCCTCCACGTCCTTCAGCGCGTCGCTCGCGAGTTTGGCGACGTACGACCCGCTTACCAGCGCCAAAGCAAACCCGCCTCCGATTTGCAAAGCGTGCGTGTACCCAAAATCATTCGCGCCGCCGCCCGCCCCCGCTTCCATCATTGTGCGCCCCACCGACCCGGCTGAGACGTAGGCGAACGTGCCAGGTAACATCCCAATCCAGCTCGCGAGGACGTACGGTTTCGTCTTGACAGATGTCAAGCCGTACAGGTAGTTGGACAGCGCGAACGGCGTCAGCGGCGACAGCCGCAACAGCGCCACCACGCGGAAGGAATCCTCCCCAATCGCGTTGTCAATCGCGGTAAACTTCGGGTACCTGATCGCCAGGTCCCGAACTTTGTCCCGGAACAGGTACCGCGCAATGAGAAAACTCGCGGTCGCCGCTATTGTCGCGCTTATGCTGACCTGGCCCGATGAAAAAGAAAGTGTCAGTCTCTCGGGCCATGTGTATGAGGGTTGGGAAGGGTAGACGGAGTGGGGTCCGTACTTTCCGACTGTACTCCATACTTGTACAGTACAGTAATCAGGGAGGCGGAACGTGGTGATTGGGAAATACGTACAATCGCCGTGCCTTGCGCCGGGCCGAAAATAGCCCCGGCGCTCATGGTGAGCGGAATCGCGGGCACCGCCAGGATCTCCAGGAGCACGTAAAGGGTCATGAAAGAAGCTGGGCCTGCGGGGCCTAGTGATTCGACATACCCAGTGAACCACGTCAAGAAACTTGAGATGTCATCCTTGTAAAAGGCGCCTATGCCTACTAAAAGCGCGACGGCGACTAACGGGAACGCAGTCGCGATGAGCGCGGTTTTGTTTTGAGAGTCAGCGTCGGAAATCAATCCAGGATGCGTGCCATCTATTGTGTCCCTAGTGTCCCGGATAAACTCAACCTCGCCACCGGGCACGTCTTGCGAGTCTGAAATGGCGCGAAGATTCGTGCGCGTGGTGCGGCTAAGCTTTTCGGTACCGTGTGTCGCGCCGACTCGTACGCTGTTTTCGGAATAATCGCCATATTCGAAGTATATTCCTCGGGAGTGACGTGCGCGGTTTCGGGGCGCCGCGACCGCACGGACCGCGACGGAGCCCGCGTTTCGTCGGGACTGAACAACCGATCTGCGCGCCAGGCGACGCACACCCGCGCGCGCGGTCGCGGCGGACATTTGGACATTTGAAAACGCAGGAGGCGTCGCCACCGAGGACCAGTGCGTGAACGTCATCCCGAAATCGGCTCACGTCACTACACTGACGTCGCCGAATGTTCTATATTTATTCCTCCGCGTACCGCTCTCCTGCTGTGACACGCCGCGCTCAGACGCACGCGCAAATCTCGTAAATCCTTCGTCGTGATGTGAATCAAATAGTGACTGACCTCCTCGCCGCACCGCGCCCGTGACTCTGCGCGTTGCACCGCGACGGTCCAGACCGATTGTGATGGATGATGATGATGACTCAGTTATCCAAGTCACCCCGTTGCTGCGAGCCGATTTGATGAATTTCTTGTGATTTCTTCATGATTGTGCCGAATTTGGCTTTTCGGTTTTCTCGGACTGGTGAGCTGTGCTGCGGTGTGTGTCCTTTCGGTGGTAGAGGTTTTTAAACGGGCCCGAAGGGCGCCGGCCAAAAGACCCGTGAGAAGTGGAGTCGTGGACTCCAGACGCAAAACTTGACTTGACTTTTGACCTTTTTTGTGCGGCGTGACAGACACAGGAAATGTGCGACGGGAGGAAGAGGAGGAAGACGCAGCGGCTAGCCAAGCGTACCCGTAGTGCGGTCGTCTTCGAAGTATGTACCGTAGACTAGTGTTTTCATCTTCTCAAAATTTGGGTGCGCCGTTCGCCTGAGCCCAAGATAACAACTTGGAGTGCGCGTTCCGCGCCGCGTACTTGCACGTCCACCCGTCCCACGGGCAGCCGTTCGCGCGCGCCCACTGCAGCACCTCGAGGTGTCCGTCACTTGCCGCGTACATGCACGTGCCTGCGTCCCACGGGCAGCCGTTTGCGCGCGCCCACTGTAGCACCTCGAGGTGCCCGCCCCTCGCCGCCGCCCTGCGCGTCATCTCGTCCCACGGACAGTTGTTCGTGCGCAACCACTGCAGCACCTCGAGGTGCCCGCCCAAAGCCGCCGCCGAGCACGTGTCCCGGTCCCACGGCCAGCCGTCCGCACGCAACACCGTCAACTCCTCGAGATGTCCAACCCTCGCCGCTGCCTCACAAAGGCGTTCTCGACGCGACAGGCGACCTCCCCGTTGCGGGCGCTGCAGCGCGCTTAAACATCCGAGTTCCACGGCTTCTTCCTCACCAAGCTCTTTAAACCGAAGCCCCGTCGCCGCCACCGCGTCGCGCATCGCGCGGCTCACCGCTTTGAGCCGTGCCAGAACGGCGGGATCGTCGAAATGCTCAGATCTGAGAACGTGAGTGACCACGAGGTTGTTGGGGAGGCGGGGGATGGCCTCGCCCGCGTCGGCAAGGCTCGCGGGAGTAGCGACGGTCGCGATATCACCATCCGCGTCAGGCATGGCGATATGCGCTGCGTCGGAGGATATGTGGACCGTGTGTCGTGTGCGCGTCGTTGTGCAGTCGAGGCTTCCGAGGGGCGTTTTTGGAAGACGGAACTCCGAAAAGAAATCAAAATTACACCACCCACATCCGTAACCTCCGTCACGCCGCCTGCTGGAAAAAGCTTTTAATGCTCTCCCCCGCAGGCGCGCTTTCCCCTCGCCTTCTTTTTTGTTTGCCCCCCACGCCTTGCGCACTCCCACTTCCCTGCGATCCCCAACTCGAGCCTTTAGAGGTCGAGGCCTGCGAGTGATCGGATGCGTCGGAAACTGTTTTTCGGCGCGCTTTCGCGTTTTTCGCCTCGGCGCTCTTCTCCGCGCGTCGCTTCTTCGCCAGCGTAACCGCTTTGCCTTTGCGTCGCTCGGCGAAGGCGGCGAAGACGTTGGTGTTCCAAGCGGACGAAGCGGGTGTGCTCGGTGTACTAGGTGTACTAGGTGTACTTGGCCCCACGTTGGCGGCCTGTGGTTGTTTTTCTGGTTCGCCCATATTTCCAGGCACTTCAGTATCTGTTTCCCGAACAAGCAGCCCCCGGTCCTGGTCGTCGTTTCCAGCCACGGTTCCCTCGGTCTCGTCGCGCGGTTCGTCAAACGGATCCGCCGCGTCTACCGAAACTCTTTGAGATATCTCAAAACCTTCGTCGCCCGCGGTACTCGTCGGAACCGCCAGCAGTGCGGTCCTTTCCAAACCCGCGTCGTCTCCTGTTTCGCGTGCCTGGTCGTCCCGGTCATCCCCGCTTTCGCGTCCCCCCCCCTCCGCCGCCGTCTCCAGAAACAAGTCCCATCTCTCATCCATCTCGTCCTCGTCCTCGTCCTCCTCCGACGACTCCACGTTCAGTGGGGCGGATTGCGGGACGTGTGGGGCCGGTTTCGTGAACAGCTCGCGTACGGCGTGCGGTGTCGAGGCACCCGCGCTGCCCGTCGCCGTCGTCGCCCCGACGTCCTCCCCAGAAACCCACCACTTCCCTACGGATCCGTCCGCTTGGAACACGAACCCTTGCTCCTCACCAGGCGCCGGCCCCAGGGTGTTCGCTTTGGGCACGAAAGGACACGCCCACTTGGGAAGCGGCCGCGGCCGTCCCCCCTGCGACGTGTCCCACGACCGCACGCACACCGCGCGGTTAGCGAATGCAGCGGCGACCTCGGGGCGACTCATTCCGCGGCAAATGCTCGCCACGCTGAGATAAATAAAAGAAAGTGTCAGTCTGTATGAGAACACACGGAGGCGGGATTTGGGAAAGGCCCGATACGTACCTTGATCCGAGGAAAACGTTCACGGTTGGCAGAAACTCCAGCCGCCGCGTCAAGACCATCGTAGGAACAACCGCGGTCGCCGCGTCCAAAAAAACCTCGTTGGTCTGGAAGTACGTGCCGTGCAAGGGGAACTTGGCATACATCGCGGCGCGGCACGGCACGAGAATGGAAAGCGCGGTGACTGCGATGAAGAAAATAAAACGTCAGTCTTGAGTCGGCAGTGTGGGTGTACTTCGTAATGCTTATGAGTAAACAGTCGTAGTAATCGGGCCGAACAGTGCACTTGTGATGTATTTGTAAGAATTGCCAGTACTGGTAAATGTTACTAGTACTGGCATTGCTACATACATCACGAGTACTGGCAATGCTACATACATCACAAGTAGTGCACTCAAAGAGGGTCCGTAAAAAGTGTGCCTGGATTTGGGAAATACAACACGTACCTTCGCACCCGGCGTTTTCGGTGGCGCGCTTCGCCGCCGCGACCGCCGCGACGGAGGTGCACTGCGGTTGTGAACGAAAAGTGTCAGCCGTGTATGGGCAAGCAGTGTGCCTGGATTCGGGAAACGCCCAAGGCCGTACCTCCACGGCGAGGTAGCAATCAAAATCCACCGCCGGCGCCCTTAGTTTCAGGGACTCGGGGATCATATCTGCGGGAAGACTCCACGCGACGAGCTCGTGCCGCATGCGGTTCGTGGACATCGCGGGCAAACGCGTGCGCAGTTGCAGGGGAGACTCTAAGTGCGACGCGGCGTGTTCCGCGGCGGCGCGCGCGAATCCCTTGGCCGGAGTAGTGTGGGTGTTTTCGACTCCCGCGATGTCTTCGATGTCGCCGAAATCGCGCGCCGCGTCGTGTGTGTCGTCGCCCCTCGCGCCCACCACCACCTCGCCGTTCGCGTCCACGCGCACGACGTCGTCCCTGATTTCCGCTCCGTCGTCGTCCGGCGCGGCGGGGGCCATCACGCCGCGCGCGGCGGTGATAAGCTCGAATGCGTGCGGGGCGTGTGGATGGGAACACTTGTCCGGGTGCACTAGTCTTGATAGCTTTCCGTGCGCGGCCTTGGCTTCATTCCAGCCCGCGCCGGGATCCAAGAGCAACACGGCGGGAGCGCCGCAGGAAGGGCGACCGTTTTCGTGCCAACGCTTGCCCGCGGCGAGCACGGACTCGAGGTCAGAACCGGAACCGGAACCGGGGGGGGTTGGTGTGTCAGGGGAAGAAGGAGTCGTTTTTTCAGAAGTTCCGTTTGTGCCCAACGTATCAACCGTCGTCTGCACCGGCGTCGCCGCGGCTCGCGCCGGGATAGGCGCGGGCGCCGGTAACCCGTCCTCGCCGACCAGGTGCTTCCCCCCCGAGCTGGCGTACTCGCACATATCACGCAGCGGACACGCGCCGCAGTTAGGGGTTCTTTTCTCGCAAAACACCTGAGATAAAGAAAAGAAAGTGTCAGTCTTGTATGGGCAAACAGTCGGAGTAATTCGGTAAATGTAATACGTACCTTCCCCAGCGTGATCATGTGGTAGTGCAGTTCGAACAAGGTCTGCAACCCGAACGAGTTCAAGCGTTCGCGAAGGAACGTGTACACCGCCGGTTCCGGGGCGTACTGCGACAGTTCCTCCAGGGACTCTTCCGTTTCAAGAGGGACCCACCCAAGGCGGGCCATGATCCGCCCCACGTTCACGTCAACCGGGAAGTCCGCGCGGTAAAGCGCCAGGAGTAGAATGCAACTCACCGTTTTCACGCCGTAGCCTTCCATGGATAGCAAATAACCGCGCGCCTCGTCCGTGGGGACGTTTCGCAGAAACTCGAGGCTCAACACCCCGTTGCGCTCACGCTGCACCCGCCGCAACACCCGCTGGATCCTCGCGGCGAGCATGAAGTGCATGCCTCGGCACTTTATGCACTCCACCACGTCTTGAACAGGCGACTCCATCACCGCGCGCCAGTTGATCAAGTCGTGCGTCTCTTGCGGCCGGGGGGAGGGGTCGGGGACCAAAAGCGCTTTCGCCGCGAGCGCCAGGCGCTCGTCGCGAACGACCTGGTCTTTGGTCTTTTTCTTCACCGGGGGGGGGGGCGGTGGGGTTGGCGGTGTCACGCCGCCCACCGTTGGCGGTGTGCTTTCAATCAATGAATCGCCGTTTGGTGTCAAAGCCACGGGCGTTCCTGGAGCGCACGCCAGTCCAGGGTCAAACCCGGCAACAATCAGCGCCGCCGCCGCCCTGGCCGCCGCGAAGACCAACTCCGGCTGGACGATAGGTGGCGTGTTTGCCACGCGCGTTTCGTGGCGCGTACGTTTCGGCGACCCGAACGCGTTCGCGTGTTCTTGAGTTACACACCCTTGCGCGATGGCTTCGTCGAAAATTGCGTCCACGTCGTCCTGTTCCACGTTCACAGGAGGCGCGATGACCGAACGGCGTTCCATGTCACCCACCGCAGCGAGCGCGGCGGCGCCTTCCGCCGCGTCAACCGCGGCGGCGATGAGTTGCGCAATCGCGTCGCGCGCCACCGCCGCGGCTTCGGTCTTGGGATAGGTAAAACAAAGTGTCAGTCTTGTATGGGCAAACAGTCTTGGGAGGCGGGATTTGGGCTGGAAAAGGCCCGTACCTTCGTCCCGCTCGTTTCGCGCGCCACGAGTACCCCCGGCAACACCGGATCCACGTCCGCCTCACCTTTTGGAGCACTCCTCTCCGGCGCGACGCGCGTGCCGTCACCGGGAAACCGCGCGGCGAGGTTCATAATCGCCGAACTCGACAAAACGTCGGACACGTTTTGCGTCAGCATGGCGCCGAGCACGGAATCCAAAACGCTTCCTCCCCAGGCGTTTCGGTGCAGCCTGCGGTCGCCGAGCGCGGTTCGCGCGCGCGCCAGGAACATCCCCGTTTTCCGCGCCCACTCCAACCTCTCGTCCCTGCCGAAAACAATCATATCGAGGTCCTTGCCCCTCCACACCCGTGGGAGCTTCCTGAATTTCTTCCGGGGCGGGCCCGGCTCGCCCAAACCGCCCAGGGGCCACAGCGGGTGCGTCCACTGCGGGACCCTCCAGAACGGCACGCTTCCTACGGTCGGGACGGTTGGCAGAAACGACGGCTCGTGGGACTCGAAAACCGTTCGTCGCGCCTCCTCCCGCGCGGATTGCGACGGCAACGCCCTCCACGCCTCCAAACTCGCCGCGGCGTGTTCTTTGAATCGCGCGCGCAGTCGGTCGCCTCGCGTTCGCGCTTTGCGTTTGCCAAACGTTTGCCAAACCCCGTTTTGCGTTACCGCGTCCTCGACGCGCGTCGTTTCGTGTTCCACGGAATCGTCCACGTCGAGTAGCACGTGCTGGATATCGCCTATGGGCACCATGTCCTCACCAGCACTCAAAGGATTCAAGGTTTCCGACGCCGCGAGCAGCAGGTTTGTGCTGTCATCAGCGGTGGACTGGTTCGAGGAAGGCGGCGTCTCCTCCAGCGGTACGAGCGCGAACCCGGGTGGCACCGGCGTCGCGGCGGCGATGGTAGGCGTGGATAAGTGAACGGTGTGGTTCGGCATGACAGGTTCGGGACTCGCGTTTCGCAGCCTTTCACCGTCGCAAGGCTCCACGAAAAGGGCTCGTAGCCGTCCGCAAATCTCGCCGATGTCCGCTTTTGAAACCGCGTGCGCGTCGCCGAAACAGACCGCCCCGCCGAACACCGCCACTTGGTCGTTCACGGTGAACACGCAGTGCTTGCGCAGCACGAAGAGCAACCCCGTGGGAATCGTTTTTTGCCGCGGCGGGGGCGCTTTCGCCCATAGCGACTGCAGAGTTGCGAAACCGCCGAAGGTGCGCGAAGACGCGCCCGCGGTGCGGGGTGCTTTCCCGTTTCCTTTCTTTTGCAAAGAACTCGCGACGCCGGTGAGTTTCGCGAAACGCGCGGGCAAACGTCTGGCAAACGCGCTTCGTTTTCCACTCCACGAAACCGGCGCGGGGTACACAATCGCGAGAACGACGCGCGCCCCTCGGTTTTCGTCACCGCCCACGACCATTAAAATCGCACACACCCCGGGTGGGGGGTCGGAATCGTCCTCTTCGGTGAAATCGGGAACAGCACCGCCCGCGTTTCGTTCGTCGCCAAGTCGCGCTTTTCGCCTCACCCGGTATTCGCGATCCAGTTGTCGCTTCCGCTCGCGCTTCGCCTCCGCCTTGTCGGTCAACGCGCACCGCGCGTCGATGTCGTCGCTGCCTAGCTCTTGAGGCAACTCGCACCGTGCGAAACGATTGTCTTTGGAGTCCGCACACCGCCAACCCGCGTCCCCGGACGACGCGACGCGCGCCGCGACGACGGAGGGGACGCGTCGCCACTTCCCGCACCCGTGGGACTCGCACATCACCCACGCGTCGCGCACCGCGTCCGGCGATGCAGGCTCCCAGCAAAACTCGGAGTGGCACGCCCACGCTTCGTCTTCGGACATGCGCATGTGTGGCTGTGTGGTAACCGTGGAGGACGGGGGGGGGTCCCGATCGGCGATATCGGGCTCGATCGGTACCGTCGGCGTGTCTCGCTGATGCAACGCCGCCGGCGGCGCGAACGCGACTTTCTCAGCGGTACCGGTGGGTGGTTTCTCCAAACGCGGCGGGAGCACGTCCTCCGCCACGGGCTCGAACTGCGCGAGTTGATACCGTTTTGTTCGCCCGTTCACCGGGAGCTTTCGCAAAATTCCCACCGCGGTACCTCGGTCAAGCGCGGCTAGCACGCCTATTTTGGGAGCCGCCCTTCCCGCCAGCGCGGAGCCCTTCCCCGCGGCGTACAGCGCATCCATGATTGTCTGCGATGTTAAACCTTTGGGCCCGGCGGCGAGAAGCACGGGAACCGCGACGGCCATGACAACCGCGATCTTCGAGCCGGGGACGATGCCGGTGTGCTTTGCATTTTTCGTGTTTGGCGCCGCCGTCGTTTCAGGCTCTTCGTTCGAAGGGAAGTCGGGTCTTTGAGCCGCCGTATTCGAGTCCACGGCGGGAAGGGACGTCTTTGGGACTGTCTGGTCTGTCAGGTCCACGCGCGTTTCCATCGGTGCAACCTGTTCTTCGCGCACGGACGCTTTCCGTTTCTTCGCGGGCAACGCTTTGGCGGTTGCGGCGCGAATCGCCCCAGGCGTCTTCCCGGCCGAAACCAACGACTTCGGGGGTGGTTTCACGAAACTCTCGCTCACGCTCTTGCTCTTGCTTTTGATCTTGTTCGTTACGCCTTTCGTAACGCCTTTAAGCGTAACGTTTTTTTCGCGTTCCACCGAAACGTTCGGTGGGTCTTTCTCTCTCTCCGCGGCGAGCGCTATTTTCGCCGCGACGCTCGGGGTGTTTTTTCCGTCCCACGAGAATTTCTCGCGATGCAGTTTCAAGCTCTCCTCGTCCCCGTCGTCGTAGGCCACGACGTGTTTCCCGGTTTTAGGATGGAAAGCAACGATTTTGCCTCGGAAGTGGGTGTTTTCGGAGGCCCAAAAAACGCGAACGCGACACCCCACCAGGGACGAAAGCGCATCCGTCGTCACCTCGGTGAGTTTTTTTTGGTGTTTTTTCGCACCGGCAGCTTTCATCACCTCGCTGCTCACGTCTCGGAACCTCATGGGGCTTTTCTTTTTCAACGCCGCGCCGGACAGAGTGGTGGGGTACGCTCTTGTTGCGTCCTCTATGTCCGCGATGCGCTTCGCGGTGGCATCCGCCCGGGTCACTCGGGGAGCCAGGGTGTGGCGCGTCCGCACGGAGCCGCGTTTCACGGGAGGGCGCATCGCGCGTGTCGAAAAAACACGGATTAGTGGGTCCGAGAGGAGTTTAACAACAACAATTCGATCGAACCAGTTTGCCCTAGCCGGAGGTCACGGAGTTGCGGAGGAGGAGTGCTGTTTACACCCAGGTTTGAATTTGATGTGGGTTCGGACGCAAAAGAACGCGTGAAGCCACGCGGGGTGTGCCGCGCTGGGTCCTGTGAGGACACCACGCGTATCCCGGATGCTCGTTTCCGAAAAGGCACAAGAAAAGGTAATCAGATGAAAAGGACGGGGTTGATAACTAGATTTCACAGGTAAAGTGCAAATTTAAAAGGGGTGTAATTTTAGGATTTCAAAGGCGGCAGACTTTCAAGCAGCAAATCTCCTTTCAAGTTTTTGTTTGGTGAGAAAACATATTGTGCCGTTTCACAAGGCAGCATGCGTCGCGTGCGCTGGGCGACGCGCATAGCTCCTCGCGCGCGCATCACCCACGCGTGACGCTTCCGTGGCACGCGTGTTCATGTCACCACCTCGCATCGCGGCTCGTGACCCTCGCCGCATTCCGCGCGGTCATACTCTAAACGTCGCGCGGGGACGCGTACCTCGGACGCACCAAATGCACCACAATGTGCCACACGCCTCGTCTACGCGTGTTGAGGGTTCTGATCGTCGCCGTGTTCTTTGTCGTGGGCACCGTGACCCCTGTGCGCGCCACGGATGGTGCCCTCCACGCGAACACGACGAACGGCACAGGACTTCCCGAGTGCACGTGCTGCCAGGAGAAGATGAAACGCAGGGGATACGTCGACAACACACGCAGCATCCAACCCCCGGGCAGTGCAGAGAAGCCCGCAGCGAGCGCGTCCGCTATTCTCGCCATGTACCCGAACTCCCAAAGCGGCGTGTACTGGATCAAAATACAGGGTGGTGTCGGCGCGAAGCAGGTGCACTGCGACATGACAAACGGGGGGTGGATGCTCGTCATGCGCGGGCTCGGCGCGGAGAATATTCCGTACGGGGATGCTCGGTGGACGACGTCCGACGAAATCGACGCGCACAATTTGCTGACCCCGGAGTTTGGCACGTTCGCCAAATCTGCCGCGTTCACGTCTTACGATTTGGCATCGCGGGTTCTAGTCGTGGCTGGAGGTTTCAGCGGCCTCACCGCCGACGGTGAATTCCGATCGTTCGAGTTTGACTTTGACGCCGCAGACACGCCGCAAAACCTCATGTTCACCACCCAAAGCGCGATGTCGTGGAATTCGTCGTACCCAGTTTGGAGATCCACCTTCGGCCAAGACCGGTCAAGCCTCCCTATGTTTCATCGAGGCGGAAGCGGCGCAAATCAGACCGTAGGCCTGGACCGGGCCATGATTGGGTGCGGTAGGCCGATGATGTTTGGTTTCCAAGCCAGAGACGGCGGTGCCGACGTCAACAGCGGATTGGGGATAAACGCCGATTTTTGCGGCGGCAACGCAGGCAGGGGCTTCGCGGGTGGGAACTGGATGGGCAACTACGGCTCGGTGCAGATCTGGATGAAGTAGGGTTGGGGTTTCTGGATGAAGTAGTCTATACTGTAGAGAGGTTTTTTCCACTGCGGTACTTTAAGCGTCTGTAGGTGTCCGCCACCTGACCTATCGATAAACCGCACACGCCGTTCTTTGTTTCGGGCCTGCCGGCACGTCCCTCCTCCCCCCCCTCTCGATCGTGTTGTTTATAAACCCGCCGCTACTTTCTTGGTTATCTTTTTGGGCTCGCCCTTTTCGGCGCCCCGCCCTCGCGCCTTCTTCGCATCCGGCTTTTCCGCAAGCTGAAAAATCAAAGTCTTCGCGCCCACCGCGACGTCGTCGTCCGCGGGCGCTACTTTTAATTCGTCCGCATCTTCCGCGTCCTCGTCCTCGTCCGCACCCTGAACTGCTTCGCCAGTCAGCGTTCGGAAGTGTTCGTACCCGGGAAAGTCGCCTGGGGAAAACTCCAGAGCCGCGCGGAAGACGTACCCGGCGCGCGCCGCGATGCCGACGACGTTGAACTGCGATTGTGCCACGAAAAGTGTCAGTCTCGAGTCGGCGAGTGTGGGTATGTAACAGTTGCCAGTACTGGTAAATGTTCTAGTAGTGTACACTACTACATGCATCACAAGTAGTGCACTCAAATAGTCACAGAGGGGCGGTAAACAGTGTGTCAGGATTTGGGAAACGCGCAATATGTACCTGCGCTCGGTTGGCGTCATCCGCCATGGCGAGGTGTATTTCTCCGCCTTCGTCTCCGTTTTTCGTGAGCAGCGGCTTGGCGGCTTTGAAGAAGTCGTCCAGCAAATCCTGGTTCGCGGTCACCGCGAGCGCGCCCACCGTGCCGACCCCGGCGCACGGGAAGTTCCACACGATCCTGTCGAACCCACGAAACGCGCCGCCTGGCCCGGCGCCTGACGTGGACGCGCCGGCGATGGCGCCGGCCCTCCCGCCCCCCCCCCGTTCCCGGTCCGCGGCGTACTCAGGGTCGTTCCCCATCGCCCACCACTCCTTCGCGACTAGTTTCAGGGCATCGATTTCCTGCACATCAACCCCGTGACGCACCCCCGCGCCCGTGGCTTCAAGCGCGTGCGCGATGTCCTTCGCGTCCCGGTACGACGCCCGCGCCACGCCGGTTTTGTCAAAACTCGTCGCCAACACGTTCACGCCTTCGCCGTCGAACAACGTAGTCAACGCCAGGGCGAAGGAAAAGTTACCCTCGCCCACGCACAAAATACGCTGCCCGGCGTGATACCCGTGCGGTAACCCCGTCTGTGTCGCCGCGCCTTCGAAAGCCTCGCGCCGGGCTTTGCGTTCCTTGCGTTTTTTCCACTCCGATTTCTCCCCGTGCGTCCCCGCATCCCCGCGCTGTGTCGCCGAGCGTTGCCGCCGTTTCAGAGCCTCGGAAATGGGGGTACCTGCCACACGGTGAAGCGTGGTCAAAATACGCGCCACGCGGCCCTTCTTCGCCATCGCACGAACGGACAGCTGGGCGGGCACGCGATGTGAGGCGGCGGCGCGCCGCCGACCTCCAGTTATCATCGACTGCCCCGAGAATCCCCGATTTTTCCAAAAGTGCCGACCTGAAGGACAGTCTGTCGCATTTCTTCGCCATCGAACGAGGCGCGCTCCTGTGTCTCGTCGCACTCCGCGCTCGATGTCGCGTCGTTTGGTGACCGTGGCGTGGCGCGAAGCCAAGCCAAGGTTGTTTCCATCGCTTCTGTGCCTCGTTTACGCCCTCGTGATTCGTTTGAACGTCGACCACTGGCGAGTTCAGGATCAGTTTTTCGTGGAAAGAGATCCGGCGCTTTCCTTCCCAGCGGTTCCATCCACGGTGAGCAACACGATGTTGGTTTTCACCGGGTGTGTGTTGCCTTTCCTCGTGCTGTTCGGTCTGTCGGTGTGGGCGCATTTTCAGCTCCCGAGTGTCTCACGCGACGCCGCCTTGGTGTGGTTCACGGCGCATTGTTTCGCCCTAGGGAACACGTTGCTCGTCACGGTGGGGACGTACAACGCGGGCAAGTGCGTGACCGGGCGACTCCGCCCGAACTTCTTCGCGCAGTGCGACTACAAAGGCTACGGCGCAGCGGTTGGTGATGGAAGCGGAAGCCAAGGGAACAGCACGTTGCTGGATTTATATCTCTCCGTGACAACACCCGGGGCGGTTGGCAATCGCGGGGACTGCCGCGCCACGCGCGGCGAAACCGACGAAGCGTCCCTTTCCTTCCCGTCAGGGCACGCCGCCATCGCGTTCGCGGGGGCGGCGCGAGTCGTGGCGAGTTTGTGGGGAGTAGGCTGGCTGGTTGGCAGTTTGGCTAACGACGTGACTGACGAACACGAGGACGCAGGGTCAATCCCGAACGTGGTGGAACACGATTGGCGACAAAAGTGTGCGCGCGCGCGGCGCGTCACGCGAGACGTCGTGCCATACACGGACTGGTACCTCCACGCCGTGTCAATCGTGCCACTCGCGTACGCGTGTTTCGTCTCAGTGTCAAGAATCACGGACTACAAGCACGCGCCCGCGGACGTCGTGGCGGGCGCTTTGGTGGGTTTTTTCTCGGCGGTGGTTTGCGACGGCGGGGTTTCTGCAGGTTGGTTTTTCGCGCGTCAGGCGAAACGCGGAGCGACGACACACCAAGGCATGGGAAATGTGATTGATTTTAGCCAAATCCGAGAGGAAACCCTTTCGTAATAGTTCGTGTATAAAAGTAGTGCATAATAGCTTATAAATAGTTCATAAATAGACACATACTTGTACAATGATAGTAGCTCAAGGCACGGCTACACGTCCACCGCTTGTGTCAGCCATTTCGCGATGAGCGGCACGAGCGCGCCGTTCACGGCGTCGCTGTCTTTCGTGAGTTGGTACTTATCGAAGTCGAGAACCGGGACCCCCAGTAATCTCGCCACCGGTAACAACGGAGACAGTACCTCGACCATGGCGTCGTTCGTGCGTGAGGACAGGAAAGAAATGTGACACGGCAACGACGACGTGTTTTCGGTGTCGGCGTTCCCGGAACCTCCGGGAAGCTCGTACGTCACGAAAACCTTCGCTTCGTCGATTCGCGACGCGAACTGTTCCAAGTCGTACTTGCCGTACTTCGTGCCGCCGTTGGCGGCGAAGAATTTTGCCACGCCGATCTCGATTCCCTCGTACGGACCGAACGCGCTTTTTTCTTTCGGGTACAGCGAGATGACGCCGTCGCCCGCGGACGCGACGATCAGCAGCGGGTTTCGCGCCAAGCTGGAATCGCGGTCAACGACTTCCGGTGGACGGAACCCCGTGATGGCGACCCTCGCCGCGAAATCGCCAGGACTCGACGTCGCCGTGCTCGCTCCAGCGCTTTGCCCGGCGATTACGACTTTTACTTGTGAGGTACCGTCGTAAAAGTTCGGGACAAACGCGCGCACCGCGGCTTTGACGATTTCGTCGCGCGTGGCGCTCGGGTTCGCGGGGGGCGGCTTTCCCGGCCGCGCGTACGCGGGCGTGGTGGCCGGGTCCGCCAGGCTTTCTGCGAACTCAGGCGCGATTACTACGAACCCTTCCTGCGCTAGAAACTCCGCGAGGTCCAGTAAGTCGAAACGGCTCCCCAAGTACCCGTGGCAAAGCACGGCTACGCCTTTCGCGGTTGCCGGGACGGCGACGGCGCCGGAACCGGCGGAAACGAGGAACGACACCCCCGCCGACGCGCGCAACGGCATCTGCCGGTCCAGCCACGTGGGCGTGGTTTCCGGGGTGTTGAGCAACACCCTCGCTATTTTCGCGATGGAGATTTGGTGTGGGTAGTACGCGGCTGGTGTTTCGTCATCGGCGCCGTCGCCGTCTGAAAAAGGAGAATTGCGCTCGCCCGGACACCACGTCGCGACCGGCACGCGTTGCCCCGAACCCGGTATGGAAACCTGGATGTCATGGAACACCACGCGGTTCCGTGTCCCCAAACCGCCGTCCACGAGTTTGTTCACGAACTTGGGCGTCGTTAACTCACCAGTAGCACTCGCCGCGGAGACCCCGAACGCCGCCGCGCCGGTCGCCAGGCTCGCGGACGCGCTCAACGCTAACGCGGCGCGACGTGGCATTTTGCGAACCTCCACGTCGATTTTGCCGCGAGCTTCTTCAGACGCGAGCGTGGGGGATAAGCGCCGTGCGGTGCCTGCGCGCCCCCGGGCGCGGTGCACCGCGGTGATTGGGGCGACGCGCGCGTGCGTCAACATCGTCGACATCGTCAACGCGCGTGCAGGTCTGGTCGCCGAGGGAGGAGCGGCGAAGTGTGATTTGGGCCGAGTCAGCACGCAGAAATAAAGGACATTATGGTAAATCGAAGTTCAGTTGGATTGTCAACTCCGGACAGAAGCACGACTACTCTCACCCCCTCTCAACACCGGACAAGTAACCAAGTCGGTCGTGCTCCAGGTGCGTGTCGGTGTTGTGTCGGTACCAAACGTCCGCGAAACGTGGTACGTGTGGTTTAAACAAAGTGGAGAGTGACGACGGGAAGACACACCCGTCCGCCGAGTTTACACACGCGCTGCGCGGAAAGTATATCTGATACCGCTGACACACATTGGGGAGGAGCTAACCTACACTGATCCAAGGTACGTTTCACGTCCGGTTTACGCGCGCTTGGTGCGGAGCCTGGCGGACTTCCTGGTACCCTTTGAGCCCTTGTCTTGCGTGAAGATGCCGGGTTCTAGCTTGTTAAGAACGAGCCCGACAGCTGTTGCGAGGGCCATCAGAAACACCAACGCGTACGTTGGGTCCGTGAGCGCGAGTTTCGGCATCCCGGCGGAACCGGCGTGGTTGTGGACGTTGAACAGCAACCCACAGATCATGCACAACGTGACGACGCCGATTTTGAAGCGTTCCTCACTACCCCACGACCGGCTCAACAGGAGCAGGGCCCCGAAACCCATCTCGAACGTACCACTACGAGTCCACGCGTACGTGGAACCCTTGGTCAAGCTGGCGCCTCCGTACACCGCGGTCACCGCATCCGCGGGGGCGAACATGAACGCGCCACCGCCGACGGTGAACGCGGTGCCGATGAACGTCAATGTGTGCTTGAGAAGACCCATGGGTACGTGTGTGAGGGGGTGCGGGGGGCACGCGCGCCTTCGATGTGCCACAACGAACACATCTCCATTTACCAAAATAGCCAAATTTTGGTTTCAAAATCCATGATGGCCACTACAAGTTCGAACACGATGAACGAGGTCAAAAGAAGCTGTCTTCGGGAAAAAAAACGTGTGATGTTGTGTACGACGCGGATCCGCGTCCAGGCGAGTCATGGTTCGTGAGTGGACGGGTGATAATATGTGCTCTATAATATTAATACAGGATATTTTACACCGCGGCAGAGGAGACGATATTTGCATCTCGTGCGTTTTCTGCGATTCTCCTCCCTTTTGAAGGGTAATATACCTCCGCGCCCGCGTGACAAAAGTTTGTTGTCCACGCGGGTCCGGCCTCGCGATCCGAGGATTCTATTCGAGTTTTCTTCAAAGTCGTCCCCCTCGCGAAATCGAATTCGCGGTCGGGGGTGGGATCGGCGGGCGAGCGCGAGCGTTACGAGCGTTTTCGCCTTCCAATCGGAAGCCCAAAACGCACCCGCCGACGCCAATTACACAATCGGCGTCGTCGAAATCGGCGGCGGTCGTTATCGTCGCCCGAATCGCACCCGTGGCTTTTGTGTGCGTTCGTACCACCAGCGTCGTTGTTCTCATCCAGATTAGCACGTCACGTTGTGTCCGCACCATGCTTCTTGCCGACCGCGATGACAAAGGTTTCTCGGGCGACTCACGGAGGCGGCGGCGGCGTTCCAAACGCCGCGAGCCGCGCCGCCGCCTCCGCGGCGTAGGTGGCAGCGTCGGTGGCCGTAGCGTTCGCGGCTTCGACGGCTGACCCGGCGTTGACGCAGAGGTTCGCTTGGCCTCGCTGGATAACTTTGGCAGCCGCGTAGGCGCCCCACTGGACTGCTTCGATTGTGATTGTGGGGCCGACGAGCGCCAAGGCTGTCGCCGCGAGTGCGGCCTTTTCTGCGACTTTGATGACGTTTTCGGCAGCCCATGCGGCGACCATGGCGGTGGAGATGCCGGTGGTGGCGATGTTGTACACGTCGATCGCACCCTGCCGCGCGTCGTTGCCCTGATCC
>Ga0115004_10000098_pt1 | contig 52390 bp, 46 predicted proteins | sample ArcticOcean_MG_C_10_FD_88737 | JGI IMG/M metagenome (GOLD analysis project Ga0115004, IMG submission 88737) | Marine microbial communities from western Arctic Ocean - ArcticOcean_MG_CB11_90 | ecosystem: Environmental > Aquatic > Marine > Oceanic | place: Arctic Ocean: Canada Basin | collected... | reverse complement strand
TGCCGCGTTCTTGCGCCATAAGATTTAGTCTTCGAACTCATGAACTCAGTACCTATTACTTTTGCTCTAGATTTCCATCAACTCAGATTCTTTTTCTGCCAGCGCCTTTTCGATTTCGGCTACTCGGGCATCTGTATAAGTTTGTACCCGCTCCTCGCCTTTGTGACCCTCGTCTTCAGCCGCTTCTTTTTCTTTCACTAGCTCACGAATGTCAGCAATCGCATCTCTGCGGATATTGCGGACTGAGATACGACCATTTTCTGCTTCCGCTTTGGCTTGTTTAGCCAAATCCCGGCGATTTTCTTCGGTTAACGGCGGCAAAGGTACGCGAATGACTTCACCATTATTGACTGGGGTAATGCCTACATCACTGCGCAGGATGGCCTTTTCAATCTCCACTACGAGGGGGCGTTCCCAAGGTGCCAAAAGCAGCGTGCGAGCGTCCTCTACTGAAACTGAAGCAACTTGATTTAACGGTGTTTTAACACCGTAGTAATCTACAAAAATGCCATCCAACAAGGCGGGGTTAGCTCGGCCTGTGCGAATGCGCCCAAAAGTGTTGCGCAGCGCATCTATAGATTTACCCATGCGCTCATTGGCGTCTTCAAGAATTTCGTCGATCACAATTAACCCTCAACTATTATTTTGTCTTAGCCAATATCTTAGGCAATGTGTTTATTTAAATCTTGGTCGATAACTTCGTCTATCGCGGCAGATAAAAATCTGCTCGACTCTGAGTACTGCTATCGAACGAGTTCACCGAACTACTTCATTGAACTACTTCACCGAACTACTTTGGTGCCAATACTCTGACCGTTGGTGAGTGCTAAAAGTGCACCTTTTACCGACGCATCAAATACCACCAAAGGCATATTATTTTCTTTGCACAAAACAATTGCCGTTAAATCCATAACGCCCAATTGTTTTTCCAAAACTTCATCAAAACTAATGCTATCGAACTTAATCGCAGAAGCATCTTTTTTGGGATCGTCACTATAGATACCGTCGACGTTTGTAGCTTTTAGCACTGTATCTACCTGTAATTCTACCCCTCGCAGACAAGCGGCAGTATCGGTAGTGAAATAAGGGTTGCCGGTACCACCAGTGATTATTACAACATGACCTTCACGCATTTTGGCCAGTGCCAAATCACGGTCATAACCTTGCACAACACCGGCTATAGCCGCGGCACAAAAAACACTACAGGGAACATTACTACGGCGTAGGAAATCGCCGAGAGCGAGGCCATTCATAATGGTTGCAAGCATGCCCATACGGTCGCCTACAACTCTATCCATACCGGCCTCAGAAAGCTTTGCACCACGGAAGAGATTGCCTCCACCTAGCACCACTGCAACACCAATACCCTGGTCTACTAAGGACCTTATTTCATTGGCATAATGCTCAAGCACAGTGGGGTCGATACCCGACCCAGAGGCCCCGCCAAGGGCTTCACCACTGAGCTTAAGCAGCAGATTTTGCAAACTACTTGCTGTCGGCTAGCTGCGCTGCAACTTCAGCGGCGAAATCTAACTCTTCAACTTCGATACCTTCACCTACCTCAAAGCGCAAAAAACTTTGCACTTGAACGCCAGCTTCTTTAACCAAAGCGCTGACTTTCACATTGCCATCTTTAACGAAAGGTTGGTCGAGCAAACTCACTTCAGCAAGATACTTTTTGACTCGGCCTTCGACCATTTTGACAATGATTTCTTCGGGCTTGCCGCTGTCTTGTGCTTGAGAAAGATAAATCTCTCGCTCTTTAGCAAGTATATCGGCTGACACGTCCGCACTATTAATAACCATGGGGTTGATAGCCACAACGTGCATCGCCAAATCGCGACCAAGCTCTGCAGAGCTTGCAGAAAGCTCAACCAGCGCACCGCGACATTGATCGCCATGCATATAGTGGCTTATGCCGCCAGTAGCCGAATGCATCACGCGTCCACGACGGATGGTAATATTTTCACCAATTTCCTGAACTAAAGTCTCTCGCTCATCATTCAGCGCTGCGGCCAAATTTTCGATGCTAGCGTCGGCTGAAGCGAATAACTCATCCGCCACCTTCGATACAAATGCGATGAATTTTTCGTTTTTTGCGGCAAAGTCAGTTTCGATATTGATTTCGACCAATGCGGCTTTGGAGCCATCTTCGGCAACCTTCACGCCCAACAACCCATTCGCTGTTGTTCTGCCAGATTTCTTAGCGGCTTTTAAGGAGCTTTTCTTACGCAGCTCCTCGATTGCTTTTTCCATATCGCCATCGACTTCTGCCAAAGCTTTTTTGCAATCCATCATGCCGAGCCCAGTACGTTCTCTGAGTTCTTTCACCATTGCTGCTGAAACGGCCATCTCCCTACTCCTTGCTTGCGTCTGCATCGCTGCTGGCAGCAGCTACTTTCGCTGCTTCAGCAGCTTTCAATTCGTCTTCGGCTGCAAAGGTTTCATTAACGCTTGCTGCTACTGCTTCAGAAATTTCAGCTACAGGCGCTGAAGCTTCATCTACTTCTACAAACTCGTTTAAGTCTACAGAGGCTGCAGAGTTGGACTTGCCTTCGGCTACCGCATCTGCCATCGCACTGACGTATAAACGGATGGCTCTGATCGCATCGTCATTGCCAGGGATTACATAATCAACGCCAGCTGGATCACTATTCGTGTCCACTACACCGACAACTGGAATACCCAATTTATTGGCTTCGGTAATAGCGATTTTTTCGTGCTGTACATCGATAACGAAAATCACATCAGGCAAACCGCCCATGTCTTTGATTCCGCCAAGGCTGCTTTGCAGCTTGTTCATCATGCGCGTACGTTGCAGTGCTTCTTTCTTGGAAAGCAACTCGAACGTGCCATCTGCAGCTTGAATTTCTAGATCTTGCAGTCGCTTAATCGACTGTCGGATTGTTTTGTAGTTGGTCAACATACCACCCAACCAACGCTGGTCAACATATGGCATACCCACACGGCTGGCTTGCTCAGCAATTACTTTTGCAGCAGCTCGCTTGGTACCAACAAAAAGGATTTTTTTGCCTTTTGATGCGAGGTTACGTACTTCGATCAATGCTTCGTTAAAGGCAGGAAGAGTTTTTTCTAGATTGACGATGTGAATCTTGTTACGAGCACCAAAGATATAGGGCGCCATTTTAGGATTCCAGAATCTGGTTTGGTGGCCAAAATGCACACCAGCAGCCAGCATGTCACGCATACTTACAGTCATCTTTTTTATCTCCGGGTTGGTTTTTTTGTCCTAATTCCCATGTTCCAACCTCTGAGCAAGCTCTTAGGCACCCGGGAACATGTGTCGAATCAGACAAATTTTTTAATCGGCTGCAGTTCAGCTATACTGCTGCACACGCCGTAAAACTCCGCGACCTCACCAATGAGGCTTGCCGCGGCGCGATTTATACCACAAACATCTTCCTTAAAGAAACGAGTTTTCGCATGGTTGCAAAAGTAGAGACAGAAATAGACATATTAGGCATGCGTGAGGCGGGAAAATGCGCCGCGTCTGTATTAGAAATGATTGGCGAACACGTGCAGCCGGGCGTTACGACCGACCAACTCAATCAAATTTGTCATGACTTTATTGTCAACGAATTAGACTGCATACCCGCACCTCTTAACTACGGTGGCGGCGATGGCCAAATGCCCTTCCCCAAATCAATTTGCACCTCAGTAAACCACGTGGTTTGCCACGGCATTCCCTCTGCAGCAAAAAAGCTAAAAAACGGCGACGCACTGAACATTGATATCACGGTGATCAAAGACGGCTACCACGGCGACACCAGCAAAATGTTTTTTGCCGGAGAAGCCAGCATCCTCGCCAAGCGCCTTTCTAAAATTACTCAAGAATGTATGTATAAGGCCATTGATCTGGTCAAACCGGGCACCCGCTTGGGTGACATTGGTCATGCTATACAAAGTCATGCAGAGGCAAATAGATTTAGCGTTGTTAGAGAATTTTGTGGCCATGGTATTGCAAAGGTTTTTCACGATGAACCCCAGGTGCTGCATTATGGGCGCCCTGGTACGGGCATAGTCCTTGAAGAAGGTATGAGTTTCACCATTGAACCTATGATCAACGCCGGCAAACGCAATATCAAAATCCTCCCGGATCAATGGACCGCCGTGACCAAAGACCACAAGTTATCTGCCCAGTGGGAGCATACGTTGATGGTCACTAAAGATGGCTTCGAAATTTTTACACTCAGGCAAGAAGAGCAGTAACAGATCTATGTCACTTACCTCCCAGGTCACTCAACGGCGTGAAAAATTAGAAGCAGAAAAATCACTAATCGCCGAGCGCTATTGGAACAATGACCCGATCGAGACCTTGGTCTGTGATCTTGCCGAGGTTATGGATGCACTGATTCTTGATGCTTGGGATGAGCAAATTGCCGAAAGCCAGGATATCGCACTGTTTGCGGTAGGTGGATATGGCCGTAAAGAGCTTCACCCTGGTTCGGACATAGACCTGCTGGTGGTTGCTATAGACCCCAAAAGCCATAGCCGGGCAATAGAGCTATTTCTACAAAATGTTTTTGACCTCAATGTAGAAGTTGGCCACAGCGTACGTGACATTAACTCCTGCGTGAAAGAGTGCAAAGCCGATATCACTGTAGCAACTGCCATGTTCGAACGCAGACTATTGGGCGGCGACGCAAGCTTAGATACTTCTATCGCTCAAGCGCTGGAGAAGAAGAAGGTTTGGCCTGCCCAGAAGTTTTTCGAGGCTAAATTCCAAGAGCAAATTCAACGACATAAACAATTTGATGATGTCGACTATAATCTCGAACCCAACATTAAGGCCTCCCCTGGTGGCATGCGCGATATCCACACCGCATTATGGATTTGTAATCGCAATTTCGGCACCACGGACATCAACCAACTCGTAGAACTGAGTGTGCTCACCGCCGAAGAAGGCAAATGGCTTATTGAAGGGCGCAGGTTCCTTTGGTGGGTGCGTTTCGGGTTACACATAATTGCCGGGCGTAAAGAAGACCAACTGCATTTCTCTCGACAGAGAGAGTTAGCCCAACGACTTGGCTTTGTAGATACCGACAGCCAAATGGGTGTAGAAGTATTTATGTACCATTTTTATCGCCACATACTTGCCCTTACCGAAGTAAACGGCATTCTCATTAAGTACTTTCAAGAATCTGCTGAGAGTACAAGACGCGAAAAAATCTTCCCAATCAACGAGCGCTTTAGGTTAGTCAACAACCGCATTGAAGCTATTCACGCTAACGTATTTAAAGATTCGCCTTCTGCGCTCCTAGAGATGTTTGTGTGAATGGCTGGGCGCGAGGAAGACATTCAAGTTAAGGTGTCGACAATACGTCTGATGCGCAAATCTTTAAACCTGATCGACAGTGATTTCAGAAAAGACCCCAACAACACTCGCCTATTCCTGAACTTACTTAAAGCCCCTTTTACTGTAGTAACACAACTTATACGTATGCGTAAGTACGGTGTGTTAGGTCGCTACTTGCCAGAGTTCAAACAGATCATTGGGCAAATGCAACACGATCTTTTCCACATTTACACTGTGGACGCTCATACGATGATGGTCATTCGCAATATGCGTGAATTCCGCTATGAGTGGGCAGCAGAGACATTCCCAATTGCTCACTATTGCTCCAACACAATTCCCAAGCGGGAGTTACTTTATATCGCAGGCCTTTTTCATGACATAGGCAAAGGCCGCGGCGGCGACCACTCCACACTCGGATCTATCGACGCAAGGAAATTTTGCCAACTACACAGCCTAAACCAAGCCGATACAGATCTCGTTTGTTGGCTAGTTGAGCGTCACTTGTATATGTCTTCCGTTTCACAAAACCAAGACATTTATGACCCTGAGGTCATTCAGATTTTTGCGGAAGACGTAAAATCTGAAATGCGCCTTAACTATCTTTACGCCCTCACCGTGGCGGACATTAACGCCACCAACCCAAACCTTTGGAACAGCTGGCGCGCAAGTCTGATGCGGCATTTATATAGTGAAACCAGAAAAACTTTGAGGCGCGGAGGCAGCAACGCCATGGACCGCGACGAAACCATCGCCGCGTTTCAGGAAAGCGCCATGGAAAGGCTGCAAAATGTTAGCAGCGAAGAAAAAGTCAGAACTTTATGGCAAAACCTAGGCGACGATTTTTTCCTGCGTCACACCACCGAAGAAATCAGCGCCATATCTGGACAACTGCTTGAACACGACCATCAACAAGGCCCGTTTGTAAGTATGTCCCCAGCCGACTTAACCTACCTAGGTGAAGGCGCCACGCAAATCTATATTTGGGCGGAAGATAAACGCAAAACCTTCGCTGCAACGGTAGTTTGCTTGACGCAATGGGATTTATCAGTAGTCGATGCGCACATCAACACAGTAGTAAACGGTAGGCTATTTTATACTTTTACTATTCTTAACGCTGACGGTGCGCCAGTAGCGCAGGATAAAAACCTGCGCAGTGAAATTGTAGAAAAAATCAAAGCTACCTTGGTGGCACCCTCACCTAGCACCGAAGGCGCAACTCGGCGAGTGCCTCGCCAACTCCGAGAACTCCCTTGGCCTACCGAAGTATCCATGGAAACAGACGAGGAAGGACTCGCCACCACGGTAAATATTTTGGCGGCAGACCGTCCGGGGTTATTAGCAAACCTTTCGCTACTGCTTTTGGACTTAGAGTTGGAATTATCCTCGGCCCGCATCACCACCCTTGGCGAACGCGTCGAAGATGTTTTCGTAGTCACCGATGCTACAGGACAGGGCATAACAGATAAGGCACAACTATATAACTTGGAAAATGCCCTGCGGCAAAAATTGGATGACTCCATGGGCTTAGGGGAAAACACACTTTCAAGCGTCAACGGCTTAAAGGTTTAATCGCTAGGTAAAGTTGGGTTGACGGTGTATTCGCAGACTATTCCCGCTATCGTATAGCTTCCTTAATAGTTGTATGAATATTGTGTCTTTCAACACCCACTTAGATTTGCTTCAGCCCTACCCTTTTGAACGCCTACGTGCCTTGCACAATGGCATTACACATAACGGCGAGCTCGCGCCTATCTCTTTGTCTATTGGCGAACCCAAGCATAGCCCGCCCAAATTTGTCATCGACGAGTTATCCAATGCGCAATCACTGGCCAAACACCTAAGCACTTACCCTGCAACCAAAGGCAGCGAAGTGCTGCGCACCTCAATCTCTGAGTGGTTAAAGCGCAGATTTGCAGTAGCAGTGGACCCTGATCTTGGCATATTGCCGGTAAACGGCACCAGAGAAGCCCTTTTCTCGGTTGCCCAAGCACTGCTCAGCGGCAAAAGTGAAACATTGGTGGCCATGCCCAATCCTTTTTATCAAATTTATGAGGGCGCAGCTCTGTTGGCTGGAGCCAAGCCTTTGTATGTACCAAACTTAGTTGAACTTAATTACAAAGCAGACTTTAGCTCGATCAGCCCGGAGCAATGGCGCAAGACCGAGTTGGTCTACATTTGTTCGCCAGGCAATCCCACTGGACAAATTATGCAGCGGGAGCAGATGCAGTCGCTTATTGGGCTGGCACAGAAGTACGATTTCAATATTGTGTCAGACGAGTGCTATGCCGAACTTTATTACGATGACGACAACCTACCAGAGAGCATTCTCGCCGCCGCCGCCGCCATGGGCTTGCCTAACTTTGATCGATGCTTAGCATTTCATAGCCTGTCCAAGCGTTCTAATCTGCCCGGCTTACGCAGCGGATTTGTCGCCGGCGACGCCAATTTAATGGCCAAGTACTTGAGTTATAGAACCTATCACGGCTGCGCACTAGGCGCTCACCATCAGGCGGCCAGCGCACTGGCATGGCAGGACGAGGCCCACGTGGTGGAGAATCGTCAAATGTATAGAGACAAATTTACAGCTGTGAGTGAAATTCTCAGCCCGCACTTCGACCTAAGCCAACCCGAAGGTGGCTTTTACCACTGGCTACCGACGCCAATTTGTGACCAAGAGTTCAGTCAGCGCTTGCTCGCAGAACAACACATCATCGTCATGCCCGGCTCGTTTCTGGGCAGAGATACACAACAGGGCAACCCTGGCCATAAGCACGTCAGAATTGCCTGGGTTGCGCCTTTCGATGAATGCATAGTCGCGGCTAATCGCTTAGCCCAGTTTGCGCAAAATTTGTCAGGTAATTTCACCGGCTAAAGCGGTCTCTTGGCGCCAGCTGTAGTAATATCTAGAAAATTTTTTCTGAGATAGATATGACTGATATTTTTGCGTTCGCAGTTGGCGTTACCAGCACAAATGGTTCTGGTGTGGTTTTGGATTGTTTTTTCCCTCACCCCATCCTCAAGCCTAAGGCAGAAGTCCTCAGCGCTCTGAGCAATTTGCCGCAAGGCGCCAGCGCCCTGACCGCAGAACAAGCTGAATCTTTGAACTCAGCGGCTGGGGCGACAATCGTGCCCCAATCTTTACTCGACATGGATCAACCCCTAATCAGCGTCAGACTAGATAGCGATGCGCCTAGCAACAGTATTGAAGAGGTGTACTTAAAACTGCACCTGCTTTCCCACAGATTATGCTTACCTAATACCCTTAACCTAGACGGAATTTTTGGTCATTTACCTAATTTGGCATGGACCTCCGCTGGGCCCATTGAGGTCAACGAATTGCCCGCTGCGCTAATGAATGCGCGAGCTCAGGGACTCAATCTAGAAGTCTTTTCAGTGGACAAGTTCCCTAAAATGGTCAACTACGTAGTGCCTACGGGCGTGCGTATAACAGATGCCAGCCGCATTCGCCTAGGCGCCTATTTGGGCGAAGGTACAACGGTAATGCACGAGGGCTTTGTAAACTTCAACGCTGCGGCAATCGGCCCAAATATGATTGAAGGTCGAATTTCCCAAGGCGTTATTGTTGGCGCAGGCACAGACCTTGGCGGCAGCTCAAGCACCATGGGCACGCTTTCTGGCGGTGGCAACATCATTGTCAGCATTGGTGAAAACTGTCTGATTGGCGCCAATGCAGGCACAGGCATTCCTTTAGGCGATCGCTGTACTATAGAAGCAGGCTTGTACATCACTGGCGGCACACCAATTGCGGTTTTTGACGAAACAGGCCAGCAGGTGCGCCTTGTTAAGGGTCGCGACTTAGCTGGAAATTCGGACATGCTCTTTATTCGCAACAGTCAAAATGGTCAGGTGATCTGCCGAACAAATCGTCAGGCCATCGAGCTTAACGATGCTCTCCACGCCCACAACTAAGGCAACTGAAATTGCAAAATCCTGTATTTGAGCTTGCTAAAGAACTGATTAGCCGTGTTTCTGTTACGCCGGAAGATGCCGGGTGCCAGGAACTCATAGCTGCCCGGCTAACTGAGCTGGGTTTTCAAACACGACAAATCAATGCCGAAGGAGTACACAACCTTTGGGCTTGGCGAGGCACCGGATCGCCTCATCTCATGTTTGCAGGACATACAGATGTGGTACCGCCAGGACCTGTGGAGCAATGGCAAACCCCGCCATTTGAACCTACCGTTAAAGACGGCCAACTTTATGGCCGCGGCGCGGCGGATATGAAATCGAGTTTGGCGGCCATGATAGTCGCAGTAGAAGATGCAACTAAACATGCGGAGCAAAATTGCGGCACGCTGAGTTTTCTTATCACCAGTGATGAAGAGGGCGTGGCAACTTACGGCACGCGTTATGCGATAGATGTTTTGGCTAACGAGGGCATACGACCAGATTACTGTGTTGTCGGCGAACCCAGCTCAAGTGAGCAACTGGGTGATGTGGTGCGCTCCGGTCGTCGCGGCTCTCTAAACGCCAAACTTAAAGTTATTGGCACCCAAGGCCACGTAGCCTATCCCCAGGACGCAAATAACCCAATCCATAATGTCTTAGCTGCGCTGTCTGCACTGACCGCCAAGGAATGGGATTCTGGTAACGACTTCTACCCACCCACAAGCTTTCAAATATCTAATATTAATGGCGGCACCGGTGCGACCAATGTTATTCCAGGTGAATTAGCAGTGGATTTTAATTTTCGCTTTAACACAGAACAAACTGCTGCCGGCCTGAGTGCTGGAGTCGAGGAAATTTTACACAATTGCGGTGTAACTTATGCAATCGAGTGGGCCTTGTCTGGAGAACCGTTTTTGACACTTCCAGGGGCCCTTACCGCCGCAGTCACCCAGGCTATTCAAGCCGAGACGGGCCTAACGACAGAGCTTTCAACTTCAGGTGGCACCTCAGATGGACGGTTTATTTCTCCTTGGGATAAACCAGGTAGCGGTCAGGTTGAAGTTGTTGAGCTAGGGCCACTGAATGCAACCATCCATAAGATTGACGAGTGCGTTGCGGTAGATGACCTTATGCCCTTGGCAAAAATCTACCAACGGATAATAAAAACCCTACTCACCCAGTAGGCCCACTAAATAAATGAAACGTAATATTATCCTTGCGGCCCTGACGGTGCTGATCGTGATCGCTACCCAGGCGCCAGCCAATTTGCTGCGCTTTGGCTTCACGCAGATTGCAGGTGTGAATTTTATTCAGCCTCAAGGCACGATTTGGCAAGGCAATGGCGTGCTAATTATTAACCCAGGCATTTCCGCAAACCTAAGTTGGCAGTTGAACTGGCAAATTGGCGAGTCACTAACACCAACTATAAAATGGCAGTTAACCAATCCAGAAATTGCCTTGACGGGCAAAGTCACCCCAGGACTACGAACGCAAAAAATTGATATTCAAGGTAATTTTACTGGCAGGTTCCTTGAGCCTATTCTGGCAAAATATGACATTTCCATTCCCGGGGTTTTCGAAATGAGCCCAACGCAGATATTGCTTTCACCCGCGAGTGAAACTACAGCAATTGAATTAGTCGCTGACAGCCAACTTTTTTGGAGCGGCGGCAATATCCGCTATGTACTGGGAAATGGTTTAGAGCAAGCCTATGTGCCGGGGTTAACCAGCACAATAAAGTCAGCCAAAGACACCCTACCCATTGCCTCAATAGCACTTACCGAAAATAGCACCGGACCACTACTGACAATGACACCGGATCAAAGCGGCTACGTGAATATAGAAGTCAGCAGAGGGTTTATTGAATTGATGGGGCGCACCTGGACCGGGTCAGCGAAATATAGCGACGTCGTCTTGGAGATAAAACGTAAGGTATTTTGATCACGAACCAGACCCTGACCGGCCTCCTCTGGCAATAAATACTTCGCGTACTGTGACCGACTGCAAGCAACGGCAAATTGATCGCCCACTGCCTAGATCAAATTGATGGATAATTGGCCACGTAACTTAACAGGGAGAAACAGGTTCGGCGGTGAAAACTGGAGCGACACTGGCTTCTTAAAATGCCACAAAAACCTGCACGCTAAGCCTCGATAGTGAGCGGGTAAATCAGGTACCATGCCTTTCCAGACAGAGGAAAAATACAATTTTGCGGATACTTTGCCTAGACGATGAACAAATTACTTTTTGTGAACAAAAATGCGACTAACTAGCCTAATCGAAAAATTGATTAGTCCAATACAATGGCTGATTATATTTGGCATCGCATGGACTGTGGCTAATAGTGTCTTGGGCTTGTTACAAGCGCCGAATGAAACCAGCTCAAACTCAACTGGGACAAATACGTCCGTTGAAAATCAACCTGAGAATCAATCCAAAGGCCGCGCCGGCGCGGATAAATCTAAACGCGTAGAAGCATTACTGGCCAGTCACATTTTTGGCTTAGTGCCGCAATCAAACAACGTCAGCTCACAACGAATTGAAACCGCTAAAGCCACACGCCTGCCGTTAACGTTAGAAGCCGTTTTCGTAGCCGACGAAAATGCTAGTTCTGGCGCCATAGTGGCGCGCAGCGGTAAGAAGGGCTTGCTCTACACAGTCGGCGATATTCTACCCGGCAACGCGCGCCTCATAGAAGTGCAACAAGAGCAGATTATTTTACAAAGAGCTGGCAACCGTGAAGCACTGGCATTCGGTAAAAGCAAATTCAATCCCAAAGCGGAGATTCGACCGCTAAGCCAAGGCAAAGCCGCCGAGAGTATGCGCAATATAGCGAGCATTGACGACATCCAAGGACTCATCAGTGACAATGTTGAAAACGCTCTGAGAGATTTTGGTTTAGAGACCAACGAGGGTCGCGGGTATAAAATAGGCAACTTATCCAGCAACCCCTACCTGCAACAAGCAGGCTTGCGCCCGGGTGATGTTGTGCTATCGGTCAACGGCCAACCACTGGGCGACCTGCAAAAAGATCAACTAGAATTCGACAATGTAATTGCCCAAGGATCAGCCAGCATTGAACTAGAACGCAACGGCGAGCAAATAACCATTACCGCGCGCCTACCTCAATAAATTTAAGCCGAATCAACAACCCTATGAAACTAATATCCCAAATTCGCAGCACCATAATTATTTGTGCAACATTGGTCAGCCTTGCAGCATTCGCGGCCGAGGTTGAAGAAGGCGAACGCACTTGGCAAATGGCAACAAAGAACGCTGACATACAAGAGTTTGTCGCCCAAGTTGCAAAGATCACTGGTAAAACCTTTATCGTTGATCAAAAGCTTAAAGGTCAGGTTAATGTCATCTCTGAAACGCCTCTGGGCAAACAGGGTGTTTATGAGCTTTTCCTAAGTGTACTGAGGTTGCAGAACTATACCGCTGTGCAGTCAGGCAACGTCATTCGAATACAGCAAAGTGCCACAGGCAAACAAACTCCAGGTGCTATAGGTGGGCTGCAAGCCGCTGCGCCGGAAGAGTTAGTGACACAAATTATTGCTGTAAAAAACGTCAAATCCGAAGACCTACTAAAAATTCTGCGCCCTCTTATTCCGCAGTATGGTCATATTGGCAGCGTCAACGAACCTAATGTAGTGATCATCTCCGACCATGCAGACAATATTCGCCGTTTGAAAAAAATCATCAGCGATATCGACATTGCTGAAACTAACGAAATTGTTATGCTCCCACTACAAGAGGCGTGGGTCGGTGATATCGTCGAGATACTAGAAAAGGTGGCGCCAAAGCAGGTAGGTTCCGGTGCCACTGGGCCGCAAAAAGTCCAGCTGATTGCTAACGAAAGAAACAATTCCCTTGTGCTCAAAGGTCAAAACCGCCCTGTCGCTGACCTCGTGGAAATCATTCAACAACTAGACCAACCAGCGACCACCAAAGATGCCACCCAGGTAATCTTACTCAATCATGCTGACGCCGAAAACGTCAGTAAAATTTTGCAAAGTATTGTAGGTAGCCTTGGGTCAAGCCAAGCTGGTGGCAACTCATCCGATAAAGTAACCGTTCAGTCTGATCTATCGCTCAACGCACTGATCATAAAAGCTGACCCAGGTACAATGGGCGAGATCTTAAGCATTGTGGAGAAATTAGATTCGCCACGCGCCCAAGTACTTATAGAGGCGGCGATTGTTGAAGTCACCCTAAATGATGACTTCTCTTTTGGTGCTGAACTGGCCGCCGGTGATCAGCGCGGACAAAGCGTGCCGCTGATCAGTACCAGCCTTAATGGCAGCATCCAATCACTGCTTGGCGGCGTTATTGATGCTAATAACCCTGGTGCAATCAGCGTCTTGCAAGGCCTGGCAACACTAAGCGGTCCTACACTAGCCGCTGCAAAATTAGACCTAGACGGCATTTCATTCGGCGCAGTGATTACAGCGCTCTCTACAAACTCGGACGCCAACCTACTTTCAACACCCAGCATCATCACGTTAGACAATAACGAAGCGAAGATCTTAGTCGGTCGTGAGGTACCTTTTAGAACGGGCTCCTTTACAACTACGGGTAACGGTTCAAGCAACCCTTTCACCACGGTAAACAGACAAGACGTCGGTGTTGAATTGCTTGTCACGCCACATGTATTCGACGGCACCGAAGTACGCTTGGACGTAGTACAAAACATTTCTAATGTTCTACCTACCGCAGTAGGTGGAAGCACGTTCGCAGACGTAGTGACCTCCAAACGAACCATAGAAACCACCGTACTCGCTGGCGACGGAGAAACCATTGTGCTGGGCGGTCTAATTCAAGACGACGTTACCCAAACCAATAGAAAGGTGCCGGTGTTGGGTAGCATTCCGCTCATCGGCAATCTTTTTAAATCTAAAACAACTTCTCGCGTAAAAACCAATCTTTTGGTGTTTATCCGCCCCACCATTATTTCTAATAGCGAACAGGCTACCGCTCTCACTAACGTGAAGTATTCTGCCATATGGGAGTTAACGGGTGATGAGAAAAAGCTTGAAGAGAATAAAAAGACCGGCCTTAAAGATTTAAAGAACCATTTTAAGGAAGATGCCCAGCGTGAGGCCTTACAAGGCCTTTTTGAAGGCAAACAAGCCCAATAGCCTCAAACACATTCAGAGCATAGACTGTGGCCATGAAAAACAGTCTACTGAGAACCTATTACCGCCTCCTCCGGTGGATCATTCGCCTTGTCGCTAAGCCGGATTTTAGCGGTATGGAAAACCTCGGCGCCTGGTCTGAAGAGACAAACACAGATGTGCCTAACCCCCATTTAGCCAACGAAGAAACTTACCCCAACGCAAACAAACGAGAAATTATTTACGTTCTAGACAAAAGATCTATTGCAGATCTTTTAATCTTGGAGCATGGGTTAACCCAATCACCCGCAGCATCTTTTCCATCACCATTAATGCCGCTAACCATTGCAGATTGGTCTATTAACGGCAGAGCATTCGCATTGAATAGAGCTTGGGGTGGCAAGATAACTATGCAACGATACTCGCGGCGACTACTGCAATTAGTTAGCATGGATGAAACTATTCAGGCACAAATAGCCCTGGTACCGGTGTCTATATTTTGGGGTCGATCTTTGGCGCCAAGAGGCAGCTGGATTGAAGCACTGACCTCAGACCAACGCCCAGCAACCGGAGGTATCAAACGCTTCTTTGCTCTTCTCTTCAACCGTGGCGATATTCACGTTTGCTTTGGCAAACCAATACCATTAGAAGAAATAGCCAAACATGACAAAGGTCAAAACTACGCTATTCGTAGGACCGCCCGCCTACTCCGCGTTCTCTTCAAACGACAACATGAAGCAACCTTGGGCCCAGATTTTTCCCATAGAAGAACATTGTTATCGAGTATTACTAATTCACCGCGAATTACTCAACAGATCAACGAAAGTCTAGCTTCGACCGAAATCACAGAAAAATACGCTAGAAAGAAAAGAACCAAACTGAAGGCCATGGCTTATCGACACGCGAAGAAAATCGCTTCAGATATGTCCTACTCGTCAATCCGTCTGTTTCTAATCTTTCTAGCCTGGTTTTGGCGGCGCATATATACCGGCGTCGACGTACGCGGACTGACATCGGTAAAAGAAACCACTGACACCCACACCCTCGTCTACGTGCCATCCCATCGCAGCCATATAGACTATTTAGTACTCAGTTATACCCTCTACCGCGCAGGGATTATGATTCCTCATATCGCCGCTGGCGATAATCTGAACATGCCAGTGCTCGGCGGGTTTCTGCGCCGCGGTGGCGCATTTTTTATGCGCCGAAGTTTTAGAGATGACCCACTGTATGCTGCGGTCTTTGACGAATATTTGTATCAGGTTTACAACAGCGGACACTGCGTAGAGTTCTTTCCTGAAGGTGGCCGCAGCCGCACAGGCCGCTTACTACCGGTTAAATATGGCCTGCTCAAACTATCACTGACCCATCAACTGCAAGGCCTGAAAAAACCCCTAGCGTTTGTACCCGTGTACTTCGGCTACGAGAAGGTGATTGAAGGCGGTAGCTATATGGATGAGTTACGCGGCGCCAACAAAAAAACCGAAAGCGTACTAGACCTAATCAACGGTCTGAAAGTTATCCGTCAAAACTTTGGTCAACTACAAGTGAATTTTGGCGAACCCATTAAGTTGGACCAGTGGCTAGAACAAAATACTCCGGCCAAAGAAAATCCAGCAACGCCAATCAATCTGACGAATGATGCCCTCATGAAAGAACTAGGCGCACACATTATGGGCAGCATCAATGCTCAAGCAACAGTTAACTCTGTAAATCTAGTTGCCCTGGCCAGCTTGAGTATCGACCAAGAAGTAATGGAAGAAAAACAAATCGCCGAGCAAAGCGACTGTTACATGGCCATTCTGCAAGCCCTTTACGGTTCACGTATCTTTACCCATGCCGATATAACCAGCCAGTCCAGTATTGAAAAAGTCCAAGCCTTGGGACTAATCACTAAAAGCACAGAAAAGTTTGGCGCGGTTTTGCATCACGCGCCTTTTACCGCCTTACTAATGACTTGGTATCGAAACAACGTGCTGCATTTGATGGCCCTGCCCAGTCTAATTGCCAGTCTATTGGTCCACCGACAAGAACAAATTTCGGTAAAAGAGTTAGAGGCAATGATCGCGCTGGTTTTCCCTTTCATCGTCCATGAACTGAGCATTATCAATCCAGTGCCAGTTGAGAAAGTTATTCGCACACTGAGTGATCTTGGTATGGTGCAAATCGATAATGGCGATATCATGCTGCCTGAACAAAGTACCAAGCCGCGTATACAACTTGGTATACTGGCGAACTTAATGAACGAAACACTGGGACGTATGTGCCTTGTATTACGCTTCGCTGAGCCTGGCACTAAAGATCGACAGGCGCTGAGTTTGGCCAGCGAGTATTCCGCGGAAAAAATATCTCTTTTACTCGGGATTAACGGCCCAGAATTCTTTGATCAAAAATTGATTGGTGTTTTTCTTGACCAGCTCATTGAAAGAGGTCTGTTAGAAAAAACAGATGCGCAACTACTGCAACCCTGTCGAAGTTATGCTGCGTTACACGGCGCCGTAGAGTCTGCAATAAATGCCAAGCTGAAATTCGCTATCAAAGCTGAATAGCACTAAGTCTATTCGCCTACGGCTGACACACAGCCTGGGCCCTAGGTTGCTAGGTAAACATCAAAGCGAACGGTTTTGCCTTTAATCTGAAAGTTCACACCCTCTACGACCGGGTCCTTCAAACGTCGTTTAACCACCACACGATTATTGGCACAGCTCAGCGCTAGTTGAATAAGTTCCGTCAAGTCGGACGTATCCTGCGCGTCTTGGGTTAGATAACGTAAGTGTTGCAGCGCCTGATTCGGCAGCGCATTCTTCTTGCGCTCTGGGAACATAGGATCAAGGTACACAACATCCCAAGTCTGGTCATCACTAAGCGCCTCTTTACAGTCCATGTACATCACTTGGGTATTATCAAAGCTACGGGCAAAGTCTTGTAACAGAATCCATATCAGCGGCTCACGCTCAACCAAGGTAACCGGACACCCAAGCATAGACAAAGTCAGACCGTCTGTGCCAAAACCCGCACAGGCATCCAGCACGCTAAGATCACCCAGATTTAGGCCACATGCCCGAGCCAACTCACCTTTCCTCGCACCGACACTGCGCCTATGTAGATTTTGCTCAGCAAGACGGAAGGGCCGCTTATTACCGGGGCTACATAACGCCAAACCTTGATAATCCAAATAAAGACTTGCTACGTCTACTTGCCTAGGCGCATCCACCTCATGCAAGTCACACCAAAGCTCAAATGCTAATGCCTGTTCACGCTGCTCGGCGGTGTACATCAATACAATAGGCACTTCCGGACGGTCAGGTGTTGTTCTCATCTTTGCTTTATTTTCCATCAAGAATTATTGCCTATGCCTGCGACCGCGAATTTCCAATTTGAGGTGAGTCACCATTCTCAAAGAGCGGATGAGCATACTACGTATCTTATTGAGACTTTAAAACGACAGGCACATAGGCTGGAGTATTAGATTCACCCAGCTCTAGCACCATTTGGCATGGGGCTTTCTGGCATAGCCAGACAAGGGGTCAGTTTGTCCTCGTAACCGATATCAAACAGCATGCCTTGCGATAGCTCACCTGCCATTTTCCGCTCTGGCAAATTCACAACAAACAGCGCTTGCCTACCTTCAATCTCCTTGGGATTCTCCCTCTCCTGCCTAATGCCGGCAAGAATAGATCTGACATGGTCACCAAAATCTACTGTCAACTTCATCAGTTTGTTAGATTTCTCTACCTCTGAAACCGCAGTGATTGTGCCCACTCGAATGTCTAGCTTCGCAAAATCTTCGAAAGCGACCAGCTCTTTGATTGGTGCTTGTTGCATATTGAATATTACTTTTTTGTTTTTAACGGAATATGCTGCAAAGAGACCGAAACACTCTGCCGCCGCGCAACATCATAGTGGTAAACTGCAACGAAAAATTGGCACTCAATCTGCTTTTTGCTACCAATACTCACACACATCTCCATTTAACTTGTGCGCTAGTATCGAGGGAAGCTCCCTCCAAGAGGGAATATAATCAATGCGATATGGCAAAGTGTCCGCCTCTTCGTTAGGCCCATCATATACATAAAAACCATCCAAAAATAATCCCTCTGGGGAATCTGAGCCAATTTCTGTACAGCTTGATATACGAATCGGTATGTAATGGATATAGGTTGCCAGAAGGCAGGCCGCTAACGATAACAATACAACACTAAACTTTACGGATTTACTCATACGCCTCAGAACCTCCGCCATCACCCTTTACAAAGAAGGTGAAATGCTTAGAAAAATTTATATTTTCTCTAACGCTACTCGGGACCACATTACATCTGATTTGTTTGGCAATTTGCTTACCTGATTCTCTATCTGCAAAACAACTTTGAAACCAAACTCTGTCGCATAATCCGCGAGCTCTACACACGATACCGGGAAGACATGTTTTCCAGCACCCGCTGGCCCATTCCTTAAAGATATAGCGCAGATGCCGCCTGGATTTATGACATGAGCAAAGCGCTGAATACATTCCCTTCTCTCTACCACGCAAAGGTGATGCCAGACACCAGCCAGCAAAATGAAGTCAAACTTTTTGTCCTCGGAACCAAGGGAATTTAGGCTTGGTAGACTGTCATTTATCCACTCAATGTTAAGATGCGAATAGTTAGCTCGAGCAATAACGAGAAACTCTTCAAGAGGCTCTACAGCAACAACAAAGTGTCCTAACTCACTCATGGCCGCAGAGTTTTGACCAACACCCGCTCCTGCATCCAAAACATTCGCCGGAGGCGCTAGCAAAAGATGCAAAAAATCACGATTTACATCTGCAAATTCCAGCGACGAACTCACCTGAGAAAACGCTTCAATAACTTTCTCGTACCCCTTTGTACCTGGAACTGCGCTCATTTTGAGAAGTGCTCCTCATCTTTTCTTTTGCCGCCTACTCGTCTACTCATTTGTTGAATGTTAACCGCGCTGCATTCAACGAGCATTCGCAGAGCGAGTTCTCGAGTAAAATGATGCGGCCTGTTAGGTAAGAATTATTCGCTTTACACACAGCGCTCACCTCAGCCCTACAACTGTTATTTGAGTTGCAGCAGCCTTGGCCACCAGTTCAGTGAGTTCGATGGATGCATGGTCACTTATCCCCGCTAGTTTTGGATGTTTTATCCCAGCTCAGAAGAGTTGCTAGAACAAAAACTATATCTATTGCGTGCCGCCCATCACAGGCAATTGATGACGCGAATTACGGATTTCAGATAGTCGGTAGAAAAGTTGTGCCACAAGGTATTGTTGGAAATTTGCGCGCCTAGGGCTTGCGCTCAAGAGGTGAGCTTTAAAAATTTACGTGTGGAACAACGGTGTTTGGTTCTGATTTTCAGGACTGGTTCTACGGGACATTCATAATTTGTAGCTGAGATCCGCAGCCCCCCTGAAGGACGCCAGCAAACAAGTTGTAGATTCGGAAAGATACTTATCGTTGAGTCAGATGGACTATAACTGCGGGACTGTTCAGTCATGCCCGCTATGGATCTGCGAAATTAAGGACGTGACCGCCTTTGCGCATCAATCAGGTACTTGCCCAACATTCATCTTTGCCGTTTGAACAAACCTCTTGGTCAGGAAGTTTTCCGCCATGGCGAATCGCCATCCACATAAACCGGCAAGGCGTACTCGGCTTCCTGCGCGCCACCATCGAGATATTGCTGTCTCACTTGGCCGAGCATTACCTTGGCGTCTGGTATGGGTGTGCCAACAAAGTACGGCTCTAAGGCGCTGGGCATCCAACTTGGCATTGCGCCAATGATCTTTAGGGTATTTTCGCCTTGAGCGGTAATGTCTGCTGCGAGTGCTTCAATCCAACCCGCGGGTTCGAGCTGCAGTTGATCTGCAATGACCACACTTAGTTCTGCGCCATTTTGCTGGTACAGGGAAACATAATAGGCATCTGCGCGGCTTGGTATCAGCGCTAGCCAAGTTGTTGGCTCGCCACTGTGGCTATAACCGGTCAAGGTTTTGTCTTCAATGGCGCTACGCACAAGTACTTCAGAGCCTTTCATGGCAACTACCTTGCTCTGGCTTGCCATAGCGATGCCTTGGGCTACAGAGGCTGCTATGCGCACACCAGTAAATGATCCGGGCCCTGCGCCAAAGCCAATGACCTGAATGTCTTGCTTGCTCAGACCCGCGCTTTCAAACAGCTCGCTGAGCATGGGTAATATGTGCTCATTGTGGCTGCGTTCCAGTTTGCGTTGCTGAGAAAAAATGTCCTCGCCTACGGCTAAGGCCAAGCTACAATGGGCGGTCGAAGTTTCTATACATAAGGTATTTGTCATTGTCACAGCATAGCCAACCCTTGGATTTGGAGGAAGCATTAGCTTCTTTGAAAGCGCAATTGGTACCGATAAGTGAGGTGGAGCACTGTGCTTTGCAACACAGTCGCGGTCGAGTGCTGGCGAAACCCGTGACCGCCCAACTCAGCTTGCCGCCCTTTCGCGCGTCGGCAATGGACGGTTACGCCATCCAAGCTGGGAAGCATGATCAAATACTAAATGTGATCGGCGAAAGCTTGGCTGGACACCCTTTCCAAGGCGATATTGGCCCTGGAGAATGTGTACGCATTTTTACTGGCGCATTGGTGCCAGCCAATGCTGACCAGATAATTTTGCAGGAGGAAGTGTCTGCACGTGAGGGCAGGCAAGTACGCTTTAACGTCCACAGCCCATCTGAATCGTACATCCGGCCTATCGGTAACGATCTAAAAGTGGGTAGCCAAATTGCCGCCCAAGGCGATGTTCTGAACCCTTTTTTAATGGGCAGCCTTGCGAGCGCTGGAGTCAGCGTTGTAGAAGTTTTTCGCAAGCCTGTAATCGGCGTCTTTTCTAGTGGTGACGAACTCAGAGACCCCGGTGTGGCGGTTGAAGACCTTTTGGCTGGGCAAATCTACGATTCAAACAGGCTCACGGTTATGCAGCTATTAGCAACTCTGCCGGTAGAAGTGCGCGATTTAGGCAGATTGGCCGATGACGCTGGTGCGGTGAGCGAAGCGCTGGCAAATGGTGCCCTAGACTGCGATGCCATGATCACCAGCGGCGGCGTCTCTGTAGGCGATGCAGATTACATCAGCGAGACCATTGAAAAATTGGGTACGTTGGCTTTTTGGCGCCTGAATCTTAAGCCCGGCAAGCCTATGGCTTTTGGCAAGATTGGAAACTGTTGGATTTTCGGCCTTCCGGGCAATCCCGTCTCAACAATTGTCACCGCCCTATTATTGGTGCGCCCAGCACTGGCGACTCTTGCTGGCACAGTTGCCGATGCGCCGTTGCGGATTAAGGCTAAGTTAACCACGCCACTGCAACATCAACCTGGGCGTAGAGAATATCAGCGGGGTACATTTACTCAGCATGCTGGCGAATTTGCGGTATCTCATACCGGAGACCAAGGGTCGAATAGATTGAGCACCTTTCACGCTGCAAATTGCTTAATAGAAGTTGATAAAGAGACGGGAGATCTTAACTCAGGGCATTGGGTGAATATATTGCCCCTGACTTATTTGATAAATTGACTGATCTGCTGATCAATCTGCTGAACCCAGCGCTCAGCAGCGTTTTATTTAGGCTAACAGGAGCTATTTAATCGAAGAAAGACCTTCAGATATAGAACTCTGGATCGCCGCAACATCGCCTTGCCCATTGACCTCAATGTAGGCAATTGAAGGTTGACCTTTATAGTGGGCTATCAATGGTTGTGTTTGCTCGTAGTAAACAGCTAAACGGTCACGCACAGTTTCTTCCGTGTCGTCCTCTCGTTGCACTAATGCATCGCCAGATTCGTCATCCACATCGGCCACCTTCGGTGGGTTATAGATAACATGATAAACCCGCCCAGAACCGGGATGCACTCGGCGACCGGTAATGCGCTTAATCAGCTCGCCATCTTCTACCTGAATCTCCACAACCGCGTCGATAGGCACGCCTGCAGCTTCCATAGCGGCAGCTTGAGGAATGGTTCGAGGGAATCCATCAAAGAGAAAGCCATCGGCGCAATCAGCCTCCAAAATGCGTTCTTTGACTAAGGCTATAATAATTTCGTCCGAGACCAAGCCACCGGAATCCATTACTGCCTTAACCCGGTTACCCAACTCGCTGCCGGAGCTCACTGCGGCGCGTAACATATCTCCAGTGGAGATCTGCGGAATACTCAGCTGTTCTTTAATAAACTGCGCTTGGGTGCCTTTTCCTGCGCCAGGTGGTCCCAACAAAATTATCTTCATTCTCTCTGTCTCCAAACAGCCACTGTATTGCACAAATTGAGGGCGATACTCTACCTGATTTTTCGATGCAAAAAAGCCGTTGTTCGCGAGCAGGCAACTTTGCACCGACGAGGCACCCCGCCACGGGCACTCTAGCGCGGAAAAGGTACTCTGCCACTGCCACCCGCACAACAGGCCCTAACGACCCATTTTAAAGGAGTTTTTTAGTTCGCATCGCTGGCCAACACTTTGCGCACCACTGATTCAACGCCTTGTAAATAACCAACCCGACTGACCAATTGAAAGTATTGTCGCCAATCCTGTAATTCCACTTCTAAGGTAATCTGCGCTTGGCTTACAGATTCCATCACTTCCCCGGATGCTGCCAAAATCTGTAGATCCATGGACGTTACAAGTTGGGTGATGTCGCTGAGCAAGCCGTGTCGATTTAATGCGTTAACACTAACCCCCATGCGCCGAGGAAAATCAGCAATTAAACCTTTTGGTGCCGTAGTTAAAATTTGCGCTTTTTCCACCGCAGCTTGATTTTCCAAGAACTCTGCCAGCAAAGAAATATGACTTTGCTCTCCGCTGCTTACAGATCCCAGCATAAGATTTACGTCGGCATACTCAGCACTCTCACTAAGCGCTTCAAGCTGCGTATCTGACCAAGCATCAAGACCAATACTGGCAACCAAAGATTGAATGAATTTCAAGCCAATGGCTGGATCCAAATTCGCCGGCTTAGAACGATATTGGGTAACAATTTTGGCCTTTGCACGGTGGGTACGGACAAAGCCCAGACTGGGTTCTAACCATTCTCTGTAAGGTCCGAAATTTGCTTCCCCACTTTCATCGCGAAGAACTCGAACTTGTTGCCCTGTCTTCAGCTCAGTGTATAGGGGCACGTCCATACCGTTTACAACGCCACCAATACAACTATGACCAAGGTCTGTATGCACTCGATAGGCAAAATCTAACACCGTTGCGCCGGCTGAGAGATCTAAAACATGGCCTTTTGGTGTGGACACAAAAATACGTTCTTCGCTGATCCGTTGCCTTAACAGCGAGACTAAATCTTCCGTGTCGCCAAGATCTTCATGCCATTCTAGAACCTGCCGTAACCAATCCATTTTGGCGGAAAAACTCTCATCATCTGATGCCGACTGCCTCTCACCGGACTTATAGGCCCAGTGCGCACAAACTCCTAACTCGGCGTCTTCGTGCATCGTTCGCGTACGAATTTGCACCTCAAGCACCAGGCCATCATCAGCGGCTATAGCCGTATGAATACTTTGATAACCGTTCTCTTTGGGCGCGGCTATATAGTCGTCAAACTCACTGGGAATATGCTGCCAGTGGGTGTGAATAATACCCAGCACCGCATAACAGTCGGCCAATGAATCAACAATAATTCTTATTGCCCGAACGTCATAAACTTGATCGATGGAAATGCTCTTTTTTTGCATCTTGCGCCAGATGCTGAAAATATTTTTTGCCCTACCCCGAACCTCGGTGCGGAGACCATGCCCCGCCAACAATTCGCTAAATTGAACCGCGAGTTCTTGAATCTGACTCTCACGCTCTTGGCGCTTGTTACTCAATTGCTTGGCAATACCTAAGTAAATGTCCTCACGCAGATAGCGCAAAGATAAATCTTCTAACTCCCACTTTAACTGCCACATGCCTAAACGATCAGCAAGGGGGGCGAAAATCGCAGCAGCTTCTTCAGCAATACGAGTTCGTCTTGCCGGCTCGTAAGCTTTCGCGTGGCGCAAAACCAGTACCCGCTCAGCAAGTTTAATCACCGCAACTCGGACATCGTTAACCAAGGAGATGAGCATTTTTCGCACATTGTCGACTTGGCTGCGGTGCTCTTTTTCCATCATTTTCGGTGCGGAAATTTGCAATAGACTACTGGTTGCCATGGCGCCCACATTTAGCGTCAATTCGCCAACTTCAGGTCCGACACGACGAATTAAATCAGACTCGTTAACCAGCAACTTACGCCAAGCGTGATAACAAATCGACGCCAGCACTGAGGCTTGATCTAAGCGAAGCTGAGCCACCATCTCGGCCAGCTCCAAACCTTGCGGAAGAGATTCAGCAGCTACATCATCTAGCCAAAGACAGGTTTGGAGTATTTCATCTCGCTCTAGGTGCGGACGCTCTGCAACTAACAGATCGCTCCACGCGGCTAAATCTACGCTGCCATCAGCCAGTTCAGGTAAAGTTTTTCTGACACTAACCACGAGTCACCCCCGCTGCGTCAATACTCAGTAAAATATGTTGTTTGCCTACCAATTTAACTGCCTCGCACAAAATGGCCAATGGTCTCCACATGGGACGTATTGGGAAACATGTCATAAATACCCACTTCTCGCAGCACAAAGCCGTTATCGCTGAGGCGCTTAGCATCATCAGCAAAAGTTACCGGATTACATGACACATAAACAATCTGCTCAAGCTCTGGCGAACTTACCCAAGACTCTAAGTTAGGACCCGCACCGCTGCGCGGTGGATCCAGTATCAATGCTTGGGGAAAACTGCCGAAATGACGCAACGTCGCCAACATGCTGGCGTCTGCCTCAGCAGTAGCTGTCGCAGAGTAGAGGTCTTCATCAGCAAAATGACAATGGGTTGCTACACCATTACGCTGAGCATTGTGCTGGCCCATAATTACCGCGTCTTGACTGCCTTCAATACCCACAACTCGAGCACCTGCACGAGCCAAAGGCAAGGTGAAATTGCCAATACCACAAAACATATCTGCCACAACCTGGTCGGTAATATCGCCAAGGTAGGCCAATGCAGTACGCACTAACTCTCTATTCATTAAGGCATTCACCTGAGTGAATTGGTGAGGATAAAACTGCAGGCTTAAGCCGTACTCAGGAATTTTATAATCTAGCGGGACAACTTTGTCACCCTCATTTAGACGCGCCAAAGTGTCGTAACCTTTGCTTTGTAACAGCACTTGCACTGGATGATTGTTTTCAAAATGTCGCCAGAGCTCGCGGTCATTTGTCGTCAAGGGCTGCAAGTGGCGAACTAAAATCGCAATACTATTGTCACCCTGAGCAACTTCCAATTGCGGCACTGTATGGGGTTCAGACATTGCGCCAATGGTGGATTTCAAATCTGGTAAAAGTGCTGACAATTCTTTGGTCAAGGTTAGGCAGTGATCAATACGAGCGACGCGATTGCTGAAGGATTCACGAAACCCTACCAATACATTTTCGCCCACTACACGCACACCCATACGCGCTTTTCGTCGGTAGCCACTTCTCACTAAAGCACTAGGCTGACGCCATTGACCCGGTTCTACCTCGACACGCTTTAGTTCCACGAGCAAATTATTTTGCTTATGCAAAAGCTGGGCCTCAGCGCTCATATGATGCAGCGCACACCCGCCACACCTAGGGAAGTACTCGCATGCCGAAGGCACACGATCTTTATTGGCAGCAACTTTGGATTCAGTCACATCTGTCAATCGACCGTCAGCGAACCTATTGCCACCTTTACGCTTCAGAATACGAGCAATCACTCGCTCGCCAGGCAAAGCATTACGAATCCAGATCGGACGTTCATTTAATGTGGCGCCACCGAGTCCCTCTCCGGACAAACTCACGACATCTAATTCAACTTCGGTTGGGCTCTTGGCCATCTACTACCATCCTACTATTGGGGTACATCATTCGACTGGTCAACGGTCGGTCACCCAGTATTGGTGCCAACGCATCACGCAGCAATTTTTTTGCCGCACGACGTACGGCAAGATCATTAAAATCTCTGGCAGCAATGGCCAAAATTTCTTGGCCCCAGAGCAATTGGCCCAGATCTCTGGGCAGACTACTTTCTCCAGCATACTCACCGGGCACCAAAACAAAACCTTCGTTGGGTCGGTAACTGTATAAGTTCAGAGGTTCGATGGCCTTGGCCGTATCAATTGACCCCGCCGCCACACGACGAAAATCCAAGCCAAAACCAAGGTGATGCAAAAGGTCCATTTCAAAATTACGTAAACTGGGTTCTAGCTCATCACCCTCTTCAAGAGATTCAAGCACTTTCAATGCGGCACTGAATATCAACGGTTCGCTTTGTCGCTCAGGAACCAATCGACTAAGCAGTTCTAGAATATAAAACCCTGCATAAAGGCCATCACCCTTCAACGCTATAAAGTGGCTAAGATCGAAGTCTCGAACGGTGACTAAGCCTTCACGCGGAATAAAAGCAACGCTACCGAAAGAAAACGCCTGCAGCGCAACGCGCTTGGGGTTGTCACGCTTCAAGCCTTTCATAACTCCCACGACACGCCCTTGGCCGCGAGTGAGAAATTGCACAATAGAACTGCTTTCTCTATAGGGTCTTACGTGCAGTACCAAAGCGGGTTCTTGCAAGAGATTAGAGGCAGCCACTAGGCAAAGCTAAATTATTGTCTGCTGAAAGGTTTTTGCGGCTAACATTAGTCGTAGCCTAAATTTTTCATCTGCCCAACGTTATTAGTCCAACCTTTTCGCACTTTCACCCAGAGGTGGAGCATCACTTTATGATCCAGTAAATGCTCAATATCTTTGCGTGCTTCCTGCCCAATTAACTTCATACGGGCGCCGGCTTTACCAATCACAATACGTTTTTGCCCATCGCGCTCAACGTAAATATCCGCATGAATCTCTGTGATTTTCTCGTTCTGCTTAAAGCTTTCAATGACTACAGTGGCGCTATGAGGAATTTCATCGCCCAACTGACGCATAAGTTTTTCTCGAACAATTTCCGCAACTAAAAAGCGCTCTGGCTGATCTGTAACTTGATCGTCATCAAAAAAGTGCTTACCCATTGGCAAGCGCTGAAACACATGTTGTCTAAAACTGTCCACACCATCCTGCCTTAGGGCACTGATAGGCACTATTTCGTCAAACAAGCCCATTGCATGTAGTGTTTGCATCTGTGGCAACAACGCGGTCTTATCTTTGACCAAATCCACCTTGGAGATTACCGCAAACTTTGGCACATCGTGCTTGGCTAACAGCTTCAGTACGTGATGGTCGCCGTCTTGAATCTTACCCGCCTCAATAAGCACCACCAACAGATCAACGTCAGACAACGCAGATGTGGCATTACTGACCATATAGCGGTTCAATTCGCGTTCAGTTTGCTGGTGAATGCCAGGGGTATCTACGTAAATGGCTTGGTTAGCATCCACGGTATCTACGCCTATTAGGTTGCGCCTTGTGGTCTGAGGTTTGCGCGACGTGATACTGATCTTCTGCCCGAGGACATGGTTCAGCAACGTTGATTTACCCACGTTAGGTCGGCCTATCAGCGCCACATAACCACATTTTGGTTGTTGTTCAGACAAAAACTGTCCCCTATTTTGAACTTTTATTAGTATCGTTTATTGGCGCAGCATCAGGTCCAACGGACTCTGCAATCTGCATTTTTTCTGCAATCAGAATGAGTACTTCGCTAGCTGCCGCTTTTTCTGCGGCGCGTCTGGATAAGGCTTGTGACGTGCACTGTAAACCCATCATCGGTACTGCACAGCTTACTGTAAACTGACGTTGATGATCTGCACCGCAGATATCCACCACTTCATAGGTAGGTAAATCTAACCCTTGAGCTTGTAAATGTTCTTGCAGACGAGTCTTCGGGTCTTTCAACACCTCCGCCTCTAAGCCCTGCATTAAGTCGGTAAATAGAAGGTCCACTAGGTCCGAACACGGCCCAATGCCACCATCTTCGTGGACCGCGCCTACTATGGCCTCCAAGGCATCTGCAAGGATTGACGCACGCTCGCTCCCGCCAGTTTTTAACTCACCGGAACCCAAACGCAAACAGCTAGAGAGGTCCAAGCCTCTGGCAACTTCTGCCAACATTTTGCCGCGCACTAATTTCGCACGCATCAAAGAAAGAGCATCTTCCTGAACTTCCGGGTAGAGCAAAAAAAGTCGACTGCCAACCAAATAACCTAAGACAGCATCGCCGACGAATTCTAACCGCTCATTATTGGTTTTAGAGAAACTCTTATGGGTTAGCGCAAGTTTAAGCAAATCAATACGGCTAAAGGTATAGCCCAACTTAGACTGCAAAACCTGCAAATTCTCGCTAGACCCAGATGTTAACTCAGACATTTGGTATCACCGGGTTGATCCAAGCGGGGGTAGCTGCTCGTGGCCAGCACAATGAAACTGGCAGGGTGTTATTCATCATCAGCGGTAGCAAACCAGCGATTACGCGCAAAAGTAGGCCAATTCAAGCCTGGCGGTTTGTGTGCCCAAATGGCAACGGCTTTACCCACAATATTCTCTTCAGTGGCCATACCCCAGGAACGAGAATCTGCAGAATGATCGCGATTGTCGCCCATCATCAAATATTCGCCAGGACCCACTGTCCATTGTTGGGGTCGGGCAAAGGCTCGGGTTTTATGCATCTTATGCTTTATCCCGCTGATCTCTTCGACAAATTCCGACGCACCAATGCCAAGCCGGCGATCTGTAAAACTGCGCACAAATTCGTAGGATAATTCCTCGCCATTAATGGTCAGTTTTTTGTTTGCGTAGCGCACTTGATCGCCGGGTATACCAATCACCCGTTTGATAAAATATCGAGGATCGTGAGGGGGAATAAACACCATTACCTCACCACGCTGTGGCTCACCGATAGACACTACTTTTGTGCCAAAAACTGGCAGACGCAGACCATAGGCATATTTATTCACCAGAATAAAATCGCCTACTTCTAGGGTCGGCACCATAGACTCTGATGGAATTTGGTAAGGCTCGGCAATGAAGCCTCGCAAAATAAGAACCAACAACAGCACAGGAAAAAATGATCGCGCATATTCTACGATGAGGGGCTCGTTTTCTTCCGGGTCGCCATCTGGGTTCGCCGCAACTCGTGCAGCTTTAAAAAATAGCGTATCAATCAGCCAAATAAGACCACAGACAACTACTGCCCAAAACAGATAAAAAGGTAGATCAATATCCACGCGCAATGCCCTCTTCACGAATCACTACAAGACCCTGCACAAATAGCATATTGACCATGCTGCTAACGCTCAACCCTAAGCGCTGCAAGAAACGCTTCTTGAGGTATCTCTACAGAACCCAACTGCTTCATCCGTTTTTTACCTTCTTTCTGCTTCTCTAACAGCTTCTTTTTTCGCGTAATATCACCGCCATAACACTTGGCTGTGACATTTTTGCGTAATGCTTTTACGGTCTGACGAGCAACAATCTGACCGCCAATAGCTGCCTGCAGAGCAACGTCAAACATCTGTCGAGGAATAAGCTCTTTCATCTTTTCCGCCAACCCTCGACCACGGCTTTGCGCTTGATCGCGATGCACAATACTTGCCAATGCGTCGACTTTCTCGCCGTTAATCAAAATTTCTAGTTTGGTCAAATTAGCTTCTTCAAAACGAATAAAACTATAGTCCAAAGATGCAAAACCTCTGCTCACCGACTTCAGTCGATCGAAGAAATCCATAACCACTTCGTTGAGAGGCATCTCCCATTCCATGGAAACCTGACCTTGGGAGAAGTTCATGCTTTTTTGCACACCTCTGCGCTCGACACACAAGGTCATTACATTGCCCACGTATTCCTGGGGCAAAAGAATGTTTACCTCAGCAATGGGTTCGCGCATTTGCTTGAAATTGGTTGGCAGCCTAGAAGGATTATCAATTTGTTTAACGCTGCCATCGTTAAGTTCCACTTCGTAAACTACGGTTGGCGCAGAAGTAATAAGATCTAGATTATATTCACGCTCTAAACGCTCCTGCACAATTTCCATATGCAGCATGCCGAGGAAACCACAGCGAAAACCAAAACCTAACGCATCGGAAGATTCAGGCTCGTAGAATAACGAGGCGTCGTTGAGTACTAACTTTTCTAACGCGTCTCGAAATGCTTCAAAGTCTTCACCGTTGACTGGGAACAAACCGGCATAAACTTGCGGTTTGACCTTGGCGAAACCTGGCAACTGTGGCACATCAGGGGCTTTGGCGGAGACCAAGGTGTCGCCTACTGGCGCGCCCGTTATCTCTTTTATCCCGGCAACCACATAACCGACTTCACCGGCATGCAAAGATTTGCCCGGGTTTCGTTTGGGCGTAAAGCGCCCTATTTGGTCAACGGTATGGGTTTTCTTAGTAGTTTTGACAAAAATTTTGTCGCCTTTGTTAAGGGTGCCTTGAACAACCCGCACAAGGGACACAATGCCCAGATAGTTATCGAACCAAGAGTCTATTATCAGAGCCTGTAGGTCGGCATTTTCATCGCCCTCTGGCGGTGGCACTTTATCAACCAAAAAGTCCAACAATGCATCTACACCAACGCCAGTTTTTGCGCTGACTTCAATAATGTCTGATACGTCGAGGCCAATTATCTCTTCAATTTCAGAGGCAACTCTTGCTGGTTCGGCTTGGGGTAAATCAATTTTATTCAGCACAGGTAACACTTCCAGACCCTGCTCAATGGCGGTATAGCAATTAGCAACGGACTGAGCTTCTACGCCCTGAGCCGCATCCACTACCAGCAGTGCGCCCTCACAAGCTGCCAAAGATCTAGAAACCTCATAACTAAAGTCCACGTGGCCTGGCGTATCAATAAAATTCAGCTGATAGACCTCACCATTGGAATGGGTATATTGCAGATTTACGCACTGAGCTTTAATGGTGATGCCGCGCTCGCGCTCCAGATCCATGGAGTCTAAAACCTGATTTTCCATTTCACGATCACTCAACCCCCCGCAGCGTTGGATGAACCTATCCGCCAAGGTGGACTTGCCGTGGTCAATATGGGCAATAATTGAAAAATTCCGGATACGATGAATATTTGGCACTAGGATCTAACTATGAAAAGGGGGCACCAGTTTAGCCTATCGGCGGGTGCCGAAGAAGCGAACCTTTGAGTATTGAGCTGTTTTGGGCCACTAATATGATGTTTTTACCAATACCGGCAGGTTTTAGGTTCTGCTGGGCACAAGTAATAGTGCCAGCACCGCGAATGGACCTAATAAGGCACCTAAAAATATCCAGAAAGGCTTGTTGCGGCACTTTCTTTTTGCCAAATAATGGCAAATACCCGAACTGACTAAAGTGATTGATATGAGCGCTATAAGCATAGAGTCTGCCAACCTACCTAGATAATCTATTTACGTAAATGAATACACGGTGCGAAAGAACTTTTTAGCCAAATAAGCCAATAGCCAATAGGTAATAGGCAAAAAGGCAAAAAGGCAAACCACCGCAACATAATGCAGTTGCCCTCACTAAAGACCAATTAACTGGCTTAACTAGGGCAACATTGAGCCAAAGCTCTTGCACAACCCTCTAGCCGGTTGGCACTTTTAGCGCCAAGTACAAGGACCGCTGCTGGCGTTGAACTTTAATCGGAACCACTTGCCCTGGCTTTATGGCGGCAGCGACTTTCTTAAAGTCTTCTACGCTATCAATCTTCTGGCCGCGCATACGTAGAATAATGTCACCCACAGCGAACCCTGCCTCCTCCGCAATGTCCGCTACAGCGAATACTTCAACCCCTGCATCAATCCCTAGCTCGCGGGTTAGTTGAGGCGAAATGGCACCCACAGTTAAACCAAAAGTGTTCTCTTGAGAACTCGAACTTCGCCCCAGCCTTTGCAACTGCGGGTTTTCAGGCAACTCTCCAATGGTTACCGCAAGCTTAACTTTTTTGCCATTGCGCATAACGAGGACTTTAGATGCCTCACCAACAGGCGCACGACCCACAAAGTGCGGTAACTCACTGGCGCGGGAAATTTCATCACCATTGAATTCAAGAATAATGTCCTCATCCAGCACGCCACCCTTTTGCGCTGGGCTGTCTTTTAACACCCGAGTGACCAATGCTCCCTGGGGCCGATCTAAACCAAATCCTTCTGCTAAATCTTTAGTTAGCTCTAATATCTCAACACCCAACCAACCACGGGACACTCGGCCGCTTGCTTTCAATTGGTCTACCACGTCCATGGCAATGTCAATTGGAATAGCGAAACTAACGCCCATGAAGCCACCAGAATTAGAGTAGATTTGCGAGTTAATGCCCACAACTTCACCATTCAAATTAAACAATGGGCCGCCAGAATTACCGGGGTTGATAGCCACGTCAGTTTGAATAAAGGGCACATAATTACCGGTGCGCGGATTAGACAGGCTGCGGCCTTTAGCGCTGACAATGCCAGCGGTAACAGAGTAGTCGAAGCCAAAGGGCGAGCCTATGGCCAAAACCCACTGACCCACTTCAACGTCGTCAAAGTTGCCCATTTTTAGTATCGGAAAGTCATCTTTTGATTCAATTTTCAGCAAAGCCAAATCAGAACGAGGATCAGCGCCAATTAACGTTGCTACATATTCTCGCCGGTCGCTGGTACGCACGATAATTTCGTCTGCATCATCAACCACGTGGTTATTAGTTAATACATAGCCATCTTTGGCGATAATAAAACCGCTCCCCAATGATCTATTGGGGTTACTTGGCTGACCGCCCCTGGGGCTATTGGGTGCGCCACCTGGTGGCCCAAAAAATTTGTAGAACTCTTCTAAGCGATCATCTCCACCGGGTCGTCGTCCTGGTGCACTTGGCCGCCGTTTGCGTTCGCTGGTGGTACTGATATTGACTACTGCGGCCTCGTTATTTTTCACCAATGATGTGAAATCGGGCAATTGGGCTGTTGCTACGTTAGACGCCAATGTAATTAGTGCCAAACAGATCAAGCCAAAACCTGACTTAAACGCTTTGAGCTTGGATTTTTGCGAGCCTAGTGTGGCATTTGCGCTGTTCTGCATTGTGGATTTATCCTCAAATTTGATCAGAAACTGACCTTAACAACCATAGTCTTAATCATGGCTGCCGTGGGAAATTATACGTTTACACGGTTTTTTTCAGAGAACCGTACTTGCTGGGTAAAATAGTGGGTACGGCTATGGCGTCTTTCAAGGTCAATAGGAGTGAAAGGCTTTTCTTGTGAGCTAAACGACCACCTAAAAGCATTCCTAGACTAACAGTCAACGCAATAACTAGCCCACCCCGCCCTAGGGAACTTGAAGCAATCTGCCCAGCATAGCTGTCGATAAACCAAACTGTTGCAATGAGAACGAGTAGTGGCAGACCGAAAAGGCAAAACGCCACCATGTTCAAGTGGGCTGATGGCCACATAAAGTCGATTGTCTGTAACCCTTGTAAAGGCGGATGGGCAACAGAAGTGCAGCCACTGGGGCACTTTGCGCAAGGGTTTTCAGTGGCGTAAAGCCGAATTGAATCTTGTTGGCTAGCGACTAGAAGCTGTTTTTTAATCATAAAAGGATTAACCCAAAATCCACCCAAAGTAGCAAGGGCTGTAGCAAGGACTTAGGCTCGCTCCCATGCGCTGGGCAAGGTTGGGTCGAACAAATATCACGCCGATCGCTACTTTTTGCACTTTCGGCACTTTCTGTGCTTTCTGTGCTTTCTGTGCTTTGCCCACGCTTGCAGCTACAAAAGCACTTGGTTTGCCAAGCCTGAACGGCACTAAACCTCATAGCCACAACAAACTCTTCCCATGTGGATATTCTAATGCTGCAGAGAAAGCTATACTCCGCCCTCCATTCAAAATGTTAAAAACAATGTCGCAAAGATTTAATACAGACATTCTGGTCATCGGCGGCGGTGCTGCCGGACTAACCACGGCGCTGCTGTTGGCCGAACATGCCAGAGTGACAGTACTGTGCAAAGGAGACATCACCAGTGGCTCATCTCACTGGGCCCAAGGCGGAGTTGCCTCAGTGACCGACCCTGAAGACAGCTTTGACGCTCATGTTAGAGACACACTGGACGCCGGCGCGGGACTTTGCGATGCCAATGTGGTCCGCGACGTCGTCCAAGGCGCACCCAGAGCTATTAACCAGTTAGCAGAATGGGGTGTAGATTTTGATATTGAAAACAACGCCCTACATCTAACTCGAGAAGGCGGTCACTCTCACCGTAGAGTAATCCATGTCGCTGATGCAACGGGCAAAGCCATTACGCAAACACTCACCGAGCGCGCCCTTGACCACCCCAACATCCAACTCTTCAATGACCGGGTAGCCATAGACCTAATTAACTTGTCCAAACTAGGCCGTAATCCTAGTCGCTGTGCCGGTGCCTATGTGCTCAACCTTAGCAGTGGCCGCGTGGAAGTATTCCAGTCGAGGTTTGTTGTTCTTGCTACCGGTGGCGCCAGCAAAGTTTATTTGTATACCAGTAATCCAGACGGATCTACAGGCGACGGCATAGCTATGGCCTGGCGTGCTGGATGCCGGGTCGCAAATATGGAGTTCAATCAATTCCACCCTACCTGCCTTTACCACCCCCACGCCGGGTCCTTTTTAATCTCCGAGGCGGTACGCGGAGAAGGTGGCGTGCTGCGCCTGCCAAGTGGCGAGCGTTTTATGCACAAGTTTGACGATCGTGCAGAGCTGGCACCAAGAGACATTGTCGCCCGAGCGATTGACCATGAAATGAAGCGCATCGGCGCAGATTGTGTGTATTTGGATATTAGCCATCGTTCCCAAGAGTTTATTCAACACCACTTCCCCAATATCGCGAAAAAGTGCTCTGAGTTGGGCATAGATATTTCCAAAGAACCTATACCTGTAGTGCCTGCCGCCCATTACACCTGCGGTGGCGTGGTGGTGGACGAGCATGGGCGCACAGATTTGGCCAACCTCTATGCCATTGGCGAAGTCAGCTGCACTGGTTTGCACGGCGCTAACCGTTTAGCCAGTAACTCGCTGCTTGAGTGTTTGGTCTACGGAGAAAATGCAGCGAAAAAAATAATTTCTCAGTTGGAAAGACCACAAACAGTGCCCTATATCCCAAGGTGGGACGAATCCCAAGTCACAGACTCTGATGAATCCATCATCATTGCGCATAACTGGGAAGAGTTAAGGCGATTCATGTGGGACTACGTGGGCATTGTCAGAACGGACAAACGCCTACAACGGGCGCAACGCCGCATTGAATTATTAAAGCAAGAGATTCACGAATACTACGCCAACTACCGAGTTACTAACGACCTTATTGAGCTGCGAAATTTATTACACGTAGCAGACCTCATTGTGCGCTCAGCGCTGAAACGCAAAGAAAGCCGAGGCTTAAATTTTAACCTAGATCATCCAGAACAAACGGTGAATACAACAGATACGATATTGTTTCCAGGCAGCACAGACCAATTAGATATGATTAAAACTTCTGTCTAAACTTTCTAACTAGTCTATTGCCGAGGGCTGCCTTGGCTTATCTAAGATTGGGTTTTGACTTGAAATTGGGGTTAGCGATTAGCATGTGGTCGCTGCGCTCGCACCGCACTCTAAGCCAGCCCTCCCGTCAGCACAGCGACATTTGTCGCAGCTCCCAACCGGGGAACAGAACCTCTGCGGGCGCTCAGCCATGCCATTGACTAACCATGAGCGACTTTAACCAGGCGCCTCAGTGCGGCAAAGGTGCCGGCATCTACTTCATCAACAAAAACCCACTGTGGCGGCTGACCTTGAAAGCACAGACATAAAGCCCAGTTGAGTTGCCAGCTTTGAATATGCATGGGTTCATTTAGGCTAATTTGTTGCAACGAGCGCGCCGGATTATCGAACTCACCCGGCAGATGTAAATACAAAAATTTATCGGCAATGGCGTGCATCAAATAGCTGTGACAGGCCATTGCGAACAGACCGAACCCAGTTAAGCCTAAGAGCTTTGCACCTGCATAAAGAAAAATCACACAACCTATGCAGTTACAGGTACGGCGAATACCGGCTGAGCGAATCCGCAAGCAGATTTGCCCCTGCGGCAGCCCAACACGAGACGCGTATGAGTGTGTTTGGGTTAGAGAGTAGACTTGCAGGCTATGATTTTGCCCACAAGCTCGCGCATCATTGGATCTTCGGGAATCTCCCGACCTTGCAACCAATCGAAGATATCCCAATCTTCTAAATCCAGCATCTGTTCATAGAGTTTTTGCTCGTCGCTGCTCAAATCATGAAAGCAATCGCGAATAAAGGGCACTAGCTTTGCTTCGATTTCGAGCATGCCCCGGCGACTACGCCAGTAAATTTGTTTAAGATCAGTTGCACTCATAACTACGCTGCCTAGGTTATTGCTTTTATTGCTCGCCTTGAGGCAGTCTGAAACCATTCGTTTTGTAAGAAAGGGACTACTCTGTGGAGCACTGGCTGGAAGCAAGAATGATCACCCTCAAGGGCTTTGCCGTCAAAGAGTTTTTGCAAGGCTATTTGACCTGTGACAGCGCTAGGATCAATAGCAGTCTGCCAACGCCCATGGCGCTATGCACTCTGAAAGGCCGGGTTTTAGTCAACGGCTGGGCTTTAGAGCTGGCTGATGGTGTTGGTCTTATTGTGCACAAAACCCTTGCCGAAGAAGTAATAAAATTCCTTAAGCCCTACGCCATGTTTGCCAAATGCACACTGCACCCAGCAGATACAGCAATAAATGTTACATCCTGCGAAGACCCGGAAAGAAATTTTTTACCTGGTTGGGCAATTGCTGATGAACAAACGGTAACGGCTGAGCAGGAGGATGTTTCTTTGCTACTCAGCGAAGTTATGGCTGAGCTTGGCATGGTCTTTATCAACAAAACACTGAGCCAAAAGTTCCTACCGCAAATGCTGGATCTACACGTACATGGGGCGGTAGATTTCGACAAGGGTTGCTATTTAGGACAAGAGATTGTCGCCAGAGCGCAGTTTCGGGGCGCAGTGAAGAAGCAACTTGCCCACTTTCAATGGGACGGCCAAGCGCCAGCTATAGGCGAGACTTGGCAAGACCCCACAGGTGTCAAAGGCGACGTACTTTACGTCGGCGCTGCTCCCACCGCCCAAGAGACTTCCTCCGACAACGCATCAGGCTGCGGACTATGGGTTACTCGCAAAACCGAAAACGACGCCGATTGACCCCACCCTTTTTTTGGGGGGGGCAGCACTTAGATTTATGCACTGCAAACTCGGAACGTGGGTTTAACGACCTAGGTTTACGAATTTCTATTTGGGAGCTTTTAATTAAGAGCTTTCAATTAAGAGCTTTGAATTAGGAATTTTTAATTAAGAACTTCTAATTAAGAACTTCCAATTAAGAAGTGACACTTCGGTCAATCTGCTGAAACTAAGCGGCAAAGTATTGGCGCAATAGCGGGCTATTCAATCTAGGTTGTTTAAGGGGTTATTGGGCCAAAGACCGACAAAATTCTCGTCAAAATGCGCAGCAACATATTCCTTCGACAATTCATCGACACTACTAACAGTCCACTTCGGTGAACCGTCTCTATCAATTAGCAGTGCCCGCACGCCCTCTTCAAAATCTGGCCATTGCAGGCAGCGCGTAGCCACAGCCAACTCCATACGAAAGCTTTCTGCCAAAGTCATTGTTTGGACCCTGTGCATTTGTTCAAAAATGATTCCGGCAGTTACTGGACAACCCTTCTGTAAGTTGCCAATACCGCGATCAATCCAAGCTGACTTGCCCTGCATGGCGACAATGCTTTTAACACAATGACTTAGACTCGTGAGATCTACCTCTATGTCAGCAAAGGCAGACAGTTCAGGACCTGGGCGCAGACCCTGACAATTGCAACTGACCAGATATTCGTCAAGTAAAGTTCTATTGCCTTGGTCATCCTGACCCCAAGCCAAAGCCATCAAACCTTCAGTAAATGTTTGTCTTTGCTCGTGCTCTATCATGTGCGTGCCGATGTTCAGCTCCAACGCATCCGTTGCATTCACCTGACTGCCTGTTAGCCCAAGAAACAATGCAACTGGTTGCGGCAGGTTTTTTAACACCCAGCTGCCGCCGGCATCGGGGAAAAGGCCAATGGTAATTTCAGGAAAAGCCAGTTTGCTTCTCTGGGTCAACACTCGATAGCTGGAAGCTGCAAAGAGCCCGTAACCGCCGCCCATTACTATGCCGTGACCCAAGGTAATAACCGGTTTATTGAACGTGTGTAACAAATAATCTAAGCGATATTCTTCAGCAAAAAATTCAAAGGGATACAGATCCACCAACCCACCAGCCTGTCGATTGCTTACTGCCGCTCGATATAGGGCTTGTACATCGCCACCGGCGCAAAAAGCTTTTTCGCCCTCCCCGGTGATCAAAACGCCAGCAATATCCCCTCTTTCCGACCATTGGGAAATAGCCGCAAACAACACTCGCACTGCGTCTAGCGTCAGGGCATTTAGACTGCTGGGCATATTTAGGTGAGCATGCCCGATGAGCTTGGCACCAGAGGTTTTGTGTTCGCTAATAATCACTTGATCTACTGTTAGATTAAGATCAATTTCTGTATTTGCTGTCATAGCTAATTCACTTAAAGGTTATTTTTACGCTAGTCGCAAGGTTTGCTTTGCGACCAATCTATAATCGGCAAGCCTTGAGCGGCCAGTATTTTGTTGGTTTGAGAAAAATGTTTGCAGCCAAAAAAACCACGGTAAGCAGATAAGGGCGAAGGGTGCGGTGCTAACAGCAAATGGTGTCTGCGGTTATCTACAAGCCGGCCCTTCTTCTGGGCATAACTACCCCAAAGCAGAAACACTAACCCCTGTCGTTGTTCTGCTAACCTACTGACAAGCACGTCAGTGAACTGTTCCCAACCTCTGCCTTGATGTGCAGCGGCTTGGGCATGTTCGACGCTAAGCACACTGTTAAGTAACAGCACCCCCTGCTCAGCCCAAGCGAAAAGGTCGCCACAATTTGCCTGTAATGGTTCGGGTAGGCGCAGGTCATCGTCTATTTCTTTAAAGATATTGCGTAACGAAGGCGGTATCGGTAATCCGGATGGTACCGAAAAGCTTAAACCATGGGCTTGCCCTGGGCCGTGATAGGGATCTTGGCCGATAATGACAACTCGAACTTTTTCTACCGCAACAGCATTTAGGGCGGCAAACATTTGCTCACCCGGCGGGTATACTTGCTTGCCTAAACGCTTTTCTTCCAGCAAAAAACTGCGTAACGCCTGCATGTACGGCAACTCAAACTGATCTCCAAGCAGGGTCTGCCACGAAGCTTGTAATTTCCCTTGTTGATTCATAGCCGCCCCTCACATCGACTGGTCATTGTTATAAACCGATCTTATTGATGCCGCATCAATGGGAACAACAAAACGTCACGAATTGAGGGAGCATTCGTCAGTAACATGACTAAGCGATCAATACCGAGGCCTTCACCAGCTGTGGGTGGCAAACCGTATTCTAAGGCTGTTATGTAGTCCTGATCGAAATGCATGGCTTCGTCATCGCCCTGGGATTTGAGTTCTGCCTGAGCTCTGAACCTAGCCGCCTGATCCACCGGATCATTCAACTCTGAAAATCCGTTGGCATATTCACGGCCACCGATAAAAAGTTCAAAGCGATCCGTGATGTCTGGATTTTTGTCATTACGGCGCGCCAGTGGCGACACCTCAGCAGGGTACTCTGTAATGTAAGTAGGTTGTTCAAGGCGACCTTCAACTTGGGCTTCAAAGACTTCCATTTGTAGCCTACCTAAGCCCCAGTGATCCTCTGCAACACCGCCTTTGGCTGTTAACACGCTGCGCAAATGGTCTTCATCTGCCACGGATGCCTCAGGCACACTGCCAAATCTAGCCAGAGATTCGGCCATACTGATACGCAGCGGTGGCGTCGAAAAATCTAGATCAATGCCTTGGTAATTAAACGCAGTAGAACCCAGCGCGTCTCGAGCAAGACTCGCTAACAGGTCATCTGTGAGGGTCATCAGATCTTCGTAGTCTGCGTAGGCTTGATAGAACTCAAGCATTGTGAATTCTGGATTGTGTCGGGTCGACAAGCCTTCATTACGAAAATTTCTGTTGATTTCAAATACTCGTTCAAAACCACCAACCACTAACCTTTTTAGATAAAGCTCAGGAGCAACCCGCAGATATAAAGGCATATCTAATGCATTGTGGTGGGTAGTAAAAGGACGCGCAGTAGCGCCCCCTGGAATACTGTGCATCATAGGCGTTTCTACTTCTAGGTAGTCTAGCTTGGTGAAGTACTCGCGAATTTTTTGCACCACCAAAGAACGCGTGCGGAAGACGCTGCGACTGTCTTCGTTGACGATCAGATCTAAGTAGCGTTGGCGATAACGAATCTCTTGGTCGGTGACGCCGTGAAATTTTTCTGGCAACGGCAACTGGGTCTTATTCAGCAATACAATTTCTTTCGCATGGACTGTGAGTTCGCCTTTGTTGGTGCGCATTAAAATGCCGCGGACACCGACAATGTCGCCCATCTCCCAATATTTATTGAACGCCTCGTAGACTTCGTCGCTGAGGTCATTTTTGGTCAAGTAGCATTGCATCTGACCAGAACTGTCTTGGATCGTTAAGAAACTCGCTTTTCCCATTATCCGGCGCAGCATAATACGGCCGGCTATGGCGGTTTCAATCGCTGCCTCAACCAATTGGGGTTTATCAAAATCTTGCGCGCGCTGATGTAAATCTGCGGCTAAATCTTGGCGACGAAAGTCGTTGGGATAAATACTGGTTTCCGCACGCCAGCCTTCCATTTTGGCTTTGCGGTTGGCAAGAATATCTCGTTCTTCGCTCATCTTTTTCTACTCACATTGGTAGCCATCATTAGCTACTGGTTTGGTAATACTATTTGTTCACTGAGCTGTCTTGGCGGCCCGCAATCTATAACGGCAACCCTATTTGCAGAGTCTAATAAATGCCACAATCAACGAATCTAAAGGCCCGCCTTTAGACTGGCTTCAATAAACCCATCTATATCTCCATCTAACACCGCGTTAGGGTCAGTTCGCTCAATCTGGGTACGCAAATCTTTAACTCGAGACTGATCTAGTACGTAAGATCGTATCTGACTACCCCAACCAATATCGGCCTTAGAATCTTCAATCAACTGCTGTTCTGAGCGGCGGGTTTGCAGTTCTAGTTCGTACAGTTTGGCCCGCAGCTGCTTATATGCATTGTCTTTATTTTGATGCTGAGAGCGCTCGCTCTGGCACTGTACAACAGTATTGGTGGGCAAGTGAGTCAAACGTACGGCGGAATCTGTACGGTTAACATGCTGTCCGCCAGCGCCACTGGCGCGATAGGTATCTACCCGAACATCTGCAGGATTAATGTCGATTTCGATGTCATCATCAATTTCCGCCGAAACAAAAACTGATGCAAAGGAGGTATGCCGGCGACTACCGGAGTCAAATGGCGATTTTCTGACTAGTCGATGCACACCTGTTTCTGTACGCAGCCAGCCATAAGCATAGGCACCACTGACAAAAATGGTAGCACTCTTAATGCCGGCAATATCTCCCGGAGATAGTTCTGTTACCGAGACCGCGAATCCGCGTTTTTCCGCCCAGCGCAGATACATACGCAGCAGCATATCAGCCCAATCCTGGGCCTCTGTACCGCCTGAACCGGATTGAATCTCCAAATAAGTATTTGAGCTATCCATTTCGCCTTGGAACATGCGATGAAATTCCAGCGTAGCTAAGCTGCCCTCAAGACCGGAGAGTTCTCCGGATACGTCGTTCAGCGCATCTTCATCGTTCTCATCACTGGCCATCTCCGCCAACTCGTGGAGTTCCGATAAGGATGTGCCTAGCGAACTGAGTAAGCTTACAATCTGTTCAAGATCCGCCCGTTCACGACCTAGTTGTTGGGCACGTTCAGGATTGCTCCAAACATCTCCATCAGCTAACTCTAACTCAACTTCCTGTAAGCGCTCCTGCTTCTCAGCAAAGTCAAAGATACCCCCGAAGTGCGGAGTCGCGCTCTTGCAAATCTTTGATGTGTTCTCTTACAGATGTGATTTCAGGCATATTTAAAGTGACTAACCAGCAATTACGGGAGCGAAGCAAAATGGCTTCGAATAACGGCAATTCAAAGCAAAATTTCGATTGGCAATTCTAAGGCAAAGGCTCTATGTACTCCACCATCAGCTGCAATGTTCGTGAACCGGCATAGTCATTGACCGCTAACTTATAGACCATAAGCACGTTGGCTGGACTACCGGTGAGCATGGGTTGCGAAAATGCGATGCAGTCAATAACCCGGTCGCCGTGTTTAACCACCAATTTCAGATGGGTGTCCCCCACCACGCGCTGACTGACAAGAGCAAATTCCCCGGAAAAAAGAGGCTCAGCAAAGCCACTGCCCCAAGGGCCTGCGCTGGACAACAACTCAACGGTTTGTAGATTCAGATCCTCACCTGCAAGGGAGCCATCGGTGAGTAAACTTGCACTGAGCATCTCCTCAGTAACAACTGCCGCTACCGCCTTGTCAAAAACTTTATGGAAACGCGGCAAATGGACTTTCTTAATACTCAGGCCAGCGGCCATGGCGTGACCGCCAAACTTAATCAATAGGCCAGGGTAGCGTGTGGCCATGCTGTCTAAAACATCGCGAATATTCACACCATCAATACTTCGCGCCGAGCCTTTTAACTCATCAGGGGCTGCACCACCGGCATCGGCAAAAACAATGGCAGGACGATGAAATCTTTCCCGTAAACGACCGGCTACAATGCCCACCACTCCCTGATGGAAACTTTCGTGATAAACGGACAAACCCGTTGTCTGCTCACCAACCTCTAATTGCGCAACAATCAATTCGGCATCGGCAACCATATCCTGCTGGAGGTGACGCCGTGTTTGATTGAGCACGTCCAGACTACCGGCCAACTGTTTGGCTTCGGCTTCGTCTTCGGTCATCAAACAACGAATACCCACACTCATATCTTCCAAGCGTCCTGCTGCATTAAGGCGCGGACCTATGGCAAAACCAAGGTCTTGGGCTGAAATAGTGTGCAAGTCGCGTTTACCCACCTGGGCCAAGGCTCTTATACCAGGCCGCGTTAGGCCGCGTTGCATACGCAACAAACCATTGTGCACGAGTACCCTATTGTTACGATCAAGGGGCACCACGTCGGCCACAGTGCCCAGTGCAACCAGATCCAGGTACTGGGCTAAATTCGGCTCCTCGCGCTGGATCTGTTGAAACCAACCACGAGCGCGTAACTCTTGCCGCAGCCAACTCAGCACATAGTACGCAACACCGACCCCAGCCATGGACTTACTGGAAAATGCACAATCATTGAGGTTTGGGTTAACCAATGCATGGGCTTCAGGCAGTTGCTCGCCGGGTAAATGATGGTCAGTGATAATGACATCAATGCCCGAAGCATTAGCAAGGGCAACGCCGGCAATACTGGCCACACCGTTATCCACGGTCATAATCAGGTCAGGCTTCTTGGTTTGCGCTAATTGCACGATTTCAGGAGACAGGCCGTAGCCAAAATCAAAACGATTAGGTACCAAAAAATCCACATGCTCGGCACCAAAGGATTTCAACGCTAACATGCACAATGCAACTGATGTGGCACCGTCGGCGTCAAAATCGCCAACGATCATTATTTTTTCTTGTTTTTGCACCGCATCCGCAAGGCGAATAGCCGCCTTACCAATATCTGGCAGGTCGGCAGGTGAAAGCAACGTACTGAGCTTACGGTCCATTTCAGCAACTTCGCTGATACCGCGAGCGGCATAGATTCTATCCAACAAAGGATGCTCTACACCAACGCCCGCTGGGGGTACTTTTCTGACCAAAATCTGCATAGTGGCCTCAAATTCTTAATGGGTGGGGGCGACTCGTATACGGGTTATATCACCCACGACAGTGTCTAGTGCCGAGAGTTCCGAGAGAGCGGCGTTCAGGACCGACTCAACCACCACATTTGTCATTATCACGATGGATACTGAAGCATCCGCTGAAGGCTGTTCTTTTTGAATCACCGCCTCAATACTGATGCTATGGGCGGATAAAGCACTGGCAACCTGAGCAAAAACGCCAGGACGGTCAACAGTGGGAATACGTAAGTAACAGGCGCTTGGGATATCATCCATTGCCACGCGCCTAATTGCTGGCCCAGTGTCTACAGCAGGCTTGTCTTGGCTCTGACCTAATGCATCAGATGTGTGGGCTGCAACTAAAGAGCCAAGGGCAAGAACGTCTGCCAACACCGCTGAGGCGGTAGCCGCACCACCCGCGCCGGGGCCGCTAAATAGTGTCTCACCCGCCCCGTCGCTCATTACTTGGACCGCATTCATAACACCATTAACACTGGCCAGCAGCGCTGAGCTAGGCACGAGTGCCGGGTGTACTCGTGTTTCTAAACCGGCTGGAGTGTGTGCAGCAATACCCAAATGCTTAATCTTAAAGCCTAACTCTTTGGCGTATTGAATGTCTTCGGCAGCAATTTGCGTGATGCCTTCAATGTAGAGGGCGGAAAAATCATAAGACGTAGCAAAACCCAGCGCAGCCAAAATCGTCAGCTTGTGAGCAGCATCTATACCATCGATATCAAACGCCGGATCCGCCTCGGCGTAACCTAGCGCCTGTGCTTGAGCCAATACTTCGTTAAATGCCAGCCCTTCTTCTTCCATCACTGTAAGCATGTAATTGCAGGTACCGTTAATAATGCCGTATATGGCGTTTATACGATTGGCCGCAAGACCTTGGCTCAGCGACTGAATAATTGGGATAGCGCCAGCTACAGCCGCTTCAAAACGCAAAGGCACATTGCCGCCGGCCAACAGTTGATCGCCATGCGCCGCGACTACCGCCTTGTTAGCGGTAACAACTGGCTTGTTTGCTGCTAGCGCGCTCTCAATAAGCTCTTTTGCCAAGCCTTCGCCGCCAATCAATTCTAAAACCACATCTACTTCTGGGTCAGCCACCAGATCATGCACGTCAGTACTGAATGCCGCGCCAAGTAAATCCACATCTGGCCTAGCACTGCGACTGGCAATACGCTGCACCACCAGTTCAATACCGGTGCGATCAGACATGAGGTTGCCGTTATTCTTAATCAGGTGCAGTACGCCTTGCGCCACGGTGCCTAGTCCCGCAATACCTATTCGAAGTTTCTTCACTAAATTTTTTCCGGAGTTTTGAAATCTAGGCTGTCCGCGGCTTTGCCACCGCAGCACCCCAAATAATTTATTGTTCTAAGCGAGCCAATAGGTCCGCCGCTGGCAGATAGCCGGGTAATAATCGCCCATCTGAGGTGACAATAGCCGGCGTTCCATTTACGCCAATTTGCCGCCCCAACTGAAACTGTTCTTTTACTGGGTCGGCACAATTAGACGCCACAACTTCGACGCCCAATTTGGCTTTAGTTAACGCCCTCTTACGATCTGCCGAACACCACACCGCTGACATTTTTGCATGGGTCTCGCCATCTAAGCCCATTCTTGGGTAAGCCAGATAACGCACCTCTATACCCAGTGCCGAATAGTTCTCGATCTCAGCATGTAATTTTTTACAGTAACCACAATCAACATCAGTAAAAATATGCACGTAGTCTACTGTCTTACCCTTAGCCGGGAAGATGACCATATCTTTTCTTGCGACTTGAGCCATTAAATCTATACGTTCGCTACTTCGACGCTGCTCAGACAAACTGACCAACTCACCGCCCATTTCAAACAATTCCCCTGCAAAAAGGTGTTTGCCATCTTTTGTCACAAACAAGGTTGTACCACCAGGAAGGTCAATACCAAACATGTTTGCAACACTGATTGGATACACAGCAATGATTGGAATTCCTGGGCGTAATTCCATTAAGCGAGCGACGGCAACTTCGCTGCCTTTAGGTAAATCTAAGGTAGGCACAGGTTCCTCAGCCACACTCACTCCTGACTGCAGCAGAATGAGTATGCCGATCCACAAAGACAACAATGGTCGGCGCCGCGTGTTGCGCTCAAAAGAACTATTAGGTGCTACTAAAATCATTGTTTTGCAATCCTCTTGTAAATCGAATGCTATCAACCTTGCGTTTGTTTAACGCTTATTGAAATCACACAGGTCAAAGTGTCGTTAACTGGTTCCACATCAGCCTCGAGGGTGATGCTCCTGCACCAACTGTTTAAGCCTTTGCTGGGCAACGTGAGTATAAATTTGCGTCGTAGAAAGGTCGCTGTGCCCCAACATCATCTGCACAGCTCGCAGGTCCGCGCCATTATCCACAAGATGCGTGGCAAATGCATGGCGTAATGTATGGGGCGAGATACTTTTCTTAATACCCGCCTGCATCGCGTACTTTTTTATCGCATGCCAAAATGTTTGTCTTGTCATAATCCTGCCGAGGCGACTTGGAAACAATACGCTGCCGCCTTGAGGTAATAGGGTTAATCGAGCATCGCGCAGGTATATACTGAGCCAATCCAAAGCAGTCTCCCCGGTGGGTACTAAGCGCTCTTTGTTGCCCTTGCCTACCACCCTAACGACACCTTGGCGTTGGTTCACATTCGCCAATTCTAAAGTCACTAGTTCGGTGATGCGTAATCCACTGGCATACAGTACTTCAAGCATTGTACGGTCCCGCAAACCAATGGCCGTAGTAACATCTGGGGCAGCCAACAAAGTCTCTACTTGCTCGGACGACAGCGAACTAGGCAAAGACCTCCCCAATTTTGGATGTTCTAGTTTTTGTGTTGGGTCATCGACAAGGCGTTGACTAAAAATCATATGACGATAAAACCCACGCAAAGTACTCAACCACCGAGCGGCACTTCGATCACTGACGCCAGCTGTTTTACGCTGAGCCATAAAATCAATAAGCGCTTCGTTATCCGCTTCTAACAAAGCCATTTGCCCTTGGCTGTGCTTCTCTAACCACTGAGCCGTCATAACTAAATCGCGACGATAAGCCGCAAGTGTATTTTCGCTCAGGCCACGCTCTAGCCAAAGGGTATCTAGGTATCCGCTGATATCTGTTTGGTTTTGTGCGGCCCCCTGCTGTGACAAGAGCAATCCTTTTAATTGGTTGGTGTATAGATTAGATAAAAGTGAACAACAGGGCTGTTCTAGAAGCCAAAGGGTAGCGGAAATTGTGTTAACGGTACATCACGAGAAACGTTAGTAGCCACAACAAAAAATAAGGGACAACGAACTTTGAGTGGGGAGAAAAGGAGAGAGAGACTTCGCATAGGCAGCGTTCAGCAAATAGCGCCGATCTAGCCCTTTGCTGGAAAATGGTGGTGATCTACAGTTCGAGCAAAACCCCAAAGATTGCCAGCATAGAGGCGCTCGCAACCATTAGGGGTCTTGTGAAAAGGCCTCTACTTAGCCTTAACTTTCTCTTTAATACGTGCAGAACGACCAGACAGCTCACGCAAGTAGTAAAGTTTCGCTTGGCGAACATCGCCGCGGCGTTTTACTTCAATACCTTTGATCAATGGGCTGTGCGTTTGGAAAGTTCTTTCCACACCCACACCATGGGAAATTTTGCGTACTATAAATGCAGAATTCAGTCCGCGCTGCTTAATGCCGATTACAACGCCTTCATAAGCCTGCAAGCGCTCACGTGTCCCCTCTTTAACCAATACCTGAACACTGACCGTGTCACCGGGGCTAAATTCAGGAATCTCATTCATTTGACTGTTTTCGATTTCTTCGATGATCTTATTTCTGCGCACTTTATCTACTCCACTGCTTCGGCCGCATTGCAGCCAGCAAAACATTCTTCTAGTAACTTTCGATCTTCTTGACTAAAGACTCGCCCTGTCAGCAAATCCGGCCTTCGATCCAAAGTTCGTTTAAGCGCCTCACGGCGTCTATACCGAGACATTTGTTTATGGTTTCCACTTAGGAGTTCTGCGGGCACCACATCCAAACCCAACTTCTCGGGGCGCGTATAGTGAGGGTAATCGAGCGTTCCATCAAGGTGTGATTCATCAATTACTGACATTTGATTGCCTAAAGTGCCCGGTAAGTGCCTTGCAATGGCATCTGTGACCACCATTGCCGCTAATTCGCCCCCACTAAGGACGTAATCACCTATGGACCACTCCGCATCGACATGCTCGCGAATGAACCGCTCATCAATACCTTCATAGCGACCACAGATTAAAATCAAGCCTGCTAATTGACCAGAATCAATGCCCTTGGCTTGGCTAAACACCTCTCCCTGAGGGCTCATTAGTACCACTAACGAGTTCTCCGGCGCCTGCTCTTGGGCAGCTTCTAAAGCTTTGCGTAATGGCTCAACCATCATCACCATACCGGGTCCGCCGCCGTAGGGTCGGTCATCTACAGTACGGTGTTTATCAGAGGCAAAGTCTCGGGGGTTATAGCAATGCAAAGAAATGACGCCGTTATCAACTGCTCGACCAAAAACGCCATTACCTGCCACAGCGTCAAACATTTCAGGAAACAGGGTAATGACACCAAGCCACATGGAATTCGCCTCTAGGACCAATCCAAGTGCCACTCAACGCTTATACGCTTGGCAGCTAGATCGACATTTTGTAAAAACGGTTGTTGGAATGGAATCAGCAAGTCTCGCTCGTCTTCCTTAACAATCAGAACATCATGGGCACCGGTTTCAATTAGGTGATCCACGCGACCCAAAAATACATCTTCTAGGTTATAAACCTCACAGCCGACCAAGTCATGCCAAAAGTATTCGGCTTCGCTGGTGTCATCTGTTTGGTCTGTTGCGCTAAGGGCGTCGCGTGTAACTCCAACAAGGCTACCGCTATAGCTGTGCGCGTCTTCGGGGTTTTGAATATGCTCAAGGCGAACGATGTGTCCATTCTTATGAGGCTGGTACACCGGTTTATCAAGCGCTTGCCAGGGACCGTCAGGTGATCTTTGCAGATACCAAGGACCGTATTGAAGAATATTTTCTGGGGGATCGGTAAAAGACTGAAGTACTTGCCAGCCTTTAACACCAAAGGAGCGTCCTAACCTTCCCACTACAATTATATCTAGACTCATATGTTGAGTACCAATATGTAAAGTGCCGATATGTTGAGTACCGGCGGAAGGTTATGGCTCAGTGGAGGCATACCTGCCTCCAACAACTACTCTGCAGCCGCTACAGCTTCTGCTGGGCTTTGCTTACGCGCTAGACCAATTAGCTGTGCAACACGGTCACTAGGCTTAGCACCTACGCCGATCCAGTAATCTATGCGATCTAAATCCATACGCAAAACTTCTGCTTGGCCTTTCGCTAGTGGGTTATAAAAACCAACGCGCTCGACGAAACGTCCGTCTCTGGATGAAGATCTATCTGCTACCGTTACGTGGTAGAAAGGGCTTTTCTTAGCGCCGTGACGGGCTAATCGTATCGTTACCATAGTTTTCTCTTTTAGGGAAAATGTTGTGAAAAATGTCGCTTGCGAAAGGCGCAGTATTCTATAGCAACTGCGGGTTCTTGCAATAGTCTTGTCGCTTTCTTCTTAATATTCATGAACGCCATCTCTGCCGTTCAATAGTTGTATCCGATCCGGCCAAAATTAACGGCGGCGCATTCCGGGTGGCATTCCACCACCGCCAGGCATTTGCATGCCCTGCATCCCGCGCATCATTTTTTGCATACCGCCCTTGCGCGAGACTTTTTTCATCATCTTTTGCATTTGCTTGTGCTGCTTCAGTAATCTATTCACGTCAGCGATCTGGGAGCCGCTACCTGCGGCAATGCGTTGCTTGCGCGAGCCATTGATGACATCTGGAAAGCGTTTCTCTTTAGGCGTCATAGAATCAATGATGACCCCCATGCGCGTAAACTGATTGTCGTTGATTTGCGATTGCGCTGCTGTTGGGAGTTGAGACATACCGGGCATTTTATCCAACATACTGCTGATGCCACCCATATTCGCCATTTGATCTAACTGATCGCGAAAATCTTCCAGGTCGAACTTCTGCCCTTGTTGCATTTTCTTAGCAAATCGCTGGGCCTTGTCTTTATCAACCTTGCGTTCAGCTTCTTCAATAAGGGTGAGAACATCCCCCATACCCAATATGCGGGAAGCTAAGCGGTCAGGATAAAAGGCTTCTAATGCGTCGGTTTTTTCACCAACACCCATAAACTTAATAGGTTTGCCGGTTATGGAGCGAACGCTTAACGCTGCACCACCCCTGGCATCACCATCGGTCTTTGCCAGCACCACGCCGGTCAATGGCAGCGCATCGTTAAAGGCTTTGGCTGTATTTGCAGCGTCTTGGCCGGTCATGGCGTCCACTACAAACAATGTTTCTATCGGTTTGACGGCAGCATGCAGGGCGCGAATTTCATCCATCATCACATCATCTACAGCCAACCGCCCGGCTGTATCTACGAGAAGCACATCCGCTAACTGGGCCTTTGCTTCAACTAGCGCTCGGTTAACAATATCTAGAGGTTTTTCTTCGTTTGTCGAGGTTATAAATTGTGCACCGACTTCATTTGCAAGCGTTTCTAACTGAGCAATCGCTGCAGGTCGATAAACGTCAGCACTCACCACAGCTACTTTTTTCTTTTCACGTTCTTGTAAAAAGCGCGCCAATTTAGCCACCGTGGTGGTTTTACCTGCGCCCTGTAGTCCAGCCATCAAAATAACCGCTGGCGGTGTTGTAGCCAAATTTAACGCGGTATTAGCTTCGCCCATGACCTGAACAAGCTCGGCATGCACCAACTTGATAAAGGCTTCGCCTGGATTCAGCGCCGTGGCTACGGTCAAACCAATAGCCTTGATTTTGACTTGGTCTATAAATTCTTTGACAACAGGCAGCGCAACGTCCGCTTCCAAAAGCGCTATTCGCACGTCGTGAAGGGCACCAGAAATATTATCTTCGGTAAGGCGTGCCTTGCCCGTAATCTGTTTAAGACTTTGGGAAAGGCGATCAGAAAGGCTCTCAAACATGACTTTACTGTAGGTCCAATAAAACGAGGGAGATATTATAGCGCGATGTGCTAACAATGGCGTTAACAACATGCATTGTTTGTAAGGTAATTACTGTTTTAGGCACTCGCGCGCGCGAATACCCACCACCACCGAGGACGGATAAGCTACCAGCGAATTCAATAACAGCAAAATATTTGACTTCTCGGCGCCGGAGGCTCGACATCTAGCCCATCCAGACTGAGGCTTACCTAGCAACGCCTCTGGTCCCTTCACTGCAATATCGCCATCAAGCGTAAAAGTTAACGCCTCAGTTAGGCAAACAAACATGCAGATAAACACGCGTAGATCGTCCAAATTCACCCAAAACATAGCGTAGGCTGCAAATTCCAGCTCTTATGGACAATTTACCGGATCCGTGGATAACATGCTTAAAGCGCTTTTTTGCGTGATGAAACTACTCTTAGCCCTTCACCCGAGCGGACGGTTATGCCAAACTTGCACATCGATTTGCCAATGAAAAAAACTATCTACATCGCGACTGAAACCGTGATCACTCAGGTTTGCAAATGTATAATCTGACCCTCTTAGCATCCTTAGCTGCGATGCTTTTCTACGCCTTGGGGTTCGCAAATCTCTGGCGCGCAGCAAACTCTAATAATGAATCCAATGACCTCGATCTCGCCGAACCGATAGATAGTACTCTGGGTCTATCCAGTACATCGATCACCCCTTGGTTAACATTGGCCGCGATCATTGGTCACGGTTTTGCCTGCATTAACACGCTAATAGGCGAGCAGGGCCTTTCGTTAAGCCTTATTGGAGTGAGCAATTTAGTTGCAGTAGTCATGGTGTTCGTCGTCGCTGTGAGCAGTAGCAAATTGCCAGTCAGCAACCTCTTTCTACTGCTGTTTCCTATCAGCATTTTCAACCTGCTGTGCCTAGTTTTCATTGACCCTGGGAAAACTGCATCCCTAGAACTTAGTTCCACCCAAGTCGCTCATATCTTACTTTCGATCAGCGCCTACATCGTGCTAATGACTGCGGCACTCCAATCAATACTGCTGGCACTGCAAGAGCGCCGACTCAAACAACCCAGCAAAGGCCTCTATGGATTACTGCCGGCACTAGAAAC
>Ga0115004_10000087_pt1 | contig 53480 bp, 45 predicted proteins | sample ArcticOcean_MG_C_10_FD_88737 | JGI IMG/M metagenome (GOLD analysis project Ga0115004, IMG submission 88737) | Marine microbial communities from western Arctic Ocean - ArcticOcean_MG_CB11_90 | ecosystem: Environmental > Aquatic > Marine > Oceanic | place: Arctic Ocean: Canada Basin | collected... | reverse complement strand
TTGGCTGAAGAGTTAGACTCAGCCTCTTCTCTAGCTTTAGCTTCAGCTGCAATAGTGAGTTTCATTTCAGCCTGAAACGCCAATCTATCTTCAGCTTCATAAGCCAACCTAGCTTCAGCTTTCACTGCTGCAATAGATGCAGGAGTGGATGTAGCATAATCTGCGTCATAGAATTCTGACGTATTTTCTACTTCTGGCTTATATTTACGAATTTCCCAACAGCGATGGATTTTCTTATTACGAGCAAAGTCTTTATCTAAGGTTTCATCACTGATGTCTACTACATGATTATGCTGTAGCACTTTTTCGTCTAATTCAAAACGTCGATAGTTGGTAGAGAATATCAACAAACCATCTTCTGTGAGTAAATCCATCACTTTGTGAATCATCCACGCATGATCACGCTGCACATCTAACACACCTACCATTTTCTTAGAGTTTGAAAATGTAGGAGGATCAAGGAAAATAAGGTCATACTCACCTTTATGACTCTTAATAAACTCCATACAATCGTGTTGCTCAAAGCGATGGACCTGGTCACTAAAACCATTCAAGGCAAGGTTCTTTTTACCCCATGACAGGTAGGTAGCCGACATATCTACACTCAAAGACTTGTGCGCCCCACCCTGCACCGCATGCATAGTAGCTGTGCCGGTATAACAAAATAAGTTTAAAAAGCGCTTGTTATGAGCTAAGTGTTGAATTTTTTGACGCACAGGCCTGTGATCTAGAAACAAGCCTGTGTCTAAATAATCATTAAGGTTAACTAGCAGCTTACAGCCACCTTCTTGAACCTGAATGTATTCACCTTTTTCGTCATGAGTTTGGTACTGATCCTTACCCGTTTGCTGACGACGCTGTTTCAACACGATACGTTCTTCTGGAACCTGCAGCGCTTGAGGCAGCGCTAACATCACCTCTTCTAGGCGACGTTGAGCCTTTTCAGCGTCAACAGTCTTGGGAGCTGCGTATTCTTGTACATGCAACCAATCACCATACACGTCAATCGCTACAGCATACTCTGGCATATCGGCATCATATAACCGGTAACATTCAATTTTTTCTTGCTTAACCCATTTACTAAACTGCTTGCGGTTTTTCACCAAGCGGTTAGCAAACATTTGTGCTCCTTCACTTAGCGCTTGTAGTGGGATTTCTCCACTGGCTTGGCGACGGTCTGCAAAACGGTTGGAGGTTTCAAGAGTGTACATTAACAATTGACTCTTGATCGCTCCATTATAAAACGAATATTGCTTGTGGGAGCGCAAACCCACAGCTTTGCCTAATTCAGAGTTACCCGTAAATACGGCTAATTCCCAGCCAATAAAATCTTGGCTTAAACGCTCGCCAAGGTGCTGATATAAATATTGGATATCTGCCACTTCACTTAAACGCTCACCGTAAGGAGGGTTTGTGATCACTAAGCCCATTTGCTGCTCAGCATTATGAGTGAGTGGCTTTAAATCTTTAAGCTCTCGGTGGCTAACACGAATACGATCAGTCATACCGGCTTGTTTTAAGTTTTCACGACATTTAGAGACCGCTTTTGGCTGGCCGTCATAACCATGGATTTCGCTAGTGGCAGCAGCTTCGCCAACTTCTCTGCGCAATTCTGCAGCATCCCAAACTTCACGCCAAAGCTCTACATTGTGTTGCTTCCACATTTGCAAACCAAAGCGCCAGCGCAAAAGACCAGGCGCCGTATCAGATGCCATCATGGCAGCTTCTATTAAAAAAGTACCAGAACCACACATAGGATCCATTAATGGCTTACCGGCAGCTGCCATGGCTGGCCAGCCAGCACGAATCAACAACGCTGCTGCTAAGTTTTCTTTGAGCGGCGCCATACCGCCTTCTTTGCGATACCCACGTTTATGTAGGCTCTCTCCTGACAGGTCCAAACTAATACGCACACGACCGCGCACAACAAATACATTAATGCGAACATCTGGTTCTTGTTTAGCTATATTAGGACGTAATTCACCCTTACTTCGAAATTGATCGACAATGGCATCTTTTACTTTAAGCGCACCAAAGTGAGTATTATCAATGCCGCGCATACGGCCTGCATAGTCCACTAAAAAGGTTTGGTCGCTGTCAAAGTGTTGCGTCCACTCTACTTTACTGACGGCATCATAAAGCTCATCGACACTATCTACAGCTTCATCATGCAAAAGTAATAACACGCGGTTAGCTAAACGACTCCATAGACATGCACTATACCCAACTTTTAAGTCACCATTAAAATAAACACCACCTTGCGTTAGCTTGATATCTTCAGCCCCTAAAGGGCCTAGTTCATCGGCCAATATAGGCTCCATAGCTTTGGGACAAGTGGCGAAAAAGGCGTAGGTCATAGGTCTATACTGCGGTCATTAAATGGGCGCGAAGTATAACATCATTGGGAATGCGAAGGGGAATTGGATGCGTCACTTAGCACGCGCAGACAGATAAATAAGGCTTAAGGTCTGGGTAAATAGAATAACCAATTCAAAATATTAGTTATTCTTTATGAAGACGTTATTGTAAGTCACAACAACGTCTATCGTTAGCTTAAATACAGTCACTTAACACTAGGCTAGACTGGAAAATAATGATCAACCAACAAAAGCACAAACAATAACATGAGGTATATGATTGAATACCAAAATGTTTTCATCGCTGCTTTTTCATAGGCGCCACGATACAAACGAAAGGCCCAGTACAAGAAACGAATGTTTAATAAAGTCACACCCACTAAGTATATAAAGCCACTCATCCCCACTATGTAAGGCAGCATAGTGGATATAATCATCAACACGGTATACAACAAAATTTGTAGGCCAGTGAACTCTAGGCCATGTGTGACGGGCAACATCGGAATTTCAACTTTGGCATACTCATCACGCTTATGAATCGCCAAAGCCCAAAAATGAGGAGGTGTCCAAGCATAAATAATAAGCACTAGCAAAAGCGCATTAGGATCTATAGTGCCAGTGACAGCAACCCATCCCAAAAGTGGAGGCATTGCCCCTGCAAGCCCACCAATAACAATATTTTGAGGTGTAGCTCGCTTAAGATACCCTGTATAAATAAACGCATACCCTATGGAAGACGCCAACGTTAACCAAGCTACCATTGGATTGACTAATACATACAAAGTAGCAAGGCCTACAACAGTCATCAATGCAGCAAAAATAATCGCATGAGACGGCTTAACTTTACCTTTGGCCACTGGACGGTTATGAGTGCGACCCATTTGTCCATCAATACGCCTATCAATAACATGATTCACAACAGCTGACGCACCTGAAACCATAGCAATACCAAGGTTCCCCCATATTAGCACTGGCCATGGCACCATACCTGGTACCGCTAAAAACATGCCCACTAGAGACGTTAATATCATGAGAAAAACCACGTTAGGTTTACACATCTCATAATAGTCACGCCAATTAATACTCATTGGCGTGGCTGTGGCTTCAGAACTCATTGAGGCGCCCTCGGCTAGAAAATACTACATAATTAAGACTGACAGTCAGCACAAATAAACATGCGCCACCAAAGTTGTGGGCAACAGCAACGTCCAGGGGCAGCAAGTAATAAATATTAGCCAAACCTAAGCAGAACTGCACAAAAAATACGACTAAAAAGCCTAGACCAAATTTGCGTAAACGACGATCATCTTGTGACATTAAGCGGTAGCTTAACAGCACCAGAAATACACCTAAGATCATAGCACCATAACGGTGTAAAACGTGAATAGCGGTGCGAGCTTCAGTATGCATCAAGCCACCCAAATAACTTGGCCCTAGTGTCTGAGTGATATCAAAACCCTCTGAAAAATTCATTTTGGGCCACCAAGTGCCGTTACAATCTGGCAAAGTAGAACACGCTAAAGCAGCATAGTTAGAGCTCATCCAACCGCCTAAAAATATTTGAGCAATAACTAATAATAGCGCTAAAGACGTCCAAATTTTCAACTGACCATGCGTGATATTAGACAGTGACAAACCTTTAAGGGGACGACCTACACGGCGTAACTTTATTAACAGAATAGTCAATAAACTAGCAATAAAAAAACCACCCATCAAATGAGCTGTAACTACTTGCGGCCACAACTTCCAAGTAACAGTCCAAGCACCAAAGGCACCTTGGAGCATCACCATGGCTAGCAAACCTTGTGTTAGACCAAAAGGATAATTTAAACGCTTTCGCTGAGACCAAGATGACACTGCAATCACTAATATAATAAACCCAAGTAGTGTTGCAAAGTAACGATGAATCATCTCCAGCCACCCTTTGGCTGCCTCTACCGGAGCATCTGGGTATAGGGCTTCAGCCGCTGCAATCGCTTCCACAGTTTCAGGTACTAACAGGTTTCCATAACAGCCAGGCCAATCAGGACAACCCAAGCCAGCATCGGCAAGGCGAGTCCAAGAGCCTAGAATAATAACGCAAGTTACAATAGCAAGTGCGATACAGGTTAAAAATACGCTCCATTTAGGTGCGCCAATAGTAGGAGTGTTCATAATGTGGTTACCCTATGTTTGAGGTTCTAAGTAACTTTTTTAGATCTTTAAGTAATTTTTTTCCAACAAATCCGGTGCCAAAATACATCATCATATTACCCAGTGGATCTACAATATAGATGCCCTCACCCTTTTCAAAGGTTTCCAAAGAAAGGCTTTGAAGCTGAACAAGCGCAGGATAATCTAGTTGCAGCTGTTCATTAAAGTCACCTTGTGAGTTAACTAATATACGTGTAATTCTATGCGCTTCCTTACCTACCGCAGTGTGTATTTGTCGTAATAAATGAGTGGCTTCTTGGCAAGATTGATCACACTCTTTTTGGGTTAGATAAACTACCAGCCACCTTTTGTCTAAATCTGCCTGTGACCAAGGCATAGAGTCTTGATCCACTAACTGGGCTTGTATTAGATCATTAGGTGGCAGTAATAACTCACCCGAGTTAGTTCTTCCTTCTGGCACACCCCATAAATTAAAATACATCAGCATAGCGAACATAAGAGGCACAACAGTTACTCCAAACACTGCGTACAAAGTCCAGCGATTATTTGTCTTAGTGGTCATAAGTCTACCTTTTAGTGTCGATGGGAGAGTAAAATACTCGATAAATATATAATAAACACAGGGTCAGCGCGAGGCCAAACCATTGCCATGCATACGCCATATGTTTTTCTGAAGCCATTGCGCTAGCTTTCCAGTGCGGCGTAAGTGTTGCGTCACCTGGTGTATCAAGTATCAATACCCAAGGCAAAAGAGTTCCCTCAATTGAAGCTGCTAAATGCTCAGTTAATACTGCAGGGCTAATTTCCTGAACTAACTGAGGGTATTGGTCAGAATAAGTGTCCTCACCTAACTGATATGGATTCACTTGAACAGGCACTAAGCGCCCTGTCAACGACACCTTGCCATTAACCCAATCAATCTCAGGTAATGGGTCTCTTTGCCCATTTGACGCAAACCAACCACGATTAACTAGCAACAGGTTATCACCAGCACCTATGAGCCCTATGGCGTCATAACCCACTTTACCAGAGACTACTTGATTATCTTTAAACCAAACAAAGGGCTTGATAAAGCTACTATTCAATGTCACTCTTTGGAGGCTTTGTAGTTCTGCTAATATTAGCCCCTGATCATCAGGTACCATTATAGGCTGTTCTAGAGCTGTTAAACTTTGCTGCAGTAGTATTTTTTGGTCTGCCCTATCTAACTGCCACAACCCTAAATTTATGGTAAGGGGCAAAAAAAATAGTGTGAAAACCGTGATGGCCCAATAATGTTGCAGTCGTTTTATCATTTATATAGCGAACCTAATTAACATATCAATAAACGTATCTATAGAGACTCTTTTTATGCTCAAAATCGTCATTATCATCGTGTTATTGCTGGCCCTAACAAGCTTAGCCAGTGGTTTCTTTTTCTTAATGAAGGATGGTACAAAATCTACCCGTTTACTTACTTCACTAAAATACCGCGTTAGCTTAATTGTACTTCTAATTGTACTAGTAACCTACGGGTTTTGGACCGGTCAACTTGTGACTTCTTCGCCTTGGGCAGCTATCCATTAACCTCAAAAATGTGTACTAGGCATAAAAAAGGCAGCCATTAAGCTGCCTTTTTTGTTTATCAAATACAGCTTATAAGATATAAACAAATAAGAACAAACCTACCCAAACCATATCAACAAAATGCCAATACCAAGCTGCTGCTTCAAAGCCAAAGTGCTGCTCAGGAGTAAAGTGACCTTTACAAATACGAATCCACATTATAAACAAGATAAACGCACCGATCGTTACGTGAAGGCCATGAAAGCCTGTCAACATAAAGAAGGTTGAACCGTATATACCTGAATCTAAAGTAAGCCCTAGCTCTGTATAAGCTTCAATGTATTCCAATATTTGGTAATAAACAAAGATAGCACCTAGGATTACTGTTGCGGCTAACCAAAAGATAGTACGTCCGCGATGCATTGCTCTAAGCGCGTGGTGAGCAATGGTCAAGGTCACACTTGAAGTCATCAACAACACTGTATTTAACAGCGGAATGTGCCAAGGATCAATAACCGCCTGAGGACCAGGGTAATCTGCGCCTGCTGGGTTATTAAACATAGGCCACGAGTAGTCAAAATCAGGCCATAACATATGAGTTGAGCCCTTATCACCTTGGCCATCTAACCATGGTCCTGCCCATTGGCGCACATATAAAAGCACACCAAAGAATGCCACGAAAAACATAACTTCTGAAAAAATAAACCAGCTCATACCCCAACGAAAAGACTTATCCATCTGAGGGCTATACATACCAGCTCTACTTTCAGTGATTACTTTACCGAACCATTGAAAGAAAATAAAAGCCAGTACCAAAGTACCTGCTGTGAACACTAGATGAGGGAAACCAAACCCTTGCCCACCTGAGCTCATTTGGTTCATCATACCGCCAGCACCAGCCGCCATTCCAATCAGGCCTAAACTTGCCACAATGGGAAAATAGCTACTTTCTGGTACGTAATAATTGGACGTTGCCATGTATCGCTCCTTCGTCGAAGACTTATTATCAAGCCGTGTTTGCGACCGAAATTATATTTATATGCCTTTGCTATTTAGCAAAAGCACCTGCATCAAATAATGTGTAAGACATCGTCACTTTTTTAACGTGAGACGGAATATCAGGGCTTAGAGAAAAAATCAGCGGCATTTCACGCCCTTCTCCAGCCTTTAACGTTTGCTGATCAAAGCAAAAACATTCAGTTTTTTGCACATGCTCAGCAGCCTCCGATGGCGATACACTTGGTACCGCCTGTCCTACCATATCGTTTTCTGTGGGATTTAAAGCCCAAAAATTTACTTGGGTCCACGCTCCTGGGTGCATTTCCACTTCTTCTTGCAAAGCTTCAAACTCCCAGGGCATACCCGCGTTATTAGTCGTTATAAACTGCACAGTAATTGTGCGGCTTGTATCAACCCACTGCTCAACCCTTTCTACTGGTCCTGCAGTCTTACCGTTAATACCAGTAATTTCGCAAAATATATCGTACAAAGGCACTAGAGCAAAACCAAACCCAAACATAGCCACCGCAGCTATCACTAGCTTTAACGCAGTGTTATTGGGCTTATGGCCAGACTGGTTATCCGGCTGTGTTGAGTTAGAGTTCATATAGATCTATTTAACCTATTTAACGTGTGGTGGCTCAGCAAATGTATGGTATGGCGCTGGAGATGGAATAGTCCATTCTAAGCCTTCGGCTCCTTCCCAAACTTGGTCCGTGGCTTTTTCGCCACCACGAATCGTCTTAATCAATAAGAACAAGAAGATAAGCTGAGAGAAACCAAATATAAAGGCACCAACGGTCGCTATCGCATTGAAGTCTGCAAATTGCAGTGCATAGTCAGGTATACGACGAGGCATTCCTGCCAATCCAATAAAGTGCATTGGGAAGAAGGTTATGTTTACACCAATGAAAGACATCCAAAAGTGAAACTTGCCTAAGTTCTCGTTGTAATAATGACCAGTCCATTTAGGCAACCAGTAGTAAACACCAGCGATAATACCAAACAAAGCACCAGGCACTAGCACATAGTGGAAGTGAGCCACTACAAAGTAGGTGTCATGATACTGGAAGTCTGCAGGTGCAATAGCAAGCATCAAGCCTGAGAAGCCGCCAATAGTAAACAAGACTACAAAAGCTAAGGCAAATAACATTGGCGTTTCAAAGGTCATTGAACCCCTGAACATAGTAGACACCCAGTTAAATACTTTCACGCCCGTAGGGATCGCAATCAACATCGTAGCGTACATGAAGAAGAGCTCAGTTTGCAGTGGCAAGCCTACTGTAAACATATGGTGAGCCCATACGATGAACGACAAGAACGCAATTGAAGAAGTAGCATATACCATCGAGGCATAACCAAATAATGGCTTGCGAGCAAAGGTAGGAATGATCTGAGAAACAATACCAAATGCTGGCAAGATCATTATGTATACTTCTGGATGACCAAAGAACCAAAATACGTGTTGGAACAATACTGGATCACCACCACCAGCAGCATCAAAGAATGCTGTACCGTAGTGAATATCCATCAACATCATGGTCACAACACCTGCCAAAACAGGCATTACCGCTACTAACAAGTAAGCTGTAATAAACCAAGTCCAAACAAATAGTGGCATCTTCATCAAAGTCATACCTGGAGCCCGAAGGTTTAAGATAGTAACAATGATATTGATCGCACCCATGATGGAAGAAATACCCATCATATGCACACCAAATATAAAGTAAGTCACACTACTTGGCGCATAGGTAGTCGATAATGGAGCGTAGAAAGTCCAGCCAAAGTTTGGCGCACCCGCTTCAGTAAATAGCGTAAACAAAAGCATACCAAATGCAAACGGCAGGATCCAAAAGCTCCAGTTGTTCATACGAGGCAAAGCCATGTCTGGCGCGCCAATCATCAGTGGAACCATCCAGTTGGCTAAGCCAACAAAGGCTGGCATGATCGCACCAAACACCATAATCAGACCATGCATGGTGGTCATTTGGTTGTAGAATTCTGGCCTTATAAGCTGCATACCCGGCTGAAATAATTCAGCACGAACAATAAGAGCCATTACACCGCCAGTAAGCAGCATAGCAAAAGAAAACCAAAGGTACATTGTACCGATGTCTTTGTGGTTAGTTGTTAATACCCAGCGCATGATGCCTTTAGCAGGCCCATGATGCCCGTGGTCATCGTGATTAGCAGTCGCAGTTGTCATTATTCAGCCTCCTATTTCTTCGCGTCAATTATCATTTTTGGAGTCACCGTTTCGCCTGTATCGTTACCCCAAGCATTTCGCTCGAAAGTAATTACAGCAGCGATGTCAACGTCACTAAGTTGTGCACTAAATGATTGCATAGCTGTACCTGGCTTGCCATTAAGTACAATATCGATGTGACCAGCCATGTCATTAAGAGCCATAGAGCTGCCAGCTAGTGCTGGGAATACAGAACCAAGGCCTTGGCCTTCATTACCATGGCAAGCTGCACAGCTACGCGCATAAACGTCTGCGCCTTTAACCATAAGCTCGTCATAAGAAAACTCGCCTAAAGCAGCTTGTGCTTCAGCAATTTTTCCTGCACGTTGCTCTTCTAGCCAAACTTGATACTCATCAGATGTCACCGCTTCTAACACGATAGGCATAAAGCCGTGGTTAACACCACAAAGCTCGGTGCACTTACCACGGTAAATGCCCTCTTGGCCTTCGGGGATAATAGTCCAAGATTCGTTGATGTACCCTGGAATCGCATCTTTCTTAACAGCAATTTCTGGAACCCACCAAGAGTGGATAACGTCATTAGAAGTAATTAAAAAACGTACCTTTTGTCCAGTAGGAACAACAACGTTGTAATCGACTTCTTCAAGGTAGTTTTCACCTTTTTCCGTACGATTATATATTTCGTCTTCAGTGGTGGTCATGTTACTAAAGAAACCTACGTCTTCACCAAGGTAATCATATTGCCACTTCCACTGATGACCTGTGATCTTAATATCCACGTCAGAGTTTTTAGTGTCATACATTTCTATGAGCACTGAAGTTGCTGGCACAGCCATAGCAATAAGTATGACCGTAGGCACTGCCGTCCATAGAATCTCTAAGCCTAAGCTTTCATGGAACTTAGATGCAACAGCTCCTTTAGATTTACGGTGCTTGAAAATGGAATAAAACATTACTCCAAAAACTACCACACCTATCCAGACGCAAATCCAAAAAATAAGCATATGCAGTTCGAATATAGATTGACTGACTTCTGTGATGCCTTGAGGCATATTAAGCCCCCAATCTGCCATAGCAGCGGGTGCCAATACCAAACCCAAGACTACAGAACTTAGGCGTTGCCAAGTTCTAAAATACATACTTACCCTCCGGGTGATCATTTCGATCGTGGATTTTATTTAAGCCTAAATTAGTTACTAAATTTGAGGCGGGCTAATTATCCTCAATTACAAGGGTGTTGCGCAAGTCTTATTTCACTTTTTACACTAGCTGTTTGACTATAGTATTAGCGTAAAAGAGCCTAATCACAGTCATTATTACAATATAAGAGAGTTCTACTATATAGGCCAATCCCATATCCGAACTAATCTAATCCATCTATATTAGAGTGCTTTTCAAATTTTTGGTTAAAAAGCATACCAATCCACACTACAAGCAAACTTAAACTATAAGTATTTTAACTTTTGATAAGACTTCTACAGGCGTTAACACATTGCTTAACTAAGCCTGGGCCTTGGTAAATTAAGCCGCTATAAACCTGTAACAATTTAGCTCCTGCATTCAACTTTTCCAACGCATCAGCACCACTATTGATACCCCCCACACCGATAATAGGCACCTCTTCACCTAAAATGGCGTACAGATCCGCAATAGTTTTAGTTGCATGATCCTTCAATGGCGCACCACTCAAGCCCCCTGCTTCATCAGCATTATTTAATGAACTTACGCCGTCTCTACTAAGAGTAGTGTTAGTTGCTATTACACCATCCATTTGATGCTCCAAGACACAGTGAGCAACACCTTGGAGTTGTTCATCGTCCATATCAGGTGCAATTTTAACGGCCAATGGAACATAACGACCATGGATTTTTTCAAGCTCGGCTTGCTCTTGCTTAAGAGCGCCCAACAATTGACTTAAAGAATCACCATATTGTAAGTCTCGCAAACCCGGCGTATTAGGGGAGGAAATATTTACTGTAATGTAGCTAGCATAGGCATAAACCTTTCTCATGCAGATAAGGTAGTCTGATGCTGCGTCTGCAACTGGAGTATCAAAATTTTTGCCAATATTAATACCTAATACGCCACTGTATTTGGCTTTTTTAATATTTTCTATAAGGTTATCAACACCTTCATTGTTAAAACCCATGCGGTTAATAATAGCTTGGGCTTCTGGAAGTCTAAACATACGCGGCTTTGGGTTACCAGGCTGAGGCCTTGGCGTTGTTGTTCCCACTTCTATAAATCCAAAACCTAACGCCGCAAGACCATCAACAGCACTGGCGTTTTTATCCAATCCAGCAGCAAGCCCTACAGGGTTCGGGAAGTCTATGCCCATTACAGTAACAGGCACATTAGCAATACTTGGAGCTAAGGCCGGCAGTAGCCCCAATCTCGCACCAGCTGCAAGGCCATCAAGGGTTAAGTCATGAGCAGTTTCTGGCGAAAGTTGGAACAACAGGCTACGAGCAATAGAATACAAAGATACACCTCAGTAATTTGGTAAAAAAGCATTAAAACTCAAGAAAGGAGTATACCGCATGCGCTTGATGGATACATTTGGTAAGGACTAATTTACACAGATTTTCATGACATGTGCGTCCTCATACGCTAATGCCTAAATCATTACAAAAGTTACTGACTATGGATCACTAAGGAGCGTAATTCATTTAGCGTCTTCAAACGCTTACCCTGTTCAAAACATGCGTTAGCTTGGGGGTAAACCCGACCTAGCAGTTTAAGCCACTGCTTCACCCTTGCGTCTTGAAACTTAACGGCCACTTGAGCATCAACAAGATCAATAAAATAAAGCACAGTAGGCACCAAAGCCGACCAGCTCCACTCTTGCACTGGTTGCCCAGCGCGTTGATGGCGAATTTGTAATGCTAGATCTGGCTTCCATACCAGCCCACGGCCTACCATCACATCCTCACTACCACTAGCTTTTCTACATGCAGCGTAATCTTGGGGCGTCCATACTTCGCCATTGGCAATCACAGGAATCTCTACTACCTGTCTGATTTTTTTAATCCACTGCCAATGAGCTGGAGGACGGTAGCCCTCTACTTTGGTTCTAGCATGAACGGTGAGCTCGTTGGCGCCAGCACCTTGTATGCGCTGCGCATTTTCTAAGGCTAAGTCTTTGGTGGCAAACCCAAGCCGCATTTTAGCACTCAACCAAGCATCGTCACCTATGGCCTGCCTTACGGTGGCTATAATATGCGCCACCCGCTTAGGCTCTTGTAGTAACACCGCGCCACCTTGGCTGCGATTTACTGTTTTTGCAGGGCAACCAAAATTTAAATCAATCCCTGGAGAACCCAGCTCCAATGCTCTTACTGCATTAGCAGCCAGCGCTTCTGGGTCACTACCTAACAATTGGATACGCACAGGTATACCTGCTGGAGTTTTACAGCCATTGGCTAACTCTGGACACAAGCGATGGAATACTTTTGGAGGCAATAATTGAGTGGTAACCCGAATGAACTCTGTGACACACAAGTCAATGCCACCTATTTGGGTAAGGCAGTCACGCAATATATTGTCGGCCAAACCTTCCATTGGTGCCAAAATGATACGGCTCACAAGTTAAACTCTACTTCACACAGACGCTGCGCTCGGATAACATAGCTATATAAAGCTTTTATAGCGGCCTTTTTAATCACTTTCGGGTAAATCATGTTCACGGGTATCGTCCAAGGCCAAGGCCAAATTAATTCTATTACCACTGGCAATAACCAGCGCAGCTTTGTTATCACTCTGCCAAAAGCTATAAGCCACAAGGTAGATATAGGCGCAAGCATTGCCATCAATGGCACCTGCCTTACGGTCACGGCACAAAGTGATAACCATTTTAGTTTTGATGTTATAGGCCAAACCCTGAAACTCACCAACCTAGGCCTGCTAGAACAGGGAGCTTGGGTAAATGTAGAACGTTCATTAAAATATGGTGATGAAATAGGCGGCCATATTATTTCCGGACATGTATCCATAGCTTTAGCTATCAGCCGAATAGACACACAAGATGGCAATACAAACATTTGGTTTGACTTACCTGATGCACACAAAAAACACGTTTTACCCCAAGGCTTTATTGGCCTTAACGGATGCAGCCTGACTGTCGGCTGTGTCAGGGAATCTGAGTTTTGTGTTTGCCTCATTCCTGAAACATTAAGAGTCACAGGATTTGGCAAAGCAAACCCTGGGGACTTGGTGAACATGGAAATAGATCATCAAACCCAGACTATTGTAGCCACAGTGGAGCGATTTTTAGCAGCAAAAGGCTAATCCCAGCCTTGGGTATGCTGCTTAATGAGCTTTGTAAACAGCTCAATGTGTTCTTCACTATCGTTTAAGCACGGAATATAACGGTAGGTTTCTCCACCACTTTCCATGAAATACTCCCTATTTTCTACACTAATTTCTTCAATTGTCTCTAAGCAATCTGCACTGAACGCCGGGGCAATAATATGAACATTTTTAATGCCCTTGCCGGGTAATTCTTTTAGCGTTATATCTGTATAAGGCTGTAACCATTCGGCAGGACCAAAACGACTTTGAAAAGTCGTCATCACTTCTTCGTCTGTTAAATTTAAACGCTCTTTTACGAGGCGCGTAGTGGCACGGCAGAAACAATGGTAAGGATCACCTTTATCCAGATAAGCCTTAGGTATGCCATGATAGCTAAACAACGTTAAGTCTGGCTTACCATGTTTCTCACGAAAGGCCACAATACTATTTGCTAGGGCTTTAACGTATAGCTCATCATGATAATAATCATTAATAAAACGCACTTCGGGAATCCAGCGCCATTTATTTAGCACTTGAGTGACTTTATCAAAGGTACTTGCGGTAGTCGCTGCGCAATACTGTGGGTACATGGGGAAAATTAAGATCTTACGCACACCTTGATCACGCATTTTGATAAGCTGACTTTCTATACTTGGGTTGCCGTAACGCATAGCCAAACCAACCACAAGGTTAGGCAATGCTTTGGCAAGAGCAGCCTGTTGTTTTTTAGCGATGTCATACAATGGGCTGCCACTGTCTGTCCATACTGTTGCATAGGCCTTGGCACTTTTTGCCGGACGTACATTAAGGATAATGACATTTAATATAATTTGCCAAATAATTTTTGGCGTTTCAATCACCCTAGGGTCACTTAGAAACTCTTTAAGATACGTGCGCAATGCTTTTTTAGTGGGCGCATCTGGTGTACCTAAATTAGTGATTAACACTCCTACTTTAGTGTCCATGCCATGCTGATAATCTTTTTCACCGACAAACTTCATTGTGACTCTCCTGCTTATTTCAAATGCCATCAATATTATAAAAGCCGTGCCTTATTCAAGGCAAAACAAACAATGTGTTTATAAACAACACAGACATTTAAAAGCTTATGTTATGGATTAGCTTGCTGCTAATGCTTTACTGACCACCTCATACACATCACTACTAAGCTTGGCTTGGCTCAATCTATGTAATTGTGCCTGCATAAGCTCTTGTCTATGTATTGTATGAGGCTTAAAGCGCCCTAAAGGTTTTGCTAGATTAGCTGCAATCATCGGATTAATTGGATCTAGTCGCAAAATCATATCTGCAACAAATTCATAGCCGCTACCATCTGCACAGTGGAAATTAATTGCACTACGGATAAAACTACCCACTAGGCTACGCACTTTATTAGGATTACGAATATCAAATGCATCATGCTCTAGCAAGGCTTTTACATGAGTCAAACGACCAGGCAAATTAGCCCCTGCTTGCATAGCAAACCATTGGCAAACCACCTGACTGTCATGCTGCCAGCGTTGATAAAAGTCAGCTAATAGTGGCGCAGATATATCACTATTTTTGTGACCAGTTAAAATCTGTAGGGCAGCACCAACATCAGTCATATTCGCTTGCAGGTCATACTGAACTTGCGCTATAGCCTGATAGTTAACATCATCTAAGCTGTTAAGATAAGACAAACATGTGTTTTTTAGCGCTCGCTTCCCGATGGCATTGCCAGTTTGGCTGAATGGCCCTGTATCGTGATTTCTTTGGTAACAATCTAATAGCTGACTCTCCAAAGCTTGCGCTATAGCAACACGCATGGCTTCCCTACCGGCATGAATCAAGTCTACATCTACTGTGGACTGATTTTCTGCTAAATACGCCTCACTAGGTAGCTGCACCAACTTGGCAACCATAGCTGGATCTAGGGTTTCATCCACCAAACTACTGCGTAGCATGGTGACAAGCTCAAGCTCTAGCTGATAACCAACGGGCTTCAACATGGCCTGCGCCACCGCATCAATCAACAAGCGCTGGCAAGCCTCCCATCGACAAAAGCCATCCGTATCTTTACTAGCCAAAAACAATAGCTGAGCTTGGGTATAGCCATAGTCTAATTTTACAGGGGCACAAAAGCCGCGTAATAACGATGGCACTGGCTCATGGGTGACTCCTTCAAATACAAAGGTTTCACTAGCTTTAGTAATGTTGAGCACAACATCCTTATTTGGCAAAAGCCCCACGTCTTTTAACGTTAAAGGCATTTGTACCCCATTAACATCTAACAAAGCCATTCTTAGCGGAAGATGAAAAGGCTGCTTTAGTTGACACTCTGGTGTCGCTGGCGTGGATTGTTCCACAGTGAGACGATATTCATGACATGCCGCATCATAGACATCAGTGACTGTTAAGGTAGGTGTGCCGGCTTGACTATACCAGCGCGTAAACTGATTCAAATCGACACCACTGGCGTCACTCATGGCGGCAATAAAGTCATCTGTAGTGACTGCTTGCCCATCATGGCGATCAAAATACAAATCACTACCCTTGCGAAACAGTTCATCACCAAGCAAAGTGTGGATCATACCCACAACTTCTGCACCTTTCTCATACACTGTCACTGAATAAAAATTATTAATTTCTATATAAGAAGCTGGACGAATGGGGTGAGCCATAGGCCCCGCATCTTCGGCAAATTGATGGGTGCGCAACACCGTAACGTCGTCAATACGTTTTACAGCAGCAGAATAAGTGTCTGCGGTGTATTGAGAATCACGATACACCGTGAACCCTTCTTTTAAACTTAGCTGAAACCAGTCACGACAGGTCACACGGTTACCAGACCAGTTATGAAAGTATTCATGGGCGACAATACCCTCAATACGTTCAAACATCGCATCGCTACTAGTAGCTGGATCAGCTAACACACAGTCTGAATTGAAAATATTGAGGCCTTTGTTCTCCATGGCCCCCATGTTGAAGTCATCCACAGCTACGATCATAAACAAGTCTAAATCATATTCACGGCCATACACCTTTTCATCCCAAAGCATAGAGCGCTTAAGGGATGCCAACGCGTGGTCACACTTATGGCTGTTGTGTGCTTCTACAAATATCTGTAAATCTACTTTTCGGCCAGACATCGTAGTGAATACATCATCTTGGCGCACTAAATCACCTGCCACCATAGCAAATAAATAAGCAGGCTTAGGAAATGGGTCGTGCCACACAGCAAAATGTTCACCATTATCTAGCTCACCTTGCTCCACTGGATTACCGTTAGCCAATAAAATGGGATAACGCTCTTTATCAGCACTAATGCGAGTGGTAAAAATAGACAAAGCATCTGGGCGGTCTAAGTAGTAAGTGATATTGCGAAAGCCTTGCGCCTCACATTGGGTACAGTACATGCCACCAGACTTATAAAGACCCTCTAAAGTAGTGTTAAGTTGCGGCTGGATCAAGCATTGCGTGGTTAGCTCAAAAGTTTCTGGGCACTGGTGAATAGATAAGGCTCCATCTTCTAAATCATAATCAGAGTCGTCTAGGATAAGGCCATTCATCATCACTTCTTGAAGCTTGATGTCACTGCCACCTTGTAATACTAATTCAGATGTATCTGCATCACTTGCAGGATTACGGCTTACTTTAAGCCGCGCCACTACAGAGGTATATTCATCACCAATACGAATATCAAGATCAGTGGTTTCAATAACAAATACAGGAACCTGATAATCTTTCAAATAAATTACTTGAGTGTTTTTAGTCATGAGCTCAATTGCACCAAATAGGATGTATATTTGCGGATGTTTATCACCGCCGTGTCAAAAATAAGGTATTGCCCTTTTATTCCCATCAACTTACCTTCTAATACAGGCTCCTTGTCTAGGTTATGGGACTTAATTTTACTGGGGTATTCTAATACTGGGTAGCGCATACTAATAGCTGGGGTATCTAACCACTGGTAATCTTGGTGGCTTAATTCGCTTAACAATACATCCAAATCTGCTTCTGATTCGTTTAACAATGCATCAGCTGCTTGTGTCATATCAATATGCTGCGCATCACTTTGAAGAAGTTTGCGCCAATTTGTTTTATCGGCCACATATTGTTTAAGTATAGTTTCCACTTGGCCTGACAGCTTGCGCGTAGCAACCTGCATAATGGGCATGGCTTGTGATGCACCTTGATCAAGCCAACGTGTAGGCATCTGATTAACACGAGTAATGCCTACTTTTAGGCCTGATGAATTTGCCAAATAAACGATGTGGGGCTGCATACAAAACGCTTGACCCCAAGCCTCATCTCGACAGGTGCCTGCATCGAAATGGCAGCGCTCTGGGCTCATGATACATAAATCACACTGTGGTAATTTTTGCATGCATACAAAACAGTGACCTTGGCTGTAACTTTTTTTAGTTTTACGACCGCAGTGACTGCAATTAATCTGCCCCAAATGCTCTAACCGAATGGTTTGGCCTATTAAAGGGTTCAGGTGCAGCTTTTGGTCGCCTAACACAAGCGTATATTGCACTTGAGCATTGGGTACGCTGTCAATGTGTGTAGTCAGTTTTTGCAGGTGCCCAAAGAGCGTATGTGATGTTTGCATAATTAGTGTATTTTGATGACTTTTTCTTCTGTGGCCCTAGGCACAGAACTAGACTTAGACGCGCACTGATCAGGCATATAACCTGAGTGTTGCTCACTGTCTAATTTCATAGACTGATAGCTCAAAACAGCTTCCATACACGCACTTTTTTGGGCCTCACTTAGCACCCTACCATCTGGCCATTTGCCAACTTCAATGGCAGTTTTTAAACGCAGATAAATATCGGGTGTGAGTTGAGATATAAGTTGCTTATATTCCATTAGCCAAACCTCTTAGATAAAATTTGACGCAAATAATATCATAATCCACCTTATTCACCGACTCTTTTTATTGCTTACTAGAGCGAATGCGCAGCAAGTAGGTGTGTAGAAAACCCCATACAACCCCTGCTATCAGCCCCCCAATATGAGCCATATTTGCAATGTTGCCAAACCCTAGATACAAGAACAAGCCACTTAAACCTAACAATAACCACAGCAACATAAATATCAAAATACTCTGGGGCAAATGATACCGTGGCACATTATACCTATCCATCACCCATATATACCCTAGCAAACCGTATATCACCCCAGACATGCCACCAAACAAGCTTGTTTCTTGCCATGCTTGGGCCACATTAGCAGCCAAACTGGTTACTACCAACAAAGATAACAATACTAACTTGGACTCTCGCTCTATACGCTTGCCCAAATCTAGCCACCATAACCCGTTAAACACCAGATGGAGCCATCCAAAATGCAGCAACATTGGACTAATTAAACGAAAGGGTTGCTGCCACAAATGGTCAAAGCCAGGCACAAGGTAGGCTTGTACATTCACCACGATAGGAAAAAAACTAAACCAAGAAACGACTTGTAAATCACGACCTAATTGAGTGATTAATACCACCAAAAGCATGAGGCAAAATACTAAGTATGTTACGGGTGTGAGCTTGAAAAATGCCCTAGCAAAAACTTTAGAGCGCATGGCAGTGAACACTGTTGACAAAGCACCCATGCCTAAAGAGGGTTGCGGCTCAACAGCGCCTTGCACAACCTGCTGGATTAAAGCTTGGGCTTGAGCATATTGTGTATCGTCTTGCAGCCAAAGTTGCTGCTGAGCGTCTAAAAAGCGCACCCGATGTGGCACTTTATGATGCCATAATGTTTTGGTGATAAGGGTAAGATCAGTGGAATTTGGAAAGGTGTGTAACAGTATCATTGGCCATCATCACTGGCACGCGCATGCCAACCTAGCTTGCTGCGACAACGCTCATAAAAATGATGCCCTAGCGGCTGCAGAACCTTAAGCCTAGCCTCATGGCGCTGTATGTGGACCCTGTCTCCTGGCTCACAAACAATGTGCACTTGCCCATCGCAACTTATTGTAGGCTGGTTACTATTATCTTCACCTATGAGTATCTCAAGCTGCGCATCTGCAGCCACTACTAGTGGCCTACTGCTTAAATTATGAGGGTTCATCGGCACCAAAGAAATAGCATCTAACCCAGGGTGCATTATTGGCCCCCCTGCTGAAAGTGCATAGGCTGTAGACCCCGTGGGGGTGGCTACAATAAGGCCATCAGCTCGATCAAAATAAACAGCTTTACCGTCTATTGATAAGTCATAAGCCAACATTCTAGCGGACTGACCTGGATGTAATACAACGTCATTTAAACCACTACCACGCCCAATTTCGTAACCATTACGCAGCACGTGGGCAGAAAGCATAAAGCGATGACTGGTTTCAAAATAACCATTAAGCACTGCTTCAAGCGAGGTTTCCACCTGATCTGGTGCGATGTCTGTTAAAAAGCCAAGTTTTCCACGGTTTATACCAATCACAGCCACACCATAGGTCGCCATAATACGAGCGGCTGAGAGCATGCTGCCATCTCCGCCCACCACAATGACCAAGTCGCAATGGTTACCCAAAAAGTGACGATCACCCGTTCCATAAGTAGCAGGAAGAAGCTTAGCAGCATCCAAAGAGCCTGCAATACGATCATCTACCCATACTTGCCGATGACAACTATTGAGGCACTTGATGACACGATGTAAGGTTTCGATTACTGCGGGGCTATTCAGCCTTCCAATAAGACCGACGTGTTTAAACTGTGTCAAAAAATCCCCTTTGGGCTTAGGCCTTTTCGGCTGATATAAATGGATAATTAAGGTAGCCAGATTAATTGGGAAATTAAGCTAAGGTTTCTTGAAAGAATCCCATTAATTCATCTTCGTGATTAAAGCGCTCTGCAAGCACTTCACCTAAACGTGACAAACGTCCACTAAAGTGACCGATATCTTGAATTGAAAGCTTTTCAACAGTGCCGTATTCATCATCAAAGATCACTATTTTGTCTGTTGTGTCGTGAATCTTACCTAAAAGCACATTGGTATTGTCAGTGTATTGAGTATTATATTGTGCTATGCGCACAAGTAACTGCTCATACACATTAAAGTGACCACGAGAACTATAATCCACCATAGCCTCACAAAAATAGTGCAATTGCCCTACTACGTCATCAGCCACACTCATTTGCGGCAAGGCTACAAATTGGGTGAGTAGCGCCTGTCTTTCGATTAGCCATGCATCAATAGTATCGTCAAATGCCTGATCTAAGCGTTGATCTTGTTCTTGTGTCATACAATGATCTCCGTAAGCATTAGTATCTATACAAAAGGGTACCTTGTTAGCCTTGCTTGAACAAGAGCCACTTCTGTAGTTTTAAGATTTAGAGGAAACCTAAAAGGCTGGCGTCTATATCTGCATCAAAATAAGCCATACCTAATTTATTCAAATACTCTAGACGATCAGCATTTATTAGATCGATAGTAGGGACTTCAAAGCCATTGTCTAAGTATATACCTGCTAAAAACGCCATAAATTGCTCGCCCTCTTCAACTGACAATAAGCTTGCTGCACCAACATCAGGCTTCACTTGGCTATTTAAGGTCTCTGGAAAATTCACACTGATGACAACAGGTAGTTCTGTGCCTTCAATTCTTACACTGCGATTTCTAACTGATTGCTGCGCCCAGTAATAAGCCAGCTGCTTACTTTGTGTTAAAAAAACAGGCTCAACAGATTGTGTGTAATGATTACCAATGGTTGCCATGGTTTTTTTGGCAGCTGCTTTTAGGGCTTGATCACCGGAACGTTTCAAACCATGCTCTTTGATAGAGCTGGTTAGCGCCGATGAAGTGCCGTGATACCATATGTTGCAGGTATCAAAGCCTTGCTTGGTTAATAAATCTTTAGCATCGTGAAGAAAATTAGGTGTAGTCATATTCAAAAATCACTTTATCAATGTGCAGTAAAAAGCTGCTTGGATTTTAACTTATAAAGCTTCTAGCGTGTAACCAAAGGCGTTAGAAATTTCCCATAAAAAAAGCGACACCTTTAACATAGGAGCCGCTTTTGTATGCCAAATGGATAACTTTCTAGCCCTGCCTAAGCAAGCACTAGAAAACAACTTTAGCCAAACTGATTGGAGGTGTTGTTGGCGCCGCCAGCTTTAAGAGCGTTTTCACCAGCAAAATATTCTTTGTGGTCATCACCCATGTCTGAGCCAGACATGTTTTGATGCTTAACACATGCGATACCTTGACGAATTTCTTCACGCTGAACGTTCTTTACATAACCAAGCATCGCTTGCTCACCGAAGTATTCTTTAGCTAGATTGTCTACAGACAAGGCAGTGGTGTGGTAAGTCGGTAGCGTGATCAAGTGGTGGAATACATTCGCTTCACGTGCAGTATCAGCTTGGAAAGTACGAATACGTTCGTCAGCTACAGCACAAAGCTCAGTTTCATCATACTGGGCACTCATTAGGTTAGCACGCTCGTATGCAGAAACATCCTTACCTGCTTTAACCATTGCATCATAAGCCTGTTGACGAAAGTTTAACGTCCAGTTGAACGATGGAGAGTTGTTGTAAACTAACTTAGCATCTGGATGGACTTTACGAACGTCATCCATCATACCTTTAATTTCGTGCACTGTTGGTACAGCAGTCTCGATCCAAAGAAGGTCCGCACCAGCATTAATGGCACCAATACAGTCAAATACACAGCGTTCATGGCCAGTACCCTGACGGAACTGGTATAAACCAGAAGGTAGTCGCTTAGGACGAACTAGCTTGCCACCACGGTTAAAGACAACATCTCCTTCACCCATGTCAGCTACGTCGATCTCTTCAACGTCTAGGTAAGAGTTGTAAATATCACCAGAATCACCTGGTTCATTTACTACAGCGATTTCTTTAGTAAGGCCAGCACCTTCAGAGTCCGTACGAGCAACGATAACACCGTTATCAACACCTAGCTCTAGGAATGCATAACGCAAAGCACGTATCTTAGCGTGGAAGTCTGCGTGGGGAACAGTAACTTTACCGTCTTGGTGACCACATTGCTTTTCATCAGCCACTTGGTTTTCGATTTGTAGTGCACAGGCACCCGCTTCGATCATCTGCTTAGCCATTAGGTACGTCGCTTCAGCGTTACCAAAACCAGCATCTATATCAGCAACGATTGGCACAACGTGTGTGACATGGTTATCAATCTGATCTTGGATTTTAGCTTCTTCAGCAGAATTACCTGCTTCACGCGCAGCATCAAGGGCGCGAAATAGGCCGCCTAGTTCACGAGCGTCAGCTTGGCGTAGAAAAGTGTAAAGCTCTTGAACTAAGTTGGCTACAGAAGTTTTTTCATGCATAGACTGGTCAGGAAGAGGGCCAAAGTCAGAACGCAAAGCAGCAACCATCCAACCAGAAAGGTACAAGTAACGACGGTCAGTTTTACCATCAAAGTGTTTTTTGATAGAAATCATTTTTTGCTGACCTACAAAACCGTGCCAACAGCCCAATGACTGAGTGTACTTAGTTTTGTCATTATCAAATACAGCCATGTCAGCGCGCATAATATCAGCGGTATACCTGGCAATATCTAGGCCCGTTTTAAATTTGTTTTGGGCGCGCATACGTGCAGCAGATTCTGGGTTGATGGCATCCCAAGCACTGCCTTGGGCAGACTTAAGGCTAGCAACTACTTGAATATCGTCTTGGTATTGAGACATGACATTTCCTTAGTTATGATTAATATATTTTAAATTGCTTACCCAGTGGGTTAACAACTTAGCAATGCCAACAGTTTAAAGTGGTCTTAAGAGTTAAAATAGACGTCAATTGTTATGCCTACTATTCACCAAAGTAATACAAATATAAATACATATATCTAAAACTAAAGGAGTCTCGACAGTGGGCACCCCACCATGACATAATTTACACAGGCTATTGAAAAGTATTTTTTCATCACACATATGAATAATGCCCTGAGCACACTAGCTCAGTGACTAACCTTTATGGAGTTGAATATGAGCATTGATCGCGTAGACCTGAATTTATTAGTTTATTTAGACGCCCTTTTAAAAGAACGCAACGTCACTAAAGCTGCGAATCAACTAGGCCTTAGCCAGCCGGCTATGAGCAATGGTTTGAGGCGTTTACGCGAAGTGTTTGAAGATCCATTGCTTATACGCACCAGTGACGGTATGACTCCCACAGAAAGAGCCTTAGCCCTGCAGCCCACTATACGCGAAGTATTAGCCACTATAGACAAGGCAGTACAGCCACAAGCTGCATTTGATGCGCTCACCTCTACGCGAGTGTTCCGCATTATGGCTAGTGATTATTCGGAGCCTACGTTAATTCCTCCTTTGGTAGAGCGCTTGCGCAAAGAAGCTCCTGGAGTGAGCTTAGATATCATGACCCCTTCTGATGTCGATTTTTACGATGTAGAGCAGGGTAAAGTAGACCTTGTAATCAACCGCTTTGACTCTATGCCCCAGTCATTTCATCAAAAGATTTTATGGCGAGATCAGTTTGTTTGTCTAATGAGCCGCAACAACCCAACAGCACAAGACTTCACCTTAGAAAGCTACTTGCAAGCGCATCATATATGGGTAAATAAAACAGGCATGGGTGCTGGAGTGGGTATGAACCCAAAAGACGTACAACGCCGTGGCTGGGTAGACAACGCCCTCTCTGAGCTTGGCAAAACACGTAATATTCGTGTATTTACGCGCCATTACCAAGCAGCAGTGCAACTGGCTAATCAAAAAGACCTGATCGTTACATTGCCACGTAAAGCCGCCTTAGGCACCAAAAATAATGATGACTTGGTGATATTAGATCCACCTTTTACAATCCCAGAAATGACCTTAACTATGGCTTGGAGCCCGTTATTACAACATAACCCAGCTCATCGCTGGATTCGTGGGCTGATTACAGAAATAGCCAGAGAAATAGACGAGGCATAAGGCCCTCCATTACCACAGCCACTCCTGTCTTAAACATAGCGGTAGTGGCTGTCTTGATGAATAATGAGTATCTCAAAAAAGCTCACCTTTAAGTACCCTTCTACGACTAAATACTGCTCCAAAAACCTGTAGATTCGTATACATTTTGAATGTTTCCTATACAATACACTGAACACTTTAAGAAATATTTAGTAATAATACGCAACATAGGAGCTTTGGAATGAACGGGCACATAAACGCCAGAACAGTTAAGGCCGGTCTGTCTATCGACACTCAGTTATGCACCATGGTTGAAGAAGAAATTTTGCCAGGTTTAAACTTGAGTAGTGATAAGATTTGGGAAAGTCTTGGCAGTTTGCTAAATGAATTCCAAAGCCGCAACCAAGCATTATTAGCTAAGCGTGAAGAATTTCAAACCATATTGGATCAATGGCACACCAACAACCCATCACCAGATGCTGCTGAATATAAAGCCATGCTGCAAGACATTGGTTACCTTTTACCAGTGCCTGAAAAAGTTTGTGTGACCACTAGCAATGTAGATATCGAAATTAGCACTGTGGCAGGGCCGCAGTTAGTAGTGCCTATAAACAATGCGCGCTACGCTATCAACGCTGCTAATGCGCGCTGGGGCAGCCTTTACGACGCACTTTACGGTACTGACGCCTTAACTAGTGAAAAAGCAAAAAAAGGCTATGACGAACAACGTGGCGCTTTAGTGATCGCTTTTGCTAAACAACTACTAGATACCCATTGCCCTCTAGCACAAGCTAGCCATAGCCAAGTCACCCAATACACTATTGGCAATGGCCAATTAGTTTGTACCTTACAAAACGGTGACACAGCCCTGCTAGCCAATCCCACACAATTAACCGGTTACCAAGGCGATGCTAGCGCGCCTCTGGCTGTCCTGTTAAAGCACAACAATTTGCACCTTGAGCTAAACATTGATCGTCAACATATTATTGGGGCAAGTGACTTAGCAGGTGTTAAAGACATCGTAATGGAAGCCGCCATTTCCACCATAATGGATTGCGAAGACTCTGTGACAGCAGTAGATGCAGAAGATAAAGTCATTGTTTATCGTAACTGGTTGGGCCTTATGAAGGGCGACTTGTCCATTGATTTGCAAAAAAATGGCCAAACCATCAGTCGCACATTAAACGGCGACCGCCATTACCAAGACCCAAAGGGCAAAAGCTTTAGCCTACATGGTCGCAGTTTATTATTTGTGCGTAATGTTGGCCACCTAATGACCAACGATGCCATTTTGAATAGCCAAGGTGATGAAATACCAGAAGGTATTATGGATGGTTTTATTACTAGCTTATGCGCGCTGCATGACATACGCGGCACATCTAGCGGTGGCAACAGCCGCACTGGCAGCATTTACATCGTAAAGCCAAAAATGCACGGCCCAGAAGAAGTTACTTTTACTTGCGACTTATTTAGCCGCATAGAAGAGCTCTTAGAGCTACCAAAAAACACCCTCAAAGTGGGCATCATGGACGAAGAACGCCGCACTAGCATTAACCTAAAAGCCTGTATTGAAGCGGCCAGTGAGCGCGTGGCCTTTATTAATACCGGATTTTTAGATCGCACAGGGGATGAAATGCATACCTCCATGCAGGCTGGCATCATGTTACCTAAAGGCATCATGAAGCAACAAGCTTGGATCGCTGCTTATGAAGGCAGTAATGTAGAAACAGGTTTGGCTTGTGGCCTAAAGGGCCGCGCCCAAATAGGCAAAGGCATGTGGGCAAAGCCTGATTGCATGGCTGAAATGATGGCTACTAAATTAGAGCACCCTATGTCTGGCGCTAACACAGCATGGGTACCCTCGCCTACTGCTGCAGTATTGCACGGCCTTCATTATCATCAAGTATTGGTGCAAGAGCGCCAAGATGAGCTTATCAACGGCACCCAAGCTAAAGTAAACCAAGACGACTTGCTAGAAATACCTTTGTTAGGTGAACACAGCTTGAGTGAACAAGACATTGCCCGTGAACTAGACAATAACTGTCAGGGCTTGCTGGGTTACGTGATTCATTGGGTAGAAAGTGGAATTGGTTGCTCTAAGGTGGCTGACATAAACCAAGTGGGTTTAATGGAAGACCGCGCTACCTTGCGCATATCTTCACAGTCATTAGCCAATTGGCTGACCCATGGCTTTGTAACCAAAGACATGGTGATGGACAGTCTTAAGCGTATGGCTGTTTTTGTTGACGAACAAAATGCGGGCAACCCTAGCTATCGCAATATGGCGCCAGATTATAACTCTAGTGTTGGCTTCCAAGCTGCTTGTGAGCTAGTGTTTGAAGGCACTGTGCAGCCTAGTGGTTACACAGAGCCCGTATTACACAAGCGCCGCAAAGAGGCAAAACGCGCTTATTCTTAAGCGTATTGTTTAATCTGTCCCCGCTTCATCTTCTTGCAAGATAGCGGTTTCTTCTAACCCTGCGGCGATCCATGCCTTCACAGCAGGGTTAGATAATATCCTGTCCATATAGCTTTGAGTCGTGGCATTAACAGCCACCTTATAGCCACGTAAACGCACCACCACGGGTGCAAAAAAAGCATCCGCTATAGAGAACCCTCCCAGCAGATAACCCTCTTTGTGTCCTGCCTCATTAGCAGCACCAAGGCACGCAGCCCACAAGGCTTCAATCTTATCAATATCACTTCTACAAGCTAGCGTAATAGTTAAGTTGCGTTGATTGGCACGGCAGTTCATGGGCATTTCACCGCGCAAAGCAAAAAAACCACTGTGCATTTGTGATACTGCGTTACGCCCCATCATTTTAAGTGCAGCATTATTGGGCCACATTTGTGGATAGGTATCAGCTAAGGTTTCTAAAATCGATAGGCTGTCTGTAGCTGTGCCTATATCAGTGACTAATACGGGCACTGTTTTAGCACTAGAATAACGGCTAATCTGCGCTTCAAAGGCAGGGGTGAAAAGCTCAAGCTTGGTAGTTTTAAAAGCGATGCCAAAGTGGGTCATGGCCACCCAGGGCCGCATAGACCAAGAAGAGTAATTTTGATTACCTATAATAAGATGCATTGACGCTCCATAAAATAATTAAAGATGCGCTAAGTGTAGCCTATTTTGGGTATTTTTCTTTTACACATAAAAAAGCCGCTTAAAAAGCGGCTTTTTTATCAATAACTTACCTACGATTTCTCATCTTTTGAGCCCTAGGCGAAGTATGTTTGGTTAAGCCTTGCTTACCTCGAGCTGCTCTGGGTGCAGACCTTCCAGATTCGCCAAAGCTTTCTGCAGGCACTAGGCATTGAGGGCCTTTACCGATGAGTTTTTTCATACCCATATCGGTGAGCGCTTCACGTATTTGAGCCCAGTTTTTAGGGTCGTGATAACGCAATATAGCCTTGTGTAATCTACGCTGGCGAATACCTCGAGGGATGCTTACTCGCTCGCTTTCACGAGTCACCTTTTTAAGCGGATTTACCTCAGTGTGATACATGGTCGTGGCATTACACATAGGTGATGGGTAAAAATTTTGCACCTGATCCAAACGGAATTTATTGGTTTTTAACCACATAGCCATGTTCACCATGTCTATATCACGAGTGCCTGGGTGGGCACTAATGAAGTAGGGAATGAGGTACTGCTCTTTGCCGGCTTCTTTGGAATACTTTTCAAACATGCGCTGAAACTTATTATAGCTGCTCATGTTGGGTTTAAGCATGTGCCTAAGAGGCTCGCTTTCTGTGTGTTCTGGGGCAATCTTTAGGTAGCCTCCCACGTGATGAGTCACTAACTCCTTCACATATTCAGGGTCTCTAATCGCCAAGTCATAACGCAAGCCAGAGGCAATCAATACCTTTTTGACACCAGGCAAAGCACGGGCGCGGCGATACAACGATATAAGATGCTTATGATCTGTGCCCATGTAATCACATATAGTGGGGTGCACACACGAAGGCAAACGACACGTCGCCTCTACCTTGGGGTCTTTACAGTGCAAACGGTACATGTTGGCTGTAGGTCCACCCAAATCAGACACTACACCTGTAAACCCTGGCACCTTGTCACGCATGTCTTCCACTTCAGCAATAATAGAGTCTTCAGAGCGGTTTTGAATAATGCGCCCTTCGTGCTCAGTAATAGAGCAAAAACTACACCCGCCAAAACAGCCACGCATAATGTTGACCGAAAAACGGATCATGTCATAAGCAGGGATTTTTTCATCACCATACATTGGGTGAGGCACACGTGCAAAAGGTGCCGCAAACACATAATCCATTTCTTCTGTGTCTAAGGGCATAGCCGGTGGGTTAACCCACAAGGCCTTATTGCCATGCTCTTGATACAAAGCCCTTGCACTACCTGGATTAGTTTCATGGTGCATTACACGGCTAGCGTGGGCGTACATAATAGGGTCAGACTTTACTACATCATAGCTTGGCAACTTGGCATAGGTTTTAAACCAAGGCTGGCCTTTAACAGGCTCGTAAGCTGACATCGGTTTAATAGATAGCGTTTGCACAGCATCTTTAGCCGCTACAGGCTCTGGATTAGCGCCGTTACTTGCCTCACAGTTGCTCATTTTAGTGGTATCAACGTAAGGGTTGATAATGGCATCAATCATACCTGGAGCATCCAGCGTAGTGGAATCTTTACCACGCCAGCCTGCCAAAGGCTGCTTTACCATAATGGCCGTACCGCGGATATCCTGCATCTGCTCAAGGGTTTCACCATTAGCAATGCGATGCGTCACTTCTACTAAAGGCCGCTCGGCGTTACCGTAAATAAGCATGTCAGCTTTTGAATCGATCAACATAGAACGACGCACTTTTTCTGACCAGTAATCATAATGTGCAATACGGCGTAAACTGGCTTCAATGCCACCTATAATAACCGGCACACCTTTAAAGGCTTCTTTACAGCGCTGAGTATAGTGCAAGGTAGCACGGTCTGGACGTTTGCCGCCCACGTTGCCAGGCGTATAGGCATCGTCATGGCGCAAGCGTCTGTCTGCTGTGTAGCGGTTAATCATGGAATCCATGTTACCTGCCGCTACACCAAAATATAAATTGGGTTTACCTAAAGCTTTAAATGCCTCGGCGCTAGTCCAGTCTGGCTGTGCAATAATGCCTACACGAAACCCTTGCGACTCTAACAAACGACCAATAATAGCCATACCAAAGCTAGGGTGATCTACATATGCATCACCAGTGACTACAATCACATCACATGAATCCCAGCCTAGCTGGTCCATTTCTTCACGGGTGGTGGGCAAAAATGGCGCAGGCCCAAAACACTCCGCCCAATATTTAGGGTATTCAAATATACGCTTTTCTGGGGCCAGGTATGAAGACATATCAGAAGCAGTATTGGAGTTGGACATTGGCGGACCTTTTAGTCAATTATAGCACCCGCTCAAAGCGGTGCCACAGTATAGCACGGTGTTAACTCCCCGTCTGTGAGTATCAACCTTGTATCTTGCCAAGCCTGCCTACATTGCTCGTAATGCTCGGTAAGAGGTGCTAAAATGCCACCTCACTTAAGGAGTATCCGTGACTACACTCACCCCAACAACACCCGCGCCAGCAACACCTGCTAAAGCTTCACCCATTACTTTTGCAGACCAAAGCTACAACCCTCGCTTACTGATCAATATAGCTCAACAAGGGTTTAAAAAAGCGACAGATGCACAGTGCCACGCACTGCCTGTGGCCCTAGCGGGTAAAGATTTACTAATGAGCGCAGACACAGGCAGCGGAAAAACCTTGGCCTATGTGATCCCTGCCCTTAATAAAATACTCAATACTAAAGCGGTAGGCTTTAGTACAAGATGCTTAATATTAGTGCCCACACGTGAGCTAGCTCACCAAGTGCTTAGCCTAACTAACAAGCTGATCAAAGGCACCAAGGTAAAAGCGGCGTTAATCCTAGGTGGTGAAGACTATCACTACCAGCAAGCCCTACTGCGCAAAAACCCTGACTTGGTGATTGCTACACCCGGGCGCTTTATGGAGCACCAGCGCAAGAACCAAACAGACACGAAAAACTTAGAGATGCTAGTAATCGATGAAGCCGATCGCATGTTAGAGCTTGGTTTTTGCGAAGATGTAGAAACCATTGCACAAGCCTGCAATCCTAATCGTCAAACCCTATTTTATTCTGCCACTTTGCACAGCCCTAAAGTGCAAGAAATGGCGCAAGTACTGCTTAAAAATCCAGTAGACATACGCCTTAATGATGCTAGCCAAGTGCAAGAAAATATCACGCAAATGGTGGTGGTGTGCGATGAAATAGAACACAAAAAACGTGTGTTAGCTTGGTTATTAGCCCACGAGCCTGCCAAAAAACACCTCATATTTTGTAACAGCAGAACACTCAGCGAAGAGCTTGCTAACTTTTTAAAGAGCCACAGTGTCAATGCTGTGGCCTTACACGGCGAATTACCACAAGATTTGCGTAACGACATCACCCGCCAGTACCGCCAACATAGCTTTAACACTTTGGTGGCCACAGAAGTAGCTGCAAGAGGGCTAGATATAGACGGCGTGGAGCTAGTGATAAATTTTGATATGGCACGCAACCTAGACGATTATTTACACCGCACAGGCCGCACAGGCCGCGCAGGTGCACAGGGCAAAGCCATTAACCTAGTTAATATTTCTGAACGCGGGTTATTGCTTAGTGTAGAAAAGGCTCAAGGCAAAGCTTTAGAGCGCATGGTGATCAAAGGCCATGAGGCTAAAGAGCACCGCGACGCCATAAGCGCCGCTAAGCATGAAAGACCAAAGGCTAAAACGCCTGTGGTTAAAAGTAAAAAAGAAGCCGCCCTAGAGCGCAAAGCACAGACCAATGCCGCAAGCATATGGGGCGATGGCACTAAGCCTTTTGGTAAAAGTAAGTTTTAACCATCCACTTTCGCCACCCCTAGCTTTCCTACCAACCTACAGTAAATCATAGAAGCGCTCGCCATCGGCCTGCGCTCTGTCCTCTACCTTCTTATGCCCAAGCACAGGCTCAGGCGTATAACATTTTGTTAGCGTATAGCTTACTCATTGATCATCAGTACATCAGTACATTACTAATAATACATTTCTTACAGGCAAAAAAAAGACTCCCAAAGGAGCCTTTATAACTATAGAGTTAGATTCTAATTAAAATTAGAATGCCACCTTGTAAGTTACGCTTGTATCGCTGTTACTGCCGTCACGGAATAACGTCAAGTCTGCGTTACCAAGGTCTAGAGCAACTGTAGCATCAGTGTCGCCTGCATCAGTCTTAGATACAGAAGCCGTCATGTTACCAGCAACGTAAGAAGCTACCAAAGTAGTCTGCTTACCATCTGTGCTGTCAATTTCAGAGCTTAAAGTAAGCGCATCACTCATAGCATATGACAAGTCAATCTGGTAATCGCCAGATGGAGCTGTATCTGTTTGAGCTACAACAGTCAACGCATCAACAGTCATAGTGTAAGTCGCAGAAACAATTGCATCTGGGCTTACAGTACCATTTGAGTTGTTTTGCTTACCAGCAGTAACAACTAAGTCACCAAAAGAGTAAGAAACACCAAATGCGCTCATTGCGTTGTTAACACCAGAAGTTACAGTAGTGCTTGTATCTGCTGCCTGTGCAGCAGTACTTGCATCAGCACTAGAGTCTGCATCAGCAGAAGCATATGCATAACCAACAGTTAGACCGTTGAAGTCATATGTTGCGCCCAACTGAGTGCTACGAGTTGCAACGTCCAAAGCAACTGCTGCTCCAGTAGGACCAGTTGATCCGTTTACCTGTGCAGACAAAGTAAGTCCAGCCTGGGTAGTAGAGAAATGAATACCAGAAACAGTAGTTCCAGCTTCATCAGCATCTTCAGTGTTGGCAACAGCACCACCAACGTCAGCAGCTTGGAAAGCGCCGTCTGAATCAATTTCGCCAACAGTCAAAGAACCGAAGTCGCCAGTTAAAGAAGCAGTACCTTGGCTCTCGCCAGCTAGCACGTCAAAAGTAGCAGTAGCGGTCATGCCGTTAGCCAATACTTCAGAAGCAGACAAAGTTAGAGCTGCGTCAGTGTCAACAACACCAGTGTTAACGAATTCAGTTGTAACAGAACCAGATAAGGTCATGTCAGCTTGGGCAGCTACTGGAAGCGCAGCGGCGATCGCAAGAGCGATTAGAGTTTTGTTCATTGAAATTCCCCTTCAATAAGATTAATAAGATTTAACTAGCTAGTTAAACAATTACTTTATGTTGTCAAAACTAAAACAAACCTTCATGGCAAGTTTTACCTGACAACACATGGTAATACTTTTTTAACTGCCTGTAAAATATACACAGCAGTAGAATATTTAATTAAGCGCAGCAATGTTAACATTAACAAACACCAAGTAACAAGCCCCGGCCAAACATTTATTTACTGACTAAACAGGCACTTAGCTTTATCATCAAGACTTCTCTTAGCGTAATTAAATAAGCCTAAGCCATTAATGATTAATTTCATCCCATTGCTTTTGTAGGCGTTTAGCAGAAATGGGCTTTTGAGTGCCTAGCTGCTGGGCAAATAAAGATACCCTATACTCTTCTATAGACCAGGCAAAGCTTTGTAGTGCTTTATAGTCTGGCGTGTGGGGCAAACACTGCGCCTGAGCTTTAGAAAGCTTATGCTGCCAATCTCGCAGCTCTTGCACCGCTGCATTTTCTTTGGGCAATTGGCTCTTAAAACGTTCAAGCCTAGCCTCTATAGCTTTTAGGTAGCGCGGCATCTGCTCTAAGTGCTGCCACCGGCTTTGGGCTATAAAGCTTTTATTCATTAAACGATCTAGCTGCCCACCGATGTCTTGATACACATTAGCCCAAGCCAGGTTTAGCTGCCCTTTTAAGGCTTTTCTTATTGCATGGTGGCGCTTAAGCAGCTCTACGCTAAGGCTTAGCACGCGCTCCACCGCTTCTACATAGTGTCCGCGCTGCTCTAATGACGCTTTAAACGCCGCTTTATCAGCGGGCCTGCCTTCTATAGCCAAGTCATCTGGTAAAAACACCAGAGCTGTGGCTTGATCAAACACCTGCTCATTAAATTCTTGAGGGGTGCCTAATGCGCCATATAACAGCTGCGCTTGTTTAAACCCTGTTAGTGACCTTGCAAGGTGTTTTGTTTGTTCATTCACGGCAATGCGATATAAACGCACTAAACCATGGTGAGTGATGGCTTGCGCTTCTTCAGCTGAATCTGCAAACACCACATCTACCGTTTTGCCTTGGTCTTTAATGGCAGGCCATACGGGCAGCTTCATGGCACCTTGTTGTATAGTCATAGTGCTTGGCAGCTCATCAAACTCCCACTGCGTAAGCCCTTGCTTTAACACAGGGTGAGACGCACTGGGTGCTTGGCTAGCCGCACTGCCTGTGGCATAGTCTGCTAATAATTTCAGAGGGTCTCTGCCTTGGGCGATAGCAAGGCCAGCCTCATCCATCACCTGCACATTCATTAATAGATGCGCCTCTATATCCACTTGTGCCAATAGCTGCACATCAAATGGCCTGCCACTGATACGCTGCAAGTGCTTAGCTATGGCCTCTGGCAAATCAATATCATCTGCCGATAAGGCTTCAAACAGTGCTTGAGCATATTGAGGCACAGGCACAAAGGCTTTGCGCTGGGCTTTTGGCAAGCCTTTTAAAAGTGCGGCTAGCTTATCTTTTAATAAACCAGGCACTAGCCATTGCAAACGTTTAAGAGGCAAACGCTTAAGCTGGCTTGCAGGCACTTGAATAGTAACGCCGTCTTGCGCGTGACTAGGCTCAAAATAATAAAGCAAAGGCCAACTCATGGCCTGCCACACCAAACGATCTGGAAAACTATTGGTATTGATACCTTCTGCACTGTGCTGCATTAAGTCATCTTGAGTTAAATACAAATATTCAGGCTGACTCTTTTCTTCATGCTTACGCCAAGATTCAAAGCTGGCTGCGCTGACTATGGGCTCGCTGGCTGTGGCCATTTTTGTATTATAAAAATCAAACAATACTTGATCATCTACTAAGATGTCTTTGCGCCTAGATTTGGCTTCTAAGGCCTCGATATCTTCTATTAAAGCTTGGTTGCGCGCTAAAAATTTGCCTTTGGTAAATAGGTTATGTTGCACCAACCCTTCCATGACCAGAAGTTGCTGACACACTTGTGGGTCTATTTTTCCATAAGCCACTTTACGCTTACTGACCAACACCAAACCGTATAAGCTCACCTGCTCAAACGCCATCACTTGGCCTTGGCGCTTATGCCATGATGGCTCGCTATAGTTATATTTAAGCAATGCACCGGCACTTTGCTCTACCCATTGGGGCTCTATTTTGGCTACGCAGCGGGCAAATAAACGCGAAGTTTCCACTAGCTCTGCTGCCATAATCCAAGCGGGTGGTTTTTTAGCAAGGGCTGAGCCTGGAAACAACAAAAACTTACGTTGGCGCGGGCCTGCAAACTGGCCTTCGTCATCTTTATGCCCAATATGGCCCAACAAGCCTGTGAGCAATGCTCTGTGTACTGCTTCATAGCTTGCTAACTGGGTATTAATTTTAAAGCCCATTTGCTGGCACATTATTAACAGCTGGCGATGCACTTCGCGCCATTCTCGCATGCGTAAATAAGACACAAAGTGTTTGCTACACCATTGGCGCAGTTGGTTTTGGGTGAGTTGTTGGCGCTGGTGTTCGTAGTCTTGCCACAGGTTAACTAAACTCAAAAAGTCAGAATTTTCTTCTTTCCACAATAAGTGCTGCTGGTCTGCTGCTTGCTGCTTTTCTTGTGGCCTTTCTCTTGGATCTTGAATAGTAAGCGCACTGGCAATGAGTAACACTTCATCAAGCGCTTGCCAATCATTGGCTGCCACTATCATACGTGCGATGCGCGGATCTAACGGCAAACGCGCTAGCTGCTTGCCTAGCGCGGTAAGGTGGCGCTTTTCGTCTAGCCCACCTAATTCTTGTAATAATTTAACACCATCGTTGATAAAACGACTATCAGGGGCATCAATAAAAGGAAAGGCCTCAACAGAGCCTAGCTTTAAGTCATGCATTTGCAAAATAACTGAGGCTAAGTTGGTGCGCAAAATTTCTGCGTCAGTAAACTCTGGTCGACTTATAAAATCGGCCTCATCATACAAACGTATACAGATGCCAGCAGACAAACGACCACAACGGCCCTTACGCTGATTAGCACTGGCTTGGGAAATAGCCTCTATAGGCAATCGCTGCACTTTAGAACGGTAGCTATATCGACTCATGCGAGCTGTGCCCGGGTCTATCACATAACGAATGCCTGGCACTGTTACAGACGTTTCTGCCACATTGGTAGCCAATACAATACGCCTGCCTGTGGTTTTGCCAGAAGGTTGAAACACTTTTTGTTGCTCACTGAAACTCAGTCGCCCATAGAGTGGCAATATATTCCAATGTTTTTGTTCTTGTTTGCGCAAAAATAATGCGATGTCGCGTATGTCTCTTTCACCAGGCAAAAAGATCAACACGTCGCCATTGTATTGCTTGTTTTGGCGCTCGTGGTGATCTATTTCTTCTAGGGCATGCTGTATGCCAGACTGAACATCTTGATCTTCGTCAGATTTGGACGAAAATAAAGGCCTATACCAAACATCTACAGGGAATGTGCGCCCACTCACCTCTACTACAGGTGCATTATCAAAGTGGGTGCTAAAGCGTTCAAGGTCGATAGTAGCAGAGGTGATGATAAGCTTTAAGTCATCTCGTCGGGCTAATAATTGTTTTAAATACCCCAACAAAAAGTCAATATTTAAACTACGCTCGTGGGCTTCATCCACAATAATAGTGTCATAACGCAAAAGGTCTGGATCTCTGCGGGTTTCGGCAAGCAAAATACCATCGGTCATTAGCTTAATGTGGCTAATATCACTCACTTGTTCAGTAAAACGCACTTGAAAGCCAATCTGCTCACCTAAAGGCACATTGAGCTCATCAGCGATACGCTGACCTACGGTTCTGGCAGCCAAACGTCGTGGCTGTGTGTGGCCTATCATGCCACCCACCCCGCGCCCAGCTTCTAAGCATAGCTTGGGTAACTGGGTGGTTTTACCAGAGCCTGTCTCACCTGCTAATACGACCACTTGGTTTTCACGAATAAGCGCAACTAGCTTGTCACGCTGGCCGCTCACAGGCAGCTGCGGCGGATACTCTATAACAGGCAAAGCTTGCTTGCGCTTTTGATAGATGGCTTGGCTAGATAAGGTTTTGCTCTCTAGCTGCTGCATTAATTTTTCGCACGGTTGCCCACGCTTTTGGCGCTGCGCAATTTGAAAAGACAAGCGATTGAGCTGCGCGTGGTCTTTAACCATGCAGTTTGAAAATGCAGAAGACATATAAAAATGAGGTGGTTTTAAAGATCCAAGTTTATCATGCTATAGCGCGCATAACCTAAAGACTTTAAAAAGTCTAAGCGCTTGAGATTTGTGCAATTTCACCAACATTGCTAGAGCTTTATATACAGCCGCACAACTTTATAAGATCAGAAGCTTTAGTAAACAATTATCAAAAAAACACCAACTCTGTGGAAATTTTGGCACCAGTTGGTAATAACCATCAATTGTATCATTTTTTATAATAATATATTATTTAGAATGATATATTATTATAAGTAATTTCTATTGAGAAATATTAAAGGATTATTCTTATGCAAAAACGAACATTAGTACTAAAGGGCTGTATTTACATATTTTTTACAACGGTGTTAACTGCGTGTGTTGGTGGTGGTGGTGACGCAGAGACAGCACCTGAATCAACACCTGAAGTTATACCTGAATCAACACCTGAATCAACACCTGAAGTTATACCTGAATCAACACCTGAATCAACACCCGAAGTAACAAACTTGTGGACAAAAGATGAATATTTACCTTCTTTAAAATACAAAGATATGTGCAAAACACCACGCCTAGGTAAAGATGTTTATGGCGATGCCTTCGAAGACAAACTAGATAATTGGTTAGATGAAAGTTTTTGGTTACGCTCTTGGACCAACGAGACTTATCTTTGGTATGACGAGGTGGAGGATAAGAACCCTGCACTATATAATTCGCCAGAATCCTATTTTGAAACCTTAAAAACCTTTCAAAAAACAATAACTGGTCAAGATAAAGATAAGTACCATTTTACCAGATCTACAGAAAGTTTCGATCAAGTGGCTCAAACTGGCGTGTCTTTTAGTCATGGTTTTAATTGGGTAATGCATCAATCCAGGCCTCCAAGGCATGCTACTGTTTCGTATGTGACTCCAAATTCTCCAGCTAGCGAAGCTGGTTTTGCTAGGGGGGATACGTTTGTTAAAATTAATGAGGTTGATGTTAAAGAAGGAAGGGATTATGTAAGGCTCAATGATGGCTTTTTTCCAACTGACAATGATCCAACACATACATTTACTATGCAACGCATAAATGGCACAGAATATACGGTATCGATGTCTGGAGCCGACTTACAAGAACCACCCGTTTTTTTAACCGACACAATCACAGCTAATGATGAGTATGGCGACCCACAATCCATCGCTTACGTAATGTTAAATACCTTTAATACATTTATCGCTGAAAAAGCCTTGTTTGACACGTTTAAGCAGTTGTCAACTGATGGCAATAACTACGACACCTTAGTGTTGGATTTGCGCTATAACTCAGGCGGATATATCTATATAGCTTCTCAATTAGGTTATATGTTGTCTGGAAATAAATTGGACCCTAACGCCTATTTTTATAAAGAAACGCAGAATGACAAACTCGATGATGCTATACCTGAGCCTTTTTATCACTACACATCAGATTACCATGAAGACTTGGATGCTGGTCAGAAAATATCAAGCTTGAATTTAGAAAAGGTGTATGTTCTCACTACTAGTGACAGCTGCTCTGCAAGTGAAATGCTGATTAACAGTTTACGCGGAGCCAATATAGAAGTCATACTTATAGGAGGACAAACGTGTGGCAAGCCCTATGGGTTTTATAGCACCGATAATTGCGGAACGACTTATTCAACTATACAATTTAAAGCAGAAAACTATAAAAATTTTGGAGACTATGCTGATGGTTTTATACCCACACTTGATCCAGACGAACTTGACTCCCACGACTCTTACGTTGAGGGATGCAAAGTAGAGGATGATTTTGAGCATGCGCTAGGCGATCAACAAGAGTCACTATTGAGCGCTGCCATTCATTATCATAAATATAATGAATGCCCTGTAGACAAGGAAAATAGTCAACAAACACAAGGCTCAGCATATAGCGCTTTTTTTACAGAAAAACCGACTGCCAATGGCGATGCAGACCTATTTAATGACCCCAGAATGAAACTACATAATAATCGTGGATCAAATGCCATCATGTTGAAAAACGATAATTTGAATTCCAATATGTCTAAACCACTGACACCATAGGTTAAAAAATGATGATATTGCAAAGCTCGATAGGTTTGCGCAAATATTTTTATATACTATTATTATTTGTGCTTCTACTAAGTAGTTGCGGCAGTGAAAATATTTATGAGCGTAACGAAAACATTTCAGACACAAAGTACTATTCTCATTTTTTACCAGCAATAGTGCCACCATCTGTTGTGTCACATGAGCAAATAAAAGTGGGTTTAAATACTTTACTAGGACAAGCTACAGCCATTGAGAAAGGTTCGTTTACCACGTCCAATAGCGTGTTGTTTGAACGCATCAAATTCAATCGTAAAAAACTGAATAACAGCTTAGAAAATAGCCAGCAAGGTATTGATGGTAGTTTATTAGCCCAACATGAAAAGTCATTCACTATCCAGTTAATGACCGATGGCGAACACTGTTATTTGGTGCATAAAGTGGCCAATCGTTCCGTGCATGTAGAAAATTTGGCTTGCGTAAAACTTTAAAGCGTTTGGTGACTTAAATGATGGATATATTGTGAAGCATATATCCATCATTAGTCGACTTAAATCAGATGCTGAAAAATTCGATAATCATAAGGAAAGCTAATCCCGCAAGGCGCGGCGTAAGATTTTACCCACGTTAGTTTTAGGCAGCTCGTCCCTAAACTCAACTTCTTTGGGCACTTTATACGCTGTTAAGTTTTCACGACAATGTGCTAACACATCGGCTTGGGTTAAATTCGGGTCAGACTTAACCACAAACAACTTTACAGTTTCACCACTTACTTCGTTAGGAATACCTACCGCTGCACACTCTAAAATACCTTCGTGTTGGCTGGCTACATCATCAATTTCATTGGGGTATACATTGAAACCAGACACATTGATCATGTCTTTAATACGATCTACTAAACGAATAAACCCGTCTTCAGCCAATATAGCTACGTCGCCGGTTTTAAACCAGCCTTCAGCGTCAATCGCTTGTGCTGTGGCCTCTGGGCGCTGCCAGTAGCCTGCCATTACTTGTGGGCCTTTCACACACAGCTCGCCTTCTTGGTTAAAACCTAAGTCAGTGCCATCTTCTGCAATCACTTTTACTTGTGTGCCTGTGAGCACTTTGCCAATAGTGCCAATACGAATGTCATGGTAAGGGTTAAAGGAAACAGCAGGAGAGGTTTCGGTAAGCCCATAAGCTTCTTGTATTTGACACCCTGTAACACCTTGCCATTTGTTAGCTGCAGCTTCTGTGAGCGCCATGCCACCTGAAATAGTATGTTTTAGGTGAGAAAAGTCTAACTCATTAAAACCTTTGTTATTACATAAGGCCACAAACAAGGTATTTAGACCTGCAAAGGAAGTAAATTTGTGCCGGCTTAGCTCTTTCACAAACCCAGGAATATCACGTGGATTGGGTATCAGCACCATTTCATGGCCCATATCTGTCATGACCAAACTCACTGTAAATGCATAGATATGATAAAGCGGTAAAGGCGCAATCATCACTTCGGTGTCTGTATCCAAAATATCTACGATGAGCTCGCGCACCTGCATCATATTAGCTACTAAGTTTTGATGCAGTAGTTGTGCGCCTTTGGAAACGCCTGTAGTGCCTCCGGTATATTGTAATACGGCTGTATCAGCCAGTGTGAGAGACACTGCCACTGGGGCTTTTTTAGCACCTAATGCCAGAGTCTGTCTAAAGCTTACAGCATCAGGCAAAGAATAGGCTGGCACCATTTTTTTAACACGCTTAACTACTGTGTTTATTAACACACGCTTAGCAAACGGGTGCATATCAGCAAGCTGTGTCACCATAACCAGCTTAATGCCAGTTTTAGGCACCACTTGCTCTGCCATATTAGCCATGTTGGCCAAAATCACTAGAGCCTTAGCACCTGAGTCATTAAATTGGTGTTCCATTTCTCTGGCGGTATAAAGGGGGTTGGTATTCACCACTACCATACCTGCTCGCATGGCGCCCATTGCTGCAATAGGAAATTGCAATACGTTAGGTAGCTGTATAGCTATGCGGTCGCCCACATTAAGGTCAGTATGGTTTTGCAAATAAGAGGCAAAATTAGCAGTTAAACGCTCCATGTCTGCAAAGGACAAAGTTTGCCCCATGCAGCTAAAGGCGGGTTTGTGTGCATACTTACCACAGGCTTCTAAAAATACATCAGTAACAGATTGGTATTGGCCAAATTCTACGCCAGCGATTTGATTCATGATAAGCCTTTAAGTTTTTGTTATATATACAGCCATGCTAATAAAACATGCGTTTGAAAACCAGCATAATTTGAAAAATATTTCCTAAATGCTTCTTTTTAAGAAAAAGCACACTCAGGACAGTTAAACCACAATTAAACCACACCAAAACCAAACCCTAACTAAGGGCCACACCTTTATGCAGCACCAACATATCTCCAGGAAGCATAGTATGCCATGTTTCATTGTCTGTAAGTGGCTGTGTGGCTACCACCGAAACAACATCATTGGGTGTCGTTTCTTCACCAAAATCCACATTAACATCTGCATCGCTTAAAGAGGCCTGACCAAAAGGAGCCTTGCGCGTAATCCAGCTTAGCTTGGTTGAGCAAAAACAATAAAGATGGTCGCCATCTGAAAGCAGCATATTAAACACCCCCAGAGTTTTTAAATACTGACAGTGCTGTTGTAAAAAATAGCGCACTGCCGACTTGTCTGAAGGTGGTTTAGGAAAAGCTGTACGCAGCTCACTAAGCAACCAACAAAATACATGCTCGCTGTCTGTGTCTCCCACAGGTAAATAGTGGTTTAGATACAAACTTGAGGTGTCTGTAAGCTGCCCGTTGTGTGCAAAGGTCCAGTGCTTACCCCACAGCTCCCTTTGAAAAGGATGAGTATTTTCCAAACAGATGTTGCCTACATTGGCTTGGCGAATGTGGCTGATGACGATATGAGATTTCATTGAATGACGCTGCACTAAGCGCGCTACTTCAGAATCTGCACTAGGTTTTGGGTCATGAAATGTACGGCAGCCTTTACCTACATAGAATGCAATACCCCAACCATCACGATGAGGGCCACAGCCACCACCACGCTGCATCAGCCCAGTAAAGCTAAAGCAGATATCCGTAGGCACATTTGCACTCATGCCTAAAAGTTCACACATATACCCGTTCCACTTCTAACGACTTAATTAAGTTTTTGTTTGTGTTTTTGCTTCTGGTATTTTATTAGTTCTACGTAAAATAACCAATAAAATCAATAATACAAAAGCTGCCCCACCCACTATATACCAGCGCCAATGCATAGACTGGTCTGTAACAATCTGGTCATCTTGCACAGAGCTAGCCGCTTCATTAACAGTGTCACTGGTTTGATTAGGCAAAGTTTCTAAAGCTTGGGCTGGGCTACTTAGCTTGGCCGTTAGTTCATTAACAGCATCGACAATCTGACCAGTAATAGTTTTTGGCGCAGTATCAGCCTCTTTGATAACCGCTGCAGGCTCATTGACCACCGCTGTAGCCTCTTGCTCAACCTGTGACTCAAACATCAGCGCTTGTAACTCTTTTGAAGGCTTTTCTTTACTCACTTCGATGAGAATGGGTTGGCTCTTTTTAGGTGCCGTATCGACTATCACAGCTACCTCATTGGCAACGGGCATATTTAGAGCATTGTTTGCAGCATCTCTTTGGGTGTCTGTTAAGGCCACAAGAGGGTGAACTTTAAGGCTACGATTAATGGTGCGAACCAATGAACCATTAATGACAGCAATATTAAGATTATACATGCCAGGTTGATTAAGCACGGGCAAATCCATTCGCGTTTTTTTATCTACAGCAAACCGTTGCTTGCGAGCAAACACCTCTTTGTCGCCATTATCCATAGCAACTTCAAGCTTAAACCCTTGTAGCTGCGCTGCAGATAATAGCTCACCTTTTGCATTAGCTAGCTGCACGTCGATATAGCTGCGCTGACCTACTTTTATATTTTGATGACTTTGCTGTAGTAGTATTTGTATTTTACCCACTACATTGATGCGCTTTAATATGGCGGTATCACTAATTAAGGTCCAAGTGCCAGGCGTAGGGTCTTGAATTGTAACCACTTCATGGGTAGAGGAGGACTGCCATATTTGAGTGTCTATAGCAGGTATGCGGGTAACTATATCTTGCTTACCGTCAGTAAATTTGATGTTTTCATCGCCGTTTTTTTCTACTACCACAGTCATTGACTCAATGCCCTGCTCTACTAGAAAAGATTGCTCAATAGGCTCAACAGCAACTTGCTGAGTCACTACCGTGTTATCCAAAGCCCTTAAAAAGATATCTAATAGTTGGTCTGCATCTTCAGCCACTTCAAACAAGCCGTCAGTGCGTCTGGCTATTGCGCTGAGCGTTGCTTGGTCGGCTCTATAAGATAAACCCACAGTGTGCACACGGGCACCTACGTTAATGTATTGCTGAAGTATCGGCTCAAGCAGCGCATTTCGAGCGAGTGCGTTTTGGGCGGCGTCTTTACTTACATCCACCATACCATCGGTTAATAAAATCACATGTAGCTGGCGAGCTTGGGTTTGATCTTGTGCATTAAATGAAGCAGCAGTTAGCGCAGCGCCAATGTCTGTATATAGGCCAGTGGAAGATATTTTTTGAGAAGCTAGAGCAGCTTGTTGCTGCCATTGTGCATCCACCTCACCATGGGGAACAACCACCTTAGGGGTGTTAGCAAATTGCCAAACGCCAGCTTTGCTTCCTTTAGGTAATAATTGAGTGAGCACTTGTAATGCAGGAATACGCAGATTGTTTGGATCAGTTTTTTTCATACTGCCAGACACATCGATCAATACACGAATGTCCATCTGATTAGACAAAGGCTTACTAATAGCCGGATGACTTATAGCTAATAAAGCGATGAAAAGTGTCGCACTTATACTGCGCATAGCATGAAACTTGAACATTAATTAGAAATCCGAATATTATTTTTATTTAACTTACCATAACACAATCTAAAGACACTGTAACAAGAGCAAACAGCTACTTTTATTCACCAAGTTGCTGAATCTCAATGATATGTTCACCCCACCTTGTCTCTGGCACTTTGTCTTCTGATATAGCCCATTTGCGCACAGTCATGCCCGCTTTTACCGTAGATTTAGGATCGCCTGTGACCAATGGATGCCAGTCAGGTAAATCTTTACCTGCCGCCACGCGCCTATAACCACAGGTTTCTGGCAACCAGTTATATTCTTCTACAGCTTCTGGGGTGACCAAGGTGCAATCGGATACTTTATCTTGGCGCGTTTCATACACACTGCACTTGCAAGACTTAAGATCAAGGTAACGGCATGCCACACTAGTGTGATACATCAAAGGCACATCATCATCTATGAGCTTTTGTAAACAACAACGCCCACAGCCGTCACATAAGGATTCCCATTGCTGGCTTGTCATTTCTTTGGGGGCGACGTCTTTCCAAAACCCTGTTTGTGTTGAATGTTTCATAAAGCTAGCTTATCGGCAGTGTTTAATAGGTTGGGTTAATCGGCGCACGGTAAAGATCCAGCATATACTCTTCGCGCACTGGGGGCATTTGTAAATAATAGCCCTTTTCATCAATTTGCGACAACACGTCTGCTGCACTGGCTTTAGCAAACTTTCTGTCAGGTGTAAGTAGCATATCCATGCGGTGCTCTGGCTTACCAAACATCACTAACAAAGCCTCTGGCACTAAACTTAACGCCTTGGTTTTATCCACATAGAGATACATTTCGTCTTTCTTTTTGCTGCGATAAATTGAGCAAATAATACGCTTTTGAGTCATTACTGTGTCTCTTGAATATGGTTATATTCTGTGGCAATTGGCTCTGCAAGAAACTCTTCTCGCCAGCCTTGCCAGTTACTGGGTAAGCTAAACGGCTGCTTTTTACGCAAACCTTCAAATAGCGCTAATAATTCTTTTTTACGGCCCATCAATTGCACTTGCACACAAGCATTCACAGCTTGATCTGTGACTACTTTATGTAGGCGCTTGTAGTCTTTGTTTTCGTTTTTAGATAAAGGCTGCGGCACCCCTGGCAACACTTGTGATGAAGCACCCATGATAGCCAGCCACTGTTTGCCATAACGCCTTAAGCTACTAGGGCGCATGTCTTGGCATTCACCAATGGCACTTAGATCCACAGGGTTTTTATGGGCCATATCAATGAGGCTGCTGTCTTTAACCACAAAACTTTTTGGCCTGTTTTCGCTACGCGCTACTACTTCGCGCCATGCCGCCAAAGCACGCAAACGCCCTACAGACTTGCCCTGCAAACGCCACGCATTTTTCATTTGAGTGTAGGCCAGCTCTGGATCTATAGCTGGCTTGGGCTGCGCTAAGCGCTGCATATCTTCCAAAAACCACTCCCACACGCCCTTATCTTTTAAGCGCTGGGCAAGAAGGTCATAACACTGCATGAGGTGAGCCACATCCATCGCTGCATAGTGGCACTGAGAATCACGCAGTGGTCGCTGTAGCCAGTTGGAGCGTGTTTCCCCTTTATCCACAGTTTCACCCAATAAATCTAACACCATGCTTTGATAACCTGGCGATAAGCCCATATCTACATATGCAGCAGCTATTTGTGTGTCTGCCATAGGTGTGGGCCGTAGCTCAAGCCAATGCTGAAATAGCTCTAAATCTTCACTGCAGGCATGCATCACTTTAAGCGTGTCTGGGTCTGTGAGTAAGGTTTGAAGAGGCTGCCAGTTATCAATGGTAACAGGGTCTACCAGAAAGGTGTTGCCATCTGCGACAAGCTGCACTAGCCCTGGAATGGGGTAAAAAGTATCTTCTCTAACAAACTCAGTATCCACAGCAATAGCTGAGGCCTTAATAAGCTGGTCACAGGCTATTTGTAGCCCTTCGTTGGTGTCTATATATTGATACATATCTGACATAATTAAGTATAACTCTTGCGGCCAGCAAACGCGTGGGCCAAAGTGCCGCCATCGACAAACTCTAGCTCACCCCCTATAGGCACACCATGAGCTATGCGTGTGACATTAACAGCTGGGGTATCTAGCTGCTGGCGAATCAATTGATGAATAAAATGGGCCGTTGCATCACCCTCTATAGTAGGGTTAGTGGCTATAACCACCTCTGTGATCTGCTCTTCCTTTAGGCGTGAAACAAGTAAATCTAAGCCTAATTCATTGGGCCCAATACCATCCATGGGAGATAAATGCCCCATGAGTACAAAATATAACCCTTTAAAACCAGCGCCTTGCTCTATGGCTAAAATATCCGCAGGCGTTTCTACGATACACAAGGTAAGAAGGTCACGATCTGGCCGAGTGCACATGCGACACACGGGGATTTCACTGTGGGTTCTGCATTGCTCACAACGACCCACTTTATCAAGTGCACGGTTTATGCTTTGGGCCAACACTGCCCCACCTTCACGGTTGCGCTCTAAAATATGCAAAGCCATGCGCTGCGCTGATTTACGCCCCACACCCGGCAAGCAGCGAAGAGACTCGATAAGATCATCAATAAGAGGACTAAACGACATGAAGGTTAACCTATAGTTAGTATAATGTGCTACTAAAGTGAGTGGCTAAAACGGCATCTTAAAACCCGCTGGCATACCCATGCCTGCGGTCATGTCAGACATATTGTTCTGGCTAGTTTGCTCTACTTTGCGCACCGCATCATTGACTGCCGCGGCTAATAGATCTTCTAGCATTTCTTTGTCTTCTGACATCAATGAGTCATCTAGCTGAACACGCTTTACATCATGACGTCCTGTCATAACCACTTGCACCAAACCGGCGCCAGAGGTGCCAGTAAACTCTGCATTAGCTAGCGCGGCTTGGGATTCTTGCATTTGTTCTTGCATTTTTTGGGCCTGTTTCATCAGATTGCCCATACCACCTTTTAACATATGTATTTCCTTATCATTAATCTAAGTTTATATTTCGATAGGGTTCACGGGCAATACACTATCAGTGTCTAGCTGCCCATTAAATGCTGTGGTTAAACTCGCCACGTTTGGATCGTTTTGTAATGATGAAATAGCTTCATTTTGATGCTGCGCTTCACGCCTTTGGCGATTAGCAAACGGGGTTTCTGTTTGAGCTTTTCCAATGCCTATGCTCAACTTTAATTCACACCCAAACATCTTTTCCAAAGCCTCACAAATGCGGCTTTGGTGAGTATCATTTAACATGCTGCTTTGGCCCTGCTCTAGGGTGAATTGCAGATGAGTGCCCTGTCTTTGAGCAAACACCATATTTGCAGCAATAGCGTGAGTCATGCCGGATAGATTAAGGTCGTTAAACACTTGAATCCAGTTTTGTTCGCTTAGGTCTGCCAAAGTCCAATCATGTGCTGGCTTCTGTGGGGTTGCAACAGCTTCTGGCTCTGGCTCTGGCTCTGCCATTGCCACTGGTTCAGGCTGGCGCTCTGGTTCTAGCTGAGGCTCTTGTTCTAGCTGAGGCTCTTGTTCTAGCTGAGGCTCTTGTTCTAGCTGAGGCTCTTCATCCCACGGTGGCGACTCAATTACAGGAGCCTGTGTAGCTTGGTGTTGATAAGTTTCTTCTGGCTGAATCTCTGGCTGTGGCGCTTGTTCTGGTTCTGGCTCTATCTTAGCTTTGGGTGCAGATTTAGGCTCTGGTTCAGGCTGAGGCTCTGGTTCAGGCTGAGGCTCTGGTTCAGGCTGTGCTTCTGCAATGGCTGTAGTGTTTGACGCGACTGCTTGAGGTGATATTTGAGGCGCTGCAACTTGCATTTGGCCAGCATGTAGTTGGGGCCTAAAGGCCAGCATCCGTAGCAAAGCCATTTCAAAGCCCGCTTGCACGACAGGTGCGGCTGCTAAATCTTTACGGGCCATAATGCCCATTTGATAAAATAGCTGCACGTCTGCAGGGCTAGTGCTTTGAGCTAATTCTTGCACCTTCACCTGATCAAACTGCACAGAAACCGGCGCGTCTGGCAACACCTGACAAATAGCCACTTGATGCAATAAGCTTAATAAATCTTCCAAAGCCACCACAAAATCTTGGCCATGCTCGGCCAGCTCTTTAATCAAGTGCAACAACTGTGACGCATTGCCTTGCTGCAGCTGACTAACAATAGCCACCACTTTGCCTTGGTCTATGCTGCCTAGCATTTGGTTTACAGAAGACTCTGTTAAGTCGCCACCACAAAAGGCAATGGCCTGGTCTGTAAGACTTAAAGCGTCACGCATGCTGCCTTTGGCTGCACGCCCAAGCTGCCACAACGAGGCTTCAGCAAAAGGAATCTCTTCGCTAGTAAGCACATTGCGCAAATGCCCTGCCACTTGATCAGCAGGCATGTTTTTTAAATTAAACTGCAAACACCGCGAAAGCACAGTAATGGGTAGCTTTTGTGGATCTGTAGTGGCTAAAAGAAATTTTACGTGAGGCGGCGGCTCTTCTAGAGTTTTAAGTAGCGCATTAAAACTACTGGTAGAAAGCATGTGCACTTCGTCTATTAAATACACCTTAAAACGCCCGCGTGTAGGGGCATATTGCACATTATCCAGCAGCTCGCGGGTGTCTTCTACTTTGGTGCGTGATGCGGCGTCTACTTCGATTAAATCAACAAACCGGCCTTCTGTTATTTCCACACAGCTTGAGCACACACCACAAGGGGTAGAGCTTACGCCTTCTTCACAGTTAAGGCAGCGTGCCAATATACGAGCAATAGTAGTTTTGCCCACACCGCGAGTGCCTGCAAACAGATAGGCATGGTGCAATCGCTGTTCGTCTAGAGCATGCACCAAGGCACGCAGAACATGTTCTTGGCCAACCATAGTGTGGAAATTTTGGGGCCGCCATTTACGGGCTAAAACCTGATATGCCATGCAAATGCACTCGCTGGGTTAAAAGACACTTGAAAACACCATTATATGAGCCACACGCAATTAAAGCTACCAACTAAAAAGCCTGCACCACCTTTGTCTATATCTGAGTGTGTCTTATTTTGGGTAAGGCACTTCTAATGAATATTTAGATTGGGTGTGCATAGCCCAGTAGGCCTCTTTTAGCTGCGTGGTTAAAGGGCCTATACGGCCTGTGCCTATGACGCTGTCATCCACCTGCGTAATGGCCATAATGCCACCGGCAGTGCTGGTGGCAAACGCTTCATCGGCGTGCCTAAACGCATCTGCCGATATTTCCCCAAGCACCACCTTTGTGTTTAGGGCGTGTGGTGCCTCTAGGGCAAGCTTTTGGGCTAGCTGCATTACTATTTTACGAGTAATGCCTTGCAGCACCCCTGTGTTTGTAGTGAACAGCTGATTACCTTTAATAATAAAGATATTAAACCCTGGGCCTTCTTTTATGTTGCCGTTTTCATCCACTAAAGCAGCGCTTTGTGCGCCACGATCATAGGCATCAAATTGCCCCATCACTAAATCTAACCAATGGTAGTTTTTAATGGTGGGGTCTACGCTTGCGCTAGGGATGCGCTGCTGCTTACTAATAGCAATATGAAGCCCTTCTTCTGGTGGGATAATCCACACAAAAGGCACCACAAAAGCAAAAAACTGGTTAGTGCAGGTGCGAGGGTCTCGAGAGCCAGGTGAAGGCTGTCCACGGGTAGTAATCATTTCTACATAAGCATGGCGCAAGCCACTTTGTGCCACCATATTTAACAACAGCTTAGCCAGCTGTGCCTTGGTGTAGGGAATAGATAACCTTAGCTTTTCCATGCCGGCATAATAGCGGTCTATATGCTCATCCAAACAAAAAAATCGCCCCTGCCACACATGGCTCACATCATAGGTGGCATCAGAATGTAAAAAGCCCCAGTCTAAAATAGATATTTTAGCCTCACTAATCGCTACTAGCTCACCATCTACATAAGCCAAGCTTTGAGGTGTGGAGTGGGGTTTTAACATAGCTACTGGCCACCTAATGCGTGAGTGAGGTATTTACTAGCAGTCGGTGTATTGACTACCCAAACATTGGTTTGACATTTGTTGTAGCTTGGCTTTTTGGTCTGTGCTCATGCCTTGGGCTAGGGCTTGTTGGTTTTTAGCGCCAAGCTCATTGCCGCCATAGCCTGCAATGTTGTACCACATGTAAGCTTTGTCTGTGTCTTGGGCAATGCCATCGCCATTTTCATACATTACACCTAGGTAAGCTTGGGCTTCTACTAAGCCTTGCTTGGCGGCAAGTGTGTACCAGCTTACGGCGGTCTCATCATTTTCTACAACACCTTGACCAGTATTATAAATGCTTCCTAGGCTAAGCTGAGCATCAGCATCACCTTGATCTGCTGACAAGGTGTACCATTTTAATGCCATTGCATCGTTTAGTGGCACACCCTCACCATTGGCATACATAGTGGCCAAACCGTACTGGCCAGCAGCATCGCCTTGGTCTGCGGCTAGGCCATACCATTTCACTGCAACTTGGGCGTTTTTTTCTACCCCAAAACCAAATCTATAAAGGGCGGCAAGGCTACTTTGAGCATCCACATTGCCTTGCTGCGCTAAAGGCTCCCAGTAGGCAATGGTGGTGTCATACTCACCCGCTTGAAACGCCTTAAAACCCTTGTAAAGATCAGACTCTTGAGCCACTGCATGGCTCATCACCATGGATAAAAACACTGCCGCAATTAATTTTTTCATTGATAAAGCCTTATAATGACCGTTTATTCTTAGTGCCAATAAGTATACAAGCATAGCTTATAAATTGCGCCTGTATGTTTTGTGGTGGTTAACTTTTATTAGGCGCTTTTTTCATCACCATTAATGTATGAATACACTTGTAAATCTGTACGCTTTTTCCAGCCTACCTTTACCCAAAACGCTTTTGCTAGCTCATTATTATCAAGCACATGGATATGTGACTTTGAAATACCTTCTTGTCTCAAAGCTTCTAAGCAATGCGACATTAGCTTTTCGCCAATGCCATGCTTTCTATAGCCTTTTAACACTGCTAGGTGCTGAATATATCCACGCTTACCATCATGCCCACACATTATAGTGCCCGCCAAATGCCCATCTACTTCACACACAAAGCTTAGCCCAGGGTTTCTATTTAGGTATTTAGTAATGCCTTCAATGGAATCTGCATCACGCAGCTGCAGGCCTTCAGACTGTGTCCAAAGCTTAATAATACTTTGGTAATCTGATAGCTCCATTGTTCGATAGTGCATTGAATTTGCCCAAAATTTAAAAGGAATCTACCAGCACAAAATCAAACGCACCTGTGTGCTCGCGCAACGGTTTAACGCTTTGGTACTCGTCACTTTGATACCAGTTTTTTGCTGCTTGGGTGCTGGGGAACTGAAAAATAACCGTGCGGTCTTTATCATGGGTGCCCTCTAATACGTCACTCACACTGCCACCTAGCAAATAAGTGCCTTGATAACGCTCTAAAGAAGGCCCAGCCGCCTCTACATAGTGCTGGAATGCTTCTGCGTCTGTAAGCTTTGAATGAACAATTAAAAAAGCGGGCATCGTGTCATCTCATGGATTAAAAGCCATAGCAGTGTGGATTATTTATTTAATAGAAACATACCACAAGAAATCATAAAACTGAATATAGATACGCTTTAGCGACACATGAAATGCGGGTTTAGTATCAGGTCACGCTGTCTGTGCGGCAGTGGATGGCCTATTATGTAAATAGACCATTTACGTGCAGAATATTTAGCAATGTTCTAAAACAACATTAATCTGCATAGCCAGCAGTAATAAACACCTGCACCCTGCGGCTTAAGGTAAGGTCTTCTCCGTTTTTGCCTGTTACTGGTGAGGTTTCACCTTGGGCAAGCATAGAGGTTACTTTTATATTTAAAAGATCAAAGTAACGCGTCACCGAGCTTATGCGCTCTTGGGATAAGCTCATGTTATAAGCGGCATCACCTCGTGTGTCCGCATGGCCCAACAGCCTAACAGACAGCACTTTGTCAGCTTTGTTGGTGGCCATGGCCACTTGCTTTAGGTTGCTTGTGGCATCTGTTGTGAGGTCTGCGCTGGCTGTGTCAAATAGCACGGTTGTTTTATAGTTATGGTAGCGGTAATTAATCTTTGGAATAGCTACAGGCTTTGCTATCTGCACCACCTTATCAACCACTTTTTCAACAACAGCTGGGTTTGGGGCTGCAGGCGTAGGTGGTGTTGGTGTTGGTGTTGGCGCAGCCATCTTAGCTGGGGCTTTTGTAAGCACTACTATGGGTTCTTTGTTACTTACTGGCTCAGGGCTTGCTAGCACCTGCTGGGCCTCTAAGTTAAGAGCCTTGGCCACTGTTTTTTGTAGGTCTGCAAAAACTGATGAAAATGCTTTAGGCTGGGGCCTAGTTTGGGTTTTAAGTGTGGTTAATGTGTTGTCTTTATAGTGGATGGTTCTTACAGGGTTGCCATTAGCAGACACGATTACTGTGCCGTTGATAGTTGTCCAATATTGGCTATTGCCTGCTGGGCTTGAAGCTGATGCAGAAATAGCAGCCATGGCTAGGGTTATGGCTAGGGCGAGTTGGTTTTTAGTGTTCATATTAAATATCTCAAAGCTTTATGTATCTCAAGAAATTTGAGTTACTTAAAAAGTTGAAGTTATTTAACCCCAAAAGAGTGAACCTTCTGTGAACCAAAGCTGAATAGTTGGTGATTAATAATGAAGACACTGTGAATATGAATCAGGTTAACGCTTTATTAAGTTAATGTGTGGCAAATAACCAAGCTAAAACAAACCCACCTAGATACCAAAATATTCCAAAAAAAGCAGGCCCAAAAAAAACTAATGCAATATGGCTAAACCTCAATCCAAGCTGAGTTAATAAAAGAAAAGAAAACTTTAAGGCTTTATTGATCAACAAAGCACAGGTGATAATGCCTAATATTGAGGTTATTAAATTAACATTAGAGTAAATAGTTAGCTCATATTGCACAATATGTGCCCACACAGCTATACAAAAGTCGATTGGAATAACGATTAAGTAATAATAAGATTCGGTTATAAAATTGTAGGGCTCAGAAATGCTAGGCCAATAATTAAAATATTTATAAAGCCAGTAAATACCAAGCCACAGCCCAGCCACTGCCGGAATGAGGCTAATACGCCCTGCTTCTGTGTTGCTGAAGCCTCTTACAATATAAATAGGTTGTGCCATTTTCTAAGCTTACTCTTTAAATAATGAAAGCATGTTTTACCTAATCTTTCTTTCAGGAAAAAGAATATAACACTCATTGAACAATATTCCAAAAATAATACTCTATTACAAGATTTTAATATTTTAATATTTTAAAAATATACCTTCAGTTATCTGTGAAGCAGGTCATTTCTCAAAAAGAATCTACTGCTTAATTAGCACACTGGTTGATTGGTATATATTACAAAGAAATGGTGGCATCCCTATCAGCCGCGCCTCACCACACGAATCCATCGCTGTGGCTGCTCAAAAAACAAAACGACTACAGTTTCTTTTACCCTGATTTATAAGGTTTAAAAGATCTTACACTTATCAAAAAAGTGATTAATCAAGGGTAAATCGAATCACAAACAACACATTCATTTCAAGCGAAGTGTTCCACTTTGTGGCACAAGAAAAACAGCTGCAGATCTTATACATAAAAATGAACCTATTTGGCTAGACTGCTAGCAATCGTCTTCTGGATCTTCCTCTTCCTCTTCC
>Ga0115004_10000082_pt1 | contig 54003 bp, 38 predicted proteins | sample ArcticOcean_MG_C_10_FD_88737 | JGI IMG/M metagenome (GOLD analysis project Ga0115004, IMG submission 88737) | Marine microbial communities from western Arctic Ocean - ArcticOcean_MG_CB11_90 | ecosystem: Environmental > Aquatic > Marine > Oceanic | place: Arctic Ocean: Canada Basin | collected... | reverse complement strand
AGAGAACAAGACAGAGAACAAGACAGAGAACACAAAGTGTTTTGCGCAAAAGATATCGCGACGTTACTTATCCATCGTTGGTTTTTACCTCGGTCTCGTTGTCCGCCTCGTACCCTTCATCTCGCGTACCCTTCGTGTCTCACTTTACTAGTACCCTTCCTCTCTGGTACCTTTCAGCGGTAGAAGCACGTCAGCACCGCCAGCGCGGTGGCGATGAGCGCGGTGACGAACACCTCCTGGTTCAAAAGGTACCACACCGGGACTTTCACCGAGAAGGTTTCGAAAATCAGGTTGGGGACGTAGTACGTGGCACCTAAAATCACGGCGAATGTCCCGAGGACCAGGGCGAAGGACCGGGCGAAGCGTTTGTTGTTGTGCTTCACCGCGGCGTCCTTGTCGATGTTCGCGCTCGGGCCGGGATCCACATCAACCAGCTTCATGAACATACGGAACACCTTTTATTGTAAAGAAAAAGTGTCAGTGTTGTATGGGCAAACAGTCGGAGGGATTTAGGAAATGCGGGGACGTACGTGGAAAATGGTGGCGTAAATCACGGGTTGCAGGGTCCTTATGGTTCCCGGGGTGCACAGGGTGATTGCAATGGCGGCCACGGAAATCGCGACGTTCACTTTCTTGTCCTTCAAAGGAGCTTCGCTGTAAATGGGCGCCCAGGGGCCGAACAACGGCACGGTGTCGCCTTTCAAAACGCCCTTGCCGACGCCCGAGGTGTCCCCTCGCAGGCGCGCCGCTAAACTGGCCTGCACGATTGATTCGTACGCCACCTCCATCGCCGCCAGCTTCGCTGGTTCGGTTTTGTAAAGCAGCTTCTTGCGGTTCAGCGCTTTCTTAACCTCCTCCGCGTCTGACCCGGCAGGGACGCCCAGGGCTTTCCAGGGGTCCTCGGACGCGCCGCCGTCCGCGGCGGCAGCCGCGCGCGCCAAAACAGAACCTCTGCTCATCGTCAAATTGGCGTTGGCGCGCGAGCCGAACACGGCGGCGGCGGCGGCGAGACGAGGAGAGGGAACCTGTTTGAGTTGGTCATAACGGTGCGTTGACCGACGGAGGAGATGGATGTCAGTTTTTTACTCAGGGGCATGAATGGTTCCGCGCGCGTCGGGACGCGAAGAGGAAAACGGAAGATTTCGTTGGTTCCGATATCTCTTTTGGATACCGGCATCGGAGGCATCGCGCATCGATGAGTGCGTGTCGTGAACACGCGCCGTGACGAACACCCGGTCAACGATTTGTACCCCCCCACCGTGGTTCGGCACGTCGCGAGTAACACGCACCTTTTGCGAAACGCTTTTGTTCGCGCCGCGTCCCGCGTCGCGGGGACGCGAGGCGGATGCCCTAGCCACGCAAGGCACGGCGGCGGTGAGAGACATCATCTTTACGGTCGTTCACGAACGACTTGTCACGACTTTTCAGGGAAACCGCGTCGGGTCACGACGTTGGTGCGGGGTGTTTGCTCGACAAAGGTCGGCGAAGTTGACGAACACCAACAGAAAGGGCGGAGTGCGACGCGTTGTGCGCGATCGTGTCGGAGACGGAAAAGCGCAGATGATGACGCTCCGAAACTGATACGGTACGCAGATTTTGCCAAAGGGGAACTTGCCCGGAATGCCAAAATGCTCGCACAGTATACACAGAAAACTCGGGACGAGTCCCAAATCACGGGATGCGCGTTTCCGGGACGCGACGACTTCTTGGCGCTGCGGTCTCAATCCGAGACACACGTGCTGACCGCGCGTGTTTCGCGAATTAATTCGGTTGACACACGGTCAAGGAAGCTCCCCAACGCGTTGGCCCCCGCCCCGCACCCCGCCCCTGGTCGTGTGCGGGTCTGTACTTGACGGCGTCGTGGAATCGGTCTTGGACCGACACGAAAGGCACGAAAGTGGGTGAGACGTAATCGTAATCCTCGTTGTGCCAAGGTCTTTGCGTCCGTCGCGATGGCCCCGCGAGACACGGTCCGGCGAAAGCACGCGCGTCGTACGCGCGCGAGCTCGCCTTTCGGCGTCCCGTTTTCCTTCGGCACGCCTCTGCGTTTGAACAGCCAGCCCGAAGGATTTCGGTCGAGGGGACGCAGTGCGTTCCCGGTTTCGGGAAAACAATCCGTGGATGATGTGTTTGACGAGAACCACCCGGTCGGTGCGGAACGGCGAACAAGTAGCGAGGTACCACATCGGGATGTGGGTGGCTACGGCGTGACGCCCCGGGCGGAGTACCCCGACCTTCAACCGTTCACGACTGTCACTTCGGCGGCGGCGACCCTCGGCCCCGGCCCCGGCGTCGCGCCCGCGATGCCAAAAACACGTAAGCGAACGTCAACTGGCGCAAACGACGCGAGCGCCGTCGTCGCGGCGGCGCGCGTCGCGTCCGCGGAAGCCGCTTTAGTAAGCGCTGCAGATGCCGCGTACGCGCGAGGTAAAGCCGCGAGACTCGCCGCCGCGGTGGCAAATCCCCCGCGGGTCGCGTTCGGCGGGCGACCGCCGCCCAAGTCGGAACACGCGCGTCACGTCGCGGGGGGACTGCGGGGGCGGCGCGCGGGGGTCGGAACCGGGGTAAGAGGGAGACCTGGTGTGCGTCGTACTCGCAAGGTTCGTGACGACCAGGTCGCCTCGGATGATGACTCGGATTGCACGTCGTGCTCTTCGTCCTGGTCCGACGGTTCCCACAAGGAGAACTTCGGCACCGGCTTTGGCAAAGGCCCCGCGTTTAGTTTCGGCACGCGCTTCAACGTCGCCTCAACTTGGCTCGCGGGTTCTTCTGGGAACACCAGTCCCGGGCCGGGCGCGTACGGCGACCTGAATTCGAAACTCGCCACGCACGTCCCCGCGGTTGCGTTCGGGAAGCCTCCCGACCGTCCCGGGGACGGCGGCGCGTCCCCGAAACGCCCGGGGGTGTGGGACCTGGGGGGCGGGCGCGACGACAGCGCGCCGGGCCCGGGTCACTACCACGACTCACGGGTAAAGATAACAGGCCCGCGGTTTTCGTTCGGAGGCGGGAAGGACGATATCGGCAAGCTCCCGGAGGCGCGGCCAGACGACACACCAGGGCCGGGGGCGTACTACAAAGACGATGTAGACGCGATAAAAGATACAAAAGGTTCCCCAAACAAAAACATGGTCGGGTCGCCAAACAAAAGATTTACCTTCGGCGCGCGCGTCGGCGCGGACTGGTCCTCCTCCGGTCCCGGAAACGACGCACCCGCGCCAGGGTCGTATTTCAAAAACCTCGACGAGGTTGGCAAAGGCGTGCGAGACAGCGCTGGTGCTTCGGCACAAACAGGGCCTTCGTTTACGTTCGGGGGCGGGGCGTTGCGGAACGACGGAAAAGAAAAAACGGCGCCGTCGTCGCCCGGGCCCGGGGATTACGCGCGCGACGACGACCCGGACGCTACTGAAAAGCGGAGTCCAAACAAACCCCCTGGTGGGTACACGTTCGGGTGGAGAAGGGGTTCATTACCTAGTAAGAATGATAAGGCCACCCCCGGTCCTGGTGCGTACTACCAATCGCAACGCGGCGACTCCGATCCCGACGCCGCGGCGAAGCCCGGACAAAAAGGGTTTACGCTTGCCGGGAAACTCCCGGTTGTTGTGTTTGGCGAAACCGAAACGCCCGGCCCTGGGGAGTACGACACTTTACGGCCTGGGGACGGCACGGTCGGGGGTGGCCCAGCGTTCACGATGTCGGGAGATGGAGGGAGGTGTTCTGAGCAAAAGAAACCGGAAGAGTCTCCCGGTCCGGCGACGTACCGACCGCGGAGCGCGGGGAAACACGCCCCCGCCTTCACAATGTACGGCCGGGTGCCGGACTTTGGAGGAAAGGTATCAGCGTCGGTTCCCGGCCCTGGGGCGTATAACGTGTTTAGGCCCGTACCTGACATATCAAGTCCAGGGAGTCCGGGTACGACGAATGGGGCGTCGTCGGCGCGTGGTGGTCCCGGGCCTACCCTGAAAGGCCGCGAAGCGTGGGAGCGGGCGGGGCTTGCGGACGCTGGGCGGCACTCGCCCGGCCCAGCCGCGTACGTCACGCGCGCCACAGCTCGGCCTCATTCCGCGGCCCCGGCGTACACCATGGCGGGCCGGTGGGGAGACACCACCTCGCCTGGAAAGAACGACACAAGCCCAGGCCCGGGGGATTACGACGCAACCAACTACGGGGACGACGACGACGGGTTGTATGACGGGAGCGCTGGGAAACGCAACCTCAACCGCAAAACAAAACGCGGCGTCACTTTCGGCGCGCGCCCCGCGACCGGCGGCGCGTTGTCGCACCTGGGCGAGTCTTCCTCGAAACCCGGCCCGGGGCAGTACCACAACCCGGAGGTGTTGGCTCGACGCGACAAAGGCCCTTCGTATTCAATTCGAAATCGCAACGACGGGAAACACGGCGTCGGTCAGCGACTGGAAATGTCGGACGCGCCGGGGCCGGGCGAGTACCACGACGGCGAAGACCGGTTTGACGATTTTGGAAGGAAAGGCGTGACCATCGGCGGACGCGCTTCGGCTGTTAAAACGCACCTGGGAAGCGACTCCCCTGGTCCTGCGTTTTATGTGGGTACATATACGAGCTCCGATTTGGACAGAGGGCCTTCGATTTCGTTCGACCCGGGGATGGCGTCCGGCAGGGACGCGCCGGGCGGTCCGGACGATTCCCTTAAATCCAAGTTGGGAATCCCCGGACCGGGGTACTACGCCCCGGAGGTGTTCCAGTTCCCCATAAAAGACGCCCCCGAGGGCAACGTCGGGCCGGGTGGTGAGTTCCTGTGGGCGCCGAAGGGGTACACGTTCGGATGGCACGGCGCGTACGGCGAGGAGAAACGCAACGGAACTACACGCGACGACCCGAGTCCCGGTCCGGGTGCGTACGAACCCGACACGCACGACTTCGGCGAGGCGTTCGGTTTGTACGGCGCGTCCACGAACACGGAAACGCCGTGGCGGCCGAAACCGGGCGTAACAATAGGCGTTTTGGAAAAAAAAGCGCTAACACGACGCTCGCAAAGCGCACCCGGCCCTGGTGCGTATTACAAAGCGACGGATTACACCGAAGGAAGCGCCGGTGGTAAGGGCCCTAAACGCGGAGTTACGATTCTGGACCGAAAAAATCTGGAGCGCTTGAAGAAAAAGGAAACCGAAAAACAAGGTCCCGCGCCCACCGATTACGACGTGCGCACCTCAGGCACGCGGCGGTTGACAGAAACAAGAGTCCCGGCGCACACCATCGCGCGGCGGTACGTGGAGTCTGTGCGGCAAAAAAACGAGACTGAAAACGCACCCGCGCCGGGCGCGTACGAAACCGCCGGAAGCGCTTTTCGGAGAGACGGCGGCGTGAAGTGGAATGATCCGCCGTCGCGGGACCAAAACTTACGTGCCTCTCTTGCAGGCCCCGCGCCTGGAGAGTACGAGCCTGACGTGACTGCTTCGGTTGAAAAGTTGAAAGCGACTCGGTCCAAAACGGGGGTCAACATTGAAAGGGGCACGACTCGGGCGGCGCCGGGTGGGGTTTTCGACGGGTCCCGCGCGCGCGACCCCACACCCGGCCCCGGCGAGTTTGAGCTTGATGGCGAGGCCAAGTTGATGGTGGAGGCTCTACGTTGGCGGTACCGGGGAGGGGTTGATATCGGCAGAGGGACCAACCGAGACGCACCGGGTGGGGTTTTTGATGGTATTAAAAATGGAACGGACGCGTCGCCCGGTCCCGGGGAGTTTTGGCGCGACGGCGACTCCGGCGAAGGGCTTTTGTCGTCTGGACAAAAAAAAGGGTTCCAGTTCCCCTCCACGTCCCACGCCTCGTTTGGGGGGGCGCTTGACCATTTAATGCGCGGGGGCGACACACCGGGGCCTGGGGAGCACTGGCCTGATGACGAGGGGACATCAGGTGGACGAGAGAGGGAAGGGTCCCGGAGGGTCGCCGGGTTCACCATGCCTAGAAGCCAGCGGGACGTCGGCAAGGAGACCCGCGGGTCTAGAGGCGAGGACTCTCCGGGCCCTGGCGAGTTTGATGCCGAAATTGATGACCGTACTGGCCGCACGGCGGTGAACATGGGAAGGGCCACGGGTCGGGAGGCGTGGGGGGGCGTTTTCGACACGAAACAGACGAGTCCGGGGCCGGGAGAACACGCACCCGAATTCGAGGACGAGGGTGGCAAGTCGATACGTCAAAAAGGCGTGAAGTGGAGCGACCTTCGTGATGGAAAAAACAATTTGGACGGCGTCGATGCTTTCGCGCCCGGTCCGGGCGAGTACGAGCCTGTCACTTTGCGAACGGTCGGTCCGTCCACTATGCCCAAGGCGAAGAAGAGATCAAGCTTAGTCAGCAGGGACGCCGCGCAAAGACCGGGGCCGGGCGAGCACGAGCCTGACGATGACACGCCGAATCCGATGACGGTGGCGGGGCTGCTTCGCAAACGAGCGCAAATGGGAAACAAAGTTGAAGCGACTCCCGAGCAACTAAAAGCGGCGGAAATGAGGCGATTGAGACGACAATCCACGGACCCGCCCTTACCCGGGCCTGCGTCGTACGACGTAAAAGCGGGCGGCATACGAAACGATAAGGGGGTGAAAATGCAAAGCAGAAAGCGGTGGGAGAAATTGGGTGATATGGAATCGACGGGGGGCAGCGGGTTGCCGCCGGGGAAATACGACCCCAAACCGGAAGCCGCGGCGGCGCGGTTGAAACCAGGAAACAGGGTGCCGAGGGGGAACGATTTTGAAGACACCTTCCGGAGCACCAAGGGAAAGGCTCCCAGGGGGTTGGATACGTGGTGACGTGAAGTCCTGGTGGGTGCGAGGTAGAGATAATTAAAGAAGTGAGGCAGAGGTAGCCCGAGGTTACGAGGTATTTCGCATAAAACTCCTTCTCGTATCGTTTCGGTCATCCCCAGAAAACTGTTGACAACGCGTGCAAATTGGCCATTGTTCATCACGCGCGAGGTATCTCGCGCGCGATGGGCGGTGCCGTGGACCCCCTTTCCGCGCGCGCGGTGCTCGCGGGAATGTGCGTGGGGGTGGTGGTGAGCGCCATGAACGTCTCGTTCGGGTTGAAAGCGGGTTGGGCGCAGGGGGGGAGTGTGATTTCAGCGGTGGTGTCGATCGCGCTGTTCAGCGCGTTGCGTCCGAAGATCCCGTTCACGCCGCTTGAAGCGAACGTGTGTCAAACCACCGCGAGCGCTGCAGGGTCCATGACCATGGCCACCGGGTTGATCGGTCCGATTCCGGCGTTGCAAATGCTCGGCATCAAGCACTCGGTGTGGGTCATGGCGCTGTGGGGGTTGGCGGTGGCGTACCTGGGCGTTTTTTTCGCGGTACCCATGCGCGCGCACTTCGTGGTGGACAACGCGGCGACGTTGCGGTTCCCATCCGGCACGGCAACCGCGGAGACTATTAAAAGCATGTTCGCGGACGCGGGGAAGGCGCGAGCGCAGGTGTTGACGCTACGAAACGCGGCGTTATTCGCGTCGGTAATAACAGTGGTGACCTGGGCGGTACCGCCGTTGCTGAAACCGAACTTTCTGTTCCTCGGGTTGCTTCCCGGTTTCGGAAGGCTCGTGCGACTCGGGTTCGGGGTACGGTGCGACCCGATTTTATTCGGAGCGGGGGCGCTGATGGGCACGAAAACGGGCGTGTCCGTGCTAGTCGGGAGCGCCGTGGCGTACGGATTCGTGGCGCCGGTTTTAACCGGAAAAGGGTTCATAAACGACGACCCGCTCGACATGAAACGCGGCGCCCGCGGCGTGATGTTGTGGCCGGGAGTCGCCGCAATGGCCGTGGACGCGGTGGCGCAGCTCGTCGCGTCGGGGGTGGAAGCGGGCGTGGCGATGAGGCGAGCGAAACGGATGGAGTTGTTTGGGGCGGGTGGGGAAAGCGCGGAGTCGTCATCCTTTAAAAGAACAAGACACAGCGACGCGCGTTACGAGCTTCCGGTGTTGACAAGCAAAAGCCGCGGCAGATTGGACATGGCCCCGGTGTCGCTCGCGGGGGTTGTCGGTTTTGAAGCACCGTCGTTGACGGGAATCAAACGAATCGATTTCCAACGAGCCGCCGCGGCGCGAGAAGCGCTCGCTTTGAAAGAAGCGGCGCTTTCGTCGATGGACGAGCGGGAACTTGAAAACGAGGTCTCCGCGAAACAAAGCGACGACTTGACACAAAAAATTCCCGGCCGATGGTGGTTTTTCGGTATACTGGCCGCCTCCACGTTGTGCGTCTGCACGCTTTCCGGGCCCTTCGGCATGAAGGTCTGGCAACCCGCGCTCGCGATTCCAGTCGCCGCGCTCCTGTCCTACGTCGCCGTGCGGTGCGCCGGGGAAACAGACATCAACCCGGTGGGGCCGATGGGAAAAATAGTGCAGCTCGTGTTCGCGGTGGTGGCGCCCGGGGAAACCGTCGCCAACCTGATGGCCGCCGCGGTTTCGTGCGGCGCCGCGGGGCAAGCCGGTGACCTGATGCAAGATTTCAAAGCAGGACGGCTGATGGGTTTGTCTCCGCGGAAACAACTATTGGCGCAGATGGCCGGTATACCGGTACGCGTTGTATTTCCAAAATCCCAACACTGTTTTGCATGACAAGACTGACACTTTCTTTTATTTATCGCAGGCGGGGTTGTTGGGCGCGGTGCCGACGTACGCGCTACTGCGAGACGCGCACCCGCTCGGTGGTGATGTGTTCCCCGCGCCCGCTGCGGTGGCGTGGATGGCGGTGGCGCAGGCGCTGACCGGGGGCGGGGTGGGGGGCGAGCCACGGAAAGGGTTGCCCGTGGAAGCGCAGGTGCTGATGGTTTGCGCCGCGGTTGCGACGCTTTTGTTCCGAACAGCAGAGGTTTTAGGGCGGGTGTATTTGCAGGGACCCGGACGGTTACAACCGGGACTATCTTCCCAATCGCAAGGATCAGTTAGAGGCGCTAAGCGAAGAAAGATCGCGCGAGCGTTGGCGAACGCAACGCAGTGGTTACCGTCACCAACGTCGTGCGGCATCGGGTGCATAATCCCACCAGAGTTCTCGGTAGCCATAGCGGCGGGCGCGGCGGCGAGCGGGTGGTGGCAACGACGCGACCCAAAGTACGGGCTGCATTTCCAAAATCCCGCCTCCCTGTTTGCCCATACAAGACTGACACTTTTCTGATACAATCACAGTTCGCACGAACAACACGCGTACATCGCGGCGAGCGGTTTGCTCGCGGGCGCGGGAGTAACCGGTGTGCTCACCGCGGTCGCGGGGCTGGCGAGTGGCAGCGGGGGGGGAGGCTAGAGATAGTTTTTACCCTTAAATGTATTAAGGTTACAAGACACCAGTACTTCTTAATATTACAGCGCTCGATTTTTACCGCTGATTCGTCCGGTCGTAACAGTGTCTTTCTTGCACGCCGCGCAGTGCTGTTTCCGCTTGCCGTGAGGGCAGGGGTTGCACTCCGCGCAGGTGCGTTTCACCCTGCCGTGGGGGCAGCCCTTGCACTCCGCGCAGCTGCTTTTCATCTTGCCGTGGGGGCAGCCCTTGCACTCCAAGCAGTTGCTTTTCAGCTTGCCGTGGGGGCAGCCCTTGCACTCCACGCAGCTGCGTTTCACCTTCCCGTGGGAGCAGCCCTCGCACTCCGCGCAGTTGCGTTCCAGCTTACCGTGGGGGCACCCGATGCACTCCGCACACTGGTGTTTCAGCTTGCCGTGCGGACACGGACTGCACGCCACACAACTTCTCTTCTCCTTTCCATGCGGGCACCGTTTCTGTCCCATCGCGTCTCGTGTACGACGGTATCCTCGAGATTCCACGTCCGGCCACGTGCGACTATCGCATCGTCTCCACTGTTCACCGAGGCTTTGTCGGTAGCCTACGAAGCGTTCGTCGGAGCACGACACGAGAGCGCGGGTGCACGAAGTGTGGTTCAATCGTGAATCCAGAGGTCGTTCAATATTTTCCCACTCGAAACCTCGAGATGTACATTGTTGTCAAACTACGATCACTTCAAACCGCACGCGCCACCTGCGCCCTCGCGTTCGATTTCGCGATGGCCGGTGCTTCGGACGCCGCGGATGGCGAGCTCACGGACGAACAGCGCGCGGTGTACGACCGCCAGCTCCGGGTGTGGGGGGTCGACGCGCAGCGCCGTTTAGGGCATGCCAAGTTTTTCGTCGCCGGCCTTTCAGGTTTGTGCGCGGAGGCGTGCAAGAACGTGGTGCTGGCGGGTATCGGCAGCGTTACGTTGCTGGAGGATGGCATGTTGGCGCAAGACGCGCATCCCGGGAACTTCCTAGCGCACGCGGGGTTGGCGGACCACCAAGGGGACGTTGGGGCGTTGACCGTGGCGCAAGCCATGGGCGCGACGTTGCGAGAGATGAACCCTTTCGGCGAGGTACACGTGGTAGGAACAAGACCGGTGATTGGACAGGGCCCATCCACGGATTCTTCCTTCGCGCAAATAACCGAACACGAGCTCACAAACATGGATGTCGTGCTTCTATGCGGCGCCTCGGTTCTAGAGCGGGAACGGATCGGGGACATTTCAAGAGCGGTCGGCGCCTCGATCTTCGCCGGAACCGTCAGGGGGTACGCCGGCGACTTCGTCGCCGACCTGGGCGTTTCGTTCGAGCACGTCGTGGAGACGACCGTTACGTCCGTAACGGCCGGAGCGCTGCCTGAAAAGGTCAAGACCACGAAAGTTTGCGGTTTCGTGCCTTTAAGAGCTGCTTTGGCATCGCAGTGGAAGGACCTAGCCGTGGGACGCGAAGGCGGGATGCGGCGAGTCAGCCGATTGGCGGCGGCGTCGCTCAGCGCGGTTGACTTTGAAAAGAAAATCGGGCGGTTTCCATCCAATGAAACTGATAAGAAGATCTTGATCGCCTCGATCGCGGTTACCGAGCGTGAAAACGGCTTGAATGAGGGGTGGATGAACCCGGAAACAGTGGCGGAGTACGTCGGGCACCCAAACGAGGAAGCGCCCGCCGTCGCCGCCGTCGTGGGCGGCGTGTTAGCGCAAGAGATGTTACGCGCGGTCACGAAAGTCGGGGAGCCGTGTCGGAACGGGTTCTTCTTCGCGATGGACGGGGGACAGGGGAGCGTGGAGAATCTGGGGTGTCCGGAGGTTTAGGATTTAGGGGTGCAGGGCACGGTGTGGCAGGTGATGATGATGCGGAGACAACGAATGATGAAAGAATCGAACGTACGCGTACGCAGATTTCGGTGAAACAAAAAGTCGGAATCCATCGTGGGAACAAGTTACAATCGTACAGTCGTCGTCCGCCCTGCGTTCATTGCGTGACGACATCCTTTGTCGTTCATTGCATGACGACATCTTTCTTGACCCGCGTTTCGTTCCGCACCTTGCCGTTGTCCGGCGCCCCCATCCCCGCCGCGGAATCAGCGTCTTTCTGTTCGTGCGGCGCCGGGCCGTTTAGCACTCTTTTTTTGTCGCGTTTGTACTGTTTCGTTTTCATGTGTCGCTCCATCGCGTCTTTGCTTTCGAAGTGCCTCCCCGTGAACATGTCGTAGAACTGCCCGCCCCCTGGCAAGTCTTCGTTGAAAGGCTGGTTCGGGTCACCCACGATCATGGCCTCCATGGACGAAATCTGTCTCGCCGCCATGGGCTTCTTCGCATCACCGCCCGTGGTTAAGTGTTTGTGAACCGCTTTGTAAATCACATCCGCGTGCGGGAGCTCGAACCTGGTGCGCCGCAAACGCTTGGTCGCGTACCCGACCCGGTTCTTCTGCGCAGAGGTTTTCTTGCCTCCGCCGGTGGGACAACGACCCATACGGACAGGGGTGGGGAACGCAAGAAGGGGCCGCCGGGGCTTCGCGCGGTGCGGAATGCGGCGACCGAAACGAATCTTCCTCGGCGGCGGCGGCTGGCCAGCCAAACGCAAACGAATTTTTTGGCCTTTTTTCAGTTGTTTTCTCGCCGGCGTAACCGCGGCGCGCGTCAACCGCAAACAGCGTATTAATATTCAAAAGGAAACTACCCCCGAGTCCTGTCTCACGTGCATCACGTGCCTCACCACCTCACCGCAAAACTTTTGTTCCGTAAACTATGTATTAAGGGTGACGTAAAAAGTGCGCCGCCGGCGCTGATTTGAAAAAACGCACTCACGGCTTGATCACGATGGCGTCCCGGCCCGGCCCGACGCCCAGGTACCTGCACTCCACCCCGCACAGCTCTTCGACTTTCAGGACGTAGGTCTGGCAGGCTTTGGGGAGGTCGTCCCACACTCTGGCGCCTGAAATATCCTCGTCCCAGCCGGGGAAGGTTTCGTACACGACCTCCACCAGGCCGACGGTGTCGGTGTCTGAGGGGAAATCCGTGGTGACCTCGCCGTTTGGGAGTTTGTACGCCACGCCGACTTTGAGTTCCGCGAGACCGGACAACACATCGAGCTTAGTGAGGTTGATGTGCGTGAACCCGTTGATCATGGAGGCGTAGTTCAGGGCGACGATATCGAGCCACCCGATACGACGCGGGCGGCCCGTGGTGGTGCCGTACTCGAAGCCTTTTTCGCGCAGCTCATCCGCCAGGTCGCCGAACAACTCGGTGGGGTACGGGCCGGAGCCTACCCTCGTGGTGTACGCCTTCGCCACGCCAATGACGGTTTCGAACTTGTTGGGCGCTAATCCTAAACCGGCGCAGACCCCGCCCAGGGAAGGGTTGGAGGACGTGACGAACGGGTACGTTCCGAAATCCAAATCGAGCATAGTGGCGTTGGCGCCCTCCACCAACACGCGCTTGCCCGCTTTGTGCTCCTTGTTCACGAGCGCCACGGTGTCCTGGATGTACGGGGTTACTTTCTCCGCGAACACTTTGTACATCTCAATCTCGGCTTCCACGTCGTACTCGAAGTTGGGGAAACGCGCGGCGGCGTCTTTCGCAAGCGCCCTTAGGCCCTCCGCGAACTTAATAGGGTTCCGGATGTCCCCCACGCGCACGCCGTTGCGCGTGGCCTTCGAGGCGTACGCGGGCCCGATCCCTCGCTTGGTGGTTCCGATTTTGTTCCCCGAAAGCTCTTCTTCGCGTAAGCCGTCAACCTCTTTGTGCAGGTCGAACAACATGTGCGCGCGGTCGCTGATCACGAGGCGGTCGGGGGTAACCTTGACGCCCGCCTTGATACGATTAACAAGAAAGTGTCAGTCTCTCGTAATGTGTATGAGTAAATAGTCAGAGGTAGTAAGTAGTCCCTTCTGGTACGAGTATGGGCAATCAGGGAGGCGGAACGTGGTGATTGGGAAAGTTCCTTACTTTTTCAAGCGCTTCGAGTTCGTTGAACATGCTCGGGATGTGCACCACCACGCCGTTGCCCACCACGCAGAGGCACTCGGGGTTCAGGATACCGGAAGGCACCAAGTGCAAAGCGTACTTAACACCGTTGTCGTCGTAAATCGTGTGGCCTGCGTTGGCGCCGCCTTGGCACCGAGTGACCATGTCGTATTCCTGAGTGAGGTGTTCCCAAAGAAATCGTGTGCGTTGTTAGTCACTGTTTTGTGTTTGTGTGTATTTTTTTTTGGGGTCTGTTCGTTTGGGGTGCGCGGGCGTCCCCGTGGGGCGCCGCCCGATCCCCCCCGGGTGGCGCGATTCCCGGATCGCGCGGAGTGGTGTGCCTCGCGAGGCACGGACGAGGCGAGTCTCCGTGTGTTCCGCGGAAAACCCAACCCAAGCCGCGGACGGAAACACCAAGGGGACGCGTTCAGAACGAACGCGTCGTTGCGATGGCGATTATTGGGATTCGGGGACGTACGTGCGCCAGGATATCAACGAGCTTGCCCTTGCCTTCGTCGCCCCACTGTGAGCCGAGCACGGCGCACACGGAACCGAGGGTTTTCCACTCGGCTTTGTTCGCCAGCGCGACCGCGGAGGGTTCCGCGACGGCTTTGCACGCGGGCGCTCTTCGCACCGCGCGCGCGCGATGCTGCACACGAGCCTTGCCCGAGAACACGGCGGCGTGCGCGCGCGTGGGCGCGACAGCGGCCATGACGCTCATTTGGTTTGTGCGGGGTGGGTATGCGTGCCGAACCGTACGGCCGCTGCGAAACGCAAAGCGTTCGACTCACCGCCGAACCTTCTTGTGGCGCGCGGAAGGCGATCGGGCGGGAGATATCCATCCGCCCAAAGAGAAAGACAAAACCGCCGCCGGGAGTTTGTTCGCAACTCAAGACGGCACCTCCCTGGGCAATTAGATAGCCTGGGGATTTGCCCCACGAAGGAGATTCTGGCCCCAAACAGTCCCGTTTTTGGCTTCTCCGAAACGAGCCATCTGAATGGGGCACATCTCGCGTCCCCTTCCACGCCCTCGTGTCGCGCTCGCGCGTTAAGGGTACCTCGCTTTCGCCGCGGATTATACACGACCTAAGACTTCCCACGGAAACGCGGAAACGCGAAGGGCGACGGGACTCGGGTTTCTTGGCGTGTGTCGGGACGAGACGGGGGGTCGGGAAAATCTCGGGACGGGCCACACAAGGCAAGGTCCCGCCGAAGCGGATTACCGGATTGTCACGCCGCGCGTGCGTCGAACGCGACCACGTCACGTATCGTTCGTGCCAAAAAACGACACGTGATGATACGTCCGATGGCTACGACACCTCCATCGACGACCAGTGCTAACGAAACAAACCTGAACGCCGCGCCGAATACGCCCCCCGCGGCGCCTCAAAAAACAAACCCCACGGTGTCGCGCGTGTTTCTGTCCCCATCAAACGAGACCGATTCCGCGCGACGCCGGTTGCGTTTCGAGACGAAATCAACGTTGATGAATCCACCCGGGGGGTCACCTTCTGGGACGGGAGGCAGGGACAGTGGGGTCGGGAAACGACAGGCAGGCGACGCCCTGACCTCACCCGTAGCAAAGATGCGCGTGGGCACGCCGCCGGCGTCGGAGTGACGACGGCGCAAGAATTGTAAAATAAACTGTACATGTCCTTCTAATCTTCTTTTCTGGAATCTTAAGCTCGCGTCTCCGCGAAGGCGCGCATTTCGCGATGGTCAACACCAAACAACACACTCCTCAATCACCCCCCGACAAGAGCAGTTGTTTCGGCAAACCAAGTCCCACGCGCCGTCGCGCGACGGCGTCCGGAAGCGCGCAGGATCCGCCGTTTGCGCCGAAAACTTTTAATCGATGTTTCGCCACGAATGTGTACACCCCATCCCGCACCACGGTGGGCACGAAAAGTAACACCCCCGCAACCGACCAAGGCACACCGAGCGCCGCGAACGTGCGCAACACCGCGGTTGACTTGGTGTACCCAACCGCGGTGCCGTTCGCGACCTCAACGACGACTATGGTTGATAAATCAACGGGCTGCTTCGCGTTTCGAAGCACCTTTTTTCCAACCGCGCTTTGCTGCGTCTCGAAGTACACCACGCCTTTGGTGTCCAGCCACGACACCAAACGGGCGTACCGAGAGCACAGCGCGCAGTCGCCGTCGATCAGCGTGACCAAAACACGAGACGGAGTTGGCTCCGAGGGAGCCATCCCGGGTCCGGCGCGTGGGAGAGACTGATGACACATCGATGATTGTTTTGAAAAGGTCAAAAAAGTCTAAAAATAATAATTTCACAATGGTCTATCTAATCTCGTTTGGTCTTGGTATCCACCATTCAACCAATACAACTACTCGTTAAGCGCGCACAGCAGCGCGACGCCCTGTAGCACCCAAAAGTCGCTATCCGTGCCTTTCTTGATAGGCAGTCCCACGCAAAGCACGAAGTTCGTGGACTGACCGGTGGTGGACAAAATCCCGGCGCGCACGCTCGTTTTGTAAAGCGGACACTGGTACTCGTTTTCATCCGCCTCCGCAAGCAGCGCGGGCGGGGCGTACCCCTCCACCGGTTTGAAGTGAATCACGGGAAGAGGGCTTTGCATCACCCCTGGTTTGGATTCATCCAGATACCCGCCTTGCCGGTTCCACATGGCGTTGTCCACGAACAAGCCGTCGATGAAAACGCCGTCGGTTGGCGACTCGACAACGTCGCGCGCGACTTCTTTTCCAACCAGCACTTCGAAGTTGAAGTTCAGCGAATCAATAGCAGTGGCGTACTTCCTGGCGTGCGTCTGCAGCACACCGGTCATGAATCCTTGCGGGAAGAAGAACCCGGGGAGCCAGAAGGTTTTCGGTTCGCCATTTTTCAGCCACGTGGACATCATTTTAATTCGGAGCTGGTAATCGAGCATCCACCCGCCGAGGGGTTTTAAACTCGGATAGCCAGATTTTTGCCAGATTTCGGGAACGCGGTTGTTTAACAGCGCGGCGTGCATTGTTTCCAGGTCCCCGGTCATCACGATTGTTCCTTTAATCGCGGACCGTAGCGAGGCAAGGGAGACAATCAGGGTTCGCGTCAGCGTGTTGAACCTCTCGATTTCCTGGCCCAACACCACGGAGAGGGACTTTAGTTGGCCCGAGTTGGTCCGGTCGAACAACCCGTCGACCGCGTCGTCCACGTCCATCGCGGGCAAAACCTGCGCCTCTATCTCGGCCGCGAGCGTAGACACGATGTCGTCGGGGGACGTGCCCCCCTCGCCAGACGTGGCTCTTGGTTGAATTGAAAGAACCACATCCATCATCCGCCGCGTTTCCTGCATCTGGAACGTGATGTCCGCGTTCGGGTGCATGCCGAACACCTCGGGGGCTTCCGTGAGGGGCAGGGTGTTGATGTGCTCGCGAAACGAGGCAAGGTCGCCTTCGGGTGGGGCGTAGTACGCGCCGCTCGGCGTGAACTTGTAATGATCACTGAGCACGTTTTCGGTGTAGTACTTCTTCAGAATACTCATCAAGCACCTCCTGTCCAGGTCGTCAGTGACTCTGCCGCCGTAGTTGATTTGCCCGGTGACGTAAACAAGCGCCGCCCACGGAACTTCCGGTTGTTCTTCCAGGAACATCTTCAGCGTCAGCATGGAACACTCCACGTCGCTGGCGTTGAACTCGTACCGGATGTTCCACCCCAGTGGGCCGAACTTCCTGCGTTCCTGCGCCACGGCGTGGAACGTGCTTAGCGCGAAAATCAGCTTCTTGTACGGCCCCGGTTTCGAACAACTCTCGAACTGCTCCGGACTCAAGTCGTTGAACGCGCGCTTCATGTTCGCCCGGACGCCTTTCGGGGGTTCGTTCGTGAGTTTAATGCCGTTTTGAAGCACCAACGTGGGAAAGATCTCCGCGGGCATTGATGTGAGCCACAAACGGAAGTCGTCGTGCGTCTCGGATGCCGCACTGCCGATGCGCTCCACCATCTTTTCAAGCGACAGCATCCAACTCTTCGCGAGGTGGCAGTTCTGCAGGCACACCCAATCCCCCGATACCTGCCCTTTCTCCACCAGCGCCTCAGCGACGGGGCCTTGCCCTTGACCCAACGACACGATGTGTAACCGCTCACCAGGAAGCCACCCCTTCTTCGTGGCGAACCGCTGCAACATCGCGGACGGGTCCGCGCCTGTGGACAGGATGAAAACAACCGGGGTCCGGCAGTCCGTGTCGGGGAACACGTCGTCAAGCGTCCACGGCGGCGCCTCTGTGAAGGTCTCGCCCAGCTCAATCCCGACGTACTGCTGCACCGCCGTCACCGCTTTCTCTTCCCGGAACACTTTCACCAGCGTCAGCTTCACGAAAGGCGAAACCCGGGCCTCCGTGTCTCCTGGTAGGTCTTCCTCGAACGGCGAGTCGCTTGTTGCCCAAGCCTGGTGCGTAGACGGGTTACCCGCGATTGCCGCGCAAAACCCCTGCAACGAAACCGGGAGCTCCTGCTCCAGGTAACACACGTTGCGCCAGGTCTGGTCGGACAGCCAGGCCAGGGCGTCCTTGTTTTCCTCGCCGTCGGAACCGGTAGTCGTGGGTTTCGCAGGCGCGACGTAGTTCAACGGCGTGCCGCGTAGAAACGCGCTCCACTCTTTCGGCTCGATTGATTCCTCGGCGCGCAGAATCGACGTGCACAGCAGAAACGAGTACAACAACTTGTGCTCCTGAGAGATAAAAAAGAAAGTGTCAGTCTCGTATGGGCAATCAGGGAGGCGGAATGTGGTGATTGGGAAATACTTACTTCGAACAAACCGCGGCACACGTTTTCAAACATGAACCGCGTGGTGTACTCCATTAACGTCTCAAGTCTTTGAGTAAGCGCCTTGGCGAGTTTCTCTTGCTTGACGTCCTCATCATCGGAGGACTCGTCACCAGACTCGTTGTCATCCGAGTTCTTGGTTTCGGAGGTTTCGTTTTCCGATTCGTCGACGTCGCTTCCGTCGCGTTTTTTCGCGCCGTCGGCGTCGGAGGTTTCGCCACCCCCGCCAACCCGCGAGTTAACCACGCAGTCGTTGAACATGCGCATGAAGAAGTTTAAACTGTACTGGTACATCGGGCCGATCAGGGCGAGGTCCGCGATGACGAAGTAAAGAATGGACCCCCGGACCGCGGCGGCGCGGTACGTCTCCCGTGTGGTGTTGATCTGCGTCTCCGTGGTTTCCGCTTCCTCTAAACGGCCGGCGATCATGGCGCTGGTTATTTTCGAAGTGTGCAGCGTGGAAATCAGCACTTCGTCGTCCAGAATGTTCCCCTCGCTTTCCTTTAACATGTTGAGAATCTTATCCTGGAGCTCTTTCAGTTGTTTCTTGTCGTTTGAAATGCTCACCACGAGCCTGTCCTTGGCTTCTTCCAAGTCTGGCCTTTCCTTCCGCACCACGTCGCCGAGGAGCTGGTCCTCCAAGCCCTTGATCGTCACCGTGAAGTTGATCACGGTGACTTTAATACACACCTCGGGTAAATAATGCGGGTTCGGCATTTTGGTTGTGAGGTAGAACTTGAAGTTGGGGTCGTAATCCACGTCGGTGTCGCCGAGGCGGATCAGTAACCGGCCGTTCTGCTTGAACACCGCTTTCTGTAACACGGGCTCCAACGCAGGGTCCAACACCTCGCCGATGTCCTCCACTAACACGGGGTTGCCGATGCGTATGGACGACTCCAGGGTTCGCAAATAATCGCCGTCCGTGAGCTTAATAACCTTCAACGCGTTTTTGGTTTCCATCGCCTTGACCCACTGGTTCGCCTGGTTCTGCGGGTCGATCATCAACGGCCACCGCTTACCTCTCGTGACTAAAATCCCGTTATCAACACTCACGTTGTCCGTCGGCAACCCCCACATGTTCCAATCCCGGACCTCCACCGCGCTCGCCAGGGTCCCGCGCAGCGAGCAGTCGTAAGAAACCGGAATCTCAAGCTCCTGACACCGACCCACCCACCCCTCAACAAGCGCCTCGCGGTACGCACCAGTGAACGCGCCAAAGTACGCGATGCACGCCGCGCTGAGGAACACGTCACCGACAAGCAAACTGGTCTGGTGCCCGATCTCATCCGCGGTGTCTTTCCAACGCACCTGTGAGGGTAAAAAAAAGTGTCAGTCCCGAGTCGGCGCGTACGGGTGTCCTGCGTGGAGAAACAGCGCGCTCGTGATGCATGTGCACTTGCTAGTACTGGTACACGTCACGCGACGTACCGCTTTGGATCACGGGCGGTAAACAGAATGCCTGGATTTGGGAAACACGAAACGCACCTGCTCATCCGCCAAACCGCTTGTGAGTTTCTCGGCGCGCGCCAACCGCCGCACCGTGAGCTCCGCCAGGTCCTTCAGACTCTGCTGGTCATCCATGGCCTGCGTGAGCTGCTGTTCAAGCGCCGCGACGTTGTCCTTCACCGAACGCAGCTTGTCCTGCGCCGCCCTGAGCTGCGCCATGGTGTCCGCGAGCGCGTCCTCCGCGGCTTTCAGCGCCGCGCGCTTCGGCTTGACAACCTTCGCCACGCGCGAGTACGTGTGCATCGCCCTGGTCCACATGCACAGACTCATGGCGGCTTTGGATTGCCGCGCCACATGTTCCGGGGTGTACTCGGGGTTATCCACGTACTTCGTAAGGGCTTTGACAATCTTCGGTTTGATGTGGTCCTTGTCGTACTCGAACAGCAAACTCATGAAGTCGCTTTTGCCCAACACCTTCTTCGCCGTGTCCCAGTCCGTTTTTTCCCCCAACAGCAAACAAACCGCCTCCATGGTCATCTGCACCAGCGGAGGGGGTTTGGGGAACCCCTTCACCTCTACGATGTCTGCTTTGTTCAGCGCGTTCAGCGATTTCACCGCGCTTTCAAGCGCGGGCATGGCTTCGTCGAGATCCGCCTGCGCGGACGCCGCGATGAGTTTCGTTTCCTCCGCCTGTTTCGTCGCCACGGCTTCCTCCGCCGCGACCGCGGTTTCCACAAGCGCCGCCTCTTCCTTGTCCCCGGCGACTTGCACCAGGAGTATCTCCGTCGCCGCGGCTTTTTCCTTCAAAACGGGTTGCAGCTCGCCGAGTTCTATTTTCATAGCCGCAACGAGGGCGTTTGTTTCGTCCAGCTTTTGCAACCCGTTCAACAGCCGGTCGCGCGCGCCGCCCAGCTCGGTTCGTTTCTCATCAAGCAGGCTCGTGTACAGGTGGATCAAATCCAGGTACGACTTCGGGGTGACGTAGAAGCGTCGCCGCAGTTCGTTGTAAAACGCCTCGCTGGTTTTCGTGACGCTGACGTGAATATCAACGCACATGGACGCCACCGCCTGCCGCACGTCGTCGCTGCCCAACTCGATTCCCGACAGAAACCGCTCGCTCACCGAGTTCAACGCCTCCGCGGGCCACTCCATGTACCAGTCGATCGTGCAGCAGTTGATCAGGCTGGGGAACTGCCGGCACCGGCTCCGGAACGCCTCACCCACGGGGGACATGCACAGGATGATGTGCAGGTTATCCCGGACGCGGTTGATGAAGGTGTTGTACAGGGAGTCTTTGGACATGCTGGCCCGATAAAAAAGAAAGTGTCAGTCTCTCGGCCATGTGTATGAGGGATTGGTATGAGTAAACAGTCAGGGTAACAGTCCGAGGGAATGCGCCCTTCTGGTCGTAATAATCCCTTCGCAGGACGAGTATGGGCAATCGCAGAGGCGGAACGCGGTGATTGGGGAAGCTCCGCACCTCACGCCAAGGGTTTCGGCGTACTCCCTGATGTCGGAACACATCCGGTCTTTTTCGGTTTGGTCGAAAAGCGCGGGGACCTCGCCACTGTTCAGGATGTTGTTGATATCCTCCACGAAACTCTCGGACACGATTTGCGTATCGGTAAACAGAAACACGGTCGGCACGCCGTCGACGCCGGTTTGCTGGTACAGGTTTTTCAAGTCGTCCCTGAACTCGCTAAGCCCGTACCCGCGGCTCAGCTCGATTGAGAAACACTTGAACCCCGCGACGAACGAGGCGAACCTGGTTAGCGATTGCTTGCCGCTGCCACCCACACCAACCAGCATCGCGTTCCCCCTCGGTTGCCGCAAAATTCGAGTCAACCGCGCCGCGTGCTCCGCCGCGTCAAGGAAAAACACCAAATTCATCGCGTTCGTACTCCCCGCGTTGTACTCCTCCAAGTACTCCTCCATCATTGCGACCATCTTGTCCACGCTCGTGATTTCTTTATACGCGCGCTCCTCGACTGGTTCGTTCGAGCCGCCTAGGAAATCGCCGAACAGTATGCTGCGATCCACGAAAAGCGACTCGAACGTCGGCGGATCGGGAAAGTGTTTCTTCACAACCTGCGCGACCATGTTTTTGTAGTACACCTTGTCCTCCACGGAAATCAGCCGGTCATGGAACACGCGCATGCTTTCGTGCACCCACAGCCGGGTCATCACGTCTTTCGTCTTGCACTGCTCGCTCGTGATGAGCAAAATCCCTTGAAGCACTTTTGATAAATCGCGAAGGTTAAACGTGTAGTGCGCCTTTGCGGGCGTCGGCAGCAGCTCTTCGGACATGCGGCGGTACACCTCCACTGACGAGTCAACAACCGGCTTGACGCACTCGGCGAAGTCGTTCGGAAACCCCGAGGCCGCGGTGGATAAAAACCCGCCGTAAATACTCGAAAGAATCGTGCTCATGGACGCGTCGCTGGGAGGCGGGACGTTGAGCATGTTGAAGTGTCGGAAAAAACGGGGCGTGACTTCCTGGCGCCCGCCACCGGGCGGCGCGCACGCGCAAATCAAGGTAGTGTCCTCCACGTCTTTCCAGAACAGTTTCTTCCGGTCGTAAAAACCGGCGTGGTCTTGGAACTGCCTTAAAAGCTCCACCGGGGGCTGCGCTCCGTACGTCTCCCTGGCGGGCATGTTGACGTCATCCACGAAGAGGATTATTTTTTTATTCGGAGGCGCGCCGAATTTCGTTTTGCGTTTCTTTTCGAGTTTCGCCTCAATCAAAACCTGCGTGTCGTACGCGGGGGTCTGAGCTGAGAAGTTAATCCAGACCGGTACCAGGTCTTTGCGTTCGCTTTCCCGTTGCAAGTAGTCGGTGATGATCACGGACTTACCCACCCCAGTGCTTCCAGTTAGCAACACGCTTTTGTTTACGTCCAACAGCTTGTCCAGCAAAAACCCGAACCGCGCGGTGTCCACGTTCGGCACGAGGACTTACGATGGGGAAAAGAAAGCGTCAGTATTGTATATCGCGATGTATGGACAACAGTCACCAGCGTTAGAGATAAAACAGGGAGGCTCCTGAGTTGGGAAACGCCCAAGGCCGCACCTTCGAAGTACGGCGTGGCCGGGTTGTAGGAGAACTTGGTGACCAGGTCGTCCCAAAGCGTCCACCGGCCTTTAGGCTCTTCTTTGGTGTTCGTGGTGACGAAATAGTCGTAAACGGTGTTTTTGTTGGGCAGGTTACCAATGGCTTCCACGTTCACGGTGAGGAACTCGCGCGCGAACTCGTCGAACTTGTCATGATGCGTGGAATCGACGTTACCGCCCACGCTCCAGGTGAAGGAAAACACGAAAACCTTGGCGAGCACGGCTTTCAGGGCCTTAACGTTTTCGCTTCCGAAAACGATCCCCCGGCTCGGCAAGGTTAGGGTCTTGAAAAGCATCGCCAGCGAGGTCACTAGGTTAATGTCCACCGAGGTGATGCCCTCCTTCAAGTGTTTCCGCAAAAACTTTAACCCGCCGTCGACACATTTGTCGAAGAGAGAAAAAATCCAGTCCCGAATTTCGGGCGTAGCCGCGGCCGGGAGCTGTGTCGCGCAAAACGTTCGCACAAACGGCCTCCACCCCAGTTCTTCGGGGGGGACGTACACCATGCCGCACCGGGAGACCGTGGCCGGGGACGCCACCGCCAGGTCTTGGACCTCGAAAAGCATCCGCATCGTGTTTGGGTTTAGCTTGATGCGCTCGCCGTTGGGAAGGCACAGCGTACCTGCGATTGTGAAAAAAAAGGTCAGTCTTTCGTAACGTGTATGAGTAATTACTCCGGACAATCGGCAAAACGCAGAGGCAGGATTCGGGAAACGCCCTGTACGCACAGTTATCGTCAAGCACGGTGTTCATGTTTTCGATCCAAATCGCGTCCACCGGGCCGTCGAACACGACCCACTTCTTGTCCAGGGTGGTGTCCGCCACCGCGTTCCTGATTAAGGTAGACCCCAGCCCGTCGCACCACTCGTTCGTCATCTGGCTGTACTCGCCGTAAAGCTCGCCCATGGTGATACACTTGGGGTTCAACACGTAGGTGTGTATTTTTTGAAACTCCGGGTTTAAGTGGTTCCCTTCGCGCAACTGATACCAATAAAAGAAAGTGTTAGTACTGTATGGGCAGACAGGGAGGCGGGATTTGGGAAATTATTCACGTACCTTCGAAAGCGCGCGCTGTAGCGTTTTGTACACCGTGGTTTTCCCGCCCCCCGTGGGGCCCACGAGCATCGCCCCGAACCGGACGTTGAAGGTTTCGAACATCTGCACGATTTTTAACACGAATTTGTCCACACATTGCAGGTTCTGTTCTTCCAACGCCTCGATGATCGCCCTTGCGAGGATGCCTTGTTCAACCTCAGGCACCTCCACGCCCGGAAACAAGTCGCTCACGATGGCTTCGAACAACTCGGCGTCCTCGGATAGGAACTTGGGGAGGTTGCTATCCCGCATCGCCCTTATGAGGACGACCTGTTCGTCCAAATCGGGCGAGCCTCTTTTTAAACTCCCGGCCATCACAAGCACCGACTTCAACGCCCGCATGCCGAAATCGTAGTGGTCCTGCTGCGACAGCTGTTCGCTCGATAGCTTGTAAAGCTTGACCATCTTCCGCGACAAGTCTTTGCTGGTTTCGAAACCCTCCGAGAACAACATCACCTCCGCGACTAGCGCGTAGTCGGGAATCATCATCGCCATCGGGCGGAACAGCGCTTTCAGGTTATCGGGGAGCTCCGTGCGTCCCGCGTACCCCGGGTTCATGGTGATGAACACCGCGAACGAGTGCTGCAACCGCATTTCACGGCCTTCAAAAACAAACTTGGAAACCCCGCTTTTCATCGCGTTTTGAATCGTCAGGAGCTGCTGCGCCACCACGGACAGCACCTCGATGTCGATCCGGTTGAACTCGTCGAAACACGCCCAGGCTCCGCACTGCGCAAGGCCGGCGAAGAACTTACCCATGAACTTGTAATCGAGGTTATCCCCGCAGTTGAACACCACGCACTGCACCCCAAGCGCTTTCCCCAAGTCTTTCGTGGACTCGGTCTTACCAGTACCCGCCGGCCCGGCGGGCGCGCCCCCAAGTTTCAAATGCATCGCGCCCGTTAGCGTCATGTAGCACCGGTCCGTCATCGGCGTCACCACCAACCTGCTCTGCGCGCCCAAGTACTCGTACGCGTATTCGAAACTCGAGTTCGTCTGCGACACGGAACACAAATCGATCTCCTCGTCCCAGTAGTACCGCAGCTGCATTTGCCATTTGAAGTCGTTTGCGCTTTGCGTTTTTTCGGTGAAAAGCTCCTCCACGATGTCGCGGGCGTGGACGTCGATGGTGATCAGGGCGGCTATTATTTTGCGGTGCAGCCCGGTGAGCTGGCCTCGCACCACGACGGTCATGTCTTTCAAGTCAGCTCGGTTTTTGGCGAGGTAGGTGGACATCGCGCCAGTCACGTCCTTCGCCCCGAGCGCCGCGACCACGCCCCTGCACCAGTAAATCTGCGACACCATAATCACGACCTGCGCGGGTTGATTCAAAACCCACTCCGTGCGCGTTTCCTTTGGATAGCTAAGGTAACTCGTTTTGCTTTGTTTACGTAACGAATCGATCATCGCGGTTTCCACGGCGCACAGCCACTGCTCCACGTTCCCGCGCGCTTTCAGGTTTTTACCGAGCCCGACCGTCTCGCCCTCCGGCGATACCATGGCGAAGATATCCACCGACTTCGGGTCGCTCCCGAAATCCAACGCCTTGATGCCGTCGAAACACTTGCTCATGTGCGGCTGCACGGCCTGGACTTTCTTGGTTTGCGCCAGTATTTCAAGGAGCTCGTCGTTTGACAGGAAGTAAAAACGCGGAAACGCCATCCGCTTGGTTTCCAAATACTCCTCCAGGTTCTTTTGGATCTTGTCAAGCGCTGAGATAAATAAAAGAAAGTGTCAGTATTGTATGGGCAAACAGTATTGGGATTTGGGAAAGGCCCAATACGTACCTTCGTTTGCGTTTTGGAAACTCTGGAGGTACCCCGGGGTGGTACCCGCGCGCAGGGCGTTGTCGTTTTCCCTAGTTTTCCGCATCACGTCGCGGAACTGCTTATCCACCGCGAAGAACTGTTTCGCCTCGTTCGGGAGTTGTCGCTGAATATCGGGCGCGCTGAAAATGGTTTCCAGGTACATCCAGTTTTTCTGCACCGCGAGCCACTCGTCCAGGGTCTCGCCAAACAACGAAAGCTGCACCTCCACCTTCTCCACGGTTTCCCGGATGCCCTTGACGAACCGGGAGGACATTATTGTTGACATGGTGACCATGCTGTCCTCCAGGGCGATTGAAATCTCCTCGATGCCCCCGAGCATAAACGTGTCTTTCGATTCCTTGTAAGGCACGACTTGAGATAAAAAAGAAAGTGTCAGTCTCTCGTAATGTATATGAGGGATTGGAAAGGGTATACAGTAAAGAGTCGGCGGAACGTGGTGATTGGGAAAAACCCGCACCTTGGAAACACACGTCCGCCCACTTCGCGACGACTTTGTGCAGCATCTCCTCCAAGGCTTGTTCCTGGGTGGCTTCGGTGGACACCAGGCCAATAGCCTCGCCGTGCGCGGGGGCTTTCAAATCCAGAATCTTCTGCAGCGTGAAGAAATCGTCCCTCACAATAGGCACACCGATGAGCGCCGCGACTTTGTCCCAGTGCCTCTGCTTCATGGACGTGTTTAAAAGCGCGTTTATGACGGGGAGCAAGTTCTTGTAGTCCTCAACCTTCGCCGCGAATCGCTGGGCCATCTTGTTCGGCGCCAGCCCCTTTTCAAGCCGCGCGCTGAGCTTGACGTACCCACCCATCTTGTCCGTCATCCGCGGTACGTCGATTTTGTCGAAAACGGTCTTCGCCCAAACCAACACGTCCGCGTCGAAGGCGCCGTCGCCCGCCCACGCCGCGACCTTCAACGCCACGTCCGCCGCGGCTTCCTTTAGCACGTCAAACACGGTTTCGCACGAACCGAAGGTTACCTGGATGGTGTTTATTTTTTGTGACTCCGCCGTGGTACTCTCCGCTCTTAAGGTCAAGTCACGCAACAACTTCTCAACCTTTTCGCGCCCCGAGTCCGGGTCCAAAATAGTCTCGTCGCTCGCCGCCTTCACGAGCTCCCGGGCTTCCCGGTTAACCTCCTTGATCCTGTCCTCAAGCTCGGACGCGAACAAAGAAATTTTCTCCTCCTGCGTCCCTTCCGCATCCTCCAGCACGGTTTTCAACAAATTGAAGTCCTTCTCTGACGTAGCGAACTCCGCCGCCGAAGCGTCGGTCACGGCGAAGGAAAACTCGCGCACCAGCGCGTACAAAGCCGCGCACTCCTCCGCGCGCTTCGTGAGGACATCCATGTGCCCTTCCCTTAGGTGCTGCACGAACCGCATGCGGTCGCACAGTTCCTGCGCCGCGTCCAATCGCGTGGATAGCTTCGCGGTGGCGTCGTGAATTTCGGCGATGAATTCGGCGTACGCGTCGCGCGCGAGTTTCGGTAACGTCTCGCGCATTTCCGCAATCTTGCCAATCGGCGACGGCGTCGTGGCGTCGCGAAACTCGGTGGAGTCGATTTGCACGATCCCCACGTTTTGCGCCACGCGCAGGTCCTGGAGCCGGGTTTCCTGGTCCATCCACGTGATTTGTTTTCTGCGGAACTCGTCCAAGGGGATTTGCCCGTTTCGGTATTTTGAAACCATTTCAAACAAGTCAATCGCGCGGTTGGAAACCGCCATTAAACGAAACGACTCGTAGTGCGTACGGTACTCGCGCGCGAAAGCAAACCCGAACCGCAACGCTCGGTTCACTTCATCGCACAGCGAAAGGTGCGTCACGTCTGTTTGGAGCTCGTGAAGCGTCGTGCCCGCACCGATATCCCCCGCGTCCGCGCCCGCGTCCGCGGCGAAGGCGTCGCGCATCTTCGACATTAAGCGCTCGTCGCCCGGTAACCGCCGGACGCTCGCCAGCGTGTGCGCAAAGTCGCGAACCACTCGCTGGATCGCGCTTTGAAACGTCTCCGCGTTTGGCACGAAACAAAGCGCGTTATCCTTCACCTCCAGCTTCAACCGAAAGTTGGGCAACGTGGGATGTGTCGGTGCGAAGGAGTTCAACCGCGCTTCTTTTTTCCGGTACTCGTTTTCCCGCATCGCTTCCCGGACGAGCTCCCGCAACCGCCGCGTCGTTTCCGCGCTCTTGGCCTTACCGCCGCGCGCGTTCTGCGCCCGTTGGTTTCGGTTCACCGCGGTGGCCATCCGGGTGAACCCAAGCTGTGCCCAGAGGTGTGTCAGCCGTTGTCGGAACGGCGGCGGCGGGGTTTCGAACTTACCCACGGGGCACTGCCGCGTCGCGGCGAGCACGTCCGTGACCGAGTCGTGAAGCACGAACCGCAGGGTGTCTCGGATGACGTAATCCAGCTGCTTGACAAACGAAACGAGTCGCCTTTGTTCCGTCCGTCTTGTCGCCGTAACCGTGTACGCGTACTCCAAAAGCGCAGCGGAACCAGCAGTTTTGGCGGTGGCGTCGTCGTCCACGGCGAAGGACGTGGACGGCGCGCTCTCGCCTGCGCCGAAGAAATCGCGCAGTCGCCGTTCCGTAGCCGCAAGCGCGGAGGCGCACGCCTTGTCCACGACTTGTATGGTGTGCTTTGAAAAAGCCTCCAGCCTTTCCAGCATCTCGACTCGTCGTGTTTCCGCTTCGTTCGAGAACTCCTCAAGGGTTCGTAACCCACCAGGCGTAACGGAGGACAACCGCGCGCTGGACAGCGCGTGGCACGCCGCCCGCACCTCGGTCGCCGCGCTCGCCAAACTCACGTCCAGCTGAAACAGGTTCTTCTCCAGCACCAAAGAGGCTCGTTTCATTTTCGTACGTCGCACCACGGTTCGCCACGTGACGAACCCTTTCCAGGTTCGGAACCGTTTGAACGTGCTCAGGGAACGGGTTTGCGTGAACAAAGCGCGTTCCCGGAGCCACCGCTGCGCGCTCGTGAACTCCGCGTCTCGCCCTTTCGCGAAATGCGTAATCCCCAAAGCGCTCATGGTGTAGTACTCGTCCCCGCCCCCGAGATCCGCAAACTCAATCGTAATCAGCGCGTACGGGTCGTGGTGCGTCTGGCTCAAAACCAGTCGCTTGAGGTACACGAACCGCGAGCCCGAAGGGTCGTCCAGGCGCAGATGTTTCAAGGCCTCCAGGTACTCGTCCCCGGTGGGGAGTTTGGGGTCATCACTCCCCGTGTCCGACGCGTTTGAGTCGACATCAACGGCGTCAAACACACTGGCGCCTTGGAAAACGCGCTTCGCAGTGGACTCGTGGCGCTTCGTGGTGATGGTGCCGCGACCGTGCGTAACAGCGTCTCGACGCGTCGTCGAATCCTCGTTGGATTGAGGACCGCGGGCAAGCGGCGGGTTGGTCAAAATTCGCCGTGTTTGCATTCCTCCCGTCGTCGCCCCCACCGACCGGGGTTTGGGTTTCAAGTACAACGACGACTGAAGCGTGTCCCTGGTGGGCTTTTTAGGTAGGAAAAACGCATCCTCCTGGTGTGAATAGCGGGGGGGGGTGGGTAGGACAGTCAGCGTCGGAGAGGCATCGCTCGATCGTGATTCCGTTTTGGTGGCCATTGGCCGAGGAGAAATTCAACTCGGCAGCTCGAAGAACAAAGCACGTACCTGGTCCGCCGCGGGCGCCATTTCACAAAACCCACGCCACACACCGCGTCACGCGGTCCTGTTGGCTGTTCCCGACGACGCGCGCGGGAGGTTGGGCACCACCCACTCGCGCGCGCGAGATGTGCGTTTCCGGGCACGACGGGCGGATTACGCACTCATCATCGGCACTTGCTCCCGAAATGGAAGCGCGCGCTTCCATTGATGTGGAAATCGAGTTTTTTCTTGGACGATGTGCAAAAAAACTGGAGAGCAACTCTGGTGAGACTGTTTGCCCATACAAACGCTCCGAAAATCACGTAAGGGTTCAATTGACGAGTTAATGGGCGGGAGTCGCCGCCTAAAGATTAGGGTCGGCGGCTGAAAAAGTGGATCCGCCGCGCGCACGTCTGTCTTTCCCCGCGCACCGACGCCTCCTTCGCCGGTGTTTGCGTCAAGTGCGCGCGCGCCAACATGAGGCCTATTCTCCTGAAAGGCCACGAGCGGCCTCTGACGTTCATCAAGTACAACCGCGAGGGCGATCTGTTGTTCACGTGCGCCAAGGACCACCACCCCACGCTTTGGTACTCGGACGATGGCGAGCGCGTCGGGACGTACATCGGACACAACGGCGCGGTGTGGACGTGCGACATTACCGGTACGTGTGACGACCGTGATCGTGTCGATGCGAGTTAGGGGAACCAGCACCGAGCTTGTCCTAAATACGCCGACGCCATCGGACAAAGACACGTCCTGACCATTTTTCAATCCCTCACCCTGTCTCCCACCAAAAAACCATCCAACAGACGATTCCAAAACCTTAGTCACCGGGTCCGCGGACACGACGTGTAAGATGTGGGACACGGAAACGGGGGTTTGTTACTTCACGCACCAGTTCGACCAGCCTGTTCGGGCGGTGGCGCTCTCACAAGGTGACCAGCTCATGTGCATCTCGAGCGATCCGTTCATGGGGGTCCCGGCCGCGGTGCACGTCGTGCGCGTCGCGGCGAATCGTTCGGAGCAAACAAACGAGATCGTCATTTCCCTATCGGGGCCGGAAGGCCGGATCAACCGCGCGCTGTGGGGTCCGTTCAACACCACTATCTTAACGGGGGGCGAGGACGGGGTGATTCGCATGTGGGACGTTGAGACGGGGGCGGTTTTGTTGGAAACCACCGAGCACAAAAAGCAAATCCAGCACCTCAGCCTGAGCGACGACAAGGTACTGCGTCGCATTTCCCAAATCCAACGACTGTTTACCTGCCCCTGTTTGATCCGTATTACCACGCACTACTGGTAACTTCGCCAGTATCACTGCAACTCGTACAAACACGTCACATACGCACTGTGGAGGCCCGAGTACGCCCTCCCTGTTTACTCACGCAAGTCACGGTCCCGACTGACCTTTTTCTTTCCCAATCAAAGACGCACTTCATCAGCGCTAGTTTAGATAAAACCGCCCGGTTGTTCGATTCGAAAACCATGGAGTGTTTGAAAACCTACACCGCGGACCGGCCGGTGAACGCGGCGATTATTTCGCCGATTCTGGACCACATCATTCTTGGGGGGGGGCAAGACGCGATGAGCGTCACGACGACGTCGAGCAAAGCGGGGAAGTTCGATTCCAAAATTCATTACAAAATCTTCGAGGACGAGATCGGGGGAATCCGCGGGCACTTCGGGCCCATCAACGCCCTGGCGTGGCACCCGGATGGCCGGTCCTTCACCTCGGGGGGGGAGGACGGGTACGTCAGGATTCACCACCTGGATAACGACTACTTCAGGATCAAGTAGGTTGCGAAGACGAGACACGGTCATAAAAAAGAGAGGCGAAAATGAAATCCATACTCAGTATGAGCATTTGGTCACAACTCCTGGTCACGACTTTCGTTTTTTTTCACCCCTTCCCTCGACACTCGTCGTCACTCACTCGCGCCGCGCGCGTCCCAGCGCCCGCGATGTCCGTCGTCGCGGCGCGGGCGTTGGCCTTGCACGCGCAGGGTCCACGCTACGCTGGGTCACCGCGTACGCGCGGTTTCGCGGTCCCAAAGGTGGCCAACACCTGGCGCGTTTCCAAACCCCCACGCGCGTTGGTTCCCGATACGATTCCCGATGAGATTTCGCCCAACCCCGCGTTGCCTAACCACGGTACCCCCAGCGCCGGCCACGGCGGGTGTTTCGTGGCGCACTGCGTTGATGGGGACTCTTTGGCGTCAACACTACTGTTAAGGGAATCGGGTACTTTGGACGGGTCAAGTCAAGCCGTGTTACCGTTACACGGCGTGACCTTCGCGGTGAAGGACAACATGGATGTGGTTGGGCGCCGCACAGGCGCGGGGTCGCCGGCGTGGCTTGCCACGAGGGGCAAAGACCCGGCGGTAAAAAACGCTCACGTGGTGGCTTTGTTACTAAAAAGCGGTGCTGTATTCGTTGGCAAAACCCAGATGGACGAACTGGCGTGGGCGTTACAGGGAGAGAACTCGCACTACGGCACGCCAATCAACCCGGCGTCGCCGAGCCGAATCCCGGGTGGCTCTTCAAGCGGAAGCGCCGTCGCCGTCGCGGGTAAGTTTTGCGACATCGCGTTGGGCACGGACACCGCCGGTTCGATTCGCGTGCCCGCCAGCTACTGCGGGGTTTTCGGGTTCCGGCCGACGCACGGGAAAATTTCGTTGTTTGGGGTCGTTCCCTTGGCGCCGTCGTTCGACACCGTGGGGTGGTTCGCGCGCGACGCGGCGACGCTGGAAAAAGTGGGGAAAGTTTTGCTGCCCACGGAAAATCCAGAAAAGAGTAAGGTCGAATTCAAAACAGTTCTCATCGCGGAGGATGCTTTTGCGGCGTGCGACGCGGAGACGGTGGCGGTGTTACTGGCTGGTCTTGAAGCGTTTGGGGTGAAGAATAAACTCTTTCGCGACGTCCCACGCGTTTCGCTGGGCGGCGACGACGCGTGTGAGGATGCGCTCGGTCTCGGGGGCGGCGACGAAAAAATCCCACCAGCCCCGCCCCTGACTACGTGGTGGGATTTCTTCAGGCAGCTGCAGACGAAGGAGGTGTGGGACGCGCTTGGCTTTTGGGTAACCGAAAACGACGCGTTGGGGAGCTTCGGACCGGGCGTCCGCGAGCGGTTCCAAGCGGCGGCGGATTCCGAATTTGAAAAAGATGACGACGGCCTCAAAAAGGCGGCCGAAGCGCGCTTCGCGGTTGAAACGCGCATCACCGCCTTGCTTCGTTCCGGAAACAAACACACCATCGTGGTGTTGCCAACCGCCCCGGGGCCCGCGATAGAGCGCACGTCCGCGGCGGAGGAGCGGCTTGCCTACCGCGCGAAACAGCTGATGCTCACCACGGCGAGCGGGTTCGCGAAGACGCCGCAGGTTACGATTCCGTGCGGGTTCGTCCACGGCGCGCCCGTGGGGATCTCGCTTATGTCATCTCCGGGGACGGACTTGGCGCTGCTACGGCTCGCAAAGGAGCTCACGGAGTGACAGGTTCCTCCAAGGGTTCCGGAGTAACGCTTGTAATATATCGTGACAAACAGTGATCGTTTGGGTGCTGCGTTTTCACGTTCAGTCAAAAACAAACAAACTCCAACTCAAAACGCCAAGCGTCGTTTCGGGAGGCACAACCGAATCAAGCGTCCCTGCACTGCATCTTCCCTTTCATTCGCTCCGACAGATCTGCAGGTTTCTCGCGAACCCCTCTCTGCCGTCGATTGAATCGAGCCGTTTCCCCTGGTCGTGACCCCTGATTTTTCGTGGTGCCGTCGATTTTCGAAGTGCTGACGCGACAGGCGATGCCTTCGTGGCGGATACGTGGCTCAAGATTTCGTCCCGGACTTTGGTTTCGTTTTCGGTCGAAAAACGTGTTTTCATGTCCGACCAATTGCGCACACGACCGGCGCTCCCAAAACGCAAGGATGAAAGTCACAATGAGTTCGGGAAGAAACAAGAAACACAGTCACCTTTTTTTTTATCTGAAAAACCCGCGTTTCCACATGACGTCGTCACTCCGCACTCACACGTCAAGGGTTCGCTTCGTCGACCCGTTTCCTTTCACCGACCCTCCCCCCCACCACAACTCAAGATGCCCGACATGAAGGCCCGCGCCACTGGCCAGGTACGTTTCCGTTCGTATTGAGTCGCGCGCGACGTCACGTCTGTGCCAATCCGGCGGTGACGCGTCACCAATTCCGTTTGGTTCTGCGTTTTTTCGCACGATTCGGCGACCCCGGGAGACGTTCCGTTTACCGTCTGTCCCTCCCTCGTCGATCGATGCGCAATCACGCAACGCATCGCAATACCTCGACCCCCCCCCCATCGCCCGATCTCCAACTCACCCAAACCGCTTTCCCCCAAAACACAGCTCACCATCAACTCGGAAGGGAACGTCGCGACCGAGAAGTTTTCGATCGCGGCGACCTCCGACGTCCTAAGCGGGGGTTCCCTGACCCTGACCGTTCGCCCCGGATTCAAGCCTTGTAAGTACCTTTTCCCGGTTCCGTTCGCGGGGTGGATGGGATGGTAACGCGCTTTTGCGACGTTACCGAAACACCCAGCCGCGGTCGTTTGTTCGTTCCCCTTCACGAACGGCCCTCCGCGGCACGCGCGAGTGCATTTCGCGGTATTTCCCGTCCCTCGCCTTGCCGCGTCAGCTTTTTACTAACCGTAACGACCTCCGTTTTCGCACGCACAGCCCTCAACGCGAAGGACGTCCAGGCCTCGAACCTGCTCGGCGCGGGAAACTACGCCGACCTCGCGGACGTTTCGGACTTTGACATCAACGTACGTACCTGCGGAAGCCACCACGCGCCTGCCCGACACACGCGAGACGCGCGATTCGGCAGAATCGACGCGGGATGGTTCCTTTTTCTTGGAGAAAAAAGCGACAGCCTGTTCTTTTGAAGATTCTGTTCTGGCGCTGGCCTTTTTGATATTTTTTTTTCTTTTTTCCACGTCAAACACGAACCTGACCTCTCCCCTCCCTCCCCCCGAAAAAACAGATCGCCAAGGGCGACGTGGACGTGGTCGGCCAGAACTGCGACCTCCAACTTGACCTTCAGAACGTTGGCAAGGGCGGCAAGAACCGCCTGACGATCAAAACCAACGTGGAGCAGGTTGGTGACGTGAGCGTGACGCTTTCGCAGGCGGGGTACACGGATCGGTCTAAGAACGACAAGGTCGCCAAGGCGAACGAAGCCAAGGTGAACGTGAACTTGAACAAGTTCGCCTCGGAAGCCAACGCGGATCTCACCGCGTCCGTGGACTACGAAATCGCGTCGCAAGACGCCGCGGTGAACGTCGGGTACAAGAACGGCGACGTCAGCGTTAAGCTCAAATCCGCCCGCTCCGGCGCCGGCGACTTGTCGCACAAGGTGAACCTGAACTACGCGATCGAAGGCGTGGACGCCGGGCTGGAAATCAACGACAAGCTCTCCGGCAAAATCACCGTCTCAAAAGATGGATTCACCCTGGAAGTGCCCGTCAGCAAGGACGGCGGCGTGGACCACAAGAACGCCAAGCTCGAAAAGAGCTGGTCCATGGAGCTCGCGTAGGCGCGCGCTGCGACGAGCGGGGCGTTTTTCCAAAAAAAAACGCCAGCGCTATTTCAAATACGTTCGAGAAATAAAACGCGGACCCGTCTTCGCGCGACGCGACTTGCCTGTATGTATAAAAAGGACGACGACGTGTACTGTCGTTCTGTAACGGGCTGAAAGGCCGAACAAAAAGTAAAAATAAATGTCATCACGAGGAAGCCGCCGCTGAGGCGAGACTAGTCTGTTTAATATTGAAGGAACTTATTACGTCACTTGTCTTGTTTTTTTCTTTTACAAACACCTCTCAAGCGCAAGCGTCCTTTTCTAATCTCCCTGTCTGTTGTCTTGTCTTTTTGACAATCGTCGTCACTCGGTCTGTCTGTCGGTCCCCACCCGCCCCCCCGTCCTCACGGCGTGACCACGATCTTGCCCACCACGCGCCTCTCGTGCATTTGTTTAAACGCGTCACGCACGCCGGCGTTGGTCAGCGCGTGCGTCGCCGCGATTGTGGGCGTCACCGCGGCGACGGTTTCCACGCCCACGCCGTCCCCGGCGCGCTGTTCGAACTCCGCCATCGTGGCCAGCATGGTCAGGTCTTTCGCGCACCCCGAAAATTTGATCCAAAACAGCTCGCTTTTCGTTGGAAACAAGTTCACACCGAAAACGCGTTTCAAACCGGCGATTACCCACCGCGAAAACGAACCCCCGATGGTCACGTATACCCCGCCTGGCGTCGTCGTTCGGTGCTTTTCGTGTATCGACGACGATTCTGTACCGTTGTGAATACCTACCCCAGACCCGTCCGCCGTCTCCTTCGCGACGCCCGCCTTTTCCGCGGACCGCACGCGCGATTCGTACTGGTTTCCGGCGTCTCGGGTGTCGTGGCTTGTGACGCAGTCGATGACCAGGTCGAACGGTTTTTTATTCGCCACGACCACGGCGCGTAGGGCGTCCACCACGACGTCGGCGTTTGACCCGCTGGGCGCGTCGTACGCCACGACGTGGTCCGCGCCAAGGCGTTTCACGAAGGACGCGTTTTTCGCAGAACAAACGCCGACCACTTGTCCCGCGTTTCGCCAGCGAAGCATCTGCACCAGCAAATGCCCCACACCCCCGCTCGCGCCTATGACCAACACGCGCTCTCCCTCCCTGAACCGGAACTGGCGCAGCAGCTGCGCGCAGGTCACGCCGGGCAGCACCAACGCCGCGGCTTGTGCGTGCGTAAGCGTGGTTGGCTTTAAGCATATCTGGTCAAGAGGCACGGAAACGAGCTCGGCTAGTGCGCCTCGGAACGGAGGCACCGCGCCGAACACCTCGTCCCCGACTTGGAAACCGCTGTTCAAAGGGGCGTGTTCCACCACGCCGCTCAGGTCGAACCCAACCCCTTGGCCATCTATCATGCGTCTCGCGAACTTCGCAAACACAGGAGGGAGCTTGTCCCCGATGACACCCTTGGCGTCAACCGGGTTAACCGCGCATGCTTTCACCCTGACGAGCAACGCGGTTTGCGAGGGAGACGGGAGGGGACGATTGGTGACCACCTTGATGCCCTCCACGCAGGACCGGTCGTACACGGCCGCGCGCATCTCGTGGTCAAAAAGCAAAGCGCCCCAGTACGAAAAAAGAAAAAGCACCGAAGAAGCAAACAGCGGTCAAGACAAGTAACAACAAGCGAAAGGGTACCACCGCCACCACGGGGGTCACATCCGAGGCGCGGCGAGGAGTAACTGTGGCGCGATGGTCGTTGTTGCTTTTTTGAGGAAGTTTTTTGTCGGGACCGAGAAAATGTTCTGAGAATTGAAAGAAACTCGCATCGGGCGCTTCACTCGTAATACCAGCATAATATGTTTTACAACGAGCGCTGTTGGTACCACGACGGTTACATAACCGCGTACCTGTCGTGGGAGATTAGTTTCCCTTGAAATAAACTCGTAAAAACCGCACCTTCACGGCGTCCAGAAGAACGGGTGCAACAGCGCGGTGTTGCACCCCAAGCGTCCTCGCTGTAAAAAGTTCCGTTCGCACACCAACCGCGTGGCCAGGTCCCACCCCAAACCGCCATTCACGTCAAGCGCGCTGAAGTCCCACCCTTGCGGTTCCACTACTTTCCTCCACCGCCGCAGGTCGTACCGGCACTCGGTCAGGTTTTTGCGGAAACTCCCGTTCGGATCCATCACTTTCCTGCCGCGCAGCTGCGGGACGCACATCTGCAGAAACACGAGCCCGGCGCTGAACGAGTCGAACAGGTCGGGCAGAAACGCCGCCCATATTATCGGCGATAGGGACGCGGCGAGCGGCCTTAGCGGCGGCGGCGCCGGCATCTGTGTCGGCATGATGAAGTTCTCTGGGGGTGAGTAGAACGGGTCAAGCAAGCCTTGCTCGGGTTCGTAGTTGTACCCGGTTCGCAAATCGGCGGCGGCGCCGAAATCCACCAAAAGAAACTTCCCGCGCGACAACACCAAATTCGCCGGCTTCACGTCCCTGTGCACGACGCCGATGTCGTGCAGTTGCGACAGGGTGAACAACAACGACCTCAACACAGTCTTCGCGCACTTCGAAGTGCGTTTTGCGAAATCGTCGCTATCCAAAAGGGTTCCATAAAGCGCCTCCTCCAACGAGCCCGGGTAATCCCGCCCGGTTACTAAATCCTCCAAAGTCACGTCGCCTTGTCGTTTCCAAACCAGTGACGGGCTCGCCGCGCCTTCCACCACGTCGTACGACCCCAGGTACTGCGCACACCCCAACGCCACGAGCGGCGCCCGTCGTACTCGCCGGTTCATGTACTCCTCCGCGTTTTGTAACTGCGACGCCCCGGTCACGGCTTTGGCTTGCTTGACGACCAAGTCTGCGCCCGTGGTTCTGTCAACCGCGCCGAACACCGTTCCAAAGCTCCCGTCCCCGAGCCTGCCGTTTAGTTTTATTTCCTGCACGTCGAATTTCTTTTCGAACAGTAGTTTGTCAACAGGCGTGGCGACGTACGCGTCGAACGCACCGGCGAAGAAACCAGGTCTGCCGGTGGCCCAAAGGAACACCAGACAAGCCAGTAAAAGCTCGTTCTCCGCGTCGCCGGTGAACAGCGTGAACCCGCTCGTTGTTTCGTCGCTCCAGAACTGTGCGATTTGCGATTGCGCGTCATTCGGTAGGGCGTCAAACACAACGCTCGTCACAGGTAACACGGCGTCCGCAAGCGCCTTCCACGTACCAGGGACGTCAACCCCGAACACCACGGACGGGAGGTCGGGGAACAGCTCGGCGTACCCCGGCGATGCGGGCGCGACAACCTCCACCAACTTGCTAGTGCCCAACCCGAGATCCCCGACGCCCCAGTCCGCGAGGTTCGCTTTTGGGGTGACGTTCACGTGGCGACGCAAAGGGCGCGTGCGCGCACGGGATGTGCGGAACAGGTTTCGCGCGTAACCAGCGGAGACACCGAGACCGATTCCTGACGCACACGCTGGGATGGGTGTCATCGGGATTGTTGTTTATCCAAACCCGATAGATTTGATTGCAGGCGGTGGGACCGCGGCTTCGACAACGGGGTGGCAGGGCGATGCGATGCGCGGGTGCGTGGTACGAAGCGACTGCGTCCAAATGACCTCGATCGCGTGCGGAAGGCGGTCGGGCGATTCCCACGGGAACGGCGCCGGTCCACACTGGAAGGGCCAGCTCTTGGGTTTCCAACACGATAAAAGCAAAGCACGATCTTTCTTTTTGGAGAAGAAATACAGTCACGATTCGATTCACAAACACGCGGCGCGTGCCCTCCGCGGCACTACGCCTTTCCCTCCACGCGCTATGGTGGTCAAGCAGACGAAACAGTTGCTAAGACGCACGACTCGCGGAACCGTTTCCCTGGTTCGCAAGCTTACGGGCAAAGGCGTGGGCGATGGGGACGTTGCGCCCGAAACATCAACCGTCCCGGCCCAAAAAAAACCGAAACGAAACTCGCCCAACGTCAAAGCGCAGAAACAGCGGTGGATGGACTTGATTCTTTCCAAAGAGTTCGACAAAGTGCTTGATGAGATCTTCACAAAGTGCGCTGGTATCAACGAGGACGGGATGGACGGGGATCGAACCGGGGCGGAGGCGAGCTTGGACGTCGCGGAGTTAGCGGTGGCGATCGATTCGCTTTACAAAAAGCTGGAGGGCATGATGGGCGGGGAAAAGAAACTCCCCCGGGTAAAAGAAAAGATGGGTTCGATTTTACAGAAGTACGACGACAACAACGACGGGAAGCTGGACAAACGCGAATGGGAGGGTTTCGCGCGGACGTACTTCTCACGGATGGAGTGGCCGGTTTGGAAAACAGCCGCGCGCGGCGCGGCGACTGGAGCGGGGGCGTTTTTCGTGGTGCAAATGCTGGTATTGCCGGTAATCGGCGTCGTGATAAGCGCCGTACTTCCCGTGGTAATTAGTGTCGTGAAAGCCCGAATCGGGGACCTGCCGAAACAGCACATGGACGCCATGAAAGCCAAGCTGAAAGGGAAGTTCAAGATTGGCAAAGACGTTGACGGCGACGGCGTGCTGGATGAAGTCGCCGTGAACCTTAAAAAGCAACGCCGAGCGCGGCGGATGCGGAAGGTGAAAACGATGGGAACCTACTCCGCGGGGTTCGCCGCGGGGGCGGTCGCGGGGCTGGTGTGATGTGACGGACTCATTGGTCATACACGTACGGGTGAAACTAGTTGCGACACGGGGATCGGCTAGGCCAGGGGTGGGGCGATGCGGTTTGTGACCTGGCATTTAGCAGGCGACGCGGCGTGGACGATGGGCAATGTAAAAAATGTATCCTCTTTTTCGTCTGGTCGCCAAATCGTGCCTTCGTAAATACCCGCTCTTTTGAAAAAGACGGGGCGACGTCGCGTCGTCATCCGCCGCCCGTGGATTCATTACCCGTCGCGCGCCAAAGGCTCGTCCGTCGCGTTCCCCCTGCTTCCCGTCCGAAGGTCGCGTATAGGGTTTAGATCTCGCACGCTCGTTTTTGTGGACAAAGTGCAGTCGCAGTTCGTCCGTTCGATCGCGATCTGAAACCCAGATCTGGCTTGCTTTTTTGAGTCCACTATAACTTGTCCCGATGGCGGATTCCCGGTCCAACTACTCCTTGACCACGTTCAACAGCAGCGGCGAGCTGGTGCAGATCAAGCACGCGTTAGCCGCGGTGCAGGCTGGGGCTACTAGTTTGGGAATCAGGGCGAAAAACGGCGTGGTGCTGGCGACGGAGAAGAAACTCCCGAGCACGCTTGTGGATGAAACCACGGTGGAGAAGATCGTCATGGTCACGTCCGAGATCGGCATCACCTACTCAGGGATGGGGCCTGACTTTCGAGTTTTGACTAGAAAAGCGCGCAAAGAAACACAGGTGTACTACCGTACCTACCACGAGTTGGTGCCTTGCTCGCAACTGGTTCGCGAAGTCGCGACGGTGATGCAGGTACGCGTTGCGTTTCCCAAATCCCGACGCCGTGGAGGCGCGATTACGGGCGACTGTTTACTCATACGCGCGGTCCGAAAGACTGACACTTTGTTTTACCCATCTCAGGAGTTCACGCAACGCGGCGGGGTGCGGCCGTTCGGCACGAGCCTGCTCGTCGCCGGGTTCGACAGTAACGGCCCGCAGTTGTACCAAGTCGACCCGAGCGGCTCGTACTTCGCGTGGAAAGCCAGCGCGATTGGGAAGAACATGGTAAACGCCAAAACCTTTCTTGAAAAGAGGTACTCGGAGGACATGGAGTTGGAGGACGCCATACACACCGCGATTCTCACGCTCAAGGAAAACTTCGACGGCCAAATCAGCGCGGAGAACATCGCGATTGGAATCGTGGGCGAGGACCGGAAGTTCCGCACGCTCACCGCGGCGGAGGTCGCGGATTACCTGTCCGAAGTGGAGTAAGAAGTGGAGTAAACGGGAAAGGATTGGGGTGTGGTAGGTGTCCCATCGTCGTACATGTAATTAATTGAATTAATTGCTACATACGCCTGCTACTGCTATTCTAGTCTAGACTATTTAATTAATGACTTCCTCCCTCGTCCTCGTCCTCGTCCCAGATCGAGTTCCGGGGGAAGTTCCACGTGTCGGTCAAGCCCGGTCTGGATTTCATCACGTACGCGACCGGCCGTTGCGCGTCCGTCGCGTTGGCGCCGCCGCGGTGCATGACGCGGTAGTCGTACAACAGGAGGGCGCCTTTTTTAAGCTCAGGCGTGACTTCAACCGCGGTCGCCGCTAGGCGCTTCGCGGCGCGATCCGGGTATTGGCATTCGTGGTCCCAATGATGCGAGCCTAGCTTGAACGAAGTCGGGCCCAACGCGCGTGTAACGTCGCGTAACGGCAAAAACACGTTCACGATACCTCGCTCCCGGCCATCCGCGTGGAAGTGCTGCGCCGGTGCGTGTGGGTAGGACACCACGCACCCGACCGCGGTGGTGTTTCCTCCGCTCACTGTTTTTTTTTGTTTCTGTTTTTGGTCAGGCGAGTTTGATTCAGTCGGAAGCTCGCTCGACGACGTCTCCGTCTCCGCCTCCATCAACCCCGACCGTTGCAAAACGGGAGTTACCCAGGGATCGGATTCTTGGCGCAACAATTGCCACGCCGCGCACGCATCCGCGGCGGCGGTCATCGCCTCAGGAGGACCGCCTCCCGGGTGAATCACGATGGGGGTTTCGCGGTTGGCGTCGGGCTCGTTTTTTTCTTTGTTTTGTTTTTCCTTGTCCCCAACCGCGTCTCGCCGGCGCTCCGCGGTGACGTCCAACCGCTTCCCCCCCCGAACCCTTCCGCACACTTCTTTGAACCTCACGATGTCCGAAAAAGGGTCGATGCTAAGGTCGCGGCATCGTTTCATGAGCGTGTCTAAATACGAAGTAGTCGCGACTTCGCATTTGTCCAGGGAGGTTTCAGTCACAAGTCCGTGAAAAGAAAAAGTTTCGGTCGCCGCGTCGGCGCCGCTCGGCGGGTCCAACACCACAAAGCCGTTTCGGGTTAAACTCTCACTCGCGGTGTCGATCGTGTGCTGGGTTGGATACCCCCGAATCTGTTCCTGTTGTGTGACCTGCACTCGGTACGGCGGGAAGTTCAAATCAACTGTCACTTCTTCTTCTTCGTCGTGGTCGTCGTCAACGCGAGCGATTCGTGTTTTGTGTGCCGATCTCGCCTCGCAATCGCCCCCAACCTCCGCGTCGCAAAAGTCGTCCAAAAAGTCACCCATCAAACTGTTCGTTTCAGACCCGAGCTCGCTCGTTGAGTCGTCAGTTTCTTCTGAAGGTACACCAACTTCGATGGCTTGATGGACTCGTCGATGCGAAATCGGGCCCGGTGGTTTTGACACAGACGGGACGATCGTTTGCGATTCGTCATCCGACGTTTCGCAATCCGACCCGGTCTCCTCATCCGCGGTCGCGGACAAATCCGCCGGCGGTCGCCAACCCGCCGGCGCGTCGCACGTGAGCAACACGTACCCGCCCGCGTTTTTGATTTGCTCGCCGTCGTGTGCGTGCTCGGTGGCGGTTGTTTGAGTTAACAAATCGACTGATAAGTTATCCAAAGAAAGGACTTTGTAATCCATGCGTGGGGTCAGGTTGTTTTTAGTAAACGCGGCGATTAACAAATCAATCAAACCCGTTCGGCGCAACCCACACGCCACCACCACCTTCCCGCCCGGTTTCAGGTGCGCGCACACCGCGTTTGGCAGCGCGGCGCAGTGCTCGGGGAGGTACAGCACGTCCGCGGCGACGATCAGGTCGTACTTACAGGATAGGTAACTTTTTTTGTCCCCCCAATCCAGTTTTTGAACCGAAACTTCGCACGCGCCCGCGCAATCGCCGTCGTAGAAGCCGTTGAGTTGGGCGTTGGCGTGCATCAGCGCGAGGGTGGCTTCATCACGGTCCGTGAGGGTCACGGACTTGGCGCCTAACAAAGCACACACGAAGCCAACCGCACCGACCCCGGCGCCGAGCTCCAGAATGTGCTTGTCACGAATTTGTGTACGCGCGGTTAGTGTCGCGTCGGTTTCGGAATGCTCAGCCGCGAGCCACCGCGCTAGCAACCGCGCGCACGACCACACCCGGCACCCGGTTCGCAGTGGGACGTTCTCCATGTCCCGAGTTTCCCTTAACCGGACCGGGCGAAGTAGGCCCGGGACGTCCAACGTGGTGGTCACCGAGAGGACCATGGTAACGCGGGGTACTGTTTTGCAGGAAAGTCAGGGGAACTGGGAGGCGAGGAGGGTGAGATTTGAGAAAAAGAAAGTTTTTCAACTTTACCAACACGACAAAAAGAAGAAAAAGATTTGCCGAAGTTTGCTTCAGGTCACCGCCACCTTATGCAGACGGGACCTCCGATTGAACTACCGGACTGTGTATATAGCGGGAAATTAAAGTTGATAGAAGCCGCGTACTGGTGAGGTATCAAGTCACCTTATCCCACGGCCCCCGTCCCTCCCGCATCGAGTTTTTGAAAAAGATTGAAACGACAACGAAACACAAAAGCGCCGAAAAAAACAAAACCAACGCGATCGCGTGTCAGTGCAAGGATGACAAAATCGATTCTCGTCAGCTCCCCGCAAAGCACATACGCTTTACAGGGCCTAGTCCGTGAGAAGATTAGCGGTTGCTTGAAGCTCATCATCCACGCGCGAGCAGGGGCGACATGTGTGTGGCAACGAGAGATCGGAAAAGGACCGCCAATCTCGAGGGTTTTGGTTTCGCACCTCAAGTCGGCGGTGATTCCGCGCCCCGGTCGGTGGCGTACTTCCGAGCCGCGATTGGTACCGCCGTCTGGTGCAGAAGGGGCACGCGAGGCGAGACACGATCAAACCATCGCGAAACGGTTTTGCGAGCGCGAGTGCGCTGTGCGGAGGGAACTGTGGAGGATGAAGATGCGCCGCCGAAGTTTTGGAGATCGTTTTATGGGAAAAAAAAAAAAAAAACCAACAGAAAGTTCGTTTTATTACGAACCAGATCTGCGCGTCTCTAGGACCGCCCAAGCGACACACACCGCCACACCTCGGTGCCCCTCCCTTCCGCGCCTTTTTCCTTACCACACCCCGAGCCGTCCACGATGACTGCCCCTCCAAAAGTCGTCCTGATCACCGGCGCTGCTGGTCAAATCGGCTACGCCCTGGCGCCGCTTGTGTGCCGAGGCGCGATGTTCGGCCCTGATCAGCCGATCATTTTGCATCTGCTTGATATCGCCCCCGCCGCGGCCGCGCTTGGCGGCGTCGCCATGGAGCTGTGCGACGCCGCGTACCCCCTGGTTATGGGCATCGTGCACACCGTGGATGTCGACGTGGCGTGCGTTGGCGTGGACGTGGCGGTGATGGTGGGTGGTTTCCCCCGAGGCCCCGGGATGGAGCGCGCAGAGGTGATGGGCAAAAACGTGGCGATATACAAAGCCCAGGCGTCGAGTTTGGAAAAGCACGCCAACGCAGCGTGCAAGGTCGTGGTCGTTGCGAACCCGGCGAACACCAACGCGCTGATTCTGTCGAAGTACGCACCGAAAATCCCAAAGGAGAATGTCACGTGTTTGACTCGTCTTGATCACAACAGGGCGCTCGGGCAAGTTGCGCAGAAAGCCAACGTACCCGTGCGCGACGTGAAAAACGTGATAATCTGGGGGAACCACAGCAGCACGCAGTTCCCGGACGTGAACCACGGGTCCGTGTGTGATGAGCCAATCCGAAACGCAATCAACGACAAAACCTACCTCAACGACGAGTTCGTCGCGACCGTGCAGCAGCGAGGCGCGGCGATCATCGCGGCGCGCAAGCTGTCGTCCGCAATGAGCGCAGCGTCCAGCGTGTGCGACCACGTTCGGGATTGGGTGCTGGGTACGCCCCCGGGGGTTTGGACGTCCATGGGGGTTATCTCTCCGGGCGGAAAGGAAGCGTACGGCATCGCAGAAGGGCTGATGTACTCGTTCCCGGTGACGTGCGCGGATGGGAAGTGGCAAATAGTGCAGGGGTTGGAAATCGACGCACGATCGCGAAAACTGATGACGGCGACGGAAACGGAACTCGCGGCGGAAAAGAGCGAGGCGGAGGAACTGATCGCCTCGATGTAGATTGTTTTTGAGTCAGTACGCGAAAAACGAGAAAGGTCATCACAAAGACACCCGGATAGGGTTTAGGGTTACGCGTTGTACATACCCCAAAGACACCTGGTGTAAATAAAAGCCGGGCTTCAAAACGCCAACGCCGTGGCGAGGCCGATTTGCAATCCGTTTTTGGTGCGGTCCGTCCCGCCTGCGCGCGCGACGCGCACGTAGTTCACCTCCACGTTCCCCACGGGCAGGGGAAACACCAGGCCTACGCCGACGCTTAGTCGCGCGGAGTTTGTTATGTCTTTTATGGTGTTTATTTTGGAATTGTAGGAAGTGTCCCCACTGGGGAACGGAACCAGGGTCCCGGCGTTGACAAACGCGTGCGCGTAGGCGCCGATTTCACGGAGCTTTTTCCACGAAGGCTCCAACTGCGCCGAGAGAAACAGGGAGGCCATTACGTCCCCCCCCAGCTGGTCTCGGGCGAGGATCCCGGACGTTTTCGCCGCTTCCAAGTCTTTCGGGTGCCTTCGTTCATCGCTAGGCCCGACTCCGTGTGTATCGAACCCCCGCAAGCTCCCCACGCCGCCCAAGAAAAACCGATCCGCGACGCAGGTTCCTTTTTTAACGTCGCGCTCGCCCAGCGGCTTCAAAAACCCCAGCTTGGCGCTCATGGACAGGTTAACACCGTCCGTGGGCGTGTGTACCGTCTGCGCCTCTATTTCCTGCTTGAAGAACTTGGTCATTTGCGAATCCAACCCGATCCCGGACAGCTCGGACCGGAACCGGTACAGCGCCCCACAAGTCGGCCGCGTGACCCGGTCCCGCGTATCCACCACCCACGAATACGCCACGCTGCTCTTCAAGCTGTGTCCTAGTTGGTGCCTTATGGCTTTCGAGGCTAATCGAGTAGGGTCGTTGATTTCCCGGAACACTAGTTCGTACGCCAGCGTTGCGGGGCCTCCTCCTGTGGCGGTGACGCTGACCCCCCGGGCGGTTTCGTCGAACGACGATAAACGCTTGGAACACGAAACTTGCGATTGGGAAAGAAAAGTGTCAGTGTTTCGTAATGTAAGATGTATGGGTGTACTGTATGGGCAAACAGTGCGTATGTGATGTATGTAGTTGTACCGTTGCCAGTAAATGTTACTAGTAGTGCACTCAAAGAGGGGCAGTAAACAGTGTTGGGATTTGGGAAAGGCCCAACACGCACCTTGCTGAAAAACCCGCGTGGTTACGTCCACGTCGTTGTTGAACACCCTCGGTTGAGCCCAGGCCAGGCCGTAGGTGCTGCTTTTTTCGTGGCCTTGCAGCATCTCTACGTCCAGCTTTTCCCCATAACCCAACGCGTTGTTCAAACCAGCGCTGAACTCGGCGCTGCCCTCGCCGGATTGCGACACGTACGCCCCGCCGTGAAGATTCACTTTGTTCTTCTCCGTAACCTCCACCACCACGGACGCACTGTCGGGCGCATTAGCCGGGCCCGCGTCGCACAAAATGTCAACCCTGTCGAAGATTGCGTACGAGTTCAAAATCGCATTAGCTTCCAAGCACCTTATCCGGAGCTCATCCAGGGACTGCGCCGCGTAGATTGGGGCCAGGACTTTGTCGAATATCCCCGGCTTGGTCCGATCGTTCCCTTTCACGGTCACGTCGTGCACCACAAGAGGCTTGTTTCGGACGTTCAGGTAAAGCTGCTGGTAGTCCTTTGGGGGAGGGGGAGACCCGCCGGGGGGAGGCGGGGAGGTCGCCATCGGGTGGAAGGTGCGCGTGACTCTGAGTGGGCCGCGAGCGCCACCCGATGGACACCGAAGATCATCGCGCAGCCACATTTCTCTGGCCAAAGCGCCAAACTGCAACTCGAAAAAAAACTACAAATAACCGTTTGCCATTCAAATGCCACGACGATGCCCACTCGCACCACTCGTCGACCGCACCCGCACACCGCTTGGTCCGTATTGGACACGCGCGCGGGACATGTCGAACGCCCAACCCGCCGAGAGGCGCAAGTGCGTTTCCCCAGCATTCGTGTTTCGCGCGCCGTGCGTCTCCCCGTGGTCGTCCCGTCCCACGGCTCGCGTCCCCCTTCCCCGACTCATCGCTCATTTCACCTCTCCCGTCAAACGCAGGTCCCTGTTCCGCGCCAAGGCGCCTCCCCAGGCGCCGCTGGAGCCCGTCAACGTGAACTACCGCGCGCAGGTACGCAAGCGCGCTGTGTCATGTCCCCTTGTTACTCCCACGCGGAATCCCACACGCGGTCCATCCTCACGGCACGATACCCAAATTTTTTTGAATTCACCTGACGCTTTCGTGTTCCCCCCGTTCGCGAACGCAGGCCACCGCCCAGATCCCCCCCCCCCGGAACGCGGCGACCCCAAAGGCGCACAGGGAAGTGGTGGTGGAGGACGGTTTCAAGTACAAGCGACGGAAAAGCGCGCAAGCGGGTGGTGCGAACAGCAACAGGGTTTCTGGCGGCGCCATCGTCGTCAAGAATGGCGCGGGCGAAAAGCAACGTCCTATTGAACAGCGCCTATCGAAATCCCTCCCCCCCGATTACCCAGGCCTCACGATTCACGAACAAATCCCCGATGACCTGCCCGAAGAGGAGCGCATGCAGATGCTGATAGAGGAGATTTGCGAACGCGAGTTGCGGGTTGAGAGGGAGAGGTTGGTGAAGGATTTCGGCGTCACGGACGGCGGCGCCATGGCGTCCGCGCTTGAAGCCGCCGCGAGCGAGTTCCAACTAAAGGTTGAGGAACTCGTGGTGAGGGGTGACGTGCAGTTCGACGTCAGCACAACCGCGTTGCGAGAGATGCGGGATGCGAAGGAGGAAGCGATGCGGGCGGTGGCGACGCAGCTGGAGGATGAGAGCGCGCAGTGGACCGCTCTTGAAAGCGCGGCGGTGCACGGCGCCGACGCGACGCGCGAGGACGTCACGGCGGCGACGAGGGCGGACGCGGCGGAGGCGGCGGAGGCGGTGCGCAGGGCTTTGGCGGCTGAGACTTCGGGGTCGGGGGTTTTGGAACCAGGTCAAGTGGCGCTGAGCGTGGAGGAGGCGAAGCGACGACTAGAAATGCAAGCGGAGGGACTGAACGCGATGGTGGAGGGAACAGAGGCGCTTTGCGTTCGGGCGGAAAGAGCGGCGGCGGTTTTCGCCGCGGCGCTCGCGGCGCACGACTACCGCGGGCTGCCGCACGTAAACTCGCCAGCCAACCTGGTGAAGAACCTGATTGGGTTCGGGAAGAAATAGGGATTAATGTGGATTTACTTCTCCAGGATTCACAAAGCACCTTCTCGATTCTCACCATTCTCACACGTTGACGCGCGTGTCTCCCCTGTCTCCGCGTCTCGTCGGGTCGGGCAAAGAGTCGCGGCATGACCGGTTTCGGCCAGCTCGTGATCGGCCCTCCTGGCGCGGGCAAAACCACGTACTGCAACGGGATGCAGCATTACTTCACGTTGACCGGGCGCGCGTGTGCGGTGGTCAACCTGGATCCCGCGAACCACGCGCCGCCGTACGAGTGCGCGGTGAGCATCGAGGAGCTGATTTCCCTGGAGGAGGTCCAGGCGGAGTTGCACTTGGGACCGAACGGGGGGATGGTGTATTGCATGGAGTACGTCGCACAGAATCTTGACTGGCTCCGGGAAAGGGTCGCGCCGTTGGTGGCACAGGGAAAGTTTCTGCTGTTCGACCTGCCCGGCCAGGTCGAGCTGTTCACGTCGCACGACTCTGTGAAACAAATAATAGCCGAGCTGGTGAACCCCCGGAACGGACTTGACCTTAGACTGTGCACCGTTCACCTCGTGGACGGGCACCTTTGCGCGGACCCGAGCAAATACATCAGCGCGCTGATGGTGTCGCTGCAGTCGATGTTACATTTGGAAACGCCGCACGTAAACGTGCTGTCGAAAATTGACTTGATGGACAAGTACGGCGATTTGGATTTCAACCTGGAGTACTACGCGGACGTGCAGGACTTGAAGTACCTGGCGGCTCGGGTTTTAGGGGGTGAAATCCAAACCCTGACGTCCGACCCTAAACCCCACCCCGGCCAGGCGTACCTGCGGAAACGGTACGGCAAGCTCACCGCCGATCTTTGCGAGCTCGTCGAGGATTTCGGGTTGGTGAACTTCGCGACGCTCGCGATCGAGGACAAGGACAGCGTGGCGCGGTTGGTGCGGTTGACGGATAAGTGCGTGGGGTACGTGAACACTTCTGGGGGGGTTAGCCAAGGGTTTAGCCGAGCCACTAACGAGGAAAATCCGTCGGAATATGCGAAGCCCGGGACCTTCGACGAGCGGCAATTGATTTCACACGCCCCGGCGTTGACAAACTATGAGAGGCACATGGAGGTGCAGGAACGGTTTTTTAACGACCCGGATGAGTATGTAGATGCTTAGGTAGGTAGGAGTAATAGTCACAACAATAAAAACAGTCATCAATCTAGATCCGATGCCGGTACCGTACTTGGTGTTGCTACTGTTGGTGTTGCCACCCTTGGTGTTTCTTCCCGTGTTCCAAAGTCTTCCACCCACACCCACACGTCGCGCAAGTCAAACGCGGGCGTCACGCCGGCGAACACCACGAACGCGTGTTGACACGTTTTTCCATTTCCGCCATCCTCGGCAAACGCGAGTCTCAGCGAAACGCACGCGTGCGCGAACCGAGAAGCGGGTGCTTTAGGGTTAGGATTCAGGGCTTTGTCATCATCAAGCGTCACGCTAGGGTTAGGGTTCAGGGCTTTCTCGTTAAGCGCCACCTTGGCTAGGGTTTCACAGTCAAAAACCGTAAGTTCATTGGGGCGAAGGGTTTGGCCGTCTACGCCTCCGAATATTGCGCACGCGTTTTGGCCGCTCCGCGTTTGCCATGTCGCGGCCCCATGCGCGCAGAGTGCGCCGTTTGGAAACAAACCTTTCCGCACCCATCTCATTTCAGTCAAGTCCAACACAACAATATCCGAAAGCGTCACCCCGTCCCGCCCCCTGCCTCCGCAGATTATCAGTTCGTCGTCCATGCAAACGCCGGCGTGCATTTCCCGTGGGTCGGGCGCCTGGCCCGTAACGCGCGGGCGCTCCCATTTTTCGCGGCCCTCCAGAACGTTCAAAACGTGGATGTCACCCATCGGCCCTTGGTCAGGACTGGAGCCTCCGTGTACCACGATGCACGTGTCATTCCGGAACGCACACGCTACGTGCGCGTTTCGTGGCGGAGGGGACCCGGTTTCCGCCAGCGCTAACCGCCGCCATTCCCAGTTTTGCGTGGAAAGCACCACGACGTCGTTGAAACACGTGCTACTGACTGGGTCCATGCCACCGAAGACGTATATCTCGGACCCAATAGTCGTCGCGGAATGGCCTGACCGGCCGGCCGGGAAGGTCTCGCCGTTCCGCGAGGTCGTGGTTTGCCGTATCCACCGGGCCGTCAATGGATGCCGTCCCTCGAAGCGCAGCACCCACACATCGTCAAGCGCTTTTGGGGACCGATCCGCGCCTCCGATGAACACCAAGTCGTTGCCGCACACCGCGCTGGCGCACCCGCCTCGGCCGGCAGGCGAAGGCCCGACCAGAGTTGGCTGAATCCACACCATGGCCACCAGACGCGCGGGTGACGCGACCCGAACGCGGCGACCCGCGCAACGTGTGTGGTGCACCTCGAGAGTGGCGGCATCGATGGATGAAAAGACGCGTTGACTGACTTTTTGTTGCAACCAAAAATCATCCCGGTGCCTACTTTGAGAAACTCCTCCGTGAGTTGGCGTTTAGGGGTGTTGAGACATGTATAAATACCTCTCCTATCAAATATACTACAAAACCAGTCCCTCCCACTTTTCCCTGGGCACGACTAGCATGCGCTGGACGCCGCTTTTAATGGCGTGGTACGCGTTTCGCGGGGGCACAGAAAGCACCACGCACCCGGCGACTTGCCCGACGCCGACGCCGGCGCCGGCGTGTTTGTCCGCGAGCTCTTTCAAGTTCAACTCTTTGTCGTCACCGCTTACCACCCCCTCGATCCCATGCCACATCCTGTCCGCCAATCCTGGAAACCCAAGGTCCGTCCCGACGACCACGGCGGCTTGCGACGAGACGCCCGCCGGGCCGGATGGGGCGACCAGCACGATTTGCGATGTACACGCGGCGTGTCGAATCGTCGTCGCCAGCGACGCGCTCGTGCCGGATTCCGCGAAGACTTGTGAAACTTGCCACGTACCTTCGATGTTGGAATTGGAAGTTTCGTTCGATTCGGCAACCACGCGTATCGCCGCGCTTAGCACCGCGAATCCGTCGTCGTTCCCGTCGTCCGTCACGCGTCGCTCTCCGTCGGGTATCGTCGATTCTTCCAAAAGTTCATCCACGTTGAGCGCGGGGACCATTTCGTGCATCACCACCGTGATCACTTTTGGTTTCTCTCCGTGGCGCCTCCGCGTTTTCCCCGAATCGCACGAGGAATCGTTCCGCGTGACGCCGGCTGTTTTCGCAACCGCGGCGCCGAGCACGCCATGGTTCGCGGTCGGCGCCGCGGCCGGCGTCACGACCGGCCGTACACGACCCATGTGCATCTCCCTGCTCACGCCCAGCTCACCGCGAATCAATAGCGCGGAGACGCGCGTGTCTTTGCCGCAAAACCCAGGCCCTTTGGGAAGCTCTAGAAGCACCTCCGCGCCTTTCATGCTGGTCAGCCGGGAGGAAATCTGCCGCCCCGTGCTAATCGCGGTGGGCAGATTTTCGGTACCGAGATTGACCTGGTATGGGCAATTACCCAGGGTCATGTCAACTTTGTCTTGCACATCACGAACCGTTCCCTCCGGCCAGTGTAAAACCGCGCGGTGGTACTCCGGTCGTTCGTGGTCCAACACGATATCATGGCCAAGCACCGCGTGTATCCTTGGCGGGTGCGGATTGAGGTAACCGGACATTCTCCGCACCGCGGGTTTCACGCAAAGCGCAAAGGTAACCGCGGCACTCACCGGGTTTCCGGGAAGCCCAAACAGTAGGACTGTTTTCGTGTTGGTTTTGATCTCCCCGAACGTCAACGGCTTGCCCGGTTTCATCAAAACTCTGCCGAAGTGAATCGCGCCTTTGACGGTGTCAGGCTGGCCGTCAAACGAAAACTCACCAAGCAACACCTGTTTCAGGTAATCCTTGTCGCCTTCCGAAACGCCGCCCGACGCGACGATGATATCGGCGCCGGTCGCCACCGCGTTTTGTATCGCGCACGCGAGCGCCAAAGGGTCATCTTTCACGATACCTAGATCAGTCGTGACACACCCCGCCTCTACTGCCATCGCGAGGAGCATGTGCCTGTTGGCGTCGTAAATCGACCCGGACGCGACGCGCTTCGGCTCGTTTTCGTCGTCATCGCCAGAAACGTCCCCAAAAGAAAACGGATCCACGAGTTCGTCCCCCGTGCTGAGCACGGCGAGTCGCGGCGACGCGTGCGTTTCCGCGTTTCTGATTCCCGCCAAAGCGGCGATTCCGAGCTCGTGAGGCCCGATCACATCTCCAGAGAACAAAAGAGTTTCGTGTAGGGCAATATCGCTCCCCACGGCGCGGACATTAGTCCCGGGTTTGTACGAAGCGTCGACTTTAATCTGCACATTTGTGTTTTCTTTCAAAGTCACGATTCGTTCAACCGGAACCACCGCATCCGCCCAGCAAGGAACGGGAGCGCCGGTGGTGATGTACACCGCCGTGCCGGATTCCACGCTGCCATGTGTATCGTGAGGCGCGCCCGCCCTGGACGCGCCCACCACGCGCAGTGTCCCGGGACAGTCAACCGACCGCACCGCGTACCCATCCATGATGGACGCGGGGAACGGCGGGTGCGGTCTCGGCGAAAACACATCAGACGCGAGCACCCTGCCGATCGCGTCACGGAACGGAACCGACTCCACGGGAAGCACCGGGGCTCGACTCAACACCATGTCGATCGCCTCGGGCATGGATATCATGGGGTACCGGTGCGGCGCCATCGCGGCGTCGCCGACGCGCGCGCGGGCGAATGCGTCACACGCCGAAAAGTGAAAAAGGGAAGTTCGGGATTTTCGGTTGTCACGAAAAGAAAAAGCAACGACTGCTGTTTCGGCGTTTCCGAGAACCTTGAAGCAACGACCGCACATCGCAGCGCGCGGGGGTGGTCATGCGCGAACGATGAGCCAAATACGAAAGCGATGCGTGCACGGGAAACGGAAGGATAACAGCGCGGACTGCAGCCCATGCCCCCACGGGAGGCTGAAACGCAACTGCGTGGAGTGCGACTACTGCCCCCACGGCAAGCTGAAACACAGTTGCGTGTTGTGCAACCCCTGTCCGCACGGCAACGTTAAGAGAAACTGCGCGCAGTGCAACCCTTGCCCTCACGGCAAGCTAAAAAGCCACTGCGTGAAGTGCAAGGGCTGCCCCCACGGGAAGGTGAAATACAGCTGCGTGGACTGCAACCCCTGCCCCAACGGCAAGCTGAAAAACAAGTGAGCGGAGTGCACCCCCTGCCCCCACGGCAAGCTGAAATACCACTGCGCGACGTGCACCCCATGGCCTCACGGCAAGCGGAAGGACAGGTGCGCGGAGTGCAAAACGGCACGCCCAGATCCGCCGATTTCGAAGCGGATCAAGCGCGAGAAGGAGAGTTCGCCGGAGATCAAACAAGAACCCGAAATCAAGCTCGAGCCCGAGATCAAGCAAGAGCCCTTCACCATTCAAGGCTACTTCGGGCTTGATAAGTGAGGGTTTGATACGATAGTGAGCGTCGGTGCAAGAAAACAAAAGTCTCTGAAAGGTCACAACGTCCTCGTGTCTGTTTCTGTTTGCGTTCCCGTCTCACGATTCGTCCCTCCCCACGCCGTCTTCCTCGCCTTCCGCCTGCCCTGCTATGTTTCTGAATGAGCCCATGTCTCGTTGCGCTCGGCGCATCCACTCCTCGGTCATCTCCGTGGTTGGCGCGAAGGCAAGACGGCCGTCCAAAGTGGCACGGCGTTCCGTGGAAGCGGCGGCGATATCGGCGACGCTCCCCCTCGTCAATCCCCAGTGTCCCCGGGCGATCTCCCCGAGCAACTGCGTGCGCGTCCACCGCGCGTCTCCCCAGAACACAAACACCCGCCCTTTCCCCCCCTCCACCGGGTTCATGTTCGCTGGTTTGACCCTCGCGCCGTCGCCGTTGCGCAGCCGCAGTAACCACCGCTGAGTCAGCGGTTCGAACCTCGCCACGATCGCGAGCTCGCCGTTCAACTCGGGTTTCGTTTTCAAATTCCTCAACTTGACGGTCTGGCCTCCTCGGATGTGGTCGGGTGGTGTGTCTTTCGCGAGGTGCGATGCCGATGCCTCGTCATT
>Ga0115004_10000078_pt1 | contig 54543 bp, 46 predicted proteins | sample ArcticOcean_MG_C_10_FD_88737 | JGI IMG/M metagenome (GOLD analysis project Ga0115004, IMG submission 88737) | Marine microbial communities from western Arctic Ocean - ArcticOcean_MG_CB11_90 | ecosystem: Environmental > Aquatic > Marine > Oceanic | place: Arctic Ocean: Canada Basin | collected... | reverse complement strand
TCAAAACGATTTTGTTGACTTAAAATACCCTCTCAGGGAACAAAACAATGAAGATGTCATTAAAATGATCGAGTACGCAATGACAATAAAGCCAAAATCACATGATTTTGAAATTAAAAAAGATGATTATAAAGGGTATATTAATAGATATATGAATCAAACAGGAGGATAATAAGTAATGAAAATTGCGTTTACAGCTTTTCCTTTAGAAAAAAATTTAGAAGCTCAAAAAGAATTAGAAAAAAAATACGGGTATCACAAAGCAGAAGATGCAGATATTATAGTTGCTCTTGGTGGAGACGGATTTGTTTTGAAAACCCTACATGAATACTTAAAATTATCAAAACCTGTATTTGGAATGAATTTTGGAAGTGTTGGATTTTTAATGAATTCATTTAGTATTGAAAAATTAGAAGAAAGAATTGAAAAAGCACAACTATTAAAACTTAAACCATTAATTATGAAAACTATTAATCCGACAGGTCAAGTAGTAAAAGCACTTGCAATTAATGAAGTAAGTATCAGAAGAGAAAAATACCAAGCAGCTAAAATTAAAATAGAAATTGATGGAGTAACAAGAATGGAAGAATTAGTATGTGATGGAATAATGGCATCTACGGCTATTGGAAGTACGGGATATAACTACTCAGCATCAGGACCTATAGTTCCATTAGAAGGCAATGTAATAGCACTTACTGCAGTAAGCTCATATAAACCAAGACATTGGAAAGGTGGCTTATTATTTAATAAAGCAAAAATTAAAATCACAAATATTAATCCATCTAAAAGACCAGTTGTTGCACATGCAGATCATATTGAAGCAAAAGATGTTATTTCAATTGAAATTGAAATGGCAAATAAAATGGAAATACCTCTACTATTAGATAATGAACATACCATAGAAGACCGCGTCTATAGCGAAATGTTTGGACAACCTAAAAAATAATTTAAAGAAATTAAAGTTATGTTATTTATAAATACTATTTTAATAAGCTTAATATCATTCAATGTTTTGTTTGCTAAGGAAACAAAGTGTTTAGATACCAATAAAAGCATTAGCGCATCATTAATTACTGATAATTTTTATAAATATGAAGAGTATATACATTACTCGTTAGGTAATTTTACAAATAAAAATAATACAAATTATACTTTGAAAATAGCTAATAATGTTAAATCCATAGAATCAAAGAGTGATTTAATATTTGGTGAGCACTACGATTTAAAAAAAATATCAAATAAAAAAAATGGTATAAAAATACCTCATTATATAAAAAAATTTTATCAAGAAAATTTAATCAATAACTTAAATTATGAAGAAAATTTATATCCTTTAGACTTAGATATTTTTGTAATTACATCTAAAAAAAAAATTAAAGAGATAAAATTTGAAGAAGATTTATATGAATTCAATAATCAATTAAAATATACATTAACTCAGAGCTTTTATTCAAATATAGAAAATATTAAATTTATAAATCATTTAATGCTAGATAAAGATTTAGAATCTAATCATCCTCTATTTGAAAGTATTTTATTTAAACAAAGTAAAAAATATTCAATTTTAAATAAAAATACTTTTTTATCAAAGTATGAAGATTTAATATTATCTTACTATGAAGATGAGAGCATATTTCAAGTAAATACAGACGGCTATGCCTATAAAGAAAAACTTGATTTTATATACTATCCAAACTTTAAAAATATATGGAATGATGAATTAGGTAAATTCTCAAAAAATTTAGGCAAGAATATAATACCTTCTTTTTTTGGATTTTCGGTTATTGTAAATAGTCAGGCAGGATATAATTATTTGTGCTACATAACACAGCCTTTGCAAAGAGATATTTTAGTAAGTTTTTTTGATTTGGGCATAAGCCCACTGTCAAAAAATGATATTTTAAATAAAGATAACATATCAAATGAATATAAAAACTTGCTGAATATGAAAAATAATTATATTAAGCAAATTAATTTAGAAGATGAAATTTTTGACAAATATTTTTACCAGGACTATTTAAATTTTATAGTAAAAAAAGATTTATCGATATTAAATAAAATAAGAATAGAATTATTTTAAATTAATTATTTGATATTATGGTAATGCTTATACCAATTTATAAATTTCAATAATCCTAAATCTAATGGCGTATTAGAAATTTTTATACCAGAAGTATTGATAAAACTATTAAGCTTTTTAAAATGAGATTTTGTTTTAATTACATCCAAAGGATTAATTCCAAATTTAACTTTAGCTTTAATACCAATAATACTTTCTAATGAATTTAGCATTTCTATTGTCTTGTAGTTCTTACCAAAACCCATATTAAAAATTTCATAATTATTTTTAATTTTTTTTCTTAATCTGTATAAACTAAATAATATCTCAACGAGATCATCAATATAAGTATAATCCCTAGAATTTAATCCTTTATTAAACAGTGTAATTGAATGATTTGAATAAATGCTGTTGGTCATACCGTATACTGCCATATCAGGCCTACCGAAAGGGCCATAAACGGTAAAAAACCTCAAACCGATAAAATTAGTAGCGGTGTAAAAATTGGAATAATTCTTGGCAATATTTTCATTAATTACTTTAGTTAAAGCATAATAGGACTTTATATTACCAAATTTATTTTCATTTTGTTCGGAGGTCATATCGCCATAAACTGAACTTGATGAAGCAAAAAAGAAATTTTTAATTTTATTAATAGCAACAAAATGAATTAATTTTGAGAAGGCAATTACATTACTATTTAAATAATTATCACTATATTGACTTGAAAGTCTTACACCAGGCTGAGCAGCAAAATGAAAGACAGAGTCTATAAGCTTTATATCTGCAGATCTAATTAACTCATTAATTTTAGAAATATTTTTATGATGAAAAGTAAAGTTGTTGTATTTTTTTAATATTTTCAGCCTTTGAGCTTTTAAATTTTTGTCATAAAAACCTTCAATGCTATCAATTCCTATGACAATAAAGTTTTTTTTTAATAAATTTAAACAAAAATTAAAGCCTATAAAACCAGCTACACCTGTAACTATTACAATTTTTTTATACATGAATATTAATTGAAATATAGTTGGTTTTTTTATTTAAACAATTTATTTATACTGATCAAATTCTTTAAAAAAAATTTTGTTAAGATCAATTTTATTTGTGTAAAAATTACGATTTTTATTATTTTTTAATGTGTTGATTAATTTAGGTAATTCACATTTATCTAAAAAAAGATCATATTTATCATCTAAAATTTCAGAAAAACCAGCATTTTTATAAATTAATAAAGGGATGTTTAAATTGTAAGCGTCTAAAGCCCCTATTCCAAAATCCTCATCATAGGAAGGAACAATAATTGCAAGAGATTCCTGTAATAATTTCTCATATTTATCTTCATCTAAATAGCCACAAAAATTAATATTTTTATATTTTTTATATTTATTAAATATAACATTTGCCATAACGCCGGTATTGGTTAAAAAACAACTTACATTAGGGTCGTCTTTGATAACGTCTAGTACTGAAAAAATATTTTTTTCTTTAGCATGCCTAGAATTCAATACTAGGTAATTTCTTTTTATATTATTATTTGTATGATTAAATTTAATAGAGCTAAAAGGATATAAAACTTTTAAATCAATTTTATGTGATAAGTCAGGATATATTTCTAAAAATTTCTTTTTAGATTTAAATGAATTAAAATAAATCTTATCCGCCTTTAAGTAATTAAATTTCATAATTTTAATAATTGGAATTTTTAAAATTCTATAAAAAAAAATTTTATCAAATCCCATATAATGCTCGTTAAAAACAGTTTTAGGCAATGTGTGATGATAAACAATTTTATTAGGTGACTTACACCTCCAAATACTAAATACAGCAAAATTACCACTGAAAATTAAAGTTTCTTTGGTTTTAATACTAAAAAAAAAAGAGGAAATAATTAGAAAAAAAAATTTATTATAGATTTTAAGAAAATTAAATGAAGGAATTTCATAAATATACTTATTAGATAAATAAGATTTATTTAACAAAGTGTAAATTTTTGCGTTATATTTTTTAGAAATGGAAACTATTAAATTTTCTCCGCCACCCATTTGGGTAAAAAAATCATGTATGATAATCATTTGAATGAGTATATATGACTGAAATTTTTCATATTTGCAAATCATATATGCCGCATAGTTATGGTGGTGTAGAGACCTACGTAAATAATGCGACAAATGATACTTCTAAACATAGGCATATGATACTAACCACAAGTCCAAAGAGAACATATAAAAGAGGTAATGTGTACTATTTTAAAATAAGTACTACGATTAGTTCAGATAATTTATCTTTAGACTTAATTTTATTTATAGTTAAAAATAGAAAGAGAATCCAAAATATACATTTTCATTCTCCTTGGCCAACAATTGAAATATTATTATTGTTAATAAAAAGTAATATAGTTGTCACATATCATTCAGATATAGTTTATCAGAAATTTTTATATTTTTTTTATAAACCCTTACAAAAATTATTTTTGAATAAAACAAAAGTAATAATTTCAACAAGTAAAAATTATACAAGATCAAGTAAAATTCTTAAAAATTATAATCATAAAGTTCAAGACATACCTATAGGTTTAGATTATGTAAGACCCCAAGCAATAAAAGATGTTAAAAGAAAAATAATTTTTAAGAAGTATATAATATTTATTGGCAACAATAGAAATTATAAAGGATTAGAATTATTACAAAAATTAATCAAAGAAGAAAAATTTAATTTTATATTAATTGGTAAAGGCTTAAATAATTTAAAAAATAAAAATGTACAAATTTTTTCACATATCGCTGAAAGTTTTAAGATGAGATTAATATCAGATTCCCATTTTTTGATACTAACATCCAATTTAAGATCAGAGGCTTATGGAATAGTTCTTGTAGAAGCTTTAATGCAAGGCAAGCCCTTGCTAACATCAGATCTTAATACTGGGGTAACCTATTTAAATAAAAATGAGGTCAATGGTTTTCATTTTAGAAATAACAGTTATGAAGATCTTCTTATTAAAACAAAATACTTATATGACTTAGATAAAGATATTTATGAAAATATTTCCAAAAATAACGTTATTAAATATAAGAAATATTTAACTGTAAAAATAATGAATGATCAACTGAGTCAGATCTATTTACGATTTTTTAAATAAATATAGTAATTCAAATAAAGTATTAGGAAATATATGGATCCAAAATAACTTGAGAAAATACTTTGGGACGTAAAAAAAGGAAAATTTAAAACTATAAAAGAAATATAAAACCCATAATTCCTCCCTTTTATAGAGAAATTTTTAAAAATTAAATAAAATATAAAATTATAAAATAGTAATAGACCTAATATTCCATGGTCTGTAAGGATTTCTATAGCTATATTGTGAGGATGAGTCGAGCAGCCTGCAGATAAATAAGAATCCTGTAATTTAGTTTTACAATTTAAGTTATAGTCTCTATAGCCGTTTCCAAAAAAACGATTTTCTTGAAAAATTGTTAGTGCTGATGCAAAATTATAAACATAGTTGCCAAAAGAATTATTAAAATGAATGTTAGATGGGTTAGAAATATCTGCATAATCATAAGCCGATATGTTGTTATAGAGTGAATAAAATCTGTTATTTTTATAATTCTGATTAAAAAAAAGAAAAGATGAAATAATTAGAATAAAAATACCAAAGAATTTTAGGTTATTACCCTTAATACTCAAAAGAGAATTTTTTTTAAAAATCAATAAATAAATAATCATAGAAATTGAAAGAAAGACTAATTGAATAAATGCCATTTTTTCACCTGAAAGGAATATACAAAAAGCTATTATCAAGATTGATATGGCGTAAAAAGATCTTTTAGTCTTAATAGTTAAATAATAAAATAAAATAGGGAAAATAAACTTTATCAAAAATGATCCTATAATTGGCTCATTTCCAAAAACACCAGTAAGCCTATTAGATTCATATTTAGGATACCCAAAAAAATCATAATAAAAGAAATATTGGAATATTCCATCTACAGAAATAAATAAACAAGAATAGAATATTATATGAAAAATATTAATTTCCTGATCTTTAAATTTATAAATTAATAAAAATATTAAGTAAAACCTCAAAATTCCAAGAAAGTTATAATTAATAGGACTTGAGAAAAAAATTTCTTTTAAAATTATATAAAAAATAAATAATGATAGAAAAACTTCGACTTTATTGAATATTCTTCTTTTGGAACATACATACACGAGAGAATAAATAGCAAGTATGACAGTAAAAATATTTACTATAGCTGGACCTAATACATAGCTATAAAAATATAATATAATGATAATACTAAATTCATTATTTCTTATAAAATTACTATTAAAGTAATTTTTTAAGAAATCTTGCTTAAATTTTAAATTATTAAATAACATTGATCTTTAAAATAGAAATTACACAAAAATTATAGAAATGTAAGATCTTTAAATAAGATATTATTAAATTTTCTTATAAGGATTTATTAACTATTTTAAACTTCTAAAGAAGTGGCTTTTTTTTAATTTTTCTTACACTGGAAATAACATATTTAATAATATGTGTTGTAAATCTTGGATATATTAAGTATTTTGTCGTCTACCGAATGCATGGCCTCGTGCTGGAATGGTAGACAGTCTGGACTTAAAATCCAGTGGGATTTATCCCGTGCCGGTTCGAGTCCGGCCGAGGCTACCAAAAAAAATATGAAAAAAAAAATATTAATAACAGGTGGTTGTGGATTTATTGGCACAAATCTTACGAAATACTTATTATCAAAAAAAAAATATGAAATAATATCAGTTGATAATTTAAACACTGGTAAAAAAGAAAATATAAAAAAAATAGTAGATTTAGATCAACGTAAGAACTATAAATTTATAGAACATGATATTAGATACAAAATTAATATTAAAGCTGATTATATCTTCAACTTAGCTTGCCCTGCTTCGCCACCTAAATATCAAGCAGATCCTTTTTTAACTATGGACACTTGTTATTTGGGTACTAAAAATATATTAGAATTAGCAAAAAAAAATAAATCTATAGTATTTCATGCCTCTACTAGTGAAATATATGGAAATCCTTTAGTTCACCCTCAAGCAGAAACATATTTTGGAAATACTAATGCATTTGGACCTAGATCTTGTTATGACGAAGGGAAAAGAATTGCTGAAACTTTAATTTATGAGTATTCAAATAAGTATGATTTAAATTGCAGGATTGCTAGAATTTTTAATACTTATGGTCCGTTTATGGATAAATATGACGGAAGGGTTATTTCTAATTTCATAAATCAGGCAATAATAAATGAGCCAATTACAGTTTACGGTAAAGGAATTCAGACAAGATCTTTTTGTTATATTGATGACTTAATTAAAGGTATTACCGGTTTGACTTTTAATAGAAGAAAATTGCCATTTCCAATTAATATAGGAAATAATAAAGAGTATTCAGTAAAAAAAATTGCTGAGTTGATTATTAAAAAAACAAAATCTGATTCAAAATTGATTTATTTAGACCTACCAATCGATGATCCTATTAAAAGAAAACCTGATATAAAGTTAGCAAAAAAATATATAGATTGGACTCCCAATATATTCTTAAATGAGGGTCTTGATAAAACGATTGAATATTTTGCAAATTTATAAAGAATTTAAATTTATTTTATGATTTTTGATAAATTAATACTTTCATATATTTTGATATCTTTCGCGCTAATCTATATAGGTATAAATTTATTAAAAAAATATAACTTCTACGACAAGCCAAATGAATCAAGCAAAGATCATCTAAAGCCAACCATAACAGCTTTAGGAATACCAATAGTTATTGCATTTATGTGCTGCGTAGCGATTACTTATTATCAAGAATTAACTATATTTTCTAACTTTAAAGCTCAATTAAATCCATCCCGGCTTTGGTTCTTATTTGTATCTACAGCAATAATTTTCCTGATATCAATATATGATGATAAAAAATCTATAAACCCCTACATAAAATTAGCATTACAATTTACGATTATCTATCTGTCCTTAACTACTATTCAAATAGATTATCAAGAGATTTTCATATCTAACTACACTTACGTTCCATTAAAAGTTATTACGATAATTGTCGTTTATTTGTGGATTTTTTATCTAAATGCAACGAACTTCATTGATGGGGTTGATGGTAACTTAATATTATTTATCTTATCTAATTCTTTTCTTTTCTTGTTCTTAAGTTATTATTTTAATTACAATCTAATTAGTACTTTTATGATAATACTAATTATAATCAATTTAATAGCATTTATATTTAATAGGTTTCCTGCAAAAGCTTTTTTAGGTGATTGTGGGTCTAATTTTTATGGATTTTTATATGGATGGTTATTCATAATTTTTAGTATTGAAGGTTTTTTTATCGAAATACTAATACTGAACTATATTTATTTTGGTGATATTTTATCCACCTGGCTTTCTATGATCAAAAAAAAACAAAATATATTTGTCAGTCATAATAACTTTTTATTTAAAACAATTTATAAAAACTATAACAAAAAAAATAATTATTATTTAAGTGTAATTTTTTTAAATTTAATATTATTTTTTGCTGTGCTATCTATTATAAAATTTGATTTAACGCTAATTAATAAACTGATAATTTTATTAGTACTTTATATTCCTACACCTTATATAAGAGAGTATATTCTAAAAAAAACTAAGAATTTTTATGAGTTAGATTAAACATATGCTGCCTAACTCTTCTTACCGCTCTTATACTGTAGGTAAATAAAAATTCCCAATCTCTAATTCGAAACTTTAATAAGAAAATAAACTGTCTTAATAAAAATTTAGGATGAAAGGCTATAGAATAAATTTCTCTAACGGCATTATAATATACCTTATGGTCTTCTGGGGTCTTAACAATCAATTTACTCATATCATGGTCGTTGTAGTCATTGGCTAGTAAAATCTTATTTTGGATTGTTTGTAAGTGATAGGGTGTAAAATCTAAGGGGGTGCATAAAGTTACCTGTAAAGTTCTTGCATAACCTTTAAACATCAAAAATTTAGATAATTCTACTGTCTCTCTTAGCATTTCTTTAGTTTCCCAATAATAACCTACCATTATTGTAAGATGAGGATGGAGACCATATTTAGTCATCATTTTAAGATTTTGAAGAATTCCTTTTGCGGTATATCCTTTATCTAATTTATTTAAAGAGTAATTAGAACCTGACTCCAATCCTATTAGCACAAATCTAAAATTTGCCTTCGCCATCCATTTGATTGACTCTTCATCCAGATACTCAAATCTTGTGTTAATACCGAAGTAACAACCTTTAGTATGAAGGTTTCTTTTAATTATTTCTTTAGCAAAAGTAATGGCATCTTTACCACGATACCAAACTCCAGAGTCATCAAAAATTTCTTTTACACCATGATTTAAAATTAAATCCTCATATTCATCAACACTCTTCTTAATGGACATAGCGGAAAAAGTAAGATCTGGACCATTATATCTGCAGAAAGTACATTTACCAAAAGAACAATCTCTAATAACTGAGGAAGCATATGTTCCAGGTGTTCTTAAAAAATTTCCATTTTCGTATGCATAGTTTTTCCAATTAATTAACTCTCTATTAATCATCGCTGAACGATCTAAGTCTTCAACTAATTTGAATTTTCCATAATCTGATATAGATCCATCTGATTTTTTTACAGTTAATCCATCTAAAGATAATTCATTTAAATTTTTATTGAGATTTAAAGAATTACATAATTTAAGCAATAAAAAGTCAACATGGTTACTTTTAAGAACTATATCAGTTTCAGATTTAAGGAGTGTTTCTTGGGGGGACCTCATTGAATGATAACCAGTCATTACAATTATTACATTTTTCAATTTTAATTTTAATTGTTTTGTCACATCCCACATAAAATGCATAATTGGAGTTGTAGATTCAAATACTATGACTTCAGGATTTATTTTTACTATATCATCCAACCATTGATCAAAACTTTTCATGTCTGAATTTCCGTCGTCCCAAATCACATCATGACCTTTTTCTTTTAGAATTGATGCTGCCTGTGCATGCACTACCGGAATTAAGAAAGTTGGTTTTTTGAAATACTGAACATTTCTATTTTGAGAAATCATTGCCCTTTGACCTATATCATTAATGATAGGTGGGTATGAGATAGCAATTTTCATATGTTAAAAAAAAGTTTCAGAAAATATCCTATCAGATGAAACGCCATACTCATCAATTAAAATATCATAAGTTTCCGAAATCATTTTTTTATTTCCGCATATATAGTATACGTGATCAACAGAATTTAAAGTTTCTTTATTTAATTTTAAATAATCAGTAACTCTGCCTTTAAAATGGTTATGATTTTTTTGTCGGGAAATACAATAGGTTAAATTTTGATCATCAAATTCTGTATCTAATATAATATCATCCGTATTTCTTATTCCATGTATTAATTGAAAATTTGAAATTTTTGAAGACTTAAGAAAAGACCTATAAGGCGCCACTCCAGATCCAGTGGCAACTAATATTACTTTTTTATAATTACTAATATTTTCAGAAAGGAAATTACCATATGGACCATGAATATGAATAGAGTTTCCTTTTTTTAAAGATTTTAAAGCGTTAGTTAGTATCCCGTCTTCTACTATCTTTATCAAGAATTCCAAATCCCTATCATCAACAGAAGAATATACGGAATACTCTCTATTAAGAAATAGCTCCTCTATAGATAGGCTAAAGTGCTGCCCAGGCCTAAACTTTATATCCCCCTTATCAAAAGAGAGCTTTACCATAGTGTCATTAATAAAATTAATTTCTTTTATTTCTCTTGTGTGCAATTTAGATCCTTAACAATTCTCTATCTAGAGCTTTATCAACTTAATTAAATGATGTAATCCAACTTTTGGTAATTTTGATAATATTAAAGTTTTAGCTACTCCAAATTCTCTTACCCTATGATTAATGGGAAGTTGAGTGATTTTATATTTAGTTCTAGATATTATAGCATTAAATTCCCACCAGAAACCATCTATCATGTTGAATTTTTGAGATATTACGTAATCTTTTAAATCACTAGTAAACAAAAGATAAGGACAACTAGGGTCTTTAAGTTTTGTGATTATTTTTAGCCTATATAAAAAATAAAAAGCTTTAGATATTAATATTCTATGAAAATCATCTTTTCTAGGATTTCTGTAACCTACAATTAAATCATTTTTATCTCTTAAGTTCCAAAAATTCCAAAAATCTTTAGGATCACACTGTCCATCTCCATCTAGACATAAAATATATTCCGATGAGGAAGCTTTCAATCCATCAAATACAGCTTTAGCGTATTTTTTTCTTTCTTTACCAGTAATATAAGACAGGGGATATTTACTTTTAAGGTCATCCAGAACCTCTAAAGTATTATCCGTACTTCCATCTTCAGTTATTAAAATCTGAGAGTTTTCAATTTTACTAGTTATCTCTCTATGAATCTCGTCTATAGTTTGTAATAAATTATCAGCTTCATTATGGACAGGTAATATGATTTGAAGAGAAAATTTATCTTTCATGAAGAAGTTTATCTAAATTATTTTTAACAAATTCTAAATCTCTATTGCTTTTATACCATTCTACAGTTTTTTTGATGCCCAATTCGACACTAGTCTGAGGAAGCCAATTTAATTCTTTTTTCATTTTAGTGATATCAACTGCCCTACTATAAACACCAACAGGTTTAGATTGATTGAACTTAAATTCTTTGGGGTGGTAATCCGTTTCTTCAGATATAATTTTAACTAAATCTATTATTTTTGTATGTAAGTCCGTTCCTATATTTACAGCAGAACAATCGGTAATGTTTTCAGAAGCTTTTATTAGCCCTACTGCTATATCTTTTACGTAAATAAAACTTCTATCTTGATTGCCATCACCCCATATTTCAAATGGATCTTGCTTAATAAGTGATTTTGCAATTAATGCTATGACAGCATGAGATTCGTTTTCTCTTTCTCCATAAGCAACCATAAATCTACACGAGACTCCTTTTAAACCATATTGTTTATTGTAGGCTCTAAGAGCAGTTTCACCGGCAAGCTTAGCCAACCCATATTCTAAGTCAGGTGCGCACTTACCGTTGACAAAAGGATCTACCATTTCTTCCTCTAAATATATATATTTACCATCAGTCGGCTCCACTTGAAGATCAACTGGGTAAACACAACCTGAACTTGCAAAACAAGTTCTATCAATTTTGTTGATATGACATGCTTTAAAAACTGTACTATCTATAACGAGATTATTACTGCACTCAACAGGATGAGTGGCAATGTAACCTCTTCCGCCATGAGCTGCAGCTAAATGGAATAAAACATCACAATTCCTGGTATTATCAAGCATAAATTCAAGTGATCTGCAGTCACCAACAATGATATTACAATTTTCTTCTATTTCAGATAGATTTTCTTTTTTTCCGCTCGTAAAATTATCAATAACAGTAACGTTTACACCAATTTTAACTAACTCTTCGCATAAATGACTACCTATAAATGAGGCGCCACCAGTAACTACAACATTTTTATTTTTCCAATTGTATGTTTCCATTATTTTGTATATTTAATATATGATATTCAAAATAAGTCAAAATGTTTAATATAAAAAGTCGTGCACCCCTGAGAATAGGAATATCTGGTGGTGGAACAGATATTGAATTTTTTTCAAAAAAGTCAGCGGGATGTGTAATAAACGGAACAATTAATCTTTATTCATCATGTGTAATCAAACTCACAAATAAGAAATACCACTCTTTTACAAGCTTAAATAATAATCAAAATGTCAGGATATTCAAAGATTCTGATATGAATCTAAAACATGACAGTCAGTTAAATTTAATTATAGGTGTTTATAAATATTTTGTAAAAAATTTCAGCATAAAGATATCCAAAAAAATTGATATTCAAACTTATTTGGACGTACCTGGGGGGTCAGGGCTAGGAAGTTCTTCTGCAATAATAGTTTCTATAATCGAAGGTTTAAAAAAAACATTTAATGTTAACATAGATAAGTATGAAACATCTGAACTAGCAATTTCTATTGAAAGGGGTTATCTAAAAATTCCTGGAGGGAAACAAGATCAGTATGCTTCAGTATTTGGTGGTATTAACTATATTGATTTTGAGAAAGATGGAAAAGTTATTGTGAATCAATTAAATTTAGATGGAAATATTATACACGAACTAGAAAATAATTTAATTCTCTATTACACAGGCATTAATAGAAAAAAACATGAAGTCATTGAGCAGCAAATACAAAATATTAAGTATCTGAACAAGAAAACATTAGACTCTTTACAAAAAATAAAATCAGAGTGTATAGAAATGAAAAAAATATTACTAACAAATGAATTAAACCTAATTCCAAAAAGATTTATAGATTCATGGGCATACAAAAAAAAAATGTCTGAGAACGTATCAGACTTTACCGCTGAAAATATTCTAAATAGATCATTAAAAAATGGAGCTTTGGCTGGAAAATGGTCAGGCGCAGGAGGCGGAGGATTTATGATTTTTTATACTAACTTTTATAACAAAAAAAAATTAGTAGATTATTTAAGTAATTTTGAAGGAGGTAAAATTTATAATTTTAGTTTTATAAATAAAGGCTCTGAATCATGGATTTCTAAGGAATAATTTTTTTTCAACAATTTCACAAATTGTATGATTCAAGAATAGATATATTTCCTGAGTCCTATCAGTTCTTTTTGAAGGAATTGAAAAATTTATATCAGAATATTTTTTAGTTAAATTAGAACTATTTTTAGTAAAGGAAATAACATTAATATTTTTTTTACTTAAAAATTTAACAAGTTTAATAATATTTTTACTGTTTCCACTTGTACTCAGAACTATGACAGTTGAATTTTTATCTAAAAAAGGAGTAATTTGTCTAATAAAAATATCATCATATGTAATATCATTAGCAATGGCGGTAATATTAGATACGTTAGAAGTAAGACACATCGCTTTTATTGGTGCTCTATTTTTTAAAGTAAAATTAGAAATATATTCCCCAACGAGATGCTGAGAGTCAGCTGCCGAACCACCATTGCCACAAAAAAATAAAGTACTATCTTTTTTTAAAGTCTTAACGATCATTTCAGAAGCTAAAGCTACCTTTTTATCAAAATTACTAATTAAACTTGATAAAGTGGTGAATTCTTTTAAATTATTAAAAAAAATGTTTGACATTATTATTTATTAGATAAAAAAAATATATCATGAAATATACATACATCCTAGTCCCAGTTTTCAATGAAGAAGATATAATTGATATATTTATAGAGAAATTCTTAGCCGTAAGTAAAAAAGAAAATAACCTTTTTAAAATAGTTTTTATTGATGATGGAAGTAATGATACCACATGGGAAAAAATAAAAAAAATAACCAGTATGAATAGTGATACTACCGGAATTAAATTAATTAAAAATTTTGGTAAGGATACTGCAGTAAAAATAGGTTTTGACTATTTGAAAGATAAAGATTTTGAATCTGTTGTAGTAATGGATGGAGATTTACAGCACCCAATTGAAACAGTTTATGAGTTTATTAAATTAAGAAAATCTTTTAAAGTAATACAAGGTATAAGAAAAAAAACTAACTCAAGTTTTATTAGAAAATTTTTAAATAAGATATTTTATTTTGTAGTGAATATATTGTCAGATACTAAAATTAAAAATAACTCAACTGACTTTTGTCTAATTGATAAATGTTACTTTGATTTTATAAGATCTGAACTTGAATTTGATAACAATTTGAAAATCACTATTTCAAGATTAGAAAGTGTAGGATTTGTTAACTTTTTATCTCCTGAGAGAACTCAAGGTAATTCTAAATTTAGTATTAAAAAGTTAATTTTTCTTGCGATAGAATTAATTATAAAAAAAGCATCAACACCATTAAAATTTATAATTGCTTTAGTTGTATTTCTAACTTTTATGATTGGTATTTTTTTAATGTATTACCTGAACAATGAAACTGGTTACAATATAATTTTTTATTTAACTTTATTAAATACTTTAATATTAGTTTTTACTCTGCTTTATTTATTTTATATTGCCATGAGAGTCATTTACTTACCAATAAATAGAATTAAATATGATTATATGATTGAGGATATTACTAATTAAATAACGTCTTGTATAAATAATTAATTTCCGACTTTAAATCCTTATCATAGTTTCCTACCATAAAACCATTTTGATGAACTATTTTAGAATTCACGAATTTATCATTATTTTTATTAAAAAATTTAGAATACTTTTGACTAATAAAATCGCCACCGATAACTTTTCTACATTCAATATTATTTTTATTTAATGCTTCAATAGTTTTTTTTAATGGGTATTTTTTTGTATTCTTAATAATTAGAGAAAAATTAAACCAACTACTTTTTCCTATTTCCTCTTGAACTATAAAATCAGATTGTTTCATAAACAAATTTTTAAAATATTTAGCATTATTTCTTCTAGTTTTAATAATTGAATTAGCTTTTTTAAGTTGTATTAGTCCTATTGCACCTGAAATTTCCATAGGCCTAAAATTATATCCTGGATATATAAAATCAAAACTATTTTTGAATTTTTTATACTCACTGTCATTTATATTTTGTAAATGCCTAGTCCAACCATGGGATCTTATTGATAATAATATATTATAAAGGTCTTTATTATCTGTAAGGATCATGCCACCTTCAATGGTAGTTAGATGATGACTGTAATAAAAAGAAAAGCTGCTCATAATGCCAAATGACCCTGTTAACTTATCATTGAAACTTGCACCAAAAGCTTCACAATTGTCCTCTATAATAAATATCTTATTTTTTTTTGCTATCTTTCTAATTTTATCGAATTTATTTGGATTTCCCAGTGCGTTTACTAAAAATATAGCTTTTGTTTTAAGTGTTATATTTTTTTCTATTAAATCTGAATCAATATTTAGATTATTTAAATCAATATCAATTAATTTGATCTTTAAATTATGAAAAAATAATGGACTATAAGTTGTACTCCAACCAAGACTAGGAACTATGACCTCATCTCCTTCTTTTAAATTAAATTTTGAAGACAACATTAAAGCAGAAAAAATTAAATGATTTGCAGATGATCCCGAATTAACCATTACCGCATATTTTGTTGAGTGAAATTTTGCAAATTCTTTTTCAAAATTATAAACATTATCTCCAAGTGTAAGCTTTCTCTGTTTTAAGAGTTTTGTTACAATATTTACTTCTTGGTTAGTCCAATTATCTATCGCTAAATTATATTTCATATGGTTAATCGTTTAAACTATTTTTATAATATTTATATGTATTCTTAACAGATGAGTCAAAGTTAGTAAATTTTTTAAAGCCTAAACTTAACAATCTCTTATTATCAATGTTTTTAGAAAAGACACCATCCGGCTTAGACTTATCATAATTAAATTTAATATTTTTATTTAGAATAATTTTAGATATTTTTTTATAGTATTGATTAACCGAATAAGAATTACCTGAAGCAAAATTAATATTTTTAGGTAATTTTTTGTAATTCTTTATGGAAAATGTAATAAAATTACATAGATCCTTAACATATGAAAACTGCCTAATTGGATTTCCAGATCCAAGAATCGTAATCTCATTCGTTTTACCAATTTTATATTCATGAATTTTCATAATAATAGCAGAAATAAGATGGCTTTTAGTTTTTGAGAAATTATCATACTCTCCATATAGATTGCACGGTATGATTGTTTTGAAATCAATATTGTTTTCTGTTTTTAAATAGGTCAATAATTGATTAACTAATTGTTTAGATATCGCGTAACCCTCATTCGTTGGCTCAAATTGTTTAGAATATCCATAATCTTCCTCTTTAAATGGCTGGGTAATATTCAAAGGATAGGCACATGAAGAGGAAACATTAATAAAATTTTTTATATCATTCTCTACTAATCCATTAATTAAATTGAAATTAATAATGGTGTTAGTTAATAAATATTCATAATTATTTCCTATATGGCTGAGAATTCCACCTACTTTACCTGCACAATTAATGATGAAATCAGCTTTGGATTCTTTAATGAACTTAGAGGTATTGTCAAAAGAAAGTAAATTACAAATTTTTGAATTGTGTTCTATGACAGTATTATTTTTAGATTTTTTTAAGGTATTAGATAAATTTTTTCCTAAAAAACCCGAGGACCCTAAAATTAGTATTCTCATTAATCTTTTAATTCATTACTCATCATATCATAAACTAGATCTTTAAAACTAAAAATAGGTTTCCATTTAAGTAACTTTTTTGCTTTAGAATAATCACCAATTAAAGTATGTATTTCATTAGGTCTAAAATATATAGGGTCAACTCTAACTAATACTTCCTTATTAGCTCTATTAATTCCAATTTCTTTAATACCTTTATTTATCCATTGGATATCAATTTCAACATGTTTAAAGCATTCTTCAACAAAATTTCTAACACTATAAGCCTTACCAGTGGATACAATAAAATCATCAGCTTTTTTAAAATTAATAATTTTCCACATTGCCTCAACATAATCAGCAGCATGACCCCAGTCTCTTTTAGCATTAAGATTACCTAGGAAAAGTGTTTTTTGTTTTTTTAAAATAATATTCTTTACAGCGAGAGTAATTTTTCTAGAAACAAAAGTCTCTCCTCTTCTAGGACTTTCATGATTAAACAAAATTCCATTAGTTGCATGAATATCATAAGCATTTCTGTAATTTTGAGTGATTTTGAATGAAAATAATTTAGAGGTTCCGTAAGGGCTTACAGGATCCATTGGAGTGTCCATTTTAATTGGAAAAATTTTTGCGTTACCATACATTTCAGAAGAAGATGCTTGATAAAACTTAATTTTTTTATTTTTAACTGATCTTAAAGATTCAAGTATTCTAATTGTTCCTAAAGCGTCTGTATTAGCAGTGTATTCTGGAGTTTCAAAACTTACTTTAACATGACTCTGAGCTGCTAAATTATATATTTCGTCAGGACAAATATTAGCAATAAGATTAAAAATATTAGATGTATCTGTAATATCACCGTAATGTAAAATAAAATTTTTATTATTTTTAATATTATTAATCTTAATAAGGTGGTCTAGCCTGCTAGTATTAAAACTTGAAGATCTTCTTTTCACTCCATGAACGATATAATTTTTAGATAGTAAGAATTCAGATAAATAAGATCCATCTTGACCAGTTATTCCAAATATTAATGCAATTTTTTTTTTCATGATTTGTAATTTTTAGTTAGATAAATAAGTATATTAAATAGAAAGAAAAACAAAGTATAAATTAATACAAAGAATGATAATTGAGTTATATTATTCAAAAATACAAAAGAAATAATGCCAAAAATAATTGTTAGCAGTACAAAGCCAAATATGTGTTCAAAGTAATTATTCTTAATAAATTGCATCATTAACATGTTAGACATATTTAAAAGAGAAAAAGCAGGAATTAGTATCAAGACAGAATGATTTAAACTCAGATATTTATCACCATAAATAAAACCAAGTATAATTTCACCATAAAACAAGAAAATCATGGAGATAATTAAACTTGAAAAAAAAACAAAAGATAAGCTTATTAATAATATAATTGAATTTTTTTCACCTTTTTTAAGTTCAGGAAAAAGAACGTAAACAAGAGTAAGTGTTAAAAATAAGGGAATCTTAGAAAAAGAAGAACCTACAATATATAAGCCTGAATTATATTCATCTAAAAATACTCTAGATAAAAAGACATCGATATTAGTAATGAAAACTAAAATCACACTAGTAATCAAATATATATATGAAAAATCAAAAAAAATTTTAGAAAGATTTTTAAAATCATATCGTTCAAAGAATTCTGTAGTAATATCTTTTCTCATAAAAAATATAAAAATAAATATGTTAAGAATAATGCCTAATATGGTCGAAATGAATAATAAATCAACTTTTTGGTCGTATTGATAAAAAATTAATAATAAAACAAATTTTGATGACAAGGAAAAGAAATGCAAAATGCCAAAATAAGTAAATTTTTTGAGACCTTGCAATATTCCAAAACAACTGGCTATAGCAAAAGATAATATAATTGTAGCGTAACCATAATTTAGGTAAATTTGATCTGATATATTTAATAATTCTTTGATATGGCCATTAAAAAGTAAAGCTACAAAAAATAGAAAAAGAATAAATAAAGATAGGAGTTTACACAAATAATTCAGAATATGATTAAATTTTATATCTGACTCAAACAAACGAGCCACCAATAATGGTATTATAAATATTGGCGCACTAATAAGAATATATAAAGAATTTATTGATCCAAATAAGGAAATATCTTCTGGTAAAAAAAATCTAGCCGAAAAAATTTGAAATAAAAATTGAAAAAAATTACCAAAATTAGATAGAAAGAACACAATAACATTTGTAAAGAGAAATTTATTTCTTATATTATTGAGGGAGTTAAAAATGGAAAATACATTGGGCATAATATTAGCAGGCGGTTATGGTAAAAGACTATTACCACTAACAAAGGTCATTAACAAGCATTTATTACCAGTTTATGATAAACCCTTAATATACTATTCATTATCAATTTTACTGAAAGCAAAAGTAAAAGAAATTATTTTTATAACAAATCCTGAACATGAAAAAATGTTTAAAACTCAGCTTAATTTTCTTAAAGGAAAAGTTAAGATTAAATTCTGTATACAAAAAAAACCAGGTGGTATAGCTCAGGGACTTTTGATGACTAAAAAAATTATAAAAAATAAAGATGTACTTTTAGTATTAGGAGACAATATTATAAAAAGCGAAAAGATATATAAAGATATAAAAAAAAATTATTTAAAAAAATCAATAATATTTACTAAGAAGGTTAAAGACCCAAATCGATTTGGTGTAATTAAATATAAAGATAATAAAATTATTAAAATAATTGAGAAGCCAAAAAGATATGTAAGTAACGATGCAGTTACTGGAATATATTTTTATAAAAATAAAGATTTAGATCATCTTAAGTATTTAAAAAAATCAAAAAGAGGTGAATTAGAAATAACAGATCTAAACAATTATATAATTCAAGATAATAATATGCTAATTTCAAAACTTACTAGCAAAGATTACTGGCTTGATACAGGTACTTTTGAAAGTTTATTTAAAGCAGGAGAATTTTTTTTTAAGAATAAAAGTAATGAATTTGATATATAGTTAATACTTTGTTTGAACCGGGTTTAATAGATAATAATAAAATTACCTCTGACAAAAGAGGTAAAATATCTATCTTACAAATAAAAAAAAAATTTAACTTAAATCAAATAAATTTCTCATTAAGTAATAAATATGTAGTAAGAGGTATGCATTTTCAAAAGGAAATAAAACAAAATAAAATACTCATTCTTAATCATGGAAAAATATTAGATGTATTAGTAAATCTTAAAAATAGTAAAATTACATATTATAATATAGATATAAATAATCAATTTTTAATGATACCAGATTATTGTGCGCATGGATTTCAAGTGTTATCAAGCAATGTAAGCTTAACTTATTTATTTGATAATAATTATAGTCAAAGATGTCAAATTGGCTTTGATGCATTTGATAAAGACCTTTCAATAAAATGGAAAAAAACAATTAAAAAAATTAGATCTAATAAAGATAAATTATTAAATAGTTATGAAAATTTCAAAAAATCACTGTAAGGTTTTGATAACTGGATCAAATGGGCAAGTTGGTAAAACATTAAAATTAATTGAACCTAATTATACCTATTTAAATAAATCAGATTTTGATTTAGATGTTTTTAAATCAAAAGATTTTAATAAATTTAAAGATTATGATATTTTAATTAATCTAGCTGCAAAGACTGATTTAAAATTAATAGAATCTAATAAAAAAGAAGCATACAAAACTAATGTATTGGGATTAAAAAAAATTATTAGTATTTGTAAGAAATATAATATTTTTCTGATACATCTATCATCTGATTACATTTATAAAGATTCAAAAATACGAAAAAAAGAGAATTTTAAAAAAAATATATATAATTATTATGGTTATACAAAACTTATTGGTGAAGAATTAATAAAAAAAAATCTTAGTAATTACATTATTTTGAGAACTAGTAATATATTTAGCAACTATGGTAATAATTTACTAAATAAGATTTATAAATATATTTCTGAGAAACGGAAATTTTCTTTTTATGATAATATACACTACAATCCAACGTCATCCATAAGTATAGCGAAGTTAATTGCAAAATTAATTATCTATGTTGAAAAGAAAAAATTTAAATATTATGGAATTTACAATTATGCACAAGAGCCAGCAACTACCCCATATATATTTGCAAAAAGCATATTAAATGAACTAAAAGTAAATACTAAAAATTTAATTTCAATCAATTACAACAATGATAGTAATGATATAATCAGACCTTATAACACAACATTAAATAGTGATAAAATAAATAAGCTGATTAAACTAAATAATAAATATTGGCTAAATGACTTATCTAAGTATATAAAACAAAGAAATGAAACAATTTAAAAATATATTAATTACTGGAGGTTGTGGTTTTATTGCCACCAACTTTATCTCATACCTATTTGAAATAAAAAAAATAACATCAAATATAATAAATATTGATAAATTATCATATGCCTCAAATAATCATGTAAATATCCATTATAAAAATAAGAAAAATTATTCTTTTTATAAATTAGATATAGGTAATTTTAACAAAGTTAGTGAAGTAATAAACAAACATAAAATAGATTGTATTATTAATTTTGCAGCTGAAAGCCATGTTGATAATTCAATTCTTAAACCTGAAATATTTATAAAAACCAATATAATTAGCTCTACAAGTCTATTAAAACAAACTATCAATAAAAATATCCATTTTCATCAGATATCGACAGATGAAGTTTTTGGGAGTCTACCATTAAAATCAAAGAGAAAATTTAAACTTGATGATAAATATGATCCATCATCACCCTACTCAGCATCAAAAGCAGCGTTTGATCTTATTTTAGAAGCCTATTCTAAGACTTATAAAATAAACCATAGCATAAGCTATTGTTCTAATAACTACGGTCCCTTTCAACATAAAGAAAAATTACTACCTAAAATTATTGAAAATCTTTTTCAAAATAAAAAAATTCCTATATACGGCAAAGGAGAGAATATAAGAGACTGGATTTATGTAGAAGATCACTGTGAAGGATTATATCAGCAGTTAAAAAATCCAAAAAAATATAAAAAAATGATTTTTGGAGGAAATACTAAAATTACAAATTTAGATATAACTAAAATGATTGTTAATTTGGTAAAGAAAAATAGTAAATTGGATAAATATATTACGTTCGTTAAGGATAGACCAGCTCATGACACCATGTACCAAGTTTCTAATAAAGAATCTAAACTAATGGGTTGGGAGCCATCGACATCTCTAAAAATAGGAATAATTAAGACAATTAATTGGTATAAAGAGAATTATAAATACTAAACTTTTAGTAATTAATTTGACCAACATCTAAAGCTTTTATGTCAAATTCATCAGGCTTAAAGCTATAAGATTTAATTTTATCAAAAGAAAATAAAATTTTGGATACATTATATTTTTTATCAGGATTACTTACAAAAAATCTCATTTTAATAACATTATTATAGTGATTTCTACTAATAGCTCTTGAAGTTGTCGAAATTAGAACATTATTTGAATCATAAAATTCTAAATATAAAAAATTTTGACCAAAAAATTTTTTTATCAAATTATTTTGAGTGAATAATAAACTTAGATCAATAAAATGAAAAGGGCTAGGATTATCCGTTAGATCAACTTTATATTTATCGTTTAGATTTAAACTCTTAATATCTGTTTCTAAAATTGAATATGATTTGCTATCAACAAAATCAGGGGTAATCTTTGAAAAATTATAAGAAGTTTGATAAGTATCTATTGGTATATCAAAAGAACCTTCTTTTTTAAAAATATGAAATTTTCCAAATGATTGTATATGTTTGTAATTTTTTGAAATAAATTCTCTTAGTGGGTTTTTATAACCATTAAAGACTAAAGAATTTTTTGTAAAATTAGAATACTGATCTGTGATATTATTAAGAGTTCCCCCATTTTTATTAAAAAAAGCAATTCCTAGAGAATAATGAAGATCAACAAGTAAATACGGGTTATCATTAGTCTTATCTAAGAAATTATTAAGTATTTCATTCTGTAATGAGGATTCAGATACAAAGTGCCTATCATCATATGTTAAGTTAATTTTATTTAAACCGGAAAAGGTAGATAAATATGACCAGGGATAAATTAAAATATCGGTTGTATTAACATCATTAAAAAAATCTTCAACTTTACTTACATCAGATAACATTAGTTGGTCAAAATAAATTCCACGATCAAGAATTGGGTATTCTAAGGCAGTATCAATAGAGTTAGATAGATGAGAATTAAATTTTTTGTTGGTGTTATAACTAAAAATTAATAAAAATAGTATTGATAAAGATATAAAAATTATATGATAAAATTTTATTTTAAAATATTCAGTAATTAAAATTAATAATAAAATAACACTAAGGTAATTATAAACAATAAAGCCTGGTCCAAATAACATTCTGATTTGCGTCGCAAAAACAAAGGCGCTTAAAAAAATAATATCACAAGGAATATTTTTAAAAGTTTTATATTTATATAAATTTTGAATTAAAATAAAAAGAATAAACAATAATTGCAAAAATGGAAAAATATAAAATATAGATACAAATATATTATGTTCAACTAATTTAAGAAAATTTCGAAAAGTTAAATTAAAAAAATTAAAATCAAAAAAAGGATATTGAGAACTAAAAGAAGGGTCAGTAATATCAAAAAAATTAGAAAAAATAAAAAGTTCATTAATAGTCGCAATAAAATTAAATGAGCCTAAAAAAATAAAGTGATTAATTATAATCGATATTAGTAGTAATAAAGATAAGTAGAAACTTTTAAGTTTAAAAAAATTAAAGTTATTTTTTAAAATAGACATAAGGAAAATAGATATATAAGCAATTAAACCATAATCAATCCCAACAAAGAAAAAAAATCCAAATAAGAAAATCAAAATATAAAAAACTATATTATTTTTATAATCATAATTAATTAAGGCTAAACTTAAGCATATAATTGGAACATACCTGACTGAAGAATAAATGAAAAATTCAAGCATTAGGAGAGATGTAGCTAAAATTAGTGTTTTACTAAATTTAAATTTATTTAAGGAAATCAATAAAAACAAAAAAAATAAAGAAATTGTTGGAAATACAATGCGTGTACTAAAATAAAAATTATCAACAGTTATAAATCTAAATTTGGCAAATATTCTATATAAAAACTCGTAGCCCGGCCCATATTGAAATGTGGATTGTGGAAGATCTTTAATTAAATTAAAATTGTTTATTTTATCTAAACCTACTGAAAAATCTGGATTAGAAAATTCCGATAAATTTATAGGGTAAAATTTAATATAATTAAAAATTAATAATGTAATAAATAAGATGAAAAAGAATATTATATTTTCAGTTTTAATTATTTTTAACAATATAGTTCCTTTTTTGCTTTAAATGAAAATAAAGAGAAAGAATTAACTCTGCAAGTATTCCAAAAAACAATATAATTAAAGACGACAAAGATAAAAAAATAATTAATTCTGGTAGTGGTGTATCGGTAAATTTTCTTATATCAAAAACTTTAAGATAAATAGCAATTATACTTGAAATAAAACTAAAACTTAAAAGGATTAGAGCAAATTTTCCAAAAAAATGTAGAGGTTTATTCAATGAATTAAATACAAAATATAAAAATAAAATATCAACAACAACATTAAATATTCTAGAGTAACCATATTTTGACTCTCCAGCCATTCTATCATTATGTTTGACTTCTATTTCTTTAATTTTAAAACCTTCATTTATAATAAAAGCAGAAAAATATCTATGAAAATCAGTTGCCCAAATTATCTGTGAAAAAATTTCTCTTTTAAAACATTTAAAAGTACACCCCAAGTCGTTAATATTTGTTTTAAGTATTTTTTTTATTAGCTTATTCGCTATTTTAGACACAAAAACTCTTAGTATAGATTTTTCAGATCTATTTTTTCTCCAACCTATTACACAATCTAAATCTGAAGATTTTATAGTAGTGTAAAAATTTTTAATATCTATTGGATCATTCTGTAAATCACCGTCCATTGTGATTACATATTTACCGGTAGCATTTGTTATTCCACAATGGAGTGCAGTAGATTGACCATAATTTTTTTGAAAAGAAAGTATTTTAATTTTTTTATTTTTATTTTTTATTTTATTAAGTAATTCCAAAGAATTATCGGAACTGCAATCATCAACAAATATAATTTCATAATCTAGCTTAACAGGTATATTTTTTAATAAAGATTTATATAAATAATTTATATTAAGACCTTCATTAAAAATAGGTATTATAATTGAAATTTCAGTCATCTGTTTTTAATAAATAAAAATCTTGATCATTATGCTTTTGTTTGTTTAATTTAAATGAAACTATATTGCAATTTTTAATTTTTTTAAAAAAATTATCCTCTTTTTTTGAAATATTAATTTTAGCAAAAGGAAGTGTTTTTGGTGATACTTTATCCAAATAAGGCAGAATTAGGCCTTTATGATCAGAAACATGGTATTTAATTGTTATATTCATGTTTTTAACGTTATTTTTAGAACTATGGATAAAAGTAACATTTGAGTTATTACCATCAGTAAATCTAAAATTACCATACTTATTGTCTTTAAAAGATTTTATATCAATCATTTCATCATTATTAAAAAAATTATCTGAAAAAATTTCTAACTTATTTTTACCATCTAAATCACTTAAAAAATAAATTGGAAAGTATATTTCAACATTATCAATATTTTTATTAAAAGAGTAGTTTAATTCTATCTTAGAATTAGCACCAGGGTTTTTTAAAATAAATTCATTATTAGAATAACCATTAATTGATGATTTAGAGCTAAGTTTGGTATTTGTTAGATTTATAAATTTATCAGTAAAAGGAGAAGAGGTGGATGAAACTGTATTAGAACTGAAGTCAAATAAGGTGTAATCAAAATAATTACTTAGATTTAGATATGGAATAATCTCACCACTACTACAAGAGAATTCAATTTTATTAAAATTATCGTTTATTAAAATCTGTTTAAAATCAGGTTCATTAATGAAATTAACATTAGATAGATTATAACTATTTATATTAACATCATGAAAATACAGTTTATATAATGGTTTTTTATTTTTTTTAAAAATAATATCAGGCATTGCATAAAACTTACTAAAAGCACTAAGATAACCAGCACCAGAAAATCTATTAAATAAAGGATAATTGGTAATTTCTTTAGGAGTAATATAAGCAAAATTATTATTAATAGGATAATTTGTAATTTCATTATCGTATCTATATTTAAGTTTACCTGTATTAAATAAAATTCGAGGGGCGCTATAAAGAAAATAATCATTAAAATTAAAAATATAACTTAATTCTTTATGATTACTTATATATTTATAAACATCATTCAGACCATTAAATGGCCCAATAGAACTATAATGCTTATCAACAAAAGTATTTTTAAAATTATAACAATTAAAAAAAACTATAGAAGGCAATAATAATAGCAAAAAAATTCTATAAATTAGTATAAAGGAGCTATTTATATTGATATTTTTAAGGTTAATTAATGAAAAATATTTTAAAAAAACATATATTTTCAAATATAATATTTTTAAACTACTGAAAAATTTATTATTAAATAAATTAAAGTTTTTAAAGAAAAAGAAAATTGAAATAGAAATTATAAAAATTAAAGGTGCGTAAAAGTCATAGTTGCTCTTACCAATTAATAAATTAAGATCAAAAGAAGATCGAATAATAAAAAAAATAAAGATTGTAATAAAAATGTTATAAGCAAGATGATGCTCGGATTTTAATTTTTTAATAAATAATAAACTTAAAATAAAACAAATAATTTCAAGTATATTAAAAAAAGAATAGCTCAATAAATAACCAGACTCATGTGGTGAATGGTAAAAAAGATTGTTACTAGTTAACAACAAAAATGAGTTTTTAAGGTTATTGAAAATATTAAAGTCTATATTTAAACTATTAACTGCAACTTCATTACCTAAGAAGAAGTCATAAATTTGATAAAATCTAAAAAGAATAGATTGAATTTGAAAAAAAAATTGTTCATTTAAGAACAAGCTATAAGATATAGAAATTAAAGAAAATAATATAAAGCCTAAAAAAAAATTCTGAAAATATTGAAATAAATGATAAAAGAAATTTTTTCTATCAAATATTAAAGTAAAAAGTAATACAAAAAAAATGATACTAATGAATGAATTTGGGTATCCATTTAAAAAAATTAGAACTGTAGTTAAAATTAGTTTTATATCTAAATTAATAATTTTTTTTCTTAATTTAATTTTTTCTAAAAATAAAATTGATATAAATAAACTAAGGTAAAAGAGAGGAATATAATAAAAAATATAATTTTCAGCGGCTGACCAAAAAAGCTGCATGTAGTAAATATTAAATAAATTAAGAATGACTAAAATATAACCAAAATTCGAAGAAATAATTTTTTTACCAAATTCAAAAATTATAATAATTGTAACAAAACTAAAAATAGTATTATTAATCATCATAATAATACCAGTATCAATATTAAATAATAAAAATTTTAAAATTATTAACGGAAAAAAAATTAAAAGTCGATATTGATCCCTATCAAAAAATACTGTTGTTTCTATTGGTGAGATCCCAGGATTATTAGATTCCAATAAGGTACTTGATAACAAATCATTATAATTAAGTTTTATAAAGCTCCTAAATGAAATATCCGAATCATTAAAAATATATAAATACAATTGATCAACAAATATCATTATATCAGTAGGCCCATCTCCAAAATCAAAAGAGTGTTTATTTATAATAAAAATAAAAATTAAAAAAATAAAAAAGATAAGGTATAAAAATTTATATTTTAAAAAAATCATAAGAAATAATATAAAATTTTTATTACACCCAATTTGTGACTTTTAGAATTTACACTTCTGTGAATTGACTTATTTAAAATATAATACTTATACGATTCATAAAAAAGTTCTTTAATATTATTTTTTGGCATCCAACCAATTTCTTTAAGTTTTGAATTATCAAATTTAAAATTATTTATTAGCATAGTCGTATGATAAGAACTTAAAGGAGATAACTTTAAATAAAATAACAGTTTAAATATAAAACTTAAATTTATTTTCGGTAGATTAATAAAAGACGATCTTGAAGAAGATTTTGCAATGATATGACTGAATATATCTCTAAATGTAAGAATTTCATCGCAGCCAATATTATATACATTTCTATTTTCATTAATAGATAATAAATAAATAGCATCGCTTAAGTCATTAATTTCAATTGCATCGAATGTATTATTTCCATAATTCAATAGCGGTATCTTTTTGTTAAGGTTGATTAAGTCATATACTATTGAAATAACACCTGACCTCTGAATAGAGAAAATTATCGGACATCTCAAGATGATATATCTTAAAGGTGAGTTGATAATAATATTTTCTGAAATTAATTTAGTTTTACCATAATTATCAATTACCTTTTTTTTTGAATCTTCTTTAACTTTATGGTCATAATTTGAAGAAAAAATTGATGCTGTTGAAATATATATTAATTTACAATTTGAATTATAAGTTTCTAAATAATTAATTATATTTTTTGTTCCATCAATATTAACTTGATTCATTATTTTATTATTTGATTCAAAAGCTAATTTTGCCGCTGCATGAACTACTAAATCAAATTTGATATTTTGTATAATTTTGAAATTTTCAGCTTTAGATATATCTAAGTTAAAGTATTTATAATTTCCTATAGGTTTTTCATATATATCTATGCCATAAACAATAAAATTTTTTTTTTTAAAATAACTTACTAGATGAGATCCTAAATAGCCTTCAGACCCTGTGATTAAGATATTCATGTAATTGATTTATGGTTATCTATAATTTTATTTAAATGAATATATCCCCAAAAGAAATTTTTTAAATTTATTTTATTTTTCATATTCATATCAAAATAATTATTTAGCATATCAGTGTTTAGGCCAAATAAATCTTTTATAGAATAGAAATAATCAATATTTTCTTTATTAAAAATAAGATTATTTGGCATTGCAAAACCATGTTTTTTTTTAACTATGTATTTTTTACTCAATACTGAATTAAATTCTTTTTTAAATATTTTTGATTTATTATTAAGTTTATAATCTTGGTTGTTTTGACTATATTCTAAGACACTGGGATCTAAAAAAGGTGATCTTAGTTCTAATGAAGCCCTCATACTTGCCATATCAGCCTTGACTAAAATATTTGAAGTTAGATAATTTTTCATAATCAAATCTCTATTATATTTCATGAATTCATTTGCTGAATTAAAATTTTTTGTAGTAGTTTTTTTATTTTGAGAAAAATTAGATCCAAATAAAGATAAGAGCTGATCATCATATACTGGCTGAAGGAAATTATTCAACCTTTGGTCTTGATTAACACCAAACCCATTAATGAATTTTTTTAAAATAAAAAGCGGATTGAAGTATCCATTGTATTCGTTGAATTTGGAATACTTAGCAAATAAATTGCATATTTTACTAAATTTTAATCGATCAAAAAAATAACTAGCATATAATGCATTAAATACATTATACCCATAGAATAATTCATCTGCGCCATCACCAGTCAAACACACATCTACATAATTTTTAGCATATTTAGATAAAATAAATGTTGGAATAATTGACGAGTCACATATAGGTTCAGAAGTTTTAAAAATTTCTTCAAAAGAACTGTTAACAATAGACTTCGTGATGGTTATATTTTTATTATTAATTCCGTATGATTTACAAAAATCTTTAACCGATTGACTTTCATCATATTCTTTATTTTCAAAAAATGCTGAAAAAGTAGATATACCTGGTTGAATATTATTTGAAATAATTGAAATTAAGGATGAATCTACTCCGCCACTTAAAAAGCAACCTATTTCCTTATCTGCTACGAGTCTTTTACTAATACTGTTATAGACATTTTCATACAAAGATAGATTTTGTTCATTTAGTAATTTTTTTTGATCAAATATTTTAATTTTTTTAATTATTTCAGAATTTTTTAAATCAAAAATAAAGGTGCTATTACTCTCTTGTTTGTAAATATTTTCATAGATAGTTTTTTCATTATTGTAATATCCGTTACAAATAAAAAATTCAAAATTAGACTGTGATATTTTCAAATTATTTTTTAATAATTTCACTATAGGAGTAAGTTCTGAAGAAATAATTAATGAATTATTTTCTGTATAAAAATATAATGGTTTTTTTCCATAATAATCTCTTGAAGAAATTATTATATTATTTTTAAAGTCAATAATGAAAAAAGAAAACATTCCTCTTAAAATATTGAACGATTCATAACCTGCACTTTGATAAAGCTTTAGTATTACTTCAGTATCACTATTTGAATTAAAATTAAGGCCGTTTTTTAAAAGTTGTGATTTAATTTCTTTAAAATTATAAATCTCACCATTATATAAAATAACTTGTTGTTTATCATCTGACCAATATGGCTGATTTCCTAACTCAACATCAATAATTGATAATCTATTATGCCCCAAATATAAATTAGAGTTAATGCTTTTATAGACATCATTTGAATCAGGCCCCCTATGATTTATTTCCTTTAAAGATAGATTAAAGTTGTTAAGGTTAGTTTCAACATTCGATGATAATAAAAATCCGCACATTATAATCCTTTTATGAGAAAGCCTTTCAATTCCAATTTAATATTTTCAATTATATTTACTTTTTATTTATTCATACTTTTGTACTACAAAAACTTATCTTTAAACAATACTTATTTTGATTTAGGAGTTTACTATAGTCAATTAAAGTTCTTTAACAATGCCGATTACTGGATATTATTCTATGGTCATTTTTCACCATATATTATTTTTTTAAGTCTAATTAAAAAAATATTTTTTTTTATTGAAATAGATATTATGCTTATAATCGTAAATTGTTTAATTTTTTTTGCTACAGCTTTATTAATTTCTAAACACTATTCTAAATTAAAATTTTTTATATTCATTTTTTTTTATCCAATTTACCACTCACTTTTACATGATTTTCATATTGAAATTATCATTTTACCATTATGCCTAGGTGCTTTGATCTTAATTGATAAAGAAAAATATAAATTATCTTATCTTTTTATTTTTTTAATTTTTTTAACTAAAATTAGCTTATATTTTACAATCATTTCATTAGGAGTAATTCTTTACAGTAAAGGAAAGAAAAAGATAGGAATTAGTTTCCTATCAATTTCAACTTTAATAATTTTAATTTACTATTCATTTATAAGAAATGAAATCATTTATACTAATAATGAATTGTTGTTTAGTGGTTTAGAAACAATAAAGGAGATAATAAACAGAAGCCTATATTCATATATGATAAATATTCTTCTTGGAATTATTACAATATCAAGCAGTATACTGTTGATTAATTACAAAAAAATATTTTATAAACCCTTGTGGTTATCAATAACACCTATTTTTACTTATTATTTACTGGCTGGAAACACCAATTACTTACTGCCTATTTATCATTATTTTTATCAATTTATTCCATTTTTAATTTTTTACTGCTTCAAAGAAGAAAATCTAAATAAAAAAATTAATTTTAATCAACTTTTCATCTCAATTATAAGTTTCATATTTCTATCGATATCTCCGATCTCAATTATGTTTTATAAAGATGTTAGATTAAAATTAGATTTTAATAGTTTTTTTGATTATAAAAAAGGAATCAAAACAAAAGAAATAATACTATCTGAAATAAATAAATTTGAAAAAAATAGTGTTTTATCTATATCTAATAATCTAGTTTTTAAAGAATATTTAGATTTTAAAGCTGTATTTCCATTTGGACAGGACATAAATGGATATGTAATGATACCAAATAAAAAAATATTTGGAAAATTTGAAGAAGTTAAAATTAATTACTTCATAATAGATAAAAAAAGTAAATACTTTGTAGACAATATTATTAATGATGATAAATATTATTCCATATTAAGAAAATATCAAGAAAAGTACCGTACTGTGTTCGAGGATAATGATTTAATGATTTTAAAAAATGAATTGTAGATTTTGTAAAACTAAATTAAAGAAAGAATTTTTAGATATAGGGAAAAGCGCATTAGCTAATTCTTTTAATAAATCGAAACGACAGTCAATAGAACAAAAAAAACTACCATTAATACTTTCAATTTGCGACAACTGCCTTTTAATACAACATTCTAGCAAAATATCACATACAAAAATTTTCGATGAGTATTCTTATTTCTCATCATATTCACAGGACACACTTGATCATTCTAAAGAATACATAAAGAAAATTGAAAAATATTTAAATAAATCAGATAATATTTTAGAAATTGCATGCAATGACGGATATTTATTACAATATTTTGATAAGGAAAAATATAATATATTTGGGATTGAACCTGCAAAAAATGTAGCCAAGGTAGCAAAAAAAAATGGAGTTAATGTAATAAATGACTATTTCAACCAAAGTCTTTCTCAAAAAATAAAAAAAAAGAACTTTAAATTAATAGTTTGTAATAATGTTTTTGCGCACATACCCAATATTTATTCATTTACAAAGGGACTTAATAATATTTGTACAGATGAAACTGTAATCACAATAGAAGTTCAGCATGTACATAAACTGATTAAAGCCAATTTAATTGATATGATATACCATGAACATTATTACTACCATTCACTCAAATCAATTATAAATTTATTTAAAGAATTTAAATTAGAAGTTTTTAAATGTGAAGAAATTACCACTCACGGTGGAAGTTTAAGATTTTATATAAGTAGAAAAAATAAGTATAAAAAAGACAATAATTTAAAAAAAATTTTAGATAACGAGAAAAATGATATATTTAATAATATATATAATAAAAAACAAAATTTAATACAAAGAAGATATAATTTATTTTTTAATGATACAAAAATTAAATTAGATGAAATATTCAGAAAAAATAAAGTGGTAGGATTTGGTGCAGCGGCAAAATCAACGACACTAATAAACATTTTTAATTTATCAGTTAATGAAATTAAAATGATTGCAGATGATACTCCATATAAACAAGGCTGTTATATCCCAGGATCAAATATTCCAATTGTTAATCCAGATTTATTAGAAAAAGAAAGCTTTGACTATATAATTATATTTGCATGGAATTACTTTAATACGATAAAGAAAAGACTGAAGAAAGCATTCCCTAAGGCTAAATTTATAAGAATTGTACCCAAACTAGAAATATCTAAATAAAAAAATTACTAAAATTTGTTGGAGAATAAGAATGGTGAAATTTACTTATATTTTGGACATAATTATCATACTCAGAAGATATTTTAGTAATTGCACTTGTTAGTTCACTTACAGATTTATTATTTATAGAAATACCTAATTTATTTTTATTAATTATATCTGACGATACAAGTTGAGTGCTGGAAACGATACAAGGTTTAAAATTTGATAAATAATCAAATAACTTAGAAGGGAGAACAATATCAGTGTAACTTTTTTTAGTGGTAACATTGACCCCAATAAATGATACAGAAATTAAGTACTGCATTTTTTCTCTTGAAACATAATCCGTAATTTCTAATTTATGCGATAAATCATTTTCATCACAATACTTTGATAATTTTTGGGTTATTTCATTTTTTTTTCCAATAATTAAAAGTCTATAATCAGTTTTTTTTATTGAATTTAATAGCATTAAAAAACCTTCAAAATCTTTAGCTAAACCAGCAAAGCAAATTAGATTTTTGTCAATATTATTTGAGCTAATAATTGATTTATGAAACTTAATGGGTGGCTTAAAAATATATGATTTTGATTTAAATTTATTTTTCCAATATTTATTTCTTAATTTCATTACATGAGAGGTATGATTAAATATATAATTTGAATTATTACATACTATATAGTCAAAAAAAATAAAACTATAAGTACCAAAAAAAGACCAAATTTTTTTTTGCTTTTCGTATGGAAGCCAATCATGCGAAGCATAACTAAATGATGAAATTTTATTTAATTTTTTTAATAAAATAATAATTAAAGATAAAAAAGTATTATCACAGTAAACATTCTTTATATGAGTAAATTTTGAAACAAATTTAAATATCTGAATATAAAATTTAATATAATCAATAATAAAAATTAGCGGAAAAATTAAATAATAAATTTTATTGTTTATATTAGTTAAAATCATTGAAGATAAAGATTTTGTTTTTAGTCCAATATTATTTGGACCAACATATATACCTTTTTTAGGATTAAAATTAATAGTTGCAAAAGTTTTATTAAGTAATTTAACAGAATCTAAAATACCCTCACTATCAAATGCATCAACTTTAATTAAAAGTATATCAAGATTTTTAATCATTTAATTGATAGATACCACCAAAATAAGAATTGTTTATTTTGAATATATTAAGGAAGAGAAAAAAGAAAAAAAGAAAAGGTAAGCAAAACAATATAATTATTTTTTTGAAAATACTTACGTTTTCATTTTTTAATTTGAAAAGAGTCGACTTGATTGGAGAAAAGGGAGCAAGAACTAATGTAAAGCCATTGTTAATACTTAATTTAGTAAACTTTTTTTTTTTAAAAAAGATTGAAATATTATCTTTGTTAAAGAAATTTAAATGTCTTGGTAAGTCCAAATGAAAAAAATATTTCTTATATAAATTGTATTCTAAAGATTTTATATTAGGTATTTCAAATATAATAATTCCATTATTATCTAGTAAATTAGCTAAAGCTTTAATCTCTAAATCTAAATCCACTATATGTTCAATAACATGAGATAATATAATTAAGTTATACTTTTTATTATCAATACTATCTATAGAATGATAAAAGTTCTTTTGATTATCAGAAAATTGTTTAAAAGGGTCATATCCGTCAATATTAAAATCTTTAGATAGATATTTAACTAAACCTCCACTACCACATCCATAATCGAGTATATTTATTTTCTTATTATCGAAGTATTTTTTCTTAATACTTTTAATATTTTTTTTCCAAAAAAAATAATTTATTTTAGTTAAGAAATCAATTTTTAAAAAAAAACTTTCACTATATAGATATCCTTGAGCGTTTTTATAATTAAGAAATATAAAATTACAATCATTGCAATTTAAAAGTGAGTGATCATCTATTGAAGATTTAAGTCTAAAATCTTTAGAGCTAATATATTTTCTAATATTTCTTAAACCACATAGCTTACAGCTACTGTCTAGATATGTATTCATCAAATTCATTATATCTTTTTATCCAATTCCATTCTTTTATTAAATTAAGAGCTTCTTTTCTAATCTTATTATAATCTGCACTATCCTTACCTATTAAATCATCTATTTTTTTAGAGAATTGATTTCTATCGTATGGCTTAATTTTATACATACCCTTTGGATAAGTCTCTCTTAAACCTTCTAAATCATAGCTTATTGCAGGTATTCCATAAGACATGCCTTCTAAAGCTGCCATACCACCCGTATCATAAATAGCAGTATGTAAAATTAGTTTTGATTTCAAAAATATTTTTTCTTTTTTTAGAGCATCGTGAATATAACCTTCGAAAGTTATATTTTTTTGCAAATTTAAGTTAATCACTAATTTCTTACAGTGAATAAAAAGAGGTCCGTCACCAATCATACACATTACAGCATTTTTATTAAAATTATCAACATATTGCTTCCATATATAAATCGCTTCATCAGGGCCCTTTTGAGGATGGAATCTAGCATAATAACATGCATCGATAGTCTTAATTCTAGTTAAGTTTTTAATCGGTTTTTGATCCACTCCCCCAGGAATATAAAGGTAGTTATCATTTTTAAAAAAGTTTAAGGCAATTTTACTACAAATTATAATACCATCATTATATTTATTAATTAAAAAAATTGAAATTAACTGTATAAACCAATAAAAAAAACCAGATATAAAAGACAAACCTTTATATGGAAAGTTTTTCATAAAAGGATTTGGCGCTTTTAAAAAAAAAGAAAAGAAAATTTTTGGACTATTGTTTGATTTAATTTTTTCAATTATTGAAGGAATAACATCAGTAAGAAAATCAGAAGTTGAAATGATGAAATCTGTATCAGAATTACTCAACTTAATAATTTGAATTGAATTATATATTATTCTTAAAGGATGAGATAAAATATGACCAATAGATAATACCTTTTTATTTTTTATCAAAATAAATCTAAAATTACTCACTTGTTTTAAAGGAATATATTTATTGTAAATATTTATTCCAAATTCATTAGTATAAATTATTACTTCAAATTTTTTAGTATCAATATACTTTAAATATTCGATAAATATTTTATCGCCACCGCTAATATTAAAATCTATAAAAGATAAGTGAAAAAGTTTAATTATTTTTTTCATAAAATTTATAATTGGATTTAACAATAACCTCAAGTGAAGAATTGACTGGACTCCAATTAAAAAATTTTTTTGCTTTACTTGTAGATGCAATTAAAATTGGAGGATCGCCTTCTCTAGGATTTTTAAAATTAATTTTTAACTTAATCTTATAAATTAAATTTACTAATTTTATAATGTCTAATATGGAGGATCCTTTGTTACTGCCTAGATTAAAAACTTGATATTGTATTTTTTTACCTTTTATCAATAATTGTGTTGCTTTAATAAAAGCCGAACATATGTCTTTAACATGTATATAATCTCTTATAGACGTGCCATCTTTTGTCTTAAATTTACTGCCATAGATATTCAAAGGCTTATTATTTATTATTGATTTGATGACATTTGGAATTAAATGAGTTTCTCTTTTATGTAATTCACCAATATTTTTATATGAACCAGAAACATTAAAAAATCTAAAGATAATAAAATTAAAATTATTATTTTTAATCTTAGAAAGTTTATGTAAATATTTCTCAAATTTATATTTTGATTCTGCGTATGGACTATTAAGTTGAATTTTATTTTTTTCTGTAATCTTATTATTTGTAAATTTATAAAGGTTACAAGTTGATGAAAATAAAAAATTAGTGACGTTTTGATTAATACAATAATCAATAAATTTAACAGAACTAATATAATTATTTTTTATATAAATATTTGGATTTTTAACTGAATCACTAACAATTGCTTTTGCAGCTAAGTGAATTACTAAATCAATTTTATTTTTAAGAAAAACACGATTTAATAACTTAACATTATCTATTTTACCGTAATAAAATTTTGCTTTGATTTTTTTTTCAACTTCTTTATTCCCTGTCGAAAGATCATCTATAATAAATAGATTATATTTTTTATAATAATCATTAAATAATTTAGATAAGCATGAACCTATATAGCCAGATCCTCCTGTGATCAATATATTCATATTTATATGTAATGATTGGTAATTAAGTTAATATTTTTTTCTGAAAATTTTAATAATGCTTTTTCTCTACAATTTACTCTTTTCTCTAAATATTTGTCAAACTTGCTAAGAGAGCATTTTTCAATTTGATTTGTTAAAGAATCTATATCTGGCTCAATAAATTCTGCCACAGAATTATCAAGTGCTTCTCTAATGCTTCCTAATTTTGTTGCAATTATTGGAGTACCGCAAGACAGTGATTCAAGCATAACTCTAGCAAGGCCCTCTTCATACAGAGAAGGAAGGCAAATATAATTACTTTTAGAGTAAATTTCTGGCAATTTTTTATTTGGAATATTTCCTAGAAAAAATAAATTTTCTAATTTTGCAGAATTTATTTTAATAATACTCTCTTCTGGGCCAGATCCAGCAATATTAAAATTAATACCTTTAAATAACTTTGCTGCCTCTATAATTAATCTAACACCTTTTTTTTCAATCAACCTACCTATAAAAGTGAAATTCATTTTATTCTTATTAATTAAGTTCATATCATGAAATATTTTAGTATTAACCCAGTAAACATAAACAAAAATTTTATTTTTAATATTAGGATTAATTTCTTGTATTTGATTTTTACTAGCATTAGAAACACATAAGATGGCATCAAATTTTATAAAAAAAAATTTTAAAAAGAGATTGAAAAAAAAATTTTTTTTAACTTCGTACAGAGCGTGAGTGCTGATTATTAACTTTGCCTTAGAATTAATTATTCTTTTTAGAAATAGCCCTATAAGACCGGCATTTATACCTTGGCAGTGTATGTTATTACATTTAATTTTGTTTTTAATTATAAAAAAAAAACATTTTAGAAAAAAGTATGGGAATATATAAAGCATATTTATTATTGGAAATTTTTCACTCCAATGGTAAAGATAACTAGACTTCCAATTAAACCTTATAATTTCAACATTTCCTAAAATTTCTTTATTTAAAAACTTAGTATTTTTTGTTGTAACAGGCGAAAGTGTAAGAACAAGTGTTCTGAAATTGAGATTGTTAAGCTCATAAACTAAATCGTCAAGATGGGTCTCAACTCCTCCTACATTAGGTCTAAAAAAAGGAGTTATAATTAAAGATTTATACATTAAAATTTAAAACGCAAATAAACAAAAAGTTTATAAAAATAAATAAATATACTTAAATGAAACTTCTTAAAGAAAATAATATATTTATTTTTTTCAAAAAAGACAGTAAATAATCTATACCTAAGACCAAGTTGTTTTTTAACAAAAGTATTATTTCTTCCCCATTTATCTATGTATTTATTCATATCCTTTGAGTAGTAACTTTTTTTTGATAAATGTTTAATGAAATTAATATCCCTCTCATCATGATATATGCAGGAGGAACTATAATCATATAAATTAATCATTAGGTTCTTATAAAACATAAAAATATCAGGATTTAAAGTGTCAAGTTTTGAATGAGGAATGAGAGAGATCAGAAGACTTGGAGTAAATATTTTTAAGACCCTATTATTTAAATCCCAGTCCTCAGGACCTGATAAATTTTCATCAAAGCCACCAACTTTATTAAATAATCTTTTTTTAATATATCTGACTGAGTCAATTGGAGTGGAGGAATAAAAAAATCTCTCATGGTCTCTTATCCTATTAAAAAAATTAGAAACAATAATTTTTTCATTAATATAAAGTGCATCAGGATGATTATTATTTTTTAAAAATAACTGTAAATCATCTAAAAAAAAAGGCGACAGAATCATATCGCTATCAAGGTAAATTACATCATTATGAGAAGCTTTAGAAAAACCATAGTTTCTTTGGGCGCTTCTTTCAGGACCCTTAAGAAAAAAAGAACTGGTGTACTTTTTTGAAATTACTTCAGTCCTATCATTAGAAAAATTATCTACAACAATAATTTCTTTATTGTGAGAGGGGGATTGAAAAAAAATGGACTTAAGACAATTCTCTAAAGTTGAAGATGAGTTATAAGTAGTAATTATAAAAGTTATGTCCATAATTTTTTAAAATAAAATTCTTTAATATAATTGACAAAGAACACGGGCAATAAGATTAATAGTATTTTAAAATTTAAGAGAATGCATATAGCGCTGAAAGTAAATACATATAAATATGTATTTTTAACATTTAAATTTTTGATGAGTGGAATTAATTTATTGCAAAATCTAAAATAAATCAAACTCGCAACAATAAGAAATAAATCAATAATTAAAACTAAATTTATTTCCTTTTTTTGTTCTACCTCTTGTTGTTTTTTAAAATCTAGGCTGATTGATTTTCCATTAATCCAAGTTAAAAACTTAGAAAAAATATACTTACCTTCGAAATTAAAAATCTCATGATCATTTGCAAGACAATCTATTTTTTTGAGATTAAGAACAAATTTATTATAAAGAGTTTTTTGAATTAAAATATCATCGTAGATATAACAGAAATTATTAATTACAATTTTTTTATTATAAAAATCATTAGTTACAGTTTTATTAATAAAGTCGTATGTGCTGTTAGTACTAAGATTTCTATAGAAATCAGTATAATTAGTATAAGAATTACCTAACTCGTAATCAAAATTATATTCATTGTTAGCAACGATTTGAACTTCTTTTTTCTTACTTTTGTAAAGTAATTCTGAAAGTATTTGTAATTCGTAAGCTTCTAATTCAAATAAAAAATCTTTCTCTTTTAACATCTCATATATAGAAATATGATCAGGGTTTTGAGCCAATATATCTTCTAATCGGGTAAAGGTCACAATAGCTTTTGTCACTACATCAATTTTACTTATAGAGTTTCTGGCCTGAGCAGTTGCAAAGAAAGTAGTTGCTTTATCCCCATGAGACGTTTCTTTAATTTCAAAATAGTTATCTTTAATTATTTCTAACAACTTTTGATTAGTAATTTTTTTTATTTTAAATTTACTCCTTTTTTCAGGTTCACTTTTATAACTTAAAGATTGATCTGATATTTCTACTATTGATTTTTTTAATGTTGAGTTAATCATGAATTGTAAAATGCTTAAATCAACTAAAGATAATTCATCTTTAAGATTTTTGTCTTTTTTTAATATTTTTATGGCAAAATCAAGAATTTCATCCTTATTGATGAATTCCTCTTTACTTGTTGTTTCATTGAGTAAATTTAAAGTATCTTTTAGTGCTCTAAGGTTGCTGATTAAGTCGATATCTTTAACAATATCAATTGTATCTGCAGGAAGAAAAGTATCAAAAGAATTAAGTATATTTAAATCAATGATCACATCATTACTACCACTCTGTTTTACATACCATAGGGTATTGTCAAATTCATATGAGTCTATTTTATTTAACGATATACTCTGTAAAAAAAGAGCGTTTGGTTCTATTTCTAAATTATTGTCCTGGTCCTCTAAAAAAAAATTTCTTTTTTGTGAGCTAAGAATTAACTCATCAATATAATATCCATCACTTATAGACCTTGGAATTAAAAAATTAAAAACAATTTTATTATTCTTAATATTATAAAAGCTTGGGAAATCTTGAAATCGATATATTTTTTGACCATAAATAGGCGAGAAGAGTGATACTGATTTTTTTTTTAATTTAAGAGAAGAGCCAGAAAACATTTCTGTGAAAAAATTAAAATTATTATTGATATAGAATTCTAAACTTATAGCATCAAAATCAATATCTTTGGGAAAATTTCTATTTCTTATCCAGACTCTATCGTTCTTTTTATTATAAACCCATTTAAAAGATGACTTAAAATTCAACTCTCTTTCTGCTATGTATCTAGTGTAATTTCTAGGCAATATATTTTCTTCAATTCTTTTAATAAATAATTCATCATACAGATATGGTATAAACTGATTAGACTCTTTGAGTTCAAATTCTAATCCATTTGATTTTAATATATAATTGTTATCGAAATTAAAATTTTTTAACTTTAAACTATCCCATGAAAAGTAATCTTGATTTGTTATATTGATTTTTAATGAATTTTCTGATTGTAAAGAGCTAAAATCTTGTTGGTAAGATTTTTTTTGAAGTTTACTGGAGTAAAAGCGATCTTTAAAATTAACGAATGCCATGTTTAAGCTCCCTTCTACTGGGATTGAAAAATTATTACTTTCAAGTCTAGCCATATCCATTTCAAGTTCTAAGGCATGAACATCAGTTCTAGGCTGTATGTTTTTTTCGATATGAGTGTCGCCATCATCAAAATCAGTTGTATGTACTTTTAAATAACTGTCTATAGACATTAAATTAGAGTTATTGTTAAGATTAGGAATCTCATAAATTAGAAATCCGTGCCTGTCATAAACTAATTTAAAATTTCCTTTTAAGATAAAATTATTAAGATCATTTATACTTAACCTTGTTCCAAACGGATAAAGATGATTGGAATTAAAATATAAAAGTTTTACATTATATAACTCTGATAAGTATAAAAACCTTTGCATATCACCATCAGTCATAGAATCATATAGGTCTTTATTTAGGGCTATATCAATGTAATGATTATTTCTTAAGTTATGTTGGACGGGATCCATTCCAGAATAAACATTGGAACTTTTAACATTTTGTCTCCAAATTTGATAATTATTGTGACCCGGTACATAGACTACGGCTGATTGTGAGTAATTATTATCAATATAATTAATGACATCTATATCTTCATTATAGTCTGAATATATTCTTGAGACTTCATTTCCAACAGAAAAATGACTAGAAAAAATAAAACCCATATAAATTGGAAGCATGAAAAATAAAAATGGTGTCAGTAAGATTAATTTAAAATATTTATTTTTAAAATCTGAAAACTTAGGGAAAACAAAAATAATTAGCATTGATAATGCTAAATTTGTTATGATATAAAATTTTTCAGTAGGTGTTTTAAAGATATTAAAAAATGGAACATAATCAAAAAGAAATTGATAAATTGTACCTCCTGGTAGAGCTACCCCTTTGGATAAAAAGAGGGATACGAGATAAATTAATACTAAGTATTTAACCTTTGAATCGGATTTATACTTTAAAGAAGAGTAGAGTACATACGATATAAATAACAATATACTCAATCTTGCTAAAATGAAATTATAGTATTTTGCGAAATCATCAAAATCGGAGCTGCCAAAATGCTGTATACCTAAAATTACTTTTCCAAATTTTTCTAAATCATTAAAGGTAGTTGAATAGAGCCAACCAGATGCTGAAGCAGCGTCATAAATACTTCCGATATCTGTGTCAGCAAAAAGAAATGTAAAAACTATGTGGAGATTTACTAAGGCATAAAATGAATTAATTAAGAATAAATAAAATAAGGTTTTCGATAAACCCATTTTATTATCAATAGATTTATAGATGAAGCCTAAATTAACAATCATGATTAAGACAACAAATATTGGAGGATTACCAATTAAGTTTAATAAATAAAAAGACAGTGTTAATATAGAAATTAATAGATAAGGAGTGTTAAAAAATCTAAATATTATGTAAAGATAAATTGGAATTATCGCCATTATTGAATTGTTCCATAAATTATGTTGAGAAATAAATGAGACAGCAAATGGACTAAAACTATAAAAGACAGATGATAATATTCTTATATATAAGTCTTTGGACAGGAGTCTCGTGAAATTATAAAAAAGTAAAAAAGGTAGAATATAAAATATTGAAAATATAATAAAACTATTAATTCTTGGATTGTCAATGTAGCTTAATACAAGAGTAACGATATTGACTCCATTTAGAAATATTTGATTATGACCAAGTCCCCAATGAGACCACATTGATATGAAGTTATTATTATAATTTGAAAAATTTAAAAAATAATTTCCTTCGCCGCCAAGCAAAATACTTGTGTCAAGCTTAATTATATACCAAATAATAATTGGGGCTATAATTACTAGCGGCCATAAAAAATTAAATTTATTTTTTAGCATTGAGAAATTTTATAAAAATTATACTTCGTATATAAAAAAATATAATAAAAATTATTGAACTTACTGCTATTAAGAAAGATAAAAATAATCCTAATTCATAGAATATTTGAGGTTGATAAAAAATATAAAAATTATTATCTAGTAATTGAATTGATTTATCATCAATAGTCCATGCGTTTAGTACATAATTTGCGTGCCTGTGTTCAGCAAATTGTTTAAAAGAGGATTTAGAATTAAAAATGAAATTTTTAAGGTAAAAAAAATAAAAGTCTATTTTTTTATCTTTAAAATTTTCATTTGAATAAAATAATTTCCAATTTGTATTATAATTTTTCTTAAACAGTAGTGTAATTGGGTTGTTTTCAAATTTATCTTTATCCTCTATGTTAAAAGAATAAAGATTAGTAAATATTTCTGAAGTATCTAACTCTTTAGACTGGTACTTTTTAAAAGTGGGTTTAGTTTCAAAGAACATTATTTTATCACCAAACACTGAATAAGTTTCATTTTTAAAATTATTTCTATCATCACTATCGAGGTAAATGGATGCTTCAAAATTTTGAGCATTGTTAAAAAGATTCACATATGATGGGCTATGATTGATCAAATCTGAAAAACTATTACTTAAAGGAAATAATAAAAAAAATATGACTAATACCTTAGTCATATTTTCTTGTATCCAATAATTTTATTGATAAAAGCATTGAAGTAACCTATGCCATAACTGATATGACAATAGGCACAGAAAAAAGGAAATAATAAAATTAAAATTGTACTATGCTTATTGTATTTATTGACATTTGCATAATTAAAAAAGGAAAGAACTAAATAAATAAATAATGGTATTATGTAAAAAATGTTATTAAGAAAAATAAGTGAACATAAATAAATTGTAAAAATTGTCGGAATTAAAAAAATTATTTTTCTTGAATTATTCGGATATTCAAAAAAAAAAATTGCTCTTTTATATCCGTAACTAAATAATTGAAAAAATAATTTTTTTAAATTCGTTCTTCTGACATGATAAACGACAAGTTCAGGAACGTATAAAATGCTAATACCGATTTTTTTTAATTTACTGCATAAAATAGTGTCTTCACCCGGCCAATGATTTGTGTCAAATCCTCCAACTTTCAAATAAGCATCTTTCATAATTAATAGATTTACTGAAGGCCAATCGTCAAAATATTTCTTTACTCCAAAAGACATGTATCTTTCTGGAAAACCAAAAAATTTTGATTTAAAAAAAATATCACTAAGTTTTTGAACAATATTTTGAGTATTATTACTGTCATCTATTCCAGGTCCTCCTATTGCAAAGTGTTTTTTTTCTTTAAAATTTTCAGATGCGATATTTAGCCAATTACTTACGGGGAAAGCATCATCATCTATAAAGGCTAAAATATCTCCAGTAGAAGCTTTAGAACCTAAATCTCTTTTTATGCCTGGCATTACTTTTCCACTTATTACAGTCTTAATTGGGTAGTTGTATTCTTCTGTTAATAAAATATTTTTATCAGGCACTAGTATTACCTCAAATTTTGTATATTCAAGAAATGAAATTGATTTCAGATTATTTAATAAATTAGAATTTAATTCTTTAAATGGAATAATTATTGAATACATCATGTCATATCTGGAGTAATCTTCATATTAGTGTATACAAATGCTCATACAAATGTTCAAGACAAATAATGTAAATAAGTTCATATCTTTTTCGATCATAATTATCTCACTATATGCAGTATTTTTACATTATATGCATGTAAATAGTTTTGGGGATCAGGCTAGCGAGAATATAATAACAGTCGAGCAGCTCGAAAACTATAGCCGCACAACTAATATTAGCGTTATCAAAGATAACAACTGCTTCCTTAATAGGTGTTTTTTTAGAAGCTTCAACCAAACAGACAAACAAATAACTTTTCAAGATTACGTTAAAGGGGTGTCGAAAGATCTTCATGGCATTAGGTCTTTAGAAGAAAATAAACCTATTTATAATATAGATGCCCATGCGCGCGGTATAGTTGGAGAATCTTTACTAGTAAAAGCACTTCCATACGTACTTCATCAATTTACACATAAACTAATTTCCATGTTCAGCTCAAGTAATGACTATACATTTAGTTACTTTGCCTTGTCTCTTTTTATATTTTTTTTTTCAGCACTATCAATCATTGAATTTTCTAAACAATTAAAAATTAAAAATTTACAAAATTTTTTACTAATTGGTCTTTTATCAAACATTTATATTATGCAATTATTTAGAAGTGGATTAGAAAATCATGTCTTACTTTTTTTACCAATTTATTTTTACTCTTTAAGCTTTATTATCAAAGTATTCAGTAAGGATAAATTAAAAATAAAAGATTTTATAATTTATCCATTTATATTTTCTCTAAGTTTTTTTAATGGCTACCCTACTACATCAACAATACTTCCATTTTTTTTATTAATCACAACCTTAAGTTATGCTTTTTTAGGAATTGGATTTGTAACATATATTAAAAAATTATTAATTGTTGTATTGGGCATTTTAATTTCAATGTTATTTTTTATACCTGAATCTGTTTATTGGTCTCTAACCATAGGAGAACATATTTCTTATCACCTAAAGATAATACCAGAGAGAACAATGACTATGTTCGGCATATTATTTTCATCAGGAGGAGATGCTGAATTTAGCGCGATAAATCTTATAAAAGAAAAAAATGAAATATTTTCTAGATTTTTAAAAAATATTTTTTTTACACCCTATATTTATCACTCTCCGCACGAACCTGGGATATTACTTGGTATTAGTTTTTTCAATATAGTTGAAAGAGTATTTTTTATAGTAGGTATCATATCTATATTTGTATTTAAGCAATCAAGATTAACTAAATTAACCAATATCTCTATATTAATTTGTATCGCTATTAGACTTTTTACTCACGATAATTTGCAAATAAATAAAGCTAGTTTTGATTACTACGCACTATGTATTTATATAGTTTATTTTGGAATATATAGTTTCTATAATTTATTAGGAGAGAAAAAAGTACTTTTAAATAAAATTATGATTCCCCTAAATAATATTTATTTTTCTTTTAGGTTTAGAAAATTAATTTTATATAAAAATAATGATAATAATAATTATTATATTAAATTCAGATTCATTTTTTTTGTAATAGTTATAATAATCTCATTTCTAGGTAATTTAGTAAGATTTAATAAAATATTTGTAAATGAATTTAATGAAAGTCTAAGAGAGTTATCAGCAGTAGGACCACTAAAAAAATTCATAGAAAATAATTATGAAGATAGTATTTTTCTTCTTCAGCAACAGCATGGTTATACAGCGACAGTTGATCGAATATTCATGCTTGATAGTAGATACGAATACGAAATGTTAGCAAACTTTGGTAAATTGAATTTTGACAGATATAAAAATGTTTATATAATTACATTCGTTACTCATCAAGTGGGACCATTAAGAAACTTTATATATGGCAATGGTTTCTTCAATACTTTTGGAGTTGATAAACTAGCATTACAAGAGACTCTTAATTCATCAGCCGGAAATCCAAGCATCAATATACATGAAATTAAAAGAACAACTAAACTATCTTCTTTAGCTACTATCTTAAATGGGGAATATCCTAATTTATTGAATAGATTTTACCCTGAATACAGAAAAATACAAAATTTATATTCAATAGATAATAATAAGCATAATTTAAGCAAAATATTGTTAAAGGACTATGATGGCTTTATTGAATTTAGTTGCGGAAAAAAAAGAAATATAGTTGAAGTTAACTATAATGGCTATGATAAATATGTTTTAAATTTTGAAAATGGAAAAGAAAATGGTTTATACTATTTTGAAACGATATTTGCAAATACAGTTCCAGATAAAAACTTTGAACTAACTAAAATCTCTTCTTTAAATTTAGATTTCATTAAACAGCATCAAATCACTTCCAACTGGAATTCCTTTATAAGTTCAAAAAATAAGGAATTCGAGGAAATAATAAGCTTTAGATTAAAAGAAAAAATAAGCAGTTTTTACATAGCATTTCCTTTTATGTTTCACCATGATTTTAATAAAAAAAATAAATTGAGTGTTAAATATTATGATAAGAAATCCTATAAAAAAGATATTATGAAATTACGATCTAATGGATCTGGGATGCGTGGAAAATATATTAATTTTAATGGTCATTCAGATCTTGTACAATTCAAAAGTTACCATTCAGAATATAATAGAAATGATTTAAGTTTTGAGTTTAAGTTGTTCAATAATAAAAATCAAGATAACTCATTTTTAAAGCCAAAAAATACTAACATCCAGCAGTCAGATACAGACTCACTCAGATTACATTTTATAGATAAAGATATTTCAAATTTTGTTAATAACTGTGAAGAGCCTTTGACATTGTATTTTGATAATAAAAGTATAAAAAAAGAGAATATTGATAAAAGTATTACAAATATTGAAGGTAAAATAGACGTCTATGTTCGAAAAAAATAAAATTTTTAACTTAGAAAAAATTAACGAAAAAAGTTATATATGTACTCATGATAAATTTACTTTTATCGGTGAAGGAGACACGCCTTCAAATGCGTTAAAATCATTTGAAAATCAAGTAATTGAATATAAAGAAAAATTAAAAGTTTTTAAACTTAATGAACTTCCAAAAAATCCTGATAAAATTACAAGAACTCCTAATATTTCCCAAGACAGAAATAATAGCAATAATAGTAATATAAATCTTACTTCAAAAACCAATTGGAAAGGTGAGATTATTCTCCATCTCATTAAGTCCTCTATGTCATTATTGATTATCCTACTTATAATTTTCACAGTCATTACAATAAGTTCAAGTTCTATTAAGAATTCTGTCGATAAAAGATTAAATGATATTCAATTTGAGATTTCAAATTTTTCATCACAGATACTTTTAGAATTCAGAAAATATATGAAAACTAATGACTCTGATATGAAGCTTGGAGAAAAGTTACAAAAAGAAATTATACGTGGGTCTAAAACTGATGATCTAGATCCTGAAACTAAAAGACAATTGATTGAAAGTCTGGATCTTACTGTTGATAGATATAAACCTTATATAGATTCTATAAAGCGTCTTTTTGCTGGTGACGAAAACGAAGTAAAGAAATAAAAGTACTTTTTTAATCAAGAGTGAGGTTTTCAGGATGCTCTATTTTCTTAAAATTATTGTCTTTCTTTACCAAGTAATTCCCAATAACTAGATAATCTAAATTTGTTTTTAAAAAACAACTTATGGAATCCTCTGGGGTACAAACTATAGGTTCACCTCTTACATTAAATGATGTATTAAGCAGCATTGGACATTTTGTAATTTTGTAAAATTCTTTTAGTAAATCATAAAAAGCTTTATTAGAATATTTATCTACAGTTTGCAATCTAGAAGAATAATCCACATGAGTAATAGCCGGATAATTAGATTTAATAACATCTAACTGCTTTCTAATACTAGAATTTCTTGAACGATCAAAATCTTTTCTATATTTTTGATTTAAAGAATAAGTTGAAAGCATATAAGGGCTTTCTTGATTATTATCAAAATATTCCCTACTTTGTTCTGATAAAATTGCTGGAGCAAAAGGCCTGAAACTTTCTCTAAATTTTATATTTACATTAACTTTTTTTTGAATTTCTAAATTTCTAGGATCGGCCAAGATAGATCTTGATCCTAGAGCTCTAGGTCCATACTCCATTCTACCCTGAAAAAATCCTATGCAGTAACCTTCATTTATAATACGTGCAGTTTTATTTATTAATTCTTCATAGTTTAGTTTTTCATGAGGCAACCCAAATGATTCTATACACTTACTTATGTAGTCATCGTTAAAACTCGGCCCAAGTAAAGATCTATTCATAGAATCTTGCTCCTTGACTATTCTTTTATTGCTTTTATTTAAATAATAATAAGCTAATGCACAGCCTAAAGAACAACCGGCATCACCAGCAGCAGGCTGTATCCAAACTTTTTTAAATATATTCTCTTTTTGTATTTGATAATTTGTAACACAATTTAAAGCTACCCCTCCCGCTAGACATAAATAATCAACCTGGAGTGATTTCTTTACATTTTTAGCAATTCTTAATACCACTTTATTCAGTACATCTTGTATTGATGCCGCTATATCTAAGTGAATGGTCTTAAATTCCTCATCTGGTAATTTTGGTTCTATGCCAAATAAATTACAGAATTTTTGATTTATCATTCTATCAGAAGTTGAATATGAAAAATATTCCTGATTCAAAATGAAAGAACCGTCTAAATTTACGCTTATCAATTTATCAAGTATAAGATTAGAATACTTTGGTTTTCCGTAAGGAGAAAGCCCCATGAGCTTATATTCGCCACTATTAACCTTAAATCCTAAAAAATAAGTAAATGCAGAGTATAATAAACCTAATGAATGAGGGTAATTAATTTCCTTTAAAATCTTAATGTGATTATCTTTACCTATGCCAACAGTTGTTGTACTCCATTCGCCCACACCATCCAAAGTTAAAATCGCAGCTTCTTTGAAGGGAGAGGGGAAAAATGCACTTGATGCATGGCTTAGATGATGAGAAGAAAATTTTAATTTTTTTGAATTAAAAGTAGAATCAAGCCCCTTAAGAATATCAATAATTTCGTTCTTCTGAAATAATTTTTCTTTGATCCATAGAGGTAATGCATTTTTAAAATTTTTAAACCCATAAGGTACATTGGAAAGATTAGTTTCAATTATTCTTTCGAATTTAATTAAAGGTTTTTCATAAAAAACCACTGCTTCCAAATCATTTAAGAGAATATTATTTTCTAATAAAATATAACGTATAGATTTTTCTGGAAAACTTTGATCATGCCTTATCCTAGAAAATCTTTCTTCTTGAACAGCGCATATTATGTTGCCGTCTTGAATTAATGCAGCTGAACTATCATGATAGTAAGCTGAAATGCCTAGAATTAATGACAAATTTTAAAACAAAGTATAGATAAAGGGCGATATTGAAGAGCCTTGTGTCAAAACAATTAAAAGGCCAAATGTTAGCAAAATTATAAAAATCGGAATTAAATAAAACTTTTTTCTTCTTAAAAAGTATTTAATTAACTGTTGAATAAATTCCATATTAAAATTGGTCCTCAAAATTTGTATCTAAATCAACATCAATCCAATTAGGTTTCTTTTTTGTTGATTTAAATAAATTTATTAATAAACCATAAGGTAGAAATACAACAAAATAAAGTAAAAACATAATTATAGGATTTGTAAATTTTGCAATACTGTTCCCAAATTTAAACCATAAAAAATTAGGAACTCTAAAAAACGATTGTCGAAGGAAACTGATCGAAAGAAATAATATGGATAATAATAATAATAAATTGATTGTTTTACCCTTTAACAGTAATAATATAAATATTATGAAGAATATGAGAGAAAAAGTTAAACCAAAATTTCTATCAGAAGGTATATTTTTATCTTTAAGATTTACCAAAGTATTCTTAATTCCTTAATCATTAAATGATTAATAGTCCAAATATAGCAATCTTCAATAATAAAATTGATTTCTTATTTATTAAATTTCCTATTATTTTTCCACTTATTTATTTTATGATTTTAATTTTATACCCACAGTTTGAGAATTATTTAATCTTTATGACCTTACTAATTTTAGCTGAACCGCATTTTGGTGCTACTTGGCCTTTTTTTATTAGTCAAGCAAACAGTAACTTGCTAAAAAAAGAAAAAGATATCTATATTTTCATACCTATATTTCTAATTTTTATATCGATATTACTTTTTTTTTATTTTGATAATCTTTTTTACTTATTGTTTTTTATATTTAATATATATCACGTAACCAGACAAAGCGCAGGAGTTTCAAAGCTATATATTAAAAAAAAACTTAAAAACTTATCATTCGTAAATGCTGCTATTTATTTTTTTGGTATATGGTTTTTTCTAATAGGCATAGTTAGGTTTTATTTTGACTCATTTGGATATGAATTAGACAGCATGATAATTTTTATCTCTCTTTTTCTTTTAACTTTATGCCTAACCCTTTACGGTTATTTTTTTAAAGATAGTAGTAATATTTTTATCTTAATGACAGGTATATTAATGTTTTTTCCAATAGCATTTGTAAGCAAGCCAATTCATGGAATTATAATGGGAGTTACAATGCATTATACTCAATACATTGCTTTGACTTATAAGGTAGTAACAAAAAGAAAAGAGGATAATTTTTTTAAGAAATTCGTGAATTATAAATACGTATCTGTAATAATAATTTATGGACTTATAATGTCTGTTCTGTCTTTCACAAATCAATTGAATAACAATATTCTCGGACATCTAATAATTATTCCTATATTAGGGCAATTATTGCATTTTTATCTTGATGGTCTACTTTGGAAATTTGATAAAAGTCACAATCGTGAAGCGACTTTAAAGCATTTGTTTGATTAATGGATTATATGGAGAATTATATCAATGAAGATGGCATTTTAAACTTTGGCCTTAATGATAAAAACGCAAAAATAATTGATGAATTTTATAAAAAAAATCCTTTTCCTAATTACAAATCATATGAAAATTTAAATGACTTTATAAATGAAAGTGAAAAAAATATTTTTTTAAGTAATTTAAAAAAGTTTATTGGATATAATAAGAAAATTGTTGAAATTGGTTCTGGTACCTCTCAACTTGGAATATATCTAGCAGCCAATACTAATAATAAAGTATATTGTTTAGATGCCACTCTTGAATCTTTAAAATTGGGTAAAAATTTCGCAAGGAAAAATGATATTAATAATGTCTTTTTCTTGAGAGCAGATATAGAAAAAAAAATATTTAAAAAAAATGATTTTGATTTTGTAATTTGTACTGGTGTCATTCATCACACTTCAAATCCTTATGAAAATTTTAAATACTTATCTAAATTAGTAAGAGATAACGGAAGAATAATAATTGGGCTATATAATAAAATTGGAAGAACTCAGACTTTTCTTAGACAAATAATTTATAAAGTTATTCATTTTTTAGGTATATCGACACATTTACAAAATCTTATCACTAATTACTTGGATCCTTATTTAAGAAATAACAAACTTTCAATAGATAAAAAAAATGCCTGGATTAAAGACCAATATGATCACCCTCTGGAAAAAAGTTTTACATTTGATGATTTAATAAAATGGTTTGAAAACAATAATATTGAATTAACTGGATCAATACCCTCCCTAAATTTATTTGTGAGTTCTAAAACTAATTTATTTGAATTAGATTATAAAACTACATACTTTGAGAGATTATTTAAACAGTTTTTAATGATATTTAATAACTATGGCAAAGAAGGTGGATTGTTTATAATGTCTGGAAAGAAAATTGATGATCAAAAAAAATAAACTTTATGAGCTTTTATCTTTAATAGTCGTAATCTATTTATTTTTATTTTGTATAAATTTTTTTTTTCAAAAAAAACATAATGAATATATTTCAGAAAGAATTAGTAAAATAGAAAATTTAGATATTGATCGTAGGCACCAATACTTAGTGCTAAAAGAAATGAATTTAATTGAGCCGACAGTCCAAGCTCAACATCCAGTGATTTATCTTTATAGAGCTGATGACTATAAGAAAGATTTTTTTCCTCTTTCAGGCTACTCATCTTCGAAGACCTTAATGTGCAATGAAAATGGATATTGGAAATCAACAAGAACTGATAAATATGGATTTAACAATACAGAGGAAAATTATCAAAAAGCCGCAATTAATGACAACAATATTTTAATTATCGGAGATTCGTCTAGTGAGGGTTATTGTGTAAAAGATAACTACCTCCCTAAGTATCATTTAGAAAATTTAGGTTATAACGTTATTAATTTATCTAAAGGTGGCAATGGGCCGATTATTGAATATGCATCCCTAAAAGAATACATAGAGATTGCTAATTTCAAGACCGTAATTTGGATGTATTACCCTAATGACCTCAATGATTTACTAATAGAGAGTCAGGATAGTGTTTTAATGAAATATCTTAATTCAAATTTTCACCAAAATATTATTAATAAACAAAATTTAGTAGATAATTTTTATAGAGATAAGAGTGATGGCTTTAATCAGTATGTAAATTTTATTAATGAAGCAGATATCAGTAAGTTGGATAAAAAATTTGAGGAACTTGAAAAATTAGATTATTTTACAAAAAAACTTAATTTATCTACTTTTAATATTATCGATTATTTTTTCCTTAAATCATTAATATTAGATATTAAATCTAGAGTAAAGTTTTTAAAAATGAAAAATGATATAAAAATAACTTATCCAATTTTAAAACAAACCTTATTAAAAGCTAAAACGACAATTGATAAAAATAATGCTAAAATGTTATTTGTTTATCTACCATCACGCATTGATATTTTAAGTCAATCTAAAATTGATACAAATGTAGTAAATATACTTAATGACTTAGAAATTGATTATTTAGATTTAAATGAAAAAATAGTTGGTAACTTTAAATACGAGGAAGCTTATTCTTATGGATTAGATGATGTCCATTATAACGAAAAAGTTTATGAAGTTATTTCCAAAGAAATTTCTAAATTATTTTAGAAATAAGAATACTTAGAATACCTAAATTTCAATTCACTTTAAAATAATAAGTATGAGTCTATTTCTATTAAGTCAGATGATGTCCTGATGATATGTCCACTATAATAAAAAAAATGATGATAAGTTAAGTTTTCTTTAAAATCGTAAATATGATGCTGACACTATTTAAATAGGCGACGTCCTACTCTCCCAAGCCTTAAGACTAAGTACCATCGGCGCTGGAGGCCTTCACGACTGAGTTCGAAATGGGAT
>Ga0115004_10000075_pt1 | contig 54992 bp, 28 predicted proteins | sample ArcticOcean_MG_C_10_FD_88737 | JGI IMG/M metagenome (GOLD analysis project Ga0115004, IMG submission 88737) | Marine microbial communities from western Arctic Ocean - ArcticOcean_MG_CB11_90 | ecosystem: Environmental > Aquatic > Marine > Oceanic | place: Arctic Ocean: Canada Basin | collected... | reverse complement strand
CTGCTACCTTGGGGACATTTAATCGGTCTGTGGTCCCAGGCTAAGCTTTTCGCGGTAAAAGGCTAGGATTTCGGAGACGGGAATAGCGAGGCTCCGGTGGCGCAGGCTGCGGGCGATGTTGATGCCGAGGACATTTCCCTCATGATCGATCAGGGGAGTTCCGGTCTCGGTCATGGGAAGTAATTGATCGTGGTAGATCACGCGTGGGAAGTCGTTACGGCGTTTTGAGAGCTTTCCGCCGCGTGCGGAGAGCGAGGAGAGAGCGCGATCCCGCATGAGGGCAGCGCGATTGGGCTTGTCGGTGGTCAGGGCGGGTCGGATATCAAGGATGAGGGAGATTTTAATCTCTTCTTCGTCGCGCTTAAGCTGAAAGCGCACTTTTTGTCCCGGAGCGAAATCCTTGAGAGCCTCTGCAAGGTCGTCGATGTTTTCGATTTCCTTGTCTTGAAAATGGGTAATGACGTCGCCTTCGAGAAAGCCGGCGTTGTCGGCGGGGCTTCCGAGTTCGATGGTCTGGATGGTGGGTTTAATATCATCGGTGGTGAAGCTGATGCCGACGTAGCTGCTGGGTTGATCGCTTTCGACATTAAGCTCAAAGCCGGAGGCTGGGGAGCTGCGAGAAGGCTGGGTGATAACGCCGGGAAGCAGACCGCGAGAAGTGGGGGTGAAGACAAGGGCCGCGACTTCAGGTTCAGGAGCTGTGAGTTTGATGGGCTCGAGTCCTTCAATTTCGACGGCGATGAGTGCGAGGTCGCGTTTTTCATCGGTGGTGATGACCTTGATCAGGTAGTCTTTTTCTTCGAAGCGGATGATGAGGTTTTCTTTTTTCTCAATTTCGCTGGCCTTGGTGATCAGCTGGTTCTCGGTGATGGCTGTGGCGTGGGTCAGGAGTTGGTCACCTTCGTAAATTGGCATCACAGAACGATTGAATTTCGCCTGAAGGGGCTGGAGTGGTGCGAGAAAATCGCGAGTGAGTTTCCTGATTGAGGGCGGGGATTCGACCTGGCCATCGGAGATCATCATGGGGATGAGTCCGGCGACGGGCATCGGAAAATGGGGTCGCTTGGGGACGGAAGCGGGTGTGAGCGTGACGATGGCGCGGTTGGTGGTGAGTCGGATGGAAGCGGTCTCTTTGAGGCTCTTGAGAGCGAGGGCGAAATCGGTGGGCGAGCTGATAGTCTTTTCGTCGAGCGCTTGAATGAGGTCGCCTTTTTTCAGCCCGGCCTTCTCGGCAGGGGAACCTTCGGTGATGTCGGTGATGAGAGCTTGAGTGATTTTATGGAGGTCGAGTTTTAGTCCGAGGAAGAGGATCTTTTCGCCTTCTTCTTCTGGATTCCAACGATCAAGGAAGCCCTGCATGTGATGCGGGTCGAGGATATATGGGCGTTCGCGGAGCTCGCGTGCTTCGGTGTCATCCGCTGGGCGGGCGTCGAGCATTTCGAAGAATTTTTTACGAAGGTCACGGTAGGGTTCGTCGAAGAGTTCTTCAAACTGGGGCATCGCGCTCTGGGAAGGTCGGCCGATCATTTCACTGGCCATGAGGGCATCCCATTTTGCGATGATGGAAGGCATGGGAACGTGCCGGTTTCCGGTCCAGGGCATGAGGATGTTCGAGTTTATTCCGATTACTTCGCCATTGAGGTTAAAGAGTGGTCCTCCGGAATCTCCGGAAATGACGGTGGCGTTGGTGGTGATAGGATCGGAAAATCCACTGCCTACTCCGTCGGCGAGAATGCGTCCGAGTCTGAAGGGGGATGGACGGCCGATGATAGGACCGCCGGGGTGACCGGTGGCGATGGCCCAGTCGCCCACCTTGTAAGTATTTTTCTTTACGTATGGACGGAAAGGAAAGGGTCCGGGGGCATTGATTTGGAGAAGGGCGCCGTCGGTTTCGTGATCGGCACCGAGCGAGGTGGCTGGAAGCTCGCGGCCGTCTGAGAGGAGAACTTTGACGGATTGACCTGGTTTGCTGGTGACGTGGGCGGCGGTGATGACGAGGCCATCGGGGGTCACGATGACGCCGGATCCCGAGCCCCCTCCGAGGAGGATCGCAATGGTGGATTCGACCAATCTGGGAGCGAGTTCACGGAGGTGGGCATCAAGCTCTGCCGGCGTTTTTTCCTGAGCAGAAAGCAGCAGGGACCCAAGTAAGGGGATGAAGAAAAGTGAGCGCAACATGGTTGTTAGAATGGATTGCTGGATTGAAGCATGCGCTGGATTGCGGCTTGGATGACCGAGGGAGGGAGGGCCAGGGTCCGGTTGGCAGAGGAGGCGGAGATATTGAGGCCGATGGCCTGGCCATCGAGATTATAGAGAGGAGAGCCGCAGTCCCAGGCATTGAGGGGCAGGGTGTGGACGATGGCTTTTTCAAAGCCAAAGCGCCTTACGCTGGGGACCATGGCGAGGTCATTCGCCGTCATTGAGATTCCGGTGGGTGGTGGAGTGAGGCGGGGTCGAGTGAGTGCGAGAGAGATGGACGTTTCTTCCTCCCCGTTTTTGATTTTCAGGGTGACTTCGTTGCCCACGCGCTTTTGAGAAAGGAGGCGGGTGAGGCTGGCGCGGTCGGTGACCGGCTTGTCGTCGAGAGCGGTGATGAGATCGCCGTTTTTGAGATCCGTTTTTGCGGCCGGGGAGTCAGGGTCGATGGAGGCGACGCGAACTTCACTGGCGCTTTGTTCGGTCACGATGCCGAGGCTGGTGACTTGACTGGCGGCATGCAGGGTGGGAGAGTTTCCGTTGAGCTGGTGGCTGAAGGTGCCAAAGGCCATTGAGTCGGAGACGACCATTTCGTCAGATGTTTCTTGCAGGAGAATGGGGGTGATCAAGCTGGTGCCAGCGGTGAGAGTCTCGGGAGAGGCCCATTGGATGACGGGGAGGTTGGTAGCATTGATGCCGACGAGTGCGAGGTCGCTGGCTTCATCAGTTGCGAGTAGGGCGGCGGGGTAGGTTTTACCGGCGTAGCGCACGTTGAGGTCGGGGCCGAGCTCGGAGGCCTTGGTGAGAAGGAATCCATTGGATCGGATAATGACGGCGGAGATGGAGTGGGTGACCGCTTTTCCTTCGTTGAAAATGATAGCGAAGGGCGCGGCTCCGGGCATTAGGGATTGCGCGAAGGTTTCTCGGGCTTCGCTGAGGGGCGAGCTGGGTGCTTCCTTTTTTTTGTCCTCTTTATCGTCTTCCTTTTCTTCGAGAGCGGGAGAGAGCGGGAGACGGGGAAGATCCGCGGAGACTCGCTCAGGCAAGATCTCGCGGAGTTTTTCCGAGTCTTCGGCGAGGCGGGAGATCAAGAGGGCGCGTCCTGTTTCTTTGTCGGTGGGGCCGGTCATGGCGACAAGGCGGCCGGCAAGATCGAAGATTGGGGTGCCAGCGTTGGTCATGCCACTCTCGAGGACAAAAGAGACGGCCTCGGGTTCGGGTCGTGGGAAAAGGTGATCGATGGCGAAGGCGATGGGTTCGCTGAGCTTAGAAATGGGAGCGGTTACGGGATAAAGAAACCAGTGCGCGCTGATGATGCTTTGATCGGGAGCGAGAGGCGCGGCGCGGTGGCCTTCGGGAAGAGGAGTTTTGAGGAGGGCGATGCCGCGCTCCTTCTTTTCCTCGATGACATCGACTAGGCGCCGTGAACCATCGGGTAAGTAAAGGAGGTAGGGCGCTTCGTCGTCGCCATCGATGGGTTCGAGATAGGGTGCGAGGAGGTCGCCATTTTCAGTGATGAAAACGGCGGTGCGGATTTCGCTCAATCCGAGTCGTCCGACCATGACACAGGACTTACGGAGATCCGGGGTGTGCTTGGTTGTGAGCGTTTGAATGACGTTCTCCTCCTTGGCGGTCCAGGCGGGCACGAGAAAATCGCCACTGGCGGTAGCAGCGAGGCAGAGTGAGAGGAGAAGTAATTTCATTACCAAACTTGCTTGAGTTGGGAGAGGGGAATCCAGAAGGAAGTTTCGTCGGTCGAGACGAGGGCGTGTGTGGCTTTGGCTTCGCTTACTTGTACGATTTGTCCGCTTTTGAGAGTGGGGAATTCCCAGTCGGGAGTGCCTGCTTCGGGCTCGCGTGGGACTTCGTCGCCAATGACCATAAACTGATTCTCGCCATAGGCGTGAGCGTTTCGCCAGGCTCCGGTGCCGATAAAAATAACGGCGTGGACGAAGACGAGATACGCAGTCCAGCGAGGGATCTTGATGTGAGGGAAATGGCGGAGGCCGATAAGGAGGAAGCCGATAACCCAAAGAGTGGCTGCCAGAATGAACCATTGGTCGGGCCGGAGAGCGAGAAGGCTGGTGCCGGGAAGCGCGGGTTCGCCCACGCGCTTGCGGATGCCGTCCATGAGAGTGCGCAGCTCGCCGTCGAGAGGAGAGAGAAGAAGAGCGGTATGGCAGGTAGCGCGAGCGCGAGCAGGATCATCGACTGCGAGATAGGTTATCGCGAGATTCTGGTAGAGGCGCGGATGTCCGGGGGTTTCTTTGATGAGCTGCTCGTATTGCGAGATGGCGTCGCTGAAGCGGCTTTCGGAAAAGGCAAGGTTGGCTTCTTCGAGGGTGGCTCCCCGGAGTTGACCGATAAGAAGTAAAAGGAACGAAAGTTTTGTGAGTTGGGTTGCGAGGGATTTTAAATCAATTCCTGCATCGCCGCTGGAGAAGGAGGCTTTGGAATGGTCGCGCAGAAGCCCTGCGAGATCGTGGTGTTTCTTTTCCAAAGCAGAGGCGACTTCTCCGGTCGATGTGCCCGTAGGAATTTTGAGATGTTCTCGAAGAAGGGGGAGGAGTTCGTCATCGATGGCTTCGGAGGAGCCTTTGCTAGCGTGGAAGCTTGTGATGAGGGAGCGGAGCTTTTTCTGTCGGGCCTTGCGGACCGGGTCCCGTTGATCGAGGCGCTTTTTTAGGAACCCCAAGAGGAAGGGAAGGAAGGGAGCGAGGGCCACGATGGGGAAGGTGGCGGCGGGAAGATTGAGAAGGATAGGGCGCGTCACAGATTTATTGAGGGAAGCAACCGGACTGAGATTTTGCGTGGCATCGACCAGACCTTGTAGGGTCATCGCCGGATTAACGGGGTGAAGTTTCCAGCGGTCGTTTACGGTATCGAAGCTCGCAAGCGTGGCGGCTGGGAAGGTGGCAATATTTCCGGAAGGAACGAGGGTCTGAGTGAAGCTTCCTTTCCATACGTCGTAGTTCATGCCCTCGCGGTCGATCAACTTACTCTCGACCGAGGAGAAGCCCTCGCGGGAGAAATCGAAGTCGTTTCGCAGATTCGGATTTCCTCTTCCTTTGATTTCGAGGCGAATTTCCAACGGACGATTGGCAGAAAGAATACTGGGGGTGATGCTGGAATTGATGGTCCAATTTCCCACAAGTCCGGTATTGATGAGGCGTTCATTGGGCGGAGGCGGAAGGGGAATGACGTTGAACTTAAACGGGATAAGACGGGTGCGTTTGAATTCCTCCAAGCCAAAGGTCATGCCGAGGTGGCCGCTCACCTCACCGAGTTCCGAGCAGATTAGGCGTGCTTGGTAGCGGCGCATGGTGGCCGGTTTTCCACCGAGTTCACCGTCGCTTCTTTGATAGCGTTGAGGATAAAACTGAGGATATAACGTTTTCCTGAAATTGTAGAAGAAATCATCGGGTCTCGCATTTCGCCCGGGTTGACGACTATAGAGATACCAGTTCGCATTTTTGGCCGCCGTGATGGGGATTCTGCTAAAGAGCGGGTAAGAGTGTCTCTGGAGTTGGAGTTTGGCCACGAATTCGATCTCGATCGCTTCGCCTAAGTGGATTTCGATGGGCTTCTCCCGCTTTTCGTTCCAGCTTATGTCGAGTTGTCCAAGGTCCTTGGGTGCGGGGTTCTTGATCGCTTGAATGTCGTCGAGTCTCAGGAAGAAGGACTTATTTTCAATGACGACTGGGATGGGTGGAAACTTGATTAATCCAGGCGCGCGCACGACAAAGCCAAGTTCGGTGTGCATCGTCGGTTCACTGGTGCCATAGATTGATTGGCGATTGTTGCGATCGACGGGTTGGCCATTGGTGCGATCGATGGATCGGTCGAGCCAGATGATTTTTGGATGGGGCTTGATGTCCCCGATTTCCACCGCGTGGTCAGCGATGATAGTGAAGCTCTGACGGAGGTCGGTGTAAACCTTGGATTCGGGCTGCAAAAGATCGTAGTCCTTCGCTGACGCAAGACTGATGAGAGAGAGGAACGTGAGGAGCGTTTTCATTTGGATTAGTGATCCTTCACGCGTGGTTTGCCGCGCCCTTCGGCCCTTCGTTTACCTTCGAGATTTTCCCTGAGTTGTTCCAAGAGGCGGTCGCGAAGATTTCCGTCTTCTTTTTCAGAACGGCGCAGGTCGGCATCGGAATCTCCTTTGCCTTGATCTCCGTCTTCTTCATCGCCGATATCCGGGCGGTCGCCCTCGGGCCCGCTTTCCTCTTCTTCCCCTTCGTCGCCTTCCTGTGGGTCACCGTCTTCTGGTTCTCCTTCCCCGGGTTGGGGTTGCGGTTGCATTTCCTGAGGGTCGATTAAGTGATCGAGGGCGTCCTGAATATGCTGCACGGAAGGATGGAGGTGGCGATCCTTGTGAGGCGCGGGCGCGAGATCGATGTCCTCCTCGGCGAGGCGGTAGTCTGAGAGATCTTCCTCTTTTAAAATGGTGGGCTTGTCTTCGATGGCTGCGCCCTTTTTGACGAGATCACGGATTGCTTCGGCAGACGCTTTGACAGCGGTGTCGTTGATGGGCTTCCGCGTGGTGACTTCGTAGTCGAGGCTCTTGCGGAAACGGGTTTCTTGAGCAAGCGCCTTCACGGTGGTTTCGATGGCTTTTTGATAAGCCGCTGAATAATCGATGTAAGCGGTGACGCGTGCGAGGTCCCGGTAGGCCACGGCGAGGTTGACGGAAAAGCTCTCTTCACCTGGGTTCAAGGGAGCGGCCTGACGGTAGAACGAGAGAGCGCGGCGGTAGCCAGTGCGTGCTTTCTTGAGGAGCTTGATGATGTCGCCCTTTGACTCCTCGGCGAGCCGCATCATTTCGGCGGGGGCCATGTTTTCGATGTCCTCGGGGACGAGGCTACGAGACCTGCGATGATGCAAAATGGCGACCTTGTGGAGGGCGGCGAAGCTGAGGTCGGGGCGCAGAATGGGGGCCGATTCGGAGGCGTTGGTATAGAGTTCTACGAGGAGCTTGAAGCGATCCTTCGACCTGATAGCGAGGTCCTTATCGCTGCGTTCGATTTCGAGAGCCTTGTTGTAGAAGTCGATGCTGCGCTCGACCTCGCTGCGAGTTTCGTCTTGGAGGCGCGCTCGCACTTCTTCGGGAAGGGCGTCGACAGACGCGGCAACATCGGACTGTGAAAGGTCGCCCGCAAGAATGGCATCGGCTCGTTTGATCCAGGCGGCGGGGCCACCGTCGTCATGAGTGAGACGTCCGATTTCGATTTGCTCGTTCGGCTCGACAAAAATTGCGGCTGGGTAAGCTCCGACATCAAAACGGCTCGCGTGGGCGCGGTTGGTTTGGCGTGTCTCAGGATCTATTCCGGTTCGAGGGAGGTCGATGAGAAGTGAGACGACGGTTTTCTTCTCCCACTTCTGGTAAACCGGATGGGAGAGGATTTCTTCCTCGAAGGTGATGGAAAGGGGGGACCAATCGGAGCCGGTGAAGATCAAGAGTAGGGGCTTTTCAGCTTCGATGGCATCCTGTCGTGCCGCTTCGTAGGCGGGGAATGCGTCTTGAGCCTTACTGAGATTGGGTAGGAAAAAGAGGATCGCAATTGCGGTCGCAAAGGGATGCCAATTCTTGCTACGGAGAGGGATGAAGAGGTGGAGCATGAGAAGAATGAGGGCGATGGTGAGCGGGTAGGCGTAGAGGTCAAGAGGACGGTCAAAGAGTTCCGGTGCGATGTTGTCGCCGGAAATTTCGATGGCATCAATGCGGCTGGCGATCTGATCAATCTGTACGTCCACCTGCGCGGGTTTCCCTTCGAGGAAGATTCCTGAGGTGGTGGTCGCGATTGCGCGAAGGATGTCGTGTTCGGCTTTTGATTGGTAGGCTGAATTTGGAACAGGAGCAGGAATGGTGGGACTTCCGAAGGCGACGGAAAGCACGGGGACTTTCGCTTTGGCCAATTCCTCAACGATTTTCTGGTGGTTGCCGATGACGCTATCGCCATCGGAGAGGATGATGAGTGCGGAGCCCGGGGGAGGTTCTTCGGTGAGGAGGTTTTCGGCTTCCCGAAAGGCGTTTTCGAGATCGGTTCCCTTGATTCTCAGGCAGCCGGGGTAGAGGCTGTCGATCCGCTGCAAGAGCATGGTGCGATCGAGGGTGGTGGGGCATTCGTTGAACGATCCACCGGCGAAAGAGAGGAGGCCGATCCGGTCGGTAGGGCGCAGGTCGATGAGCCCGCGGGCGAGAAGCTTGGCGGCATCCATGCGGGAGAGCCCTTCGGCATCGGTGGCAGCCATCGACTTCGAAACGTCGATCATAATGACGATATTTTTCGCGGGCTTCTTGAAGGAGGAAATGGTCGTGCCTCCGGTGGGCCGTAGGACTGCGATGGCGGAAAGGATAAGCGCTCCGATGAGGGCCACGCCGAGGACCTTGCGACGCAGAGGCGAGGCGTTCGTTTTTAAATGGCAGGTGCCATTTTCTCCCGAGAGCATCTCGATGGCATTGCGTCGAGTGCGTCTCGCATACCACAGTGCCACTCCCGCAAGGATGAGAAGCGGGAGGAGCCAGTAGAGATCTTTTAGCGAGTAAAGATTCATTACGAGAGTTCGAGAAGGAGGGTCTTTCGGAGGATGAAGGAGAGAAGCAGAAGGATGGTCGCAGGGATGAGAAAGTAGCGGTAGAGGTCCCTCTGGTAGACCAAAGCAGGGTGGACGCGGGTCCTTGTTTCGAGGGTGTCGATGGTATCCATGACGTCTTCGAATCCTTGGTTGTCCTTAGCGCGGAAAAAGCGACCGTTTGCGATACTTGCGATCTTTTCCATGTTGCGGGTGTCGAAGCGGATACTCGCGCGTGCGCTCTTGAGCCAGCCGGTGCGGTAGGGGGTGTCGGAGCCGATGCCGACGGAGTGAATGACAATGTTGTTATCGCGGGCCGCGCGTGCGGCGTCGAGCGGGGTGAAGACTTCGTCCGCTACGGTATGGTCGCCATCGGTGATGAGAATGATGGTGCGTCGGTTGTCCTCGCTGTTTTTCTTCTTCTCGTTGAGGAGGCTGTTTACCGAGGTGGCAATGCCACCGGCGATGTTGGTGCCACGTTCGCCCCGTTCCAGAAGGGCGTTGTCGAGCATGTCGACTTGAGAGACGATAAAATCGTGGTCGAGCGTGGGAGGACAGGCGACGTAGGCATCGACCCCGAAAATGACGAGGCCGATACGGTCGCCCGAACGTCTGCGAACGAAGCGCGCAATTTGGTCGCGCGCGACCCCGAGGCGGTCCTTAAGAGTTTTATCAATAATGGCAGCCCTAATGCGTCCTTCTGGCCAGGAAGGGTCGGGGTCGAAGGCGTCCATGCTGTTCGAGTAATCGAGCGTCAGGATGATGTCGGTTCCCTCGCGCTCGGAAGGCATGAGCTCGACGCCCTGCTGGGGGCGGGAGAGGGCAGAGATAAATCCAGCGGCGGCGAGGGCTTCAATTCCGAGGAGGAAATGGCGCGCGGTGAGGAAGCTTCGGGCCGGCGAGGGGCAAAAATGTTTCGTCGATGAGACTGCGATTCCTGCGGGTTTTGAAAGCCACCGCCAGACGAGCCCTACCACGAGGGGAAGGAGGAGCCAAAGGACGAGGGGATGTTGGAATTCAGGCATCGGGATTATCCTGGGGAGTGGTTTTCTCGACGAAGGTGCGCACTACGCTCATGGCGCGTGTGCTGGAATCGGCGGGCGGTTCCTTACCGGCAAACTTCGCCGCATCTGCGACGCGCGCAAGCCAGGGAAGATCTTCTAGCTGGTCCGCGGGGATGCTTTCGATCTTTTTGATGGAGGAGAGGAATTCGGTTGAGGTTTTGGCTGACGCGGCGATCTGGAAGCGCTCGGCGGTGTAGCTCTTTAAAATATCGGTGAGCTTGGCGAGGACGACGACCTGGTTTTGGGTGGTGTCGAGCCCATCAAGTCTGTCCATCGCTTTTTCCCAAGGTGGAGTGGTTTTGATAATTCCGGCTTTACGAAGGAGAAAGTAGAGGAGAGTTCCCAGACCGATAAGGCCAAGAATAATGACGGCGCCGGCGATCCAGTAATAATGGGCGGGGATTTCCGGGACGATGACCTCAGGATCAGGCGCGGGTGGTTCCGAGACGAGAAACTTATTTGGATTGTTCGGATCGCGTGGGAGGTCGATGGGCGAAATGACCGTGAGAGGTGGGACGAGGACGTTGACGCTGGAAGGGGAAATGCGTTTCGAGCGTGCGAGGGGAAGGCTGATGGTTTGGCCGTCGTCGATCGTCTGACTTGTCGCGACCATGGGGACGGTGATAAGCCATTCGCGATGACCGCTTAGATCAAGCGCTCCTTTTTTAAAGGTTGTCTTTTGTTGGACTGGAAGAAGGCTCTTAGGAAAGGAGATGGGATTCGCGGAATTAATCTCACGATGCCAGGGCACGTGCAGAGTGACTTCCAGCGTGGCCCTTCCGCCCAAGGTCGTTTCGGCGGTTTGCCAATGGTTTTCTCGAACCACAGGACGCTCGTTTTTTTGCCAAACTCGGAAGAAAATGAAGGCAAGCGTCATCGCCGCCAGCAGGACGATTAGGGAAACGATTTTGAGAATGGTGAAAATCGATTTCATCGGCGGGACATGCGGCTTTGGAAGAGGCGCATGATAGCGGGAAGGTAATCCTCGGCGGTATCGAGAGGGACAAGATCCGCTCCGGCACGGCGGCAGGTCGTGGCGAGCTCCTCTTGTCGGGCTTGGGTGCGGCCGACGAGAAGGGCGGCATCTTTTCGCCGGAGGCGGGAGACGGTTCCGGTCTCTAGATCGGTGATGCTGATCGCCGGGAGTCTGGGCAGCTCGCGTTCTGCGGGATCGGTGATGTGCAGGATGATCACTTCGTGTCGACGGGAGAGAGCGCGGAGCGGCTTGTCGAATTCTGGCGTAATGAGATCGGATAGAATAAAAACGATCGAGCGACGAAGAGTGGTCTTCAGGAGATGTTCGATGCCTTTGGCAAGATCGGTGTGGGGAGACTTGGGCTCGAAGGCGAGGAGTTCCCGGATGATGCGAAGGACGTGGCGATGTCCTCGTGCCGGGTCGAGTTGGAGCTCCTCTTGATCGGAGTACAGGAGGAGACCGACCCGGTCCTTGTTAAGGGTCGCGGAGAAGGCGAGAACGGCGGCGACCTCTGCGGTGAATTCCGCTTTGGTCATAGCTCCGGTGCCGAACTCTCCGGATGCGGAGCGGTCGACGAGGAAGAAGACGTTTTGCTCGCGCTCCTCTGTGAAGAGCTTGATGTAGGGTGAGCCGAGGCGGGCTGAGACGTTCCAGTCGATGGAGCGGAGTTCGTCGCCTTCCTGATACTCGCGAATTTCGGCGAATTCTATGCCGCGCCCTTTGAAGGAAGCCTGCCAGGCACCGGCGGTCCGGTTCTGCACAATCCGGCGCGTCCGGATCTCAATCCGACGCACCTTTTCCATCAATTCCGAGGCGAGCATGGCGGCTACGAATTACGGCGCAACGAGCGTGTTGAGGATCTGCTCGATGAGCGCGTCGGTATCCATATTTTCAGCCTGCGCTTCGTAGGATGGGATGATGCGGTGGCGAAGCACGTCGGCGGCGATGCCTTTGACATCTTCCGGAAGGACGTAGTCGCGACCATCGAGGAAGGCGAGGCAGCGGGCACCACGGGTGAGCTGAAGGCTGGCACGGGGGGAGGCTCCGGCAGTGATGAGCTGGTCCATCGCACTTAGGTTGACTCCGGCCTGTCGCTCGGAAAGCTGGGGCCGACCTTCCTGTCGGGTGGCGAGGACGATGTCCAAAATGTAGTCCTCAATGCGGGGATCGATTTTCACTTCGTCGATCATCTCGCGGGCCGCCATCACTGCTTTGAGATCGGTTACGGGGGAAGCCGAAGGCACCACGGTGGTCGAGGACATCCGGCGGAGGACTTCGCGTTCCTCGTCGCGCGAGGGATAGCCTACGACGACTTTCATCATGAATCGGTCCATTTGCGCTTCGGGAAGGGGATAGGTTCCTTCCTGGTCGAGCGGGTTTTGCGTCGCCATCACGAGGAAAGGTGTCGGAAGCTGGCGGGTCTCGCCGCCGAGAGTGACCTGCTTTTCCTGCATCGCTTCCAAGAGGGCCGATTGGACCTTGGCGGGCGCGCGGTTGATTTCGTCGGCTAGGAGAAGATTCGTAAAAATGGGACCTTCCTTCGCTCTGAATTCCTGCGTTCCGGGATTGTAAATGTGGGTTCCGACGACGTCGGCCGGGAGGAGATCGGGCGTAAACTGGATCCGGCCGAACTTGGCGGTGAGCGCTTGGGCTAGCGTGTTGACCGCGAGAGTCTTCGCCAGGCCCGGGAGACCTTCGACGAGGAGGTGGTTTCCGGTGAGGAGGCAAACGAGCATCCGGTCGACAAAGTGGTCTTGTCCGATAAGGACTCGGCCAATTTCCTGCCGAAGAGGAGCCACAAAAGCGGAACGTTCTTTAATTGCGTCAGCAAGGTCGGGTGAGGGAGTGTCTGTGGTCATGAAATGAAATCTGTTAGGAAACTAGCACGGACATTCGGAAGGGCTACCGTGTTTTTGAGGTTAGCGTGTGAACGGGCCATTTTTGCCTCTCATTTTACAAAATAGTGAGTTTTAGGGAGGTTGGGGCCATTGAGGGCAGGAAACTTACTGTCTTTGTGGCTCCGTCGGATATTGAAGGTTCTAACGTTAATTCTCGAAAAAGCCGTTTGCGCTCTCTTTGGGAAGCAAAAAGATGAATTTAAAATCTGCTGATAAATTAGGACGAGAGATCATCATCCAGAGGTAAAGTGTGGGTTATAGAGTAGAGCTCCGAGTCCTCAGTTGTTCGAAGTTAGGTCCTTTACCCAATTTAGGAACATCAGGTGCTCGTCTTTCCCAAACCGATCCGCTTCTTCTGGCGCCAGGTGTGTCAGGTTGGACTTCTTTTTCCCGGCTCCGATTCGTGACTCTCTGAGTGTCTCAACGATCTCCGAATAGGTTGCGTTACGATCGTTTTTAGGGGAGACGATCAGGCAGGGGCGCGGAGAGATCATCCCCAGAAGGTCGTGATAATCGAAGGGGATCGCATCCTCGTTGCCTGTAAAGAATCCGAGTGTTGGTTGTAACCCGTGCCAGTTCCAGAGGCGTTGAATTCCCCCGGTCGGGCGATCATCGGTGTCCGTTCTGAGGGGAGTGAATCCGGAGAAGCTAGCCACGCCCCGGAGTCGTTGATCGAGTGCTCCCGCGTAGAGAGCCACTGTTCCCCCGAGCGAATGTCCTAGGGCATATGTGCGAGTGGGATCCATCTTCGGTCGATCACCTTTGATGGCTCCTTTGCCATCGAAGACAAAATCGACCGCTGAACGGACGTCGTGAACCATCCTACCGAGTCGAGACCAGTGAGGAGTCGTTTGATAGAAATCTCGTCCTTCAAGGAGTCTTAAACCGAATCCGCATTGATCATATGCGATGACCGCAAAACCGGCTTGAGCCAGGCGATGATAGACCGTTGTGCCCTCCACCCCATAACCTTCGTTGTAGCCGCTATGATACGAATAGGGGTGAAGCCAAATCACGACCGGCATGGGTTCCTTGATCGTTACGTTGAAGTAGAGGTTGCCTCGAAGGCCTTCTCCGAAGTGGAGGGGTGATCTGGCGACGTCCTTCACCTGCCACCGATCGTGGGTCATCATCTTTGATTCGGCTTCCGTGATGAATTGTGTCTCGGACGCGTTCTTGATCTGTGTGGGGGCCTGTCCCAGGGACCATTGGAGGCAGGCTTCAATCTCGTCTCGACTACTTTCTGCGGTCAACCGCTTTGGGGGTGTGAGTGCCTTGGTGGCTTGTTGTTCCTGCCATTTGGTCCAGTCGAAGTGGTGAATAAGTTCAATCGGAAAATCGGCCTGTATGACTTGTCCTCTTCTGAATGAGAGGTCAAACCAATCGAGATTTTCCCGACGTTGCTGATCGGTGATGGGGCCGTGTTGGCCGGTCCGGTAATGGATACGGAGATGTTCGTCCCGACCGTGAAGTTGGTAGACTTTGCGGGCTTCCACGTAGGCTCGTTCGACTCCGAATGTTGGTTCACTGCCATCGTTGTGTGCGGTGTGAATCAGGCAGCGTCGGGGAGCGATCAGGCCGAGCCATCCATGTGCGTCCATGGGAAGTTCGTTCTCCCGGCCGGCATAGGAACGGAGGCTTGGAAGGAACCATTCGCCGGGGAAATCGGAGGGAGTCTCAGCACAGGTGTTGCGAGAGCTGAAGCGGTAGGGAGTTGATCCAGGGGAGCCAGGGCTTCGCGCGACAACGGAAGTAATGCGTTCGTCGATTGCGGCGGCAATTAGTGATTGCTTTCCGTAACGGGAGAATCCGATGATTCCAATTTGCTCCGGCGCAATTTCGTAATCGTGTTTCGGATCGAGAAGATAATCAAGGCAGCGACCGGCGATCCATGCCTTGCAGATGATCTCGGTCCAGGTAGCCGCAGGATATTCGTCGCGAAGGGCTTTCCAGATACTGTCGTATCCTGGATAATCTTTTTCCCTATGGTGACTGTCGACCCCCGGGTAGAGGCAAACAAGGTAGCCTCGTTTGAGAGCCATCTCGGCCCACGGTAGTTGGTAGTCGCGTGGTTGTGTTAGAAGGAGCGGACGCGGCTGCTTGTTTCCTGATGGGATCCAGACATGAATTTCAAAGGTGAACTTGTTGGGAGTGTTGAGGGTGAGGCTGATGCGGCGGCGGGTCGAGCCGTCCGCGTGTATCCGGCTCCCGGTTATCTTGGAGTTGAGAATGACCGGGGTATCGGATGGAGGGAATCCGGTGAAGTGTTCTAACATTAGGTTTCGAATCTCATTGCGTCGACGGGGCCACGCGCGTTTGGATTCGACCGGGGTGCGATCGTCAAAGACAAGGAGTGCCGGTAAATCAGCCGAAGATCGGTTGATGGGACCTTGGGACTGTGAGGTGACAGCGGAGCAGAGAAGGAGGACGAGCAATAGGAGGAGGCCTTTCATGATCTGGAATAGCGCGATTCTCAGAGAAAACAGTCGGTCCAATTTACTTCCGGTTTCCGCCTTCGGGTCCGATGTCCTTTGATGTGACGCCAGGACTCTGAAGAACAACACTGCTCGATTTCGTGGTGACAGAATATTTAAAACCGGTGCCAGTGCCGGCTGCGCCGTAGCGTCCCTTCTTATCGAGAGCGACAAAATTAATGGCGAGATCTTCGGTCGCGAGGGGATCGATTCTGGAGATCCGATGAATGGCACGAAGGCAGGCCTCCTGTGGGTGCAATCCCTGACGCATGAAGTCCACGACCATGAAGGAGGCGCAATGGCGCATAACGTTTTCACCGAGCCCGGTGGCTCCGGCAGCGCCGACTTCGTTGTCGATGTAGAGGCCGCTTCCGATGATGGGTGAATCACCGACGCGACCTGGAAGTTTACCCCCCCAACCGCTTGTCGAGCAACCACCTGCGATGTTGCCGTCCGGGCCGAGTACGAGGAGTGCGATGGTGTCGTGGTCGCCCTTGGATCGTTTTTGGACTGCCTGTTTTTTGGATGCTCGTTCCTTCCTCCAAGCTTCGTGCAACTTACTTGAATCAACATCGATCGAGTTTAATCCTTCTTCGATCGCAAACATCCGGGCGCCGTCTCCCACCAGCATAACGTGGGGAGTTTTCTCCATCACTCGCCGGGCGGCAGAGATGGGATGGATGATTCCTTCGATCGCGGCGACACTTCCCGCCTGATGGCCGGGGCCGTGCATGATGCAGGCATCTTGTTGAACCACTCCGGCGGCGTTGGGGCTTCCGCTGATTCCAACCGAGCGGTTTTTAGTGTCCGACTCGGTAACCTTGATCCCGTGTTCAACCGCGTCGAGGATGGAGCCCCCCTTCGTGAGGACACGGAGGGCTTCGTCGTTTGATGCTTTACCGAATGGCCATGTGGAGACGATCAGAGGGCGAGTGGGGTTCGGGGCATCCGAGGCGCAGAGACCAGGTGCGGTGGCTCCGATCGCGATTGAGCTGGTGGCGAGGAATTGGCGACGAGTGGAAGGCATCCGTCTATTGGGGCGGATTTCGGGACGAAAGGCGACAGTAAAATACCGACCCTTCTTAACTCAGGTTCGATGGCTCGCCCTGGCCCCTTTAGGACTCCTTTTCCGCAGTGTGAAACCTGCCGCCGTCCAGCTTTTGATCAGCGGCGACCCAGAAATTGTGGTAGGACAGTACTAAAAAATACATCGCCCGCGAATGGCGCAAGGATCACCTAAACCCCTTAAATCTCCCCCGGAAAAATTGTTATCGAAGTGATGGGATCCTATACAGCTACAAGAATTATTAGGACCTTTCTAAAACATACAGGGCATATTTCCTGTCTTTTTTCCTTTCATTTTACTTTTGGAGACCGATGCATATCAGCCCTCTTAAAATGGAATTCCAGTTGACCAGGGCGGTCATCGAACCTAAAGAGACTCGGTTCTTGAGATTGTCCTAGCCGATCATAAGAATTTCTTCATCTTCTTTCAGCTAGGATAAAAAATACGAACATGGCCTCAACAGAAGCGCGGAACCAAAACAGGACTCGTCCCACGAAGTCAAATTCAGCGAGGACGAAACGTCAAAACGACCACAGGAAGCGTCTTGTCGCATTGGGTATGGATGAAGCTACCGTGGCTGCAATGAACCCGAAAGAAGTTCGCACCAAGCTGAAGCACCCTGCCAAAGTGGCTAAAGAGTGCGCAGCCAAGGACTCCTAATAGGATCCGATAGACCGTCCTTTCTGATCGATCAGATGGGATATTGCGCGATGTTCCCTCGATTTTTTGGGGTAGTGACTGACCGCTAGGAATTTGCTTTTGGCGCGAGGGCCTTGAAGCCGCCTTTGGACCGGAGGGCGAGAAAGGGGGCAGTTGGGATTGGAGTGCGGAATTAGCCTGGGTTTTCCCTTGCCTGTCCCACATGAGCGCCATCCAGGGGCTCTAGGATGGCTTGACATCCCACGATCACCCGTATGTAACAGTGGAGGTTTACCCCCTCTCCGATCGTCATGACTAAATACCTGCTCGTCGTACTGGTTCTCGCCAGTTGTATTTCTCCGGGCGCGCAAGCCCAGGACGCTGAGTCCGTCTTCAAGTTGGCGTTACGGACCGCTGTGAAGAATGCGGATGGATCCTTCACTCGAAGCCAATCCCGACGGGAATGGGATCCAGCCAAGACGGCGGTCATTGTCTGTGATATGTGGGACGCGCACCATTGCCTCAACGCGACCAAACGTGGGGCGGAAGTCGCCCCGCGGATGAACGCTTTTCTTAAGGAATCGAGGAAGCGTGGCGCCACGATCATTCACGCTCCTTCCTCTTGCGTCGATTTTTACAAGGATCATCCGGCTCGCAAGAGGGTCGCAGATGTGCCAAAAGCGAAAAATTTGCCAGCAAAGATCAATGATTGGCTCAACTGGAGAAACGCAGAAGAAGAAGCGGCTGGATACCCAATTGATCACTCAGATGGTGGCGAGGATGATGACCCAAAAGAACATGCGGAATGGGCGAAAGAGTTGGAAAATCGGGGGCGGAACCCGGGTGCCCCATGGGTTCGACAGTCGGAAGCGCTGGAGATTGACGGGGGGAAAGATTTCATCACCGACAACGGGACTGAGAACTGGAGCATTTTGGAGTTGAAGGGAATCGAGAACGTGCTCCTCGTTGGGGTTCACACCAATATGTGTGTGCTGGGACGGCCGTTCGGTCTGAGACAGATGGCCAACAACGGAAAGAACGTGGCCCTGGTCCGCGACCTGACCGACACCATGTACAATCCGAAGATGAAACCGTTCGTCAGCCACTTTCGTGGGACGGACCTGATCATTGATCATGTGGAGAAGTATGTCTGCCCGACGGTGAGCAGTGAGCAAGTCCTCGGGGGCTCGGCCCACAGCTTCAAGGGAGATGATCGCAAGCATCTCGTCATTGTGACTGCAGAGAGAGAATATAAAACAGAAGTGACGCTTCCGGCGTTCGCCGATGCCCACCTCGCGAATGACTTCAGGATCTCCTACGTCCACGCCGACCCGGACGACAAGAACGATTTGATAGGAATCGAGGCGCTGGCCGACGCAGATATCGCCCTGATTAGTGTGCGGCGGCGAACTTTGGCGGAGCACCAGTTGGACTTCGTTCGGAAGTTTGTCGCGGCGGGAAAGCCTGTTGTTGGGATTCGGACGGCGAGCCATGCCTTTTCGCTGCGAGAAAAGCCGGCACCCGATGGGCATGCTTCATGGGATAGCTTTGACGCGGACGTGTGGGGAGGGAGCTACCATGGCCACTTGGGAAACAAGTTAAAGACCTCGGCTTGGGTTCGGAAGGGAGCTCAAAAGCACCCAATCCTCAAAGGAATCAAAGAGGCTGAGTTCTCCACTGGCGGATCACTCTACCAGGTCCTGCCTCTGGCTGCGGGTGCCGAAGTGCTGGTCATGGGCAAGGCTGAGACGGCTCCAGATCGTGAGCCAGTGGCTTGGACGTTCAAGCATTCCGGTGGCGGTCGGGCGTTCTATACATCGCTCGGGCATGTTGATGATTTTTCGAACCCGCAATTCACCCAAATGCTGGTGAATGCGGTCTATTGGGGGCTGGCAATGGAGGTGTCTGACGCTTCTGTTACCACCCCCTCCCCTGAAGGCGGAGAGATAGCCAAGATTTCCAGAGCGGTCAAAAAGGCGGTTAACGAGGGAAGGGAGAACCCACTCGATCCGCTCCAATCTTTTTCCCACATCACCGTGGGCGAAGGGCTGGAGGCTGATCTCGTTCTTCACGAACCGCTGGTCACTCAGCCCTTACACCTGAGCTTTGACGAGCGTGGTCGACTCTGGGTGGTCGAGTATATGCAGTATCCCGATCCGGCCGGGCTGAAAAGGGTGAGTCGGGATGCGGTCTGGCGCATCACCTACGAAAAAATGCCGCCCCCTCCGCCGCATGCGGAAGGTTCTCCTTTCCGAGGGAAGGACCGGATTTCCATCCATGAGGATACCGATGGGGATGGGGTGTTCGACAGTCATAAAATCTTCGCAGACCATCTGAATCTGGCGACCAGTGTGGCTCGCGGCCGCGGTGGGGTCTGGGTCACGCACCCCCCCTACCTCCTGTTCTACCCTGATCGCGACAACGATGACGTGCCGGATAGCGACCCGGAAGTGCATTTGAAGGGCTTCATGCTGGAGGACACCCACTCGATAGCCAACAGCCTCTATTGGGGGCCAGATGGTTGGCTCTACGGAACGCAGGGCAGCACTGTCAGCGCCAATATCACGCGTCCTGGGCTGGATGCCGACGATGATGGAGTTAAGACGATGGGACAGAACGTTTGGCGCTACCATCCGGAGCGACGGGTTTACGAAGTGTTTGCCGAAGGAGGGGGGAATGCGTTTGGAGTGGAGATCGATTCAGGTGGTAGAGTGTTTTCTGGGCACAATGGAGGGGATACCCGGGGGTTCCACTACCAGCAGGGCGCCTACTTGCGGAAGGGATTCAACAAGCACGGGGATCTGACGAATCCTTACAGCTTCGGTTACTTCCCTCACATGTCGCACCACAAGGTGGCCCGGTTTACCCACCAATTTTTGATCTATGAGGAGAATCGCCTTCCGGAACGCTATCAAGGGAAACTCTGGGGAGTCGATGTCATGCACAGCAACGTGGTGATGAGTGACATTTCCGACGATGGATCGACCTTCAAGACGCGAGACATCAGCCGACCGTTTGACTCAACCGACAAATGGGTGCGCCCGGTGCACATCGCCACGGGCCCCAACGGGTGGCTCTACGTGGCTGATTGGTACGATGCTCAAGTGAACCACTACCGGAATCACGAAGGACAGATCGATCAGAAGCGTGGTCGAGTCTATCGGATCCGTGAGAAGGGGGGCTTAGCGCGGCCATCGAGCAATCTTGCTGCCCTGACCGATGCGCAGCTCGTCGAGCTGTTGTTCGATGAGCGTCGCTGGTATCGGCAGACTGCTTTGCGGTTGCTGGGCGATCGAAAACTAAAAAGGCCAACTGTGCGGGCGCTCTGGAAACGGGTGGGCGAATCGAGTGGGCAGGAGGCGGTTGAGTCGCTGTGGGCGGTGCATCAGGCTGGCGCACTTAATGACGTGCGGACTCTCTCGGCGCTTGGGCATCCCAACCCGCTGGTCCGCAAGTGGGCAGTCCAATTGGCTGGAGATAACAAAGTGGTCAGCGCCAAGGTGGGTGCGCGGATGGCAGGACTGGCTCTGACGGACCCAAATGTTGAGGTGCGGGCGCAGTTGGCATCCACGGCCAAGAGATTGGGCTCCCTTCACGGACTGGCTATCGCAGCAAACCTTCTTCGGCGTTCCGAGGACGTGGCGGATCCACGGTTGCCGTTGCTGACTTGGTGGGCGATCGAGGCGAAGGCTGCAGAAAATCCCGATGATGTAGTGGGGGTATTCCAGAATCGGCAAGTCTGGGAGTTACCGATAGTCCGGGAACATATCTTGTGGCGAGTGATGAAGCGGTTTGCTTTGTCCGGGACTCGGGAAGATCTGGGGCGTTGTGGGCAGTTGTTGGCCTTGGCTCCAGAGGACGGGGCAACCGAAGCGTTGATGAAAGGATTTGAGGAGGCTTTCCAGGGAAGGAGCATGACGAATCTTCCGGCGGCCTTGTCTGAGCAACTAGCGCGGTTGGGTGGAGATCGAGCGCTCGTTGTTCGGCTCCGGCAGGGGGAAACGGAAGCCATTAATACCGCATTAAAGCGGATTGGTGATCCGGAGGCTTCGAAAATTCTCAGGGCGCGCTTGATTGGTATCTTTGGGGATATTGTGAGCCCAGCTGCCCTGGCCTTGCTCCTCGAGGTCTTTACTTCCGAGGAGGAGGGAGCATTGCGGGCGGAGGCTCTGGGCGCTCTACACCGCTACCGTGATCCGCGGGTTACGGCTCAGGTTATCGCAGACTACACCAAGCTTCCCGATGGATTGCAGACGTCTGCACGGAGTCTGCTCACGGCGACTCCTTCGCGTTCCCGTGCTTTGATCGCAGCGATTGCCGCTGGGCGAATAAAAGGGGACGATTTTTCCCTCGCGGAAGTTCGCAAGCTTGCCGCCCATGGGAATGCGGAGATCGACGTTTTTGTCGACAAGCGTTGGGGACGGTTACTCAAAGCCTCCACGGAAGAGAAAGAGACGGAGATCGGCAGAGTGAAAGCAGTGCTTGAGGCTGCCGAGGGAGTTCCGAAGAAGGGTGAAACCATCTTCGCCCAACGCTGCGTCGGTTGTCATCTGATGTTCGGAAAAGGAGGGCGAATCGGTCCCGACCTGACGAGCTACCAAAGAACGGATCTTGATAGCATGCTGCTCGGGGTCATTGCTCCCAGTGCGGAGATTCGCGAGGGCTATGAGAACTCCGTGGTGAAGACAAAGGATGGCAGCGTCTACACCGGTTTTCTTGTCGACCAAGATAACCAAGTGGTCGTCCTGCGGGACGTTGCTGGGCAGAATCAGTTGATTAAGCGCTTGATCATAGAATCGACTGAGGTGATCGGAACTTCTCTCATGCCGGAGGGGCTTCTGGGCGGGCTGAGCGATCAGGAACTTCGGGATTTCTTTGCTTACCTGCGGAGCACAACACCTCCGTTTTAGTGTGCTGTCCCGCCGGGCGCTATACTGCTAGAAATTTATTCTTGGCGGGAGGGCTTTGAAGCCGCCCTTGGACCAAAGCGGACGGGGAGAAAGGGGGGATGCTCTCTTTTTTGGTAATTAGCATCCTTAGAGGTTATGTAAACCTCTAGCTTGGTGGATATAGCAATTTTGGTATTTGGTATTTGATAATTGGAGTTTAATAAGAGACATGTCCAAAACTCGGGAGGAGATTGCTGCGATGCGCGAGGAATACGGAAGCCGTGAGATGCATCGCGCGGAGATGTTGGAGAATCCTTTTACTCAATTCGAAGAATGGTTTTCCGAAGCCCGTAATGCAAAGTTACATGAGCCTAACGCGTTTACGCTATCGACAATTGGGCTGGATGGCTGTCCAGCTTCGCGCACAGTCTTGATGAAGTTTTTTGATGAAAATGGATTTGTCTTTTACACCAACTACGGAAGCGCCAAGGCCAAGGAGATCGAGGCTATTCCCAAAGCATCACTGTTGTTTCCATGGCTTCAGTTAGAGCGCCAAGTACGTATCGAAGGTTCAGTAGAAAAAGTCAGTGCCTCAGAGTCGCTGAAATACTTTGTTTCCCGACCCCGTGAGAGCCAGATCGGGGCCTGGGTATCAGATCAATCAAGTGTCATCGACTCCCGTGCGCTATTACTCAATAAAATGGCTGAACTTAATTCCAAGTTCGAAGGCGGCGATGTGCCGCTCCCTAGCTTCTGGGGTGGCTACCGTGTCAGAGCCGAGCGTATTGAGTTTTGGCAAGGTGGAAAAGGCCGCGTACATGATAGATTTGTCTATTCTAGAACAGGTAATGGCTGGTCGATAGATCGATTAGCTCCGTAGCGAAAGACTGGCACCTCCACTCGCTTCAAAATAGCGCTACTGCTAGGTATCTTCTTTTGGCGGGAGGGCTTTGAAGCCGCCCTTGGACCGGAGCGGAGGGGTAAGAGAGGGTGTTGCTGAAAAATGGCATTGAGCTCTGTGAGAACTGGGCTGATGGGTAGGCGCCTCGCGTCGTGCGTGTAATATTTTTAGGGGGATTTCACTCGTAACACATGTCCTCCCCCCTTAGGATCGACGGCCGGCGAATGATCTCTAATCTCACAAACTTTGAGTGGAACTACGACCACGCTGCCCATCTGGCTAGTCGTTGCATCATGGGCGCAACGAGGGACGAGGTCTCAGCCCTCTTCGACATCGGCAGGACCCAGGGTGTCGAGGCAGCCGTTGACTCATTGGTTGGCCGAGCGGAAGATTGGGGTAATTTTCCCTTCCCTGACTGGTGGGACGGAAAAGAGATCTCCGCAGGAGGTCCGACTGGATCGATCAATGATTCGGAGAGCCGATTTGTTCATTGGTATCTTGAGCAACTGCACGTTGCTAATCCACTTGGGGCAAAGATGTTTAAGTTTTTTGTTGATCACGTTCCAATCAGTAAAAAACCTCTCTTGCATCAAAATAAATGGATTTACTTTTTTCAACATTTTGATCTCTGCCGGAAACATTCGCTTGGGAATTTCAAGGAATTGATTCATGGGGTTTCATGGAGCGGAGGAATGATGTGGACGCTCGATCTCAAATCCAACAGCAGGCCTAGGCTTAATGAAAATTTTGGCCGGGAACTTCTTGAGCTCTTTACACTGGGGGTGAATGGCGGGTACACGGAGGAAGATGTTTTAAACACGGCGAAAGCCTTTACCGGCAGGCGCACTGAAGCCAAGCACCCTGAAGATCATCCCTACACCCCCTATCTTGATGATACTTACAGTGTTAAATTCCCTGAAAAATTCTACCTTATCGACACGGCGGAAAAAACAATTCTTGGGAAAACTTTTCCTAAAATCTCACCCGGACAGGGAGATGTTTCCGAGCATGGATCGGCAGTTATGGACCATATCTTCGAGCAACCTGCCTCTGGGACATATTTGGTTTGGAAACTATGGCGGTATTTTGTCGCGCCAGAACCACCAGAGGAGCTCGTTGCAAAATTAGGAAATAGATTCAAAAACTCCTATGATTTTGAGATACGACCTCTACTCAAAGATATTTTCATGAGCAGAGCATTTTATGATACAAAAAATCGAGGGAATCAGATTAAGGATGCTGCAGACTTCATGGTTTCCTGCCTCAAAAACTTGAAAGTTTCTGAGCCTGAACCTGCGTTAACTTGGCCCGCTTTGTATTTTCTGGGTTACGATCCAATGGATCCTCCTAGCATTGCGGGATGGGCAGAGCCGGAGGGGGTTGGCAATTCGTGGTTGGGCCTTGAAAAAGCTCTCTTCCGAAGCAACTTACCCTCTTTGTGGCTTCAGGAAACCATCGGGTTCCTTCCAGTGTATGACGACCTTACCAGTCGGTCCATCCGCGATATTGATCCTCCGGGTGACTTTGAGATCAAGAACATTATTCCCGCACATCTTCAGGAACCTGAGAATTTGGATCTGCTAATCGATGAGCTAAACGATCACTTTTTACCATTTCATCGGATATCTTCCAAACAGCGGGCCGTTCTCATAGAAGGCTACGAGAAGGATTTTCGTCAGTTGAACGTCGAAACTCGGGTACGTGAACTCATCCGGATTTTCATGGCCCTGCCTGAGTTCCAACTACAATAAATGGATCATGGGCGCACAAAAAGAATCAACAGATATTCAGAATCCTCCCCGGGGAATCGGGCGGCGTTCCTTCCTTAAGAAGTCGATCGCTGCAGGGTTTGCCGGGGGAGGACTGAATGGGGTCCTTGCACCATTCGCGGCTGCTTCCGATGGGGATGCCGGATCGGATGGCCCTATTTTATTAGTGATCTACCAGGAGGGAGGAAATGACTCTCTCAATACGGTCATTCCGCATTCCAGAGAGGATTCCACTCTATATTATCGCGATCGCCCGAAATTAGCGATTAGGGAGGAGGAAACCTTGATGCTTCAAGATGGTCTGGGTCTTCATCCGTCGCTTGGTGCGCTGCAGGGCCTCTGGGACTCGGGAGACCTAGCGATTGTGAATGGAGTGGGTCAACCATCGCCCAACCTTTCCCACTTTAAGCTTCGTAATGTGTGGGCTAGTTCCAGTTTAGACGGCGACACTGGGAGTGGTTGGCTTGGCCGTTACTTTGACCATAAGTGCTCTTCCGAAGATTCGTTCGATCCTTTTGTCGGCCTGGAAACTCTGACGAGTGCGGGACTAAGTTTCCGGACTCAAAGCTCCAATACTGCAGTCACGATGAAAAATCCTGACTTGTTCAAGTATTTGGCAGCAAACGATAGTCACATCCTCCTACCTGAAATTGATAATGAGTTTTCAGAACAAATTCTTCGAAAGATGAACGATTTGGCCACTACGGGGACAAGACCTGTTCTGGACTATGCCAGAAATTCAATTCAGGCAGCCTTTAAAAGTGCGGGAGAGATTCAAGAGTTCCTCCGGAATACAAAAGCCAGCTTTCCACCTAACAACTTTCCCAATTCTATTGTAGGGCGAGATCTTAGGAATATCGCGCGCTACATCGATACGGGATCAAGAAGTTCTGTCTATTTTACAGTTCAAAAAGGGTATGATTCACATACAAGCCAATTCGTAAATAATGCCTCGGGGCGACCTCTCTTGGGGTCTCACGCCAATCTTCTTTCTGATCTAGATTCAGCGATTGGAGCATTTTCCACCGAAATGAAACGGCAGGGGAAATGGGACAGAGTGGTGATCATGACCTACAGCGAGTTCTCCCGAAGAATTACAGAGAATGGTACTGACGGGACTGATCATGGCGCGGCAGGTTCAATGTTTGTTTTGGGTGGGGGTGTCAAATCAGGACTTTACGGTCAATTCCCGTCTTTGTCTGACGATGACCGAATCCTAAATAACAGTATGGATTCAACTACAGACTTTCGCCAAGTGTATCGTACAATTTTAGAAAGTTTCATGAACCTTAGTGCTTCGGATGCTGCCTCCATTTTGAGGATCGATGCCCAGAATTTTCCAAATCTCGATTTCCTGACATGAGTAAATTGTTCTTTTTGGTGGGCATCCTCGGAGCACACGGCACGCTGTCATCCAACGCTCAGGAATTTAGAACTGAGATTCTAGCACTTCAAGGTAATGCGATCCAAAATGAGCAGGGGAGTGTACTGGGCTCTCTGAGAAAAGCCCAAATCAATCTGTATGGAGACATTTGCTTCCGTGCTGATGTGATAGAAAACGAAATCAAGAAGGACGCCATCGTTCGGAACTTTGGCAACGGCGAGGAAGTAGTCACGATGGAAGGAGGTGTTTATAACGGAGCCGAATACGAATCATTCCAAGACCCTATCATCGATTCTCTGGGGAGAATTGCGTTCAGCATCGCTCTAAAGAAAAACACGCGCGGCGTGACTCCCAATAACAGTCAATTGATCGCAGTTACGGGATCATCGCCGGATGAAATATGGATCGTTGACCGCAGTAATAGGCTGGCATTGGTAACTGATTCATTTGAGGTTGATGGCTCCAGACACCTTCGTTTTGGCGATTTGTTTTTCACAGATAGCGGAAATCTACTCTACCATTCCCTGCTTGGCCGTCGGGATGGTGAAACTCAATACTATCGGAATATGGTGTTTCAAACTGATGGATTTGTGGATTCAGCGGTTACTTTTCGAAGAAATGAATACTTGATTCGTGGTGAGGAATTCCGTCAGGTTGATGGAAATGTTTCTGCTCTGCAGGATCTTCAAATTGGCCTGAGTGGAGATCACGGTGGGAAGATCCGAGCTTTAACTCTTGAGTCGGGTGCCTACCGCTTACTAGAGCTGGATCAGCAGATAACTACCGATATCTTGCGAACCGGGCAAGATCTTCCGGGTTTCGAGGGATTTCAAATAACGAAGATCAGAGGTAGAATGTCGAATCAGGGAGCTAAACCTCCACATGTGGTGACTGCATTTAATGGGACAACAACAGTCGAAGCCATCGTTAGAGGAGGATTGAATTCACCGATTGAAACTGTCGCTTTTTCTCAACAGGCCGTGCCCGGATCAAGTGACGGGGCAACATTTTCTGGTTTCGGCATGCCATTTTCTGCTGAAAATAACTCAATGGCTTATACAGCCACCGAGTCCGTCGGGGAGAGCTTCAGACAGTCTGTATGGAGGAAGCTTGTGAATGGTGTTGAACCAAGATCTCTCGCTAAATCCGGTGAACAAGCTCCTGGAATGGCCGAGGGTGTCACTTACCGGTCCTTCGGGAGACCGATGATTAATCAGCTAGGCCAAGTGGTGTTCGCCGCTCGTCTTAATCATGGGTTCGGAATTAATACTCAAAACGATTTTTCCTATTTCGTGGCAGAGCAGAACCTTACTGTTCGTCGAATTTTTGGTGAAGGAGATCTCTTTTTCTTTGGCTGGCTCAATCTTTTAAGGATCGAGGAGCTGGAGTTGACTGATTTAAACTCTGCCGGAGATATTCTGTTCACCCTGAGAGCGGGATCAAATGCCTCGGCAATCGTCAAAGTGGCTATTCCTCCTACAAAATTCCCTCACTTCGAACAATGGGCCGAAGAAAACTTTCCTACCTTGGCCCAGCGGAGCCGTTCGGCTGATCCGGATCAAGATGGTCTGGATAACTTTTGGGAATATGCCTACGGCACGGATCCGAACGATGCGAAGTCTATCTCAACTCCTTCGATGTTATCAATTGAGGCTGATTCAATGAGAACTCTTGCAATTGAATTTGACAAATTTTCGGAGGAAAGAGACATCAACTACGTCGTTGAGTTTTCAAGTGACCTCCTAAACTGGGAGTCTGGATCCGACGTTTCCACAGAGTATCGTCGAGAGGAGTCAGCGCCTGGGCGGATGCTAGTCGGTGTAAGGGATCTCAACGCATCAAAATCTTCCCGTAGATTTGTCCGAGTTAGAGTTGAGGATTAGTATGACTGTTAGGGGTGGTTTGATAGCGGAAAAAGTCAGGAACGGTGAGAAATCGCCGCGCTTGATTGCGAGCGTTGGTTCACCAAAAGATGGGGGCCTTGCTACGCTAAAATTTCCTTCACGACTTCTCCGTGGACGTCGGTGAGGCGGAAGTCGCGGCCCTGGAAGCGGTAGGTGAGCTGTTCGTGGTCGAAGCCTAGGAGGTGGAGAAGGGTAGCGTGGAGGTCGTGGACGTGGACCTTGCCATCGACCACTCCGAAGCCGAGTTCGTCGCTCTGGCCGTGGATGTGACCTTGCTTGAGGCCGGCACCGGCCATCCACATCGTGAAGGCTTCGATGTGGTGGTCGCGGCCGATGGTCTTGCGGTTTTCGCCCATTGGAGTGCGGCCGAATTCTCCGCCCCAGATGACGAGGGTGTCTTTTAACATTCCGCGCTCTTTGAGGTCGAGAACGAGGGCGGCGCTCGCTTGGTCAACGTCCTTGCAGACTTTTTCAAAGTCGCTGTTGAGGTTCTCCCCAGGGCCGCCGTGGCTGTCCCAGTTGGTGTGGTAAAGTTGCACGAAGCGGGAGCCACGCTCGATGAGACGGCGGGCGAGGAGGCAGTTCGAGGCGAAGGAGGATTCGCCGGGTTTCACGCCGTAGCTGTCGAGGGTGCTCTTGGATTCGCCGGTGAGATCCATTAGCTCGGGGGCGCTGGTCTGCATACGGTAGGCCATTTCGTAGGCGTTGAGGCGGGTAAGAATTTCGGGATCGCCGGTCTCTTTGAGGCGGGCGCGGTTGAGGGCTCCAACAGTGTCGTAGAAGCTGCGCTCACGTTCGCGGGTGATCCCTTCGGGGCTGCGGAGGTGGAGGATGGGATCCCCCTTGCCACGGAAGGGGACGCCTTGGAAGGAAGTTGGGAGGAAGCCGCTGGCCCAGAGGGAATTGCCGGCGCGGGGGCCGCGTGGTCCGCTTTGGAGGACGACAAAGCCGGGAAGGTTTTCGGATTCGCTGCCGAGGCCGTAGGTGATCCACGAGCCCATGCTGGGTCGGCCGGGGGCCTGAAAGCCGGTGTTCATAAAGAGCTTGGCGGGTCCGTGATTGAAGACGTCGGTCGTCATGCCGCGCAGCCAGACGACTTCGTCGACGATCTTGCGGTGGTGTGGAAAGAGTTCGCTGATCGACATCCCGCACTCTCCGTAGCGCTCGAACTTGCGCTGACTGCCGAGGAGGGTTTCGTTGCCCTTGAGGAAGGCGAATCGCTTGCCCTCCATGAGGCTTTCGGGCGGAGTCTTGCCGTGGTATTCGCGGAGCTTGGGCTTGTCCTCGAAGAGGTCGAGTTGGCTAGGTGCTCCGGCCATGTGGAGGAAAATGACGTTCTTGGCCTTGGCCGGAAGGGGCGATTTTCGAGCGCTCATCGGATTGGCCGGATCGATGGCGGGAAGTTCACCGGCCTGCAGTTGCCCGAGCATGGAATTTATGGCGATGGAGCCGAGGCCGACTCCGCAGTCACGGAAGAAGTGACGGCGGGTGCGCTCGGCGAGCCAGCGATTTTCGAAGTCGTTCATGGGGATATTACTCGCGGGTGATGAAGTTGTCGGTGTTTAAGAGCGCGCGGGCGAGGCCGACGAGGGCGGCGGCTTCGGCGGGCGGGATTTGGGAGGAAAGGAGTTCGTCGGAGAGGAGAGCGCGGGCGGCGGTCTCGTCTTGGACAAAATCCTCGCTTTGTTGGCGGAGGTAGCTTGTGAGAATTGCGAGTTCCTCACGGCTGGGCTCGCGGCAGAGGGTGAGTTGGCAGGCGCGGAGGATGCGGGGTTCGAGTCCGCCGGGGACGTCGCGCAGAAGGCGGGCTGCTAGGCCTTGGGCGATCTCGAGGAAGGCGGGGTCGTTGGCGATGGTGAGGGCTTGCAAGGGCGTGTTGGAGCGAACCCGGTGCGTGCAGACTGTCTGGAAGTCGGGGGCATCGAAGGTGGAGAGAAGCGGGTAGGGCGCACTGCGGTAGAAGACGGTGTACATCGCGCGACGGTAGCGGTCCGGTCCGGAGCTGGTCTTCCAGCTCTTACGGTTCTGGGTGAAGGCGTAGATGCCGGCAGGTTGGGGAGGGAAGACGCCGGGTCCGCCGATCACGGGGGAGAAGAGGCCGCTGGCGCTGAGGGCAGCGTCACGGATGATTTCGGCATCGAGACGAAGGCGGCTTTGGCGGGCGAGGAGGAGGTTACGGGGATCGAGGGTTGCGAGATCGGGGCGTGCTTTGGAGGAGCGGCGGTAGGTTTTGCTGGTGACGATGAGGCGGTGGAGCTTCTTCATGGACCAACCGTCTTCGATGAAACGGCAGCTGAGATAGTCGAGGAGATTGGGGTGGCTTGGGGGAGATCCTTGGGTGCCAAAGTCTTCTTCGGTCTCGACGAGTCCGCGCCCAAAGTAGCGCATCCAGGTGCGGTTGACGGTGACGCGGGAGGTGAGCGGGTTGGCGGGGTCGACGAGCCACTTGGCGAGGTCGAGTCGGTTGCGGCGGGAGGTGGGCTCGGGAAGGGCGGGCTTTACCTTGGAAAGGACGCCGGGGGTGAGTTCGCCGACCTCCTTGTCGGGACGGGTGAAGTCACCGCGAGTGAGGATGAAGGTGGGGCGGGGCTTGGCGAGTTCACGCATGACCATGAGTTTCCCGGTGCGGGGCATGGTTACGGCGGGCTCTTGGCCCTTCGGCACGGGAGGGGCGGTGGCGGAGAGAGCGATGGCGAAGCGTCCCACGAGGTAGTTGTCGTTGAGGTCGTGCTCCATGCGGATCGTGAGGGGCTTGCCCTTGGTTGGAACTGGTTTTTCGAAGAGGAAGATGGCCTCGTGTTCGGCGTTCATCTGGGCCTTTTGACCGCCGCCGGTGTTGATGGCCCAGCCGGAGTTCTTGTCCCGGTTGATGATTGCGGAGGCGGGGAAGCCAGGCTGTTCGTGATCGGCGAACGCGGTGGTGAGACGGACCGGTTTTCCGTCAATGGTTACACGGAGGTTGGTGAGGACGAAGTTGCCATTACCGGCGGTGCCAGGGCCGTTCTTGGGGAGGGACTTATCGGGGAGGACGCGCAGGCGGAGGGCGGCGACGGTCTCGAGGTTGGTTGCGACGGATAGGTCGTAGGCTTCCTGAGGCTTAGCGGATTTGTCGATGAGCAGGGAGTTGTCCTTGAGGAGTTTTAAGGATGCGCCGGAGGATGTACGATGTTCGTCGTAGTGAACCGGGAGCCACTTGGCGGGTTGGTTTGAATCGGACTTCGTCCGAGCGGGTGGCTTGGGCGCATTGCCGAGGACTTCGTATTGTTTTACCTCCACGGTGGGGCCGGTGCTGTTGGCATCCTCGGTGTTGTTGAAGAAGGCTAAGAGTTGGTAATATTCCCGGTGCGTGATGGGATCGAATTTGTGGGTGTGGCACTGGGCGCAGCCTAGTGTGAGTCCGAGCCACACGGCGCCGGTAGTGTTGACACGATCGATGACGGACTCGACGCGGAATTGTTCGCGGTCCGATCCACCCTCCTGGTTGATGAGAGTGTTGCGGTGGAAGGCGGAGGCGATGAGCTGGGATTTGGTGGCGTTGGGAAGGAGGTCGCCGGCGAGTTGTTCGACGGTGAATTGGTCGAAAGGGAGGTCGTCGTTGAGGGCCTTGATGACCCAATCGCGGTAGGGCCACATGTCGCGGCCACCATCGACCGAGTAGCCGTGGGAATCGGCATAGCGGGCCTGGTCGAGCCAGTGCCGCCCCCAGCGCTCGCCGTAGTGAGGGCTAGTAAGGAGGCGATCGACGAGGCGCGGCCAGGCGTCGGGGCGCTTGTCGTTGACGAAGGCGTCGGTTTCTTCAGGAGTCGGAAGGAGACCGGTGAGGTCGAGGGAGATTCGGCGGATGAGGGTGGCGGGGTCGGCGGCGGGTGAAGGCTTGATCTCGAGGCGGGCGAGGGAAGCGTCAACGAAGTGGTCGATGGGATTGCCGGTCCAAGAGGCGGGCGGGGTGATTTCGGCGAGGGGCTCGAAGGACCAGTGGTCCTGGTAGGGTGCACCTTGCTCGATCCAACGGCGGAGGAGGGCAATCTCGGACTTGGTGAGGGGATCTTTCTTGGCCTCGGGCGGTGGCATGAGTTCGTCGGGATCGTCGTGCGCGACGCGGTAAAGCAGTTCGCTGTCGTCCGGATTGCCAGGGACGACGGCGGAGAAGCCGTCGTGGTCGGCGAGAGCGCCTTCGCGGGTGTCGAGGCGGAGGCCGGCTTCGCGTTTGTTCTCGTCAGGGCCGTGGCAGAAGAAGCACTTATTTGAGAGGATGGGGCGAATCTCGCGATTGAAGCTCACTTTCTGTGCTGGGGCGAGGGAGGTTAGAGCGAGGGTGAGAAGGAGGAAGACGCGCGCCATGAGGTGAGAGCTGGATTTGGGTTGGAAGTAATCCGTAGGGATGAGAGAGGGGGGAGAACGTCGAACGCTCAACGCTGAGTAATCAACGTTAAATGTGGAATGTTGAATATCCAATGTTGAATATCCAATGTTGAATGGTTTTGTTGAGGGGCGGAAGAGGGGATGCTTCATTTCGAGCAGCACTATGATTGGAATCCCCACCTCCTTGGCTGTCGAATCGGAGATCGATCGATTGCTCTCCAATATAGCTAGGAGCGCCCGCCAATGTCGTGGTTCTGGCAGTTAACAGGGAGTCGATCTCGAAAGGGGGTGGCGGCGGGCGGGAGGAGGGGTGGCGGCGGGCGGGAGGAATTTGAAGACACTTGTAATACCCAGTGAAAGTTAGGCGTAATGCATGAAGTGACGTTCACCTTATTACCGTGTTACCTACCAAGTCTACCCTTCAGATCTTCGTCTTTTTTCTAACGAGCGGAATTTCTGCGTTGGCATCCGATTTCGACTTCTTTGAGTCCAAGATTCGCCCGGTCCTGGTCGCAAACTGCTATGAATGCCACTCCGCGCAAGCGGCCAATCGCGGTAAGCAAAAAGGGGGGCTTCTTCTAGATACCAAGAACGGGATCCGCACCGGCGGCGACACCGGACCGGCAGTGGTCCCGGGGAATGTTTCCAAGAGCCTCTTGTTGAATGCGTTGCGCCAAGAGGATTTGGAAATGCCCCCCAAGGGCAAGCTTTCAGATGAGGTTATTGCAGACTTTGCCCAATGGATTGAAATGGGTGCGGTTGACCCACGGGAGCGTTCTGCAATACCCCTCAAGAGCACGACCGTCGACTCGTCGGATCACTGGGCATTTAAGGCCCCGCAAAAGCCAAGTCTCCCCACCGTGACTGATTTAAAATGGGGTCGATCCAAACTAGATCAATTCATTTTACACCAGTTGGAGGCACGTCAACTCAGCCCTGTTCCCTCGGCCTCACCAAGAGTATTGGTTCGGAGGATTTACTTCAATTTGCTGGGGCTGCCTCCGACTCCCCGGCAAGTTGACGAGTTCCTGAAGGCCTCGGCAGAGGATCATGATTCCGCGATTGCAACGCTTATTGATTCACTGTTGGACTCTCCCCATTATGGCGAACGTTGGGGGCGACACTGGCTCGATGTTGCCCGATATGCCGAGGATCAGGCTCACACTTTTGGAGTGAAGAAACGGGAAAATGCCCATCAGTATCGTGATTGGGTCATTCGAATGTTCAACGAAGACCTCCCCTTCGACGAGTTCATCAAACTCCAATTGGCGGGCGACCTAATGGAGGGGCAGGCGGATGATCGTTTTCGACAATTTTCCGGACTAGGATTTCTGGGGCTTGGAGCGCACTACTACAAGAATTCCGACAAAGCCCAAGCCGAAGCGGACGAACTTGACGACACCATCGATACCTTGACCCGGGGATTCATGGGGCTGACCGTGTCATGTGCGAGGTGCCACGATCATAAATTCGATCCCATCCCGACGAAAGACTACTATGCCTTGGCTGGAATCTTCAATGGTCGGCGATATACCGAAATCCCTTTGGCCGCTGAAGACGCGGTTAAAGCCTACAATAGCGAGCAACAAGGCATCAAAGAGCTGGAATCAAGACATAAGAGCTCTCTGAAGGTGATCGGGAAAGAACTTGGTAGAAAAAAGCTCAATCAAGTCAGTCGATACCTTCAGGAAGGCTGGCGGATGACCGCGTTAAAGTCCCAGGGGATTCAAATTCCGCACGAGGAATTCGCCAAAAAGATGGGACTTCATCCCCACTACGCCCGACGCTTCCGGGACCTCCTTGAGGAGAGTCGTAAAGGTGATCTTCTGAAGCGCTTGCCCGAGCTCGGGGGGTGGCATCAGGTTGAGGTGAAGTTTAAAGAGAAACCGACTCTTGAAACCCTCAAGGTTCCGAAAGAAATAGTCGCTCTAGCTGATCAACTACAACTTCTAGTAGATGCCGCTGAAAAAGCATTTTCTCAAATTGAAGTCGAGAAGGCCGAGGAGCTTGCCAAGGCCCGCAATGAAGAAGACCGGCTCAATGAAGTCATGGGCAAGATGGAGAAGGACCAGAAGCGCCTTCTCAAAAATATCTGGTTTGATGGGCATGCTCCCTTCTTTGCTTCCGAGAACGATGTTCACAAAAGCTTTCTGAATCAGGAAGAGAAGGAGGAGTCCGACGTAAAGATGGCCGAATTTAAGGACCTTCGTAAAAACGCCACGCCCAAGTATCCGGTGGCACATGCCATTCAAGGAGGGGGGAAAGCGATGCAAGTCTACATTCGTGGTAATCCTGCCAACAAAGGAGAATGGGTCGCCCGGGGCACCCTCGAGCTTCTGGATGATGAACCGAGGCCCTCCGATCCAGAGGAAGCCCAAAAGCATTCATACACGCGACTTGATCTCGCTGAGGATATTGCTTCTGCCAAGAATCCTCTGACAGCCAGGGTCATCGTCAATCGGATCTGGCAGTGGCACTTCGGGAGGGGACTGGTTGCCTCTTCAAGCAACTTTGGACTTCTGGGCGATCGTCCGACCCATCCTGAATTGCTCGATTGGCTGACCGTTAATTTTATGGAAAATGGCTGGTCCATTAAGTGGTTGCATCGTGAGATTTTAAACTCGACGACCTATCAACTTTCAAGTGAGCGACATTATCAGAATGAGGAACTGGATGCCGATAATCTCTTCCGTTGGCGATTCGATCGCCGCCGCCTTGACGTCGAAGCATTGCGGGATGCTTTACTCGCGATCTCCGGCAAACTTGATCCTGCGATGGGTGGCCCCACCTTCGATCTCAAAACCAACAACACCCGCCGGACAGTCTACGCCAGTATTAGCCGTCATCAACTCGATGGCATGTTAAGAATCTTTGATTTCCCTGATGCCAATGTCTCCGCCGCATCCCGCACGGAAACGACCGTTCCCCAACAGCAACTCTTTGTTCTCAATAGTGATTTCATCATCGAACAGGCCAAAGCCTTTGCCAAGCGAGTCACTGGGGAAGAGCACGATTTATCCGGGCAAGTAAATTTCGCTTATCGTCTCGCCTTCGGACGTCCCCCTTCTGACGATGAATGGACATTGGCGGAAGCCTACCTTGGCAGAGAGAACGAAAAGGACGACAAACTTTCCCGCTGGGAACAGTATTGTCAGGCACTCCTTGCGAGCAATGAACTGATATATCTTGATTGAAACCGGACATGCAACACAGACCCTTCCAGCAACCAACCATGAACCGCCGAGATGTGCTGAGACGCACCGGCGGGGGATTCGCCTCGCTCGGACTTGCGGGAGTCCTTGCGGATCAGGGCTTATTGGCTTCGGAAAGTTCCTTGGTCCCTAAGTCATCCCATTTTCAGCCCAAGGCGAAGCGCATCATTCACCTTTTCATGAATGGCGGTCCTTCTCAGGTGGATACTTTTGATCCCAAACCTGCGTTGGAAAAATACCATGGCCAACGGCCTCCGGGAGCCGATCGCAAAACCGAGAGACAAACCGGTGGGCTTTTTAAATCGCCCTTCGAGTTCAAGCGTTCGGGACAATCCGGGATTCCGGTCAGCGAGATTTTTCCAGAGGTCGCCAAATGCATTGACGACATCTGTGTCATTCGCTCCATGCACACCGATGTCCCGAATCATGAGCCTTCGCTCCTCATGATGAACTCCGGAATTACCCAACCGATCCGTCCCAGTATGGGGTCGTGGCTCTGCTACGGCCTGGGGGTCGAAAATCAGAATCTGCCGGGCTTCGTTGTTCTTTGCCCGGGAAAACCTGTGGTGGGCCCACAACTTTGGAGTAGCGGATTTCTGCCCGGGATTTATCAGGGCTGTCACATTGGGAAACTCGACCCCAAAAATATCGTTGATCACATTAAGAACAAGCATCTCACGCCACAAACCCAGCGCCAGCAGCTGGACTTGATTAACCGGCTCAATGATCTTCATTCAGGGCAACGGTCCGGAGGCGATCAACTGGAATCCCGGATCCAGTCGCTCGAAGTGGCCTTCAGGATGCAGACCGAAGCCCCGGAAGCCTTCGACATCACCCAGGAAACCGAGGCCACCCGAAAACTCTATGGCGAGGGGCAGTTTGCCGATTCCTGCCTTGCGGCCCGCCGTCTCGTGGAACGCGGGGTTCGCATGGTGCAGGTTTATTACGGCGGCGGCCAGCCTTGGGATGACCATGGCAATATCGAAAAAGGTCACCGCGACAAGGGCCAGAAAAGTGACCAAGCAATCGCAGGCCTCCTTCGTGATCTGAAATCACGCGGCCTCCTCGATGATACCTTGGTCCTTTGGGGAGGCGAATTTGGCCGAACCCCGGTTTCCGAAGGCGGAAATGGACGGGATCACAACCACCACGGATTTTCGGTCTGGCTGGCCGGAGGGGGCATCAAAGGCGGGATGACCTACGGCTCAACCGACGAATTCGGATTCGCGGCGGTCGAAAACAAAGTTCACGTCCACGATCTCCACGCTACCATTCTTCACCTCATGGGGCTTGATCACGAAAACCTGACCTATCGATACTCAGGCCGGGATTTCCGTCTCACCGATGTCCACGGGCAGGTCGTTCATGATATCCTGGCATGATTCCCGTTTTGACAAATCGAGCTTGCTGACTATGGAGATTCTTGAAAACGTGCTTCCGCGGGATGCTTTGTGAATCAACTGAAAGCGATGGTCGTATTGCAGGGTTTACGTGATCGTTGATCGCGACGCCGAGCTCATCAGCCCCCGTAAACTCGCCAACTTCCTCGCCTGGAAACCTTCCGGCTTCAAGGCCCTTCCGCCCAAAGTAAATTCCTAGGAGCCTGTCTCTCGTCCTGCCCTATTCCGTAATCAGGTTCTTCACGCGAAAGAACAGCGTCTCAAATTGATTCGGAGAAACCAGGATTTCAGCGCTCGTGCTCGTGGCAACGGCGCTGACCAAATCAGGCACGTCGGTCCACGAGTCTTCCCGCAGGCTTGGGCTTTGTTGGACGAGGTAAACTTCTCCGGGAATGCTTTCCCAGGTCAGCAGGAGCATCCCGGGAGCGGGGCGACTCACCTCCAGGATCCGGAACGGAAGGATATTGGGCGCGCTAGGCGATGTGGTGGGGAGGGGGATGGGCGGGTTTCGCGTGCCGTTGGGAAGACGCCCCATGCTGACATCCGTTTCTTGGGCGCCAAACTCGACGGCATCGACGCGGACGCCATCGGCGCTGAAGAGGCCAATACTCTCCCCTGAACTGCTGAGTGAAAAGCTTGCGTGAAACTGGCCATTGCCGACCTCCTGTTGTTCGATGTCCCCATCAAGCCAGACAAAGAAGTATCCACCGGGCTCGATCACAGAATCTGCTGGGAAGGTCCAGCGACCGGGGATGTTCAAGTCGTCGGTCAGAGTGTATCCCGCAAGGTTGATCGCTGAATCTCCAGCGTTGAACAGCTCCAGCCAGTCTTCGAAGCGACCATCGGCCGGATCAGAAATCTCTGATTGGTTCGATGCCATCCATTCGTTCAGCACGATGTTGCCGCCCACCGGATCGATGTCGCCGGTGAACGTGACGGACAGGGACGCCGAGGAAAGTCCGGCCAGGTTGTCGAAGCGATCGAAGCCCTCGATGAGAATTTCGCTCTCCGCCTGGAATAGTGGGATCTGGATTTCCCATTCATTAACATCCGTCCAGACCGGTGTCACGGGCAAGCCGTTGACTCTAATGGTCTTCACCGAAACCGCTGCGCTGCCTCGGACGACCAGCGGAGAAGAGTCCGTTTCAAAATCGAACGTTGCCGGAGTGAGAATCTCAAACTGAGCTGCGGCCTGACTTGCGAGTTGTTGCAAGATGTAATTCCGGCGCTGCCCCATGTAGGATTTGATAGCAGTCGGAGGTTGAATCGAACCGCCGAAACTCGCCCTCAAGGTGTCAAACTTGGGGTCAAGGTAAGCATCGACACGGGCGGCGATCATCGGCCCGTTGGCTGCCTCTTCGAGGGTGCGCCAGTAGGCGCGGACGAACTCGGGATTTTGGTACATCCGGCCGACGATTTTCGGGTCGCCATTGACGATGGGGAATAGAGTGTTGGTGAGGGCAAAGAGCGATCTCGTGGCACCGTCGCCGAGGCCGGATCCGGATCCGATATCGAGATCCCACATCATCAACTGCCACTGACCGTCAACGGGTTTGTAGGCATACATGTTTTGCCCGTTCCCATAACCGTAGCTATCCCAGTTGCCCACGGTATGTTCGAAGGCAAAGGTTCTCATCCACTGCTCGATATCGAGGAGTGAACGGACCGATTGAGTGTAGGCCGCTCCGTCTTGGGTATCGAGGGTCTCCACCAACTGGAATATGCTATCGAACCGATTCACGGAATTACCGATCGCCTGCGGTGCCCAGTTCCAGCGATAGCTCGCGGTGCGATGACTCCCCCCGGTGTCGGTGTAAGGTTGCAGGGTGGCAGCTTCTATCGCCGCGAGAACCAGATCGGTCGAGGCGTCATTGCCCTCGTATCGGATCTGCGCTTTAAAAAGCTCGCCGTCGCTGTCTCCCGGAAACCATTGCCGCAGCATGTCGGAGCTCGGTCTCTGGGTGTCTTCCATTACAGTTCCCCGGCGCACCCCGTTGACGATCACAGTCACGTAGCGGCGATGGTTGAATGGGAGGCCGAGTTGCGACGCCAGCCAGTAGGCGAACTGCTCGTGCTGGGCGGTATTGTCAGGTGTCCCGGTCAGGCCCGGCCACGAAAGAATGATCTTGGATGCACCGAGGAAGAGCTCGTCCCCGGAAAACCGGCAGGAGTAGTCGCATGGCCGACCGGTGGGACTATTGTAGTCGGGGCTGTTAAAGAAGCTGCCCGAGTAGGTTGCTCCGACATTGTAGATGGCGCGTTCTCCATTGGAGATAAAGGTCACATCGAGTGGCAGGTTGCTCGCCTTGGCCCGAGAACCTGCAATCCATTTACGGTGGGTGTCACGCGTGAACCAGAGACGGTAATCCCCGAACCCGTCCGTCGCCGCGCCGTCTCCAAATCGGACAAGGCACTCTTGCTCCGGCACCTCTTCGGGAAATGTCCGAGCAGTGGGCGATAATTGGTGGCTGTCCATCGCTTCCACGGAAAACGCAACCATGCGTCCGGTGGATTGCCCGGGAATAGTGCCGGAAAAAATTCCGTCGTTGGCCCATTTGTCCGGAGCGATTCCATCGTCTACCATTTCAATAGCACCGATAGCACCACCGCTGATGTCGACTCGATAGTTGAGGGTAACCTCTCCCACTCCGTCCGGATCGCTGACGGTGGCAGTCACCGTAACGGATTCGGAGGCATCGGGCAGAACGGGTGAGTGCGAGACCTCGCGAATCACCGGAGGAGCATTTTCCTGCCACCGGCTGTTGCGCAATCCAGGCGATCCCAGGTCTGTCGGCAGCTGCGCCGTACCGACCGCTTCCATGTAGTTTCCGTGCAGCCGGAGCAGAATCTCGGGATGCCCACGCAACCAGCGGATTTTGGCGCGCACGCTTGCTTGTCCGGGCGTCGCCAGCCCGCTCAAAATTGTCTGCCGGATCCGATTCGAATGGGTGTCGCCGCGGCCGGGAGATCTCACCAACAAGGCCCGGCTGTCGTTGCCTTCACCCGGAGCATCGACGTAGATCGACCCTTCATGGTTTCCTTGAAATACCCAGTTGGCTGTCGATTCGAAATCGCCGTTCCTCACCCGGTTGCTTGATCCCGGTCGAAAAAGTTCGACGTCATCGACCAGCATCTCTCCCGCGCCCAGCAGCATGATCTGGAACGATCTCGGCGTGAGACCGAAGATTCTGGTGATGTCTTCAGTAACCTCCACATCGGTCCATTCGGATTTTTGCGATTCATCGCTGTCTGCCCAGTTCGCGGCGAGGTCGTTGTTGCTGTGTGGATCGACCAATTCGAGGCTGCTACCACCACCGTCCGCCCACCGGCTCAAGCGGCTTTCATCCTGATAACTGACCTCGTCAACCAAGAGGAGTGGGGTCTCCGCCGGATCCACGGGGACTTGCCAGCCCGCTGGTCGCAAGAGTTGTAAGGACTTGCCACTGTCGGACAATTTTCCTTCATAGTTTCCGATCGAGTTTGCGACATTCAGGTGGGGATGACTTTGTCTGAGCCGGGCCACGTCTTTGGCGATGACGAAGTAGCCGGAGGATGGAATGGAGGCGCCTTCAGGAAATGTAAAATTGATTCCTCCGGCAACCTGCCACCCGCCGAGATTGACCGGATCTGGTGTCCGATTGAAGAATTCGAGGTACTCGTCTTCGGCCAAGCCCGAGATCGGATGAAACATGATTTCGTTGAAGACGATCGTCGGCTCGATGGCCGGGCCGTTTTCGGATCCGGAGGTAGCGTTTGCCAGAACTTGCCAGTTTTCGGATCCATCGGGAACCCTTCCAAAACTCGTTTCGACATCGTTTGGAAGATAACGAATCGCATCGATTATTCTGGTGCCGTCCGGATTCGTTAGCCCGAGGAGGATCTGCCCTCCATCGAGCAGCAGGTCGGGGGCCTGTGCCTCGACCACGAGTCGCTCACCAGGCGCGAGACTTGTGTCTGGCTGGATGACGAAGGCGGTGTCGCGATTCACCGAGAGTCGCGCCCCCCCGATCTCGATTGTTGTCTTACCGCGATTGAATATTTCGACAAAACCAGATCCAACCTGAGTTGGATGACCACCGACCTCATTAATTACCAACTGGCTCCGAGGATCTAGATCTGGCTCTTCGGCGGCTCCCGGGGAACCATCGATCGAGCTGCTTGCGGCCCAGGCCATTGGGTTTGACTCACCATGTGAGGGGCGAGCCAGGACCAGGGAATGGCCGAGACCATCGGCAGCGAGTGGCCAGGGCGAACCATCCATGTAGGACACTTCCAGCAACAAGGCTCCACCGGGATTGCGAAGCCGCAAGGTTTCCCCTTCGTTAGAGAGCTGGCCCTCATAGGGGCCCAGCACATTCTCGATTCCAAAGACGGCTTCCACCACAACTGGAGCTTTTGCCACAACGAGTAATCCACCCGCAGGGATAAGCGTGTCTGCGGGAAATTCGTAGTCCACGGCACCCGACAGGCGGAATCCGGAAATGTTTTCCTCCCACGGCTGCGAGTTGTGGAGCTCGATAAATTCACTTTCTATCCCATCTGGTTTCGCCTCCGGATGATACATAATCTCGGAAATGACAAGCGCGGTTCGTCGGCTGGATGGCCCCAGTGATTCACTTGCCACAATCACATTACAGAGGAAGAAAACAGACGTCGCAACGAACCTGATCGCTACGAGTTTGGAGCTGATAATCATTGCTCGAAACTAGCGCAACTGAGCAGAGATTAAATCCTAAAAATCGGCCAAGAAGTTCCGCGAAATGCCCCTTTCAATGCTGCTGGAATACAATATTCCTAATAAGATATGCCATTCATGTCAGGCATTTTTAATCCAGTCCGCGCGGGAATTGTGGAGGATTCCATGCTTTATGAATGGAGTGGGTATGGCTAAGCGACGGGTGAAATTCGTCGGGTGCGGCGCGGTCTTTGCAAGGCGCTGAGCCCTCTGCGAAGTTCTTGGGAGGTCAGATTTTTGGCGTGCTACCGATTGTTTTTATATCACGACGGTATGTCGATTGAGCCTGACCCGAGCCTGTCTCCATTTCAGATCGAAAGTAGGTCGCCGGAGACACCCCTAAAGTTCTTTTTCACGATAAGATTTCCATGGACCGCTCGGCAACCGCCCTGGTTTCTCATTTGTGACAAAGCAAAAACTTTCGACTACTGACTCAAATTGTCTCACGTTAACCCCTGTCTCCAATATGAATTCCAAGCAGCCTCAAATAACCGAAGGCGTTGGTGTCATGTCAGGCACCTCATTGGACGGGCTGGATTTGGCGCACTGTCGCTTCGAGGAGAACTCTGAAGGTCAAGTAATCTGGAAGATTGTCTGTGCAGAGACCATCCCTTTGCCTGACTCTTGGAAGAAGCGACTTTCACAACTCCCTGAATCGAATGCCGCAACCTTTGCTCGCACCGACGTTGAATTGGGGCATTTCATCGGCGAACAGGTGGCTGAATTTGTGCAAGGTTACCAGCTTTCTCCGGGATTTGTGGCGAGTCATGGACAGACGGTTTTTCATCAACCTGATCAGTGATTCACGTCGCAGATTGGCGATGGGGAAACTCTGGGCAGCCATCTGTCGTGTCCCGTGGTGAGCAATTTTCGAAACAAGGATGTGGCATTGGGAGGACAGGGGGCGCCGCTGGTTCCGTGTGCGGAACGAGCTTTGTTTCCAGAGATCGAGCTCTTTCTCAATCTCGGAGGCATCGCCAATATTTCGATCGGTGACTCCGCCTTCGATGTTTGTGTCTGCAACATGGCGCTTAATTGGTTGGCGTCACGGAGCGAACCCTCTCTCGATTACGACGCCAATGGCCAAATGGCCGAAAAGGGCGCAGTGTCCCAGGATCTCCTGGAGGGACTCGAGTCTATCGAGTGGTATCAAACATCTCCGCCTCGTTCGCTGGGAGCAGAATGGTTTGAAGAGCAGTTACTGCCGATCCTGAACGATCCCTCACACTCAATCGAGGACCGGCTGGCGACCTATTGCCGACACATCGCTTTACGGGTTCGTGATTCCTTGAAATCTAGCCAGGCAGCCGGTGAGATCCTGATTACCGGGGGAGGGGCGAACAATCTTTACCTGTTCAACGAATTGAAACACGAGTTCGCTTCCATCGGTGTGTTGGTGCAAGTTGAAGCGGACCGTCAGGTGATCGATTTCAAGGAGGCCTTGTCTTTTGCCTATCTGGGTTGGCTGACATTACAAGGTAAGTGCAACACTATGCCTAGCGTCACGGGTGCCCGAAGGGCCGCCGTTTCTGGAAGCATTCACTTGCCATCAGGGGGTGGTTTCCGCTTGAGTCAAAATCCTGCATAAATGGGTATTTGGTGGCCTTTGGCATGATTGGGGCGTCTCTGTCTGGGGTGGCCTTTATCTCGGTGCCGCAATTCTGATTCTGATAAACTTCCAAATTATTTCCGACCAAGGCCCCAGCGATGGAAATGGAGAAAAAGACATCAGCGACATCTTAAGAAATACTCACGAATACAGTTGCTGGCATCCGAATCGTCATATTTAAGGGGTAATTAAGATCTTATGGACATCAAAGCACCCTGTATCTCATCAACCATCGATGAGCACGGCCCAATTCATGTTTACCAAACAAGAACCGGCCTAATTCTCAGCTTTGATGGGAAGATTTATCAGAGCTATATGAAGCTCAAAAATGTGAATGGATTAGCGCTTGATTACACTCAGGCAATGATGACGGGTTTGCTATTTATCCCCGTCGTGGAAACCGCCACGATCATGGGGCTGGGCGCAGGCTCAATGGTGAAGAACCTGCTCAGTAGCTTCTCCGACTTAAAGGTGCACGCGGTTGAATACCGTAAAGAAGTGGTGAAGGTCGCGAAAAAATATTTTCACGTGCCCGATACAGATCGCCTCGTCATTCATATCGACGAGGCTGCGAACTATCTCAAAAACACCGACGTAAAAAGCGACATCATTTTTTCAGATCTCTACAGCTCGGAAGGGATGGATCCGCACCAAGTGCACTCATCATACTTACGAGATTGTAAAGATGCCCTCAATCAACATGGTGTCCTCGTGCTTAATATCTGCCATACGGCACTGAAATCAGAGGAGGAGTTGGATGGATTACTCGCACTCGAATTTGAGAACCGGCTCCTCAGTTTCGAAGTAGAAGGAGGCAATACGGTGGTGCTCGCCTTTAAAAACGAGATCCCCTCGATCACAAGAGAGGAGCTGCTTGCGAAAGCGCAATGCTTGCAGGTGAAGATGAACATTGAGCTGGAGCCTTATGCCCAACGATTCTGCGATGCGCAGGATTTATGAGGGCAACCGTTTAGAGGGCTAAGGGTGCCACGGCATCCTGTTTTCTAGTCAGTCGGAGCCAAGGTCTTGCTCCATTGATGGTGTTGGGTTATTTACCGGGCTTTATCGACCTTATTTGCACGCTCTTGAGTCAAACCCTGTTCAGGTGTGTGAAGTGAAATTGAAAACTAAAAAGGCACTCTACGAACCGTCATGAAACGGTTGAGTTCCATAATATAACAGAGAAAATGGGTCATCGAAAATGAGTGGAAAATTGGAATTATTAGCGCCCGGTGGTGATGTTGAAGCTATTAAAGCTGCTATTGTCGCTGGAGCCAATGCTGTCTATTGCGGACTGGATGCCTTCAATGCGAGAAACCGGGCCTCCAACCTCTCTATGGATGATCTCTATGGCGTCATTAGGCTTGCTCATCAGTATAACTGTGAAGTCTTCCTGACTCTCAATGTCGTGATTTTAGAGCACGAAGTCCCAGTACTCGTAAAGTTGTTAAACCAAGTTGTGAATAGTGGGATTGATGGCCTGATTGTCCAGGACATGGGTGTCTTTAATATTGTGAAGAAGTATTTCCCGACTCTTCACATCCACGCCTCGACCCAGATGACGACTCACAATGAAGGGCAAATCTTATTTCTCGGGAAACTTGGGGCAAATCGGGTCAACCTTTCTCGAGAATTGAACCTTTCGGAAATCACGAAATTGACGGCCCTGGCCCATGAAAATAATATTCTGACAGAGGTCTTTGTTCATGGGGCTCTTTGTATCGCGTTTTCTGGACAATGCTATTCGAGTTCAGTGAGCGTTGGGAACTCTGGAAATCGTGGTCGTTGTAGCCAAGCTTGCCGCGATAAGTATGAACCCACCGCGGCCGGAAATGAGTATCCCCTCAATTTAAAAGATAATTCAGCGATCTTTGAACTTCCGCAGTTGATCGAGGCTAAGGTCGATTCTCTCAAGATTGAGGGTCGTATCAAAGGGGCTCACTACGTTTATACCGTCACTGATACTTGGCGAAAGAAGATCAATCGCTTTGTCGAATCGGGAGAGATTTCTGGTGATGATTCAAACTTAAATAAAGTCTTCAATCGAAGTTTCACCAGTTCATTCCTAACGGGAAAGCTTTCCAAGGACATGTTCATCGATAGTCCGAAAGACTACAGTGCCAAGCATGCGCTTGAGAAAAGTGGGGCAATTACGGAGCAAGAGCGTCAAGGGGTTCAACAAAATCTCTATAATGAGAAACAGGCTCTCGGCGTCACTCTTGCTGATAAAGTAAAAGGCCTGAATATCGACAAGGCCAACTTGGTAATCTCAATCAAAGCCGAGCTCGGTGAGAAGCTGGTTTTCGCGGCCCAAACAGGGGGGAGAGATTTTGTCGTTACTTCAACTTCCCTTCTGCGACCATCCAAAGATTCCTCGATTACGGCGGATCTGCTGACGAAGCGTTTGAAAAGTTTTAATAACGAAAGTTACCTCTTAACGGCTGTCGATGTCTCCAAGCTCAATGAAGGCTTGGGGGTTCCGTTCAAAGAGCTCACGGCGATGAAGAGTGAGCTGGCGTTTGTTCTGAACGGATCGGTCGTGCTTGTGCCCCCGGTCGAAGTCCCCAAGCTTTCACAAAATCCCAAAGTGGAAGCGTCTCCAAAACTCTCCCTTCTCATTAGTGATGAAAAAGATGCTCATCTATGTGATGTGACTGATGCGGACATCTACTTTAAAATTCCAGAAAGCTTGAAAAAGGGCTGTAATAAATACAGCGAAATTCTTCTTAGGAACCCAAGGTTCATTCCCTGGTTTCCGGCCGTGCTGATCGGGAAGGATTATCTTGAAGCCGTCAGGATTTTGGAATTAACAAAGCCAAAGAGAATCGTCACTAATAATTCAGGCGTGGCCTATAAGGCCTTTGAAATGGGGGTCGAGTGGATAGCGGGGCCATTTCTAAATACGACAAACTCCCATGCTCTGATGGAGATGCAGGAGGCTCTTGATTGTAAAGGCGCATTCATTTCAAATGAGATCAATCGTCATCAAATAAGGAATATTAGACGTCCAAAAAAATTCAAACTTCTCTATAGCATCTATCATCCAATCTTGATGATGACTTCTCGCCAATGTTTCTTCCAAAGAACCGTGGGCTGTAAAAAGGCGGCAATTGAAGATGACTGCATGTTGAGTTGCACAAAGGCCACCACGATTACGAATGTCAAAGGAATCTCTTTTGCGGTAGATAAGCAAAAAGGGGGCTACCCGAGTATCTACAATCACGAACAATTCTTAAATCTTGAAGCGGTGAGAGATTTTTCTGATCTCTTTGATGAATTCTTTATTGATTTGACTGATATTGGCTCGGGATCAAAAGAGAAGTTGGATAAAGTAAGACTTGTTCGGGAATTTGAGAAGTTCCTTGTTGACGAGGATCAAACAAAAAAAGCCCTTTATGACATGGTGGAGGTGAAAACAAATGCTCAATACGTGCAGGGTCTTTAATTCAAAAAGGTTGATGGTATCCCGGCATGATTCCCGTTTTGATAAACCAAATTTGCTGACTCTGAGGATTCTTGAAAACCTGCCTCCGCCGGGTGTTTTGTGAGTCAACGGAAAGCGATGGTCATCGTGTCGAACATGGGCCCGGACCTGACAATGTTTTTTCGAGTGCTGGCGTCAAGACAACCTTTTGTGAGCTGTTGCTGGGCGCCGCCACTTTCCCGACCAGTGTGGGGAGGAGAGCACGTTCTCTTATTCGACTGGTGGAAATTTTCTTTTGAGTGGCGTCCTTGACGGAAGCCGGAGAGGGGGAGAGCAGGGGGAATTCTATGTGAAGCTACTCTTTCACCGCCTCTTCAACGGAGATCGTAAACAAGAGAGCTAGCGAGGCCCAGCTTCCCGCTGCCATTGAGATAAACTGATCCTTCTTGTGAGGGTAGCCACTCTCGTAATAGGTTTGAAACGGCTTGCTGCGACTGCGCACGTGCCACGAGCCGTCTTCTTTTTGTGTCTCTAACAAATACTTGACCCCCCGCTGGTAAACCGCGTCGTCGGCCTTCATTCCGCCACCTTGGTAGAGAGCGTAGAGAACCGAGCCTGTTGCATAGGCGTCGCTCTCCATCTTGGGAAGTTGGGCCCATCCTCCGTCTTTTCGCTGTGCTTCGCGTAGCGCCTTCACCGCTTCCTTCACCACTTTCTGATCCGCCTTCAAATGATCCAGCGCCAATAGATGGAAGACGCGATCCTCTGTTTCTTTTGCTTCGGATTTGAGCAACCACGCCAGGGCCTTCTTCTTCCGAACCGCAATTTTTTCGGCCTGCTCCACTGTTCCAAATCCGTCCACACCCATGAGCGCCAGATACGTTGTGGTGAAGGCGCTCCTCTCGGTGGGTGGACGATTTCCGTTGCTGGGCCAGCGTTCGGCCTTTTGGTCGTGGACGAGATACCCACTGACGTATTCGGTCACCTCATTCGGCTTCCACCCTGCCTGCCGAAGGGACCACAGCGCGTAACCGGCCCTGGTGTATCCGCCGCCCTGCCCCTTTCCTTCCAGATACCGTTTCTTCCCTCGCGCTAAATCCGTCAAGGTGTGCTTCACCTGCGCTTTAAAGTTTTTTTCGTCGATGAGAAATCCTCGACGTCGCGCTTCCACGAAAGTGACCACCGGCATCGCGTGGCCATGACAGGTAAAGCAACGATTGTGCTCACTTGCGCCCGCGGTGGTCTTCTCTAGCAGAAGGATCGACTTTTCGATGGCAGACCTCACCACTGCTGGATCTGGACTACTGGTATCCGCCTGAAGGCTGGCTCCTCCTATCAAGCCACCCGATAGGCACACGATCACAGACATATTCACCTTCATCAGAACTGATTCTCGGCTCATTCTCTATCGCTTCTCCATCGTTTTTTTTAAGCCTCCGGCGCATCGTAGTATTCTTTGAGTGTAAAAAATAAGCCATCAGAACACTATTTCCCGAGCGTAATGAGAATCTCCGTGACGAATTCTTCCTGCTTCCACGCGCCCGCGTGAAGCGTGAGACCGAGCCGGACAACGACGAGTTTTTCTTCGGGGATGATCGCCACGAATTACCCCTCGTGGCCCGGCACCGAATATTTGTGGTGCCACTGGGGTATTGGTAGTGAGAACGCGGTGCATGAATGAGCGATTTGGCGGCGGCATATCCGGACGTATCACCGCTGCTAAAGGCCATCGTGGGCTCTCCGATATGCTTCTAGCGGGTTCCTTTGTGTGAATAGGGCGGCTCCTCTTAAAGTTCTACTTGTTCAAGAAGAGTTCACTCTGCACAACCAAATGAACTAGGTCGCGGAGGCGGTTCCCGTTCTGCTTCATTTCCGAGACGATCCGGTTTACTTCGCCTCGATCATCGGCTTCAAGCAAACGGCCGGTAGCATAGGCCAACATTTTCTCGGTGAGGCAGTGCACCACTTGTGGTTCGCGCTCCAGAAGCATCGCTTTGAATTCGACGAGATCTTTAACCTCGCGGCCGTTCGCCATGATCGCGGCGGGATCGATTGGCGCTACCTGTTTGGCTTTCTTGTCGATCTTCGGATAGTGGTCCCGCCACCGCCCGATCGGGTCAAAGCTTTCCAGCGCGAAACCCATGGGATCGATCTTCTGGTGACAACTACTGCAGGCCTGCTGGTTACGGTGTATTGCCATCTGTTCCTTCAAACTTTTCACTCCACGGAGGTCTGGCGAGAGAGGTTCGACATCGGGTGGTGGAGGGGGTGGGGGAGTGCCGAGAATGTTTTCGAGGACGAACACGCCGCGGACAATCGGTGAGGTGTCGACTCCGTTGGCGGTCATGGTCATGATCGCGGGCATAGTCAGCAGTCCGCCACGTCGCTGATCTTCCAAGGTCACCTTGCGCAAGTTCTCTCCAACGACCTTTTGCTTGTAGATCAATTCACCAAGGAGGTTGTTCATAAAGGTGTAGTCGGAATCGATGAAGTCGCGGATCGAACCGTTCCGCTCAAGGATGTCGCGGAAGAACGCGTCGACCTGGGGTATGAGATAGTCCTTCACGCGGAAGTAATGCCCATACGGTCCTTTCTTATCGGGCTCCATACGTCCCAGCTTGTAGAGCTTTAACCAGCGCTCGGGGAAATGGCGACCAAAGGCTGCGGCCTTCGGGTCTTTTAACATCCGCTCAACCTGTCGATCCAACTCTGCACGATCCGACAGTTCGCCTGCACGGGCGAGCTTCATGAGTGCTTCGTCGGGCATCGACGACCAGAGAAAATAGCTCAGGCGCGAAGCGAGGGCGAAGTCGTCGAGCTTGCCGGGATTCTGTCGCAGATAGACGAAGTCGGGCGAACAGAGTATCGCGGCGTAGGCACCTTTCATCGCTTGCTGGCGCGAATTTCCGTCGGCCTCCAGCTGTGCCGCGAGATTGACATAGGGCTCTACTTCTTTGGGTGCAACCGGTCGCCGGTATGCCCGCTCGGCGAAGGAGCGAAAGAGTTTTTTAAAGTCTGCCTCTTCGATGTTACCGGTTCCGTAAAGTGCAGTGTGACTCTTAGGTGGCCACTTGCGGGAGACGGGCTCGATCCGGAAGCCGTGCACGCGAAGGGTCGGGCCGAGATAGCCTTTTCTAAATAGCGCCTCCGCGGCGGGCTTCTTAAACCCTTTTTGTTTCCGGTCAATCTTCTCATACTCCTCGGGATACCATTGTTCGAGCAGGACGTGGAAGGCGTTGTGTTTGAAATGTGGACCATTTTCCCACCCAATCCAGGCGCTCCATGGATCGTCGATCCAAGTCTCGAAAGAGAATGTCCGCTTCTTGCCATCACCGGGCAGAGTCCAGTGCTTGACTCGATGGTGTCGTGCTCCGCGTTTATGTTCGAAGCGCTCCAGATAGAGTCCGACTTCGAAGGGTTCATCGAGGTTCGTTCGTCCCTGGTGAACCAGCTTCCCTTCCTGGACGGTCCAGTTTCCCCACGCACCCTCCTTCGGATTGTGGGCGGAGACCTCAACGCTGATCCGATAGTTTGCCGGTCTGTGAATTCCACTGTGATATTTGTCCGGTCCGATCCGGTTGTAGCGATCCCAGCGCTGAAACACCTCGTCATAGGGATCGCCCTGCGAGCGCTGATACTTGCTGAGGCTATCGCCCAACAGTGATTTCACGGAAATGGGTGCGGTGAAAGTCTCCGCCTCGAAGGGCTTCTCGGGCTTGTTATGCGTCGCCATCTCGATGGTTTCCTCTGCGGCGGCGATCAGCATTTTTAGCAGGAAGTCGGACATCACCAACTCCTGGCCGATGGTGTCGAAACCCTCCGCCTCTTCGTCGTCCTGAAAACTCCGCGTTGGTTCGATGGTCTTCTGCGCAGTGATGCCGTTGCCGTTGAAGTCGTAGAGCCCTGAAGCGACGGTGGGTTCGAAATCCGGATGCTTGAGGTAAAACAAGTCCCGCAGCGTGTTGCGGATTTCGAACTTGTTCAGGCGCCGGATCACCGCCTGGCCTCCGGTGCTTTTCCGCGCTTCGTAGGCCTGCTGGAGCAGAGGTGTCAGGCTCTCAATCACCTTCGCTGTTTCCTCGGTAGGCGGTTGCGTTTTCTTCTTCGGCGGCATCTCACCCAAGTTGAGTTGATCTAAAATTCCCTGCCAGATTTCAAGGGTATTCAGATCAGTGAGATTAGTCCCAAGAGTGTCGTAGCGGTAGTCACCCTTCTGTTTTTTAGCCCCGTGGCATTCGAAACAGTATTGCTTGAGGAATGGTTGGTGGGATGACAGCGATTGGTCCGCACGCGCCACTTCACCGCAAGAAAGCAGTCCAGTTAGTAAGCAGAGTATCGTTCGTCGCATCATATTTACTTTACTTTTTTTCGCCAACCGGAGGAGCTTGGGCATTGGGTGAAAAGTCCAGCGCTCGCAGGAAAATCCTTTCGGGCGCTCGGGCGAGAATCTTCCCGTCGCTTTCGGACTTCCGCCTCGCTTCTTTCCACGCGGGATTTGCGGCGAAGGCTTTCCAGTTTGCGTCCGCTTGGATCCGGTTGGCGTGATGAATGAGGTAGATAAGCGTGTTTGCTGAATCTGGAGTGTCGAATGGCGTCCAGTAGCCGACGTTATTCATACCATGTTGCTTGAAAATCGAAGCAGTGTGATTCTGAAAACGCTGGTTGAGGCGTGCGAGCTTGTCCGGCTTCGTGACATAGGTGCGGAGCTCGAAGACCCCATCTGCTTGATCAATCTGGTCGCTAACCTGGGCCGAGTATTCGGTCTCTTTCATGAAGATGCTGGTTGGTTTTTCCGCAAGCAGCCCTTGAAACTCCGGTTGGTCGAGCACGGCGTCCCACGCCCGGTCGTTATTGAACCGGGTCCAGTTCTCATAGGCGGCATACCGCGATGGATGCTTTAAAATGTAGATGAGGCGGCGACGTTTCTTCGCTGGCCCCTCGGTGGGCCTCCAATAGCCGATCGCTTCCAGTCCATGCTTTTTGAAAATTCGGTCGGTGTGCTCACGAAATCGTTTTTCCAGATGTTGCAAGCGATCTTCGTTGGCGGAATAGATTCGCAACTCGTAGACTGGGCCTTCCATCATACGTTGAGTCGGTTTTGGTTTCGGCTCGGGTGGTAGGGCATCGCGAGCAATTTCAGAGCCTAGCACCACCGACTCAGGGGCGTGGAAGATCCACGCCATGTTGTCGGAGATTTTAAAACTGGCATCGTGACCCGCGATGTAGATTTCGTCATCGCCGAAGGGTGATTTACAGAAGGTGCGCGGCGAAACCAGTAGTTGCTTCCCGACCTCGTAGCGATTGTTCACCTCCAGCACACGATAGCTCCGGTCAGCCCGACGCACGGCATAGGGCGCCCCGGCATAGAGGGCGCTGCCCTTCCAGCGAAGATGGTTTTTCGGACCGCTGATATTTCCTTGGAACCCGATGATATGCACGGTCTCTCCTGTCGACGGGTCAGTGAATGGATAGATCATGTTGTGCGCGCCGAGAGTGTAGGTGACTTCAACTCCGAGGTGTTCCCTCATCAGATCAATGATCCGCACTTCGTTATGCAGCGTGTAGCCGCCCTTGCCATCGGGATCGAGTCGCTTGACTTCGCTGGCGGAACGCCCGCCCGGCGCCCAGATGAAGAGTAGCGAATCGCCCGCGCCATTCGGGTTGGGGACACGGGTCAGTCCGCGAATGCCACCCACATCGGTATCGGTGTCCTCGAACAGTTCGAAAATTTCGCGGTAGCGTGGCCGCTCGCCATCCATGCGTTGATAGATCGAATCGCCTTCGGAGAAAAAGAGCGAGCCGTTGGCCTGAATAATGCCCAGGGGGCGTGTCCGGAAGCTTCCATCAGTAAGGAAGGGATGCTCCAGGTTGCGGTCCCAACGTATCTGGCCGGGGGTTGAGGGATCGTAGACTCCGGAGATGATTCCGGGATTTCCAAGAGACATGAAGATTCGCTCTGTGCCGGTCACCTTGTCGCGGTATACCTCTATGTCACGGGGCACCCAGCGCACCCCTCCGGCACTCGAACCGTGCCTCACCAAGGTGTGCGTCCACTTTCCGGAGGCGTCGTCGCGCACCCATGCCGAAACGGCTCCACCGCGCTCGAAGTTCGCGCCCGCCGCCATTACCAGTAGGGTCTTGGGTTGGTCTAGTTTTTCCCCCTCCGCATCACGGGTGAAGGTGACCGATTTGAGGATGTTGCCCTTCATGTATTCGAGGCCGAGATCGTCGTTCGACTTGCCCATGTCCAATTCGACCTGCCATTGTGACTCCGGGGCATCGAGTCGCAATACCTGCGCCGATTGTCGCTGCCCCTCCGGTGGGATGACCCAATGGGAATCGACCCAGTAGCCGTTGGATGCGAAGAGCATCCCTTTGTGTGAGGCGAGGTGCATCATCTCAGAACCTCCCGCCCAAGCCCCGTTGGCGTCCGGGTAACCCGCATCATAACTTTGAACCCAACACGCAGTTGGCTCGGGTTCGGCTGCCCCGCAAATGAGAACCTGTGGAAGGATCCCAGCGGCAATCGCCACCGCAATGAGCAGAGTATGCGGCCTTGATTTTTTCTTCAGGAATCTTGTCATTGCTCGTTCGAATGTCGTCGCATCAAACTCAAGCCCACTCGAGTCCCGTAAGTGTTCCGGTGCTGGTGCCGAACTGGTCCACCTCCAAGCCGAAATTTTGCAGCATGGACAGCAATAAGTTGCACGCTTTCACTCGTTCGGTTTTCCCCTCGGGCATGGCACGGTGATCGCCTAGTTTAAATCCACCACCGGCGAGGACGAGTGGCATGTTCTTGCAGGAATGAGTTCCTGTCGCCATGCCACAACCGAAGAGGATCATCGTGTGATCGAACAAGGTGCCGCCATTGATGGTATCTTCTTTACCCTTCAGTAGCTCGATGAGGTAAGCCATTTGTGCGATTTGATTTCCTTCGATGAGTTTGAGCGCTGCGGTTTTCTCGGGGAGTTCCCCGTGATGTGAGAAGCCGTGATAGCCGCCCTGCAAACCGAAGTCGCCATTGGCAAACCCGCTGGAGAGAGTCATGATCCGGGTCGAGTCGGTTTCGATCGCTAGGGCCATCAGTTCCATCATGATCTTCATTTCATCAGCGGTCTGTTGAGAAGGACGTGGTTCGGTCATCTCGGTTTTCGGCTTGGCCTGATCAAGCCAGGGCTGCTGCTGATCGATCTTTTTTTCTAGGCCTCGCACGGAATCGAGATACTCGGCAAATTTCTCTTGGTCCTGTTTTCCCAGCTCCCGGTTCACGGCCTTGGCTCTCTCCAGCACCGTGTCGAGAATGCTGCCATGTCGTTGCAGTCGCAAGCGCTCCTGTTTCTTTGCCTCCGCGGACTCCTCAAGGAAGAGCTTGCGATACATCGCGGTGACATCGATCGCGGGCACCTGCACTCCGGTGCGCGTGAAACTGGTCTGGTTGGATTCCTTCACCTTAAGTGTCATCGACGAATAGCGCGTGGCCGCTCCGACGAACTCGGCCGCCCTCTGGTCCATGCTGATGTTTCCTTCGGGGAAACTTGAGGCCATGTCCGGTCGGATCCCGTTCAAAAACGTCGGCACACAGGCATGCCCACCCGTGAGGCCGTGATCGAGGTTGGAGAAGACGGAGAAATCCTTCTGGTGCTTTTCCAAGGGCCGCAGGGTCGGCGGAAGCTCATAGCCGCGTCCTGCCTCGATAGGAAAGAATGCCTTCTGATAGATCCCGTAGTTGTTTGACAGGCAGACCATGCGCTTCACTGATTTTTTGCCTTCGGCGGCACGAGCGAGTGGCGTGAACGATTCCATCATCGGGAGGGCGATCGCGACTCCTCCGGCGCGCAGGAAATTTCTTCGGGTCAGTTGGTTTCGCATGGGAATTACTGTTGAGGTTTGCTTATTGTGGACGGAATTGGAGCAGGAGCCAACCAAGAACGAATACCCGGTTCATTCCTTTGTTTTATCGTGAAATACGATGAATCTTGTTCAATTTTTTTTGGTCCCGTGAGAGATTGGAATATCACCGCTGCGAAACGGGATGAAACCTTTCCTACACGCTTGCCTCCTCGGCCAATATTGTGGTCTCCAAGATAATGTATCACCCCGCCGGTGAAGGTTCCGAGTTCCTTGAGCTGGCCAATATTTCCGCCGGTCCGGTCGAGTGGTGTTCATTTTGAAAGCGGTATCGATTTCACGATCCCAACCGGAACGAGCATCCCGGCTGGTGGGTTTTTCCTAATTGCTGCTTTTGAGAACGGCACGGCACTCGATAACAGTGGTGAGATGATCACTCTTCTTGCTGCTGACGATTCGATCATCGAGAGCTTCCGATACGACGACGATGCACCGTGGCCGGAGTTCTCAGACGGCTTAGGGGCGAGTCTCACACGGATCCTGTCACCAGGCTCTCCCGATGCGGACAGCGATCTCGATGGTATCAACGCTCTGCTCGAGCATGCCTACGGCACCGCGACGCTGCATTTCTCCAGCACAGAAGAATTAGGAGAGCAACGCTTTTGG